>Ga0074044_10001986_pt1 | contig 18038 bp, 15 predicted proteins | sample BogForMeECP23OM1_FD_94443 | JGI IMG/M metagenome (GOLD analysis project Ga0074044, IMG submission 94443) | Bog forest soil microbial communities from Calvert Island, British Columbia, Canada - Bog Forest MetaG ECP23OM1 | ecosystem: Environmental > Terrestrial > Soil > Wetlands ...
CGCGTTGAATTGTGTGGCGAACGGGCGTATTCTGAGAGAAGGACCTTTTGAAGATATCTGGATTCAACCAGCAGCAGGAGACGCGGGCGGAGCCCTAGGGGCAGCTTTAGCCGTGCAATTCGGATATCACAAGGTGGAACGCCCGCCGAGTGACGGCCTGGACCGACAGAAAGGCAGCTATCTCGGCCCTGCTTTTTCGGAGAATGAAATCGAAGCTTTCTTGCAAGCAGAAGGATATCCATACGTTCGTCTGAAGGAAAACGAACGAGCCATAACTGTTGCGAAAGCTCTTGAAGAGGGGCGTATAGTTGGGCTCTTTTCAGGGCGCATGGAATACGGCCCTCGAGCACTAGGCTCGCGATCAATCTTGGGCAATCCGCTGCGAGAAGATACTCAACGAACCATGAATCTCAGGATAAAATATCGGGAATCATTTCGCCCATTTGCACCTGCAGTTAACGTGGAATCTGTTAATCAATACTTCGAGCTAAATCGGCCCAGTCCATACATGCTACTGGTCGCACCCGTGCAGAGGTCTCGTTGTCTACCCAGGACTGATTCCATTTCTGAAGACGACGATCTTTTGCCGGTCGTGAGCCAAAAGCGCAGTGATATACCTGCGGTTACACATTACGATTACTCTGCTCGAATTCAGACGGTACATAAACAAACTAATCCGTTGTTTCACGAAATCATAAGTGAATTCGAAAAGCTGAGTAAGTGTGCCGTCGTAGTTAACACATCGTTTAACGTCCGAGGGGAGCCTATAATTTGCACACCTAAAGATGCATACAAATGTTTCACTCGAACTGAAATGGAATATCTATACTTGGAAGGCTTCTGGCTAGATAAGAAAGATCAACCACTGTTGCAGGATGCAACTGATTGGAAGAAGGAATTTGAACTCGATTAATTCTGCAAAAAAACTACGAACTATCCCCACAAATTGGGCCATATCGACGCTTCGCTTCCTCATACTACTATTGAGCAAGTTGAAACTGCTTTGCGATCGAATTCGCGCTAGTATACTAGGAATTATGCTTTCCCTAGTCTATTCCCTGATTCTAACTCCTTATGCATTGCGCAACAGAAAAAATCTAAAGATTACGACTAAACTCTGGAATGACATTGAACAAACGGGATGGTACCCTAATTTGCAGTCCACGGCTGATCCCAAAATTTTCTCAGACTCATCAGTTCGCGAGGAACTGCTTGCGCTAGCGCACACGGATAAAGGGGATACTGTAAAAGGGATACCGTTGCTACTGTACAGAGTCCTTCACCCTCTAAGTGTCCTAGCTACCCCACCAGAGAAAAAAGAATTGAGCGCAGACCTCTATGTAATGTTCTAGTGCACCACTCTGGACGCTATTTCAGATTCAAAGATAGAATGCGCCTGCGAATCGCACTATCACACGAAGGAAAATGACACTAACCACTTCCATCCAAGCTTTTGCCGAAGAAGATATTTAAGATAGCGAATTGGCTTCACAAGCAAACTGATAAGAAATATTTGTGTATGGCGAAGATAGGGCTGAAATGACGATTTGATACATTCTCCGAAATCACTAACGGAACGATTAATGGGTGGGCTCTCCCGTCGAGCGTACTTTGAGACGAACCACGACCTTACAAAAGCCATCATCCTTGGAGGAACAGCAAGAAGCGGAACAACCTGGCTCGCGCAGATATTGGGGAAGATGATGCATTACAGATTGATTTTCGAGCCGTACTTTCCGGAAAATGTACCAGAGTACACGTTCAAGTTCAGACAGTACATGAGACCAGACGAGGTTAATGCAGCCTTTAGATCATTTACCGAACGTGTTCTCACTGGTCGTATCAGAAATGGTTGGACAGATTCTCATAATCGTTCCCTGATAGCAGACGGTCGAATTGTTAAGGAGGTGAGGGCAAGCCTCTTCTTGAAGTGGATTAGAAACAACTTCGAGAATGTCACTATTCTTTACATGCTCAGACACCCATGCGCTGTCGTAAGTTCGTGGAATCGAGCAGGATTTCAGCCATCATTCGATATTGAATGCATCCTCGGTCAAAATGCATTAGTCAAAGACCATCTTGATCGATATTTGCCGATTCTCAAGAAAGCGAACACGGACATAGCGAGGAGCGCGGTTGTATGGTGCATCGATCAGGTTGTCACACTGAATACAATGGAATACCGGGATTATCTGGTTACCACATACGAAGATCTTTGGCTTAAGCCAAGCGATGAACTCAAACGAATCATGGGATACATAGATGCGAAGAATGTTGAACTTAATATCGATGCGCGATCGATAATTTCGGATACCTAACGGCGCGATAGTGCGATATTGACAAATCGCAACCCGTTGGAAGCTTGGAGATCAGACTTGACAGAATATCAAATTGAGACTGTTCTGGAAATCGTAAGAGAGTTTTCGCTTGACGTAATCTACGACAACAACCCGTTGCCACACAACGACGAATTAACCAGAGTGCTCAAACATAAAGACTACCTCGGATAGAATTGTAAGAGAAAAATGTTAATGGTAATCTGGAACGCACTAACTTTTGTGTGGATGGACTAGGGTATTTGCGGAGGCCTCTACGAAGTTATTCCTGCTCTTGAAATCAATCGCTAGTTCAATTATCGGTTAAATTAGATTGAGTTTCTTGAGTTTCTCAACAATCAGATTCATACTCTCTTCTACAGTCTGGTGGTCTGTTTCAACGATAAGGTCAGGTGCTAGTGGTTCTTCGTAAATGTCTTGGGGTCCGGTGAGGTTCTTAATTTCGCCGCTTGAAGCCTTCTTGTAAAGTCCTTTTGGGTCTCGTTGAGCGCAAACTTGCAATGGGCATTTTACGAATACTTCTATGAAGTTTGTCGTTTCGTTTCTGGCGTATTCGCGGACATTTCGATATGGGGATATGAATGCGGCGATGACTGCGACTTTGTTTCTTGAGAGAAGTTTTGCGACGTACGCAGCTCGTTTTAGATGAGTTTCTCGGTCTTCTCTGCTGAAACCGAGCCCCTTGCTCAAATTCTGCCTTAGCTCATCTCCGTCCAAAACCTCGACCTGCCAATTCATTGCGCGCAGTTTCGATTCAAGGTGGGTTGCGATTGTTGTTTTTCCTGATCCTGGAAGTCCGGTTAACCAGATTACGAAACCTTCTGTCATTTGGAAACAAACTCGATTGGTTTACCTTCCATGATAGCGGGTGCTGGTATTTCGAATATTTTAAGTAATGTTGGGGCAACGTCCAATATATTCACGTCAGCTATTCGGCCCACTTTTCCGATGTTTGGGTCTTTGAGGATGAAAATTCCGTATTGGGCGTGAACTGCATCATCCGGTCCGGTATCGTTCTCGGAGAGGTATAGTGAATCGTGTCCTAATGTTCCTGCTGATCGCCAGTAGAGATCATCTAAGTAAACCATTAGGTCGGGACGATCGCCTATGCTGACTTTGTAGAGTTCTTCGGGGCGATAGGCTGTAGTGTCCATTTTTCGTCCTTGGGGATCACGGATTTCCAATATTTTCTTCGTTAATTCGTCTCTCTCGCTATCGAGGTCTTTTGGTTCGATTATTCCCTGTGCTTCTCTGCCTTTCACGTTGAAGAAAATTCGTGCGTAGTATCCGCCCCAAGCCCAGGCTTTTGTGCGGCTCCAATCAATCGCCGCTTTGTCAAGGTCGATAATCTTCTGCGGGCGTTCCTTTAACGCGAGATATCCTTCTTTGATGAGCCACTCGTTGAAGCAGAAGGCTCCTCTCATGCCTTTTGCGCCGTGATCTGAAATGACGAGAACCGTCGTGTCGGATCCTACTATTGAGAGTAGTCGTCCGATGTGCTCATCGATTCGTTTGTAATATTCAACACCCACTGTTTCGTATGGGTTTCCGGGAACGTACTTGGGATGTTCTTTGTCGAAGAATTTCCAGAAGGCGTGATGTAGTCGGTCTACTCCGATCTCATTAAACATGAAGAAATCCCAGGGACGCGTGGTGAGCAGATGCTCGATAATCTGAAAATGTTTCTCAGTCATATCGATTAGGTTCTTTAGCAATTCATCACGATTTTCAATTCGGAATTCGACGTCGAAGGGGTATGGGCCTACGATTTTCTCAATCTCTTGCTTCAAGGCGGGTGGATACGTGTATTCTCGGTCGGCGTCTGGGGTTATGAAACATGAGATTAATTCTCCGTTCACCTTTGTGGGTGGGTAAGCAGGGGGAATGCTTACGATACAGACTCTTTTGTCGTGGGTGGCGAGAATGTCCCAGATTTTTTCCTGTTTGACGGATAGGGAGTTGGCGATGTATCCGTCCGTGTAGGAGAAACCTTTCCTATGCCTGAAACCGTATATCCCCAGGCGGCCGGGGCTGGTGCTGGTACTCATGACCATCCATGCGGGAATGGTAATGGGTGGATGGCAGCTTTCCATTCTACCATAAGCGCCATTATCCATTAATTTTTGTAGGTTCGGCAATTGGTTTTTGAACTTCTCAAAAACCAGTTTAGGTTCGGCACAGTCTAATCCTATGACTAGTACTCTTTTCTTGCCGGCTCCAGTTGTCGTCAACTATTCCCCAATCGAATGGTCAAGAGGTTAGTAGAATATTTGGTCTCCTCTTCGGGAAAATGAGACCTATAACTAGAGACCAATTATCATCTTACGTGCTTGTAGATTGCTCTTATCGCGTATGGTTTGATTTGGCATTCAAGAAATGTTCCCCATGATTTGGCTATGTGAGCTCCATCCCTCAGAATCCGTAATGGTTCCTTACTGGAAATATTCCCGAATGTCATCCAGTATACGTACTCACGTTGTAAGCAATGATCCGGTAGGTCGAGGCCAGCAAGATCCATGTAGCCTAGATTTGCCAGGTTGATTCCGGTATCGGGAAAGAAGGCATTGTAAGCTGGCAGTCTAGGGTTGAGCTCGATAAAGTAGTATTGTCCAGTAGTCTTTTGGTACTTGAATTCTGCTGACACATATCCGGTAAGTCCAAGCGTATTAACGAGCTTCATTGTTCTCGAAATTACTTCACTATTCCATTCAGTTCTTCCATAGCACATGGAACCTTGACCCTTCGGACTTTGTCGCAGTTTTCTGACACAAACTGAGGCAGCTACTTTTCCTGATCGACCAACTAAAGCGGTACACTGGAAGATACTATTGTCGTCGCCTTCAATCAACTCCTGCCATATCGTTCTACCGCTCAACGATGGAAACTTTTCATAGAAGACAGTTAACTCTCGCGATGACTTGGCAACCAGATGCCTACCGGGAAAACCGCCGCGAACATTCCAGTCTTTGGTGATAAGGTTCGGTTTTACGATGCATGGGAAGATGAATTTCCTTGCGGCAGCAGAGACATCTTCTTGGGATGATGTGACATGGGTCAGTGGGTACGCGATTCCTGTTTCACGACAAAGGCTTGGGGTTCTGGATTTGTCTATGATCCTGTAGAGCTTCTCTGGTTTTGTCCAATGAAAATTGAAATGTTTTGATAACGTTTCAGCGTGTTCTGCTAGCATCGCAGCAGGTTTTTCACCGCTAACAAATAGGACTGGGTTTTGGCTAAACTGATCTCTAAGACGAATTAGCTTTTGGCAGGTTTGTTGGAAATCGAGACCCGATGAGTCGCGAGTGTAAGGTTTCGAAAACTCGTGGGGTTCCACGTTCCACAAGTCGATTCCGACAAAACTGACACCCATCGTAGTTAACGCGTGCGCAATCCCGACTGAGCAGTTGTCCCATATGTACCCGAAACCGTTCCAGAATCCCAAGACGACGGCTGAAGGTCCTGAAGAGTTACGTCGTTGTAGTGGTGCAGTGATCTTTAACGTTCATCGTTAAAATCGAAGGTAACAGGAGTATTAAACACTTAACACGTCTACTCGTAATTCTGTAGCACGATTGCAGCTTCTATCTCGGTATGCAGGGTTGATTGAACTAAAGAATCACAGGATCCTCACGGTTCCGTGCCTCATAAGACAGACCCAGTTCGAACCCGAGTCGTACTGCCTCTCTAGATCCGTCGATAGCTGTAACTGAAAAACGTGCACCCCAGTTACACTCGGTTTAGCAGGGTTAGATGCGTTGTAGAACGGTGGATGTAGATTGGTGATGTCAGCGCAGGCGAACTCGGAGGACTGGGATATGATTGGATATCTCGTTTCGTTAGGTTTCAGTCGAAAGGAGGCTGTGGATTGGGCTAGATCTAGACAGGGAGATGAACCATTCAAGGTTGATTGGTCCGATGCCGTAGGTGGGCATTTGGATAAGGTATGGAAGCGACTTCACGCGAAACCCAAGACTGCCACTGAGCAGGTTCCGATCACTATTGAGAGTCGGTCTTCTGTGGGTCGGTTGGCATCGAGAAGGATGTTTGCGATTCTGTGGGCGTATAGTTTTGCGATTTGGATTTACGTGGTAGCCTTCCAGATAGCTGTTCCAGGTTCTTTGTATTGGAATGTGGCATGGTGGTTGCCGATCAGGATGGATTACTTCGGTGAAATGGGATTCGTATTCTCATTTGTGTTCGGTATACTTTGGGTCAAATTTAGGTAAGCCCAGCAGTACCCGATCGCCGATTAGGTTTCGCCCAGTCCTATCGCTGAGAACTTGATCCCGGCTTGACGGAAAGCTGAAGGATCATAAATTCGTCTACCGTCAACCACGTTTGGACGTCTCATCGTTTCCAGGAAGACTGCGGGAGATATCTTCTTGAACTCGTCCCATTCGGTGACGATTACACAGCAATCTGCATCACGGATACAATCAACGGGACTTGTAGCGAACTGTATCTTGTCTCGCAATAAAATTTTCGCGTTAGGTATGGCGGCTGGATCGTAACCGACAACCTGTGCTCCTTTTTCCAACAAAGTAGCTATAATTGGGATGGAGACGGCTTCGCGTAGATCGTCGGTATCTGGTTTGAAGGCTAAGCCGAGTAGGGCTATTTTCTTGCCTTTCAAGTCGCCGATATGTCTCTCAACTAATTCCACGGCTTTGAGAGGTTGGTTTTCGTTAACAGTTATTGCTGCGTTTATTAATGCGGTTTTAACGCCGATGTTATTTCCGTAAGCCGATATAGCGTTCAAGTCTTTTGGAAAACATGAACCACCCCAGCCCAAGCCTGCCCGCAAGAATAGGGACCCTATCCTCCTGTCTAGGCCAATTCCTTTCGCAACATGTTCAACGTCTCCTCCCTTAATATTTTGACAGAGGTTTGCGATCATATTGATGTAGCTGACTTTCATGGCCAAGAAGGAGTTATTGGCGTACTTGATTAGCTCAGCGTTCTCGTAGGTGGTCTTGATAATCGTCGGCGTGTTCGCGCCGTATACCTCATTGTAGAATGCTTCAAGCTTGTCAAGGTCACTTTGGCTCTCGCCGCCAATGATTATCCTATCTGGAAACTCGGCGTCATACATTGCCCTTCCTTCACGAAGGAACTCGGGATTCGAGCACAAGCCAAAATCCGTACCCGCGAGTTTATGCGCTTCTTTCTCCAAGATTGGTTTTATCACATTACGGGCAGTGCCCGGAGTGACAGTGCTCTTTACCAGTACAAGATGGTATCCGTTCCTGCTTAGCAAGGTTTTGCCTATTGTGCTCGCGACACCTCGAATGTAGGTCAAGTCAATGCTCCCGTCTGGAGAACTTGGCGTTCCGACAGTAATGTACGACATATCAGACTCAGTGTTGACCGAGCTATCGCTAGTTGTCTTCAGCAGGCCAGCGTCCAATGCTTCTCTCAGACCAGTCTCAAGGGAGGGTTCAAAGAATGGTGCGTCGCCGCTTCGAATCAGTTCGACTCGATATGAGTCCGTATCAATTCCTACGACCGAATAACCCTTCTTACAGAAGGAGACCGCCGTCACCAAGCCAACTGGGCCAAGACCAAATACGGAAATTCGCAAACCTTGTCACACCTGCTTTTTGAGTCTAAACAATTGAACCGATTTTTCCAATCTGTCGTCAACAGAAACTAAAGGTGTCAATGCTAAAATAAGCTTCGCGCGTCTTATTAGAAAACAACAGACGGCGTCTGCGTTAACCCGGAAATCAAATTCGCAAACACACTAATCACTTGCTAAATCTGTAAGCCATTTTAGTAGGATGTGATTCGTGCCATTACGTTACCATTTACCAATTTGTCTTGATGTCTCTGACGTGGAATGTTGATGAGATTGAGCGGCTGAGGTTGCCGTCAACTTTCAATCGGATGGTCAAGAGGCGAATGAAATATTTTGTTATCCTGTTTGAAAAACTGAAATTCAGGAATCACAGCGCATATTTAGAGATCAATTATTATTTTTGATCCTTCGTATTCAAATCGGAAGTCTAGTCGTCTCAATCCGTGTTTGCGGAGGGTTTCTGTTAGTTTTGTTCTGTCGGAGTTGCAGTGGAACATGAAGAATCCGCCTCCGCCCGCGCCCATTATTTTGCCTCCTGTCGCTCCATTCTTCAATGCTAGATTGTAGATTGCGTCGATCTCAGTGGTCGTAACGTTCGGTGTTAATGCCTTCTTGGCTTGCCAATGGTCGTTGAGTAGAACCCCAAACTGCTCAATGTTGGCGTTTTCTAGGGCTTGTCGGCTGTCTAATCCGATCTGTTTGATTTTGTGGTAGTAATCGATGGTGATGGGTTTCTGTTCCGCAGCAGCTTTGGCCTGTGACTCGAGTATTAGTTTTGATTCTCGAGTTATGCCCGTGTAGAAGAGGAGTAGCTGCGTTTCCAATTCTGATGCTGTGGATTTGGAGATCTTCAACGGGTTCACGTTTACGGATCCATCCATCGTGATCGTGTAACTGTTGATTCCTCCGTACGCTGCCGTATACTCGTCCTGTTTACCTGATGGTTCTTTGAGTCGGTTCATGATGATATGGCAAGCTTCTTCTGCTAGAACTGATGGGGGTACTCGTTCGTTTTTCAATGCGTGCAATGCGTTGAGTAACGCTACGGTGAATGATCCTGAGCTTCCGAGACCGGTTCGAGCGGGTAAGTCAGCTACGGACATTAGCTCAAGTTGGTCAAATGGGCCGAGGAGATCTAACGCTTCCCGGATTATTGGATGCTCTACTTTAGCGATGTTCTCGACGATCTCAGTTTTTGAATAGCTGATTCTTAGGCCTGGGTCGAACCTTTCATGCGTGATGAGGTACACGTACTTGTCGATGGCTGCGGTAACTGTGAAACCTCCAAAGGCAGAATAGTAGGATGGAATGTCGGTTCCTCCTCCTCCCAACGTTATGCGCAATGGGGCTCGAACGATTAACATAAAATCACGTTACTTCCTTGATCGTGAAGGAATGATCCCTTCTATTCCTGCAACCTTCACGTTAAGTGCTCCTAATGAAATTAAGTAAGGAACGATTCTGGTCGCCAACTTTTCCGCTTCGGCATCCTCACAGTCAACTACAACGCTAATTCGTTTCAATTCCTTAAGCATCCTACCTGAGGTTATCAACTGGAATTAATGAACTGCTCCGCCCATTCATAAGGGCGTTCCAAGGCGACTCTGAAACGTTTCAGGTTTCGAATCTAATTCTTTTCTGCTCTTCGAATATCAGGGATCCGAATTAGTGAGTTTGATCCACCCGGTTTGGTTGGATGTTTTCGCTTAACGGATCATTGTCTTCGGCTCAGTGATCTTCTTTGAGAGTTTGAGGAATTCTTTCCACGCGTTGTCGAATTCTTGGATGGTCTCTTCTGACTTTTGGTGGAAGGGCATTTGAGCCATGATTTTGTAGGGGACCGTCAATACGTGGGTCCAGCTACTGCTGCGTCGATTGAATGTTGGGTTGCGTTTTAGTGCAGATTATCGCTCTGCTTAGCCAGCATCCACATTGGTGTCGATAATTAACCCCGGAGACAGTCGTTTTTTCATTATAGCACAACACAAAGCATAATCTTAATCAGATATTTTGTGTGATGACGACGGTGGAATCGGTTTGAAGCCTCCCCGTGAGCTAAAGAAAATTTTCGATGAGGATACAGGTTCTATGTACTTTGATCCAACGGAAATGACCAAGCTCATGATACTCGCCGAAAGCTGGATCGGCGCTATACGTAATCGACACCTCTAGACACTATTCCTGACGCCTCGAACGAGTTAGGCCGATGAATCATTCGTCTGGAAGAGTTTGGCTTGATATCGTAACTGCTATTACGCTCCACAAAAGCAAATAATTAGTTATCGGGAAGAGTTTCAGCAATTATTTCCGCTATGTCCTTTACTGCTAGCTTCTCGTTTCCTAAAGCCTTGGCTCCGTCCTCGAACATCGTTATGCAGAACGGACACGCGACGGCTAGAGTTTCCGCACCCGTTCCAATCGCTTCCTCCACCCTTATCACGCCTATCTTCTTTTTCTCGGGAACCTCATACCATACGTTAGCTCCTCCGCCTCCGCAACAGAAGCTGTCGGCGCGACTCCTCTTCATCTCAATCAACTCTAAACCCTTGGTTGACTGCAGGACCTCGCGCGGGTCTTCGAAGACACCATTGATCCGGCCCAGATTACATGGATCGTGAAAGGTTACTTTGGATCGCAACTCCCCTGGCTTCAATTTTCCTTCCTTGATGAGCTCATTGATAAGTTGAGAGTGATGCACTACTGTGAATTTTGCCCCGAACTCGGGGTATTCATTAAGGAAAGTGTTGAAGCAATGAGCACAATGGACAACTATCTTCTTTACTCCGGAAGCCTTGATGTTTTCAAGGTTCTTCATAACCAACTCCTGGAACCGCGCCTCTTCACCCAGACGTCTAACCGCTTCCCCCGTGCATGCCTCTTCGTTTCCGAGGACCGCGAAGCTCACATTCGCTGTCTTCAGGATCTTGATTACTGATTTAGTGATTTTGCGTGTTCGTGGATCGTAGCTTCCCTGGCATCCGATCCAGTACAGATATTCCGCAGTTGGATTCTCCTGAACTGTTGGAACGTTTAGTTCCTTTAACCAATTCTGCCTTTCATTCTGCGGCAATCCATACGGGTTGTTGGTTCGGGCGATGTTCTCTAGGAATGTGCGTTTCATCCCGTCAAGCTTCCCGTCAGCGACCAGGGTACGTCTGAATTCAATAATGAAATCGAGTGGGTTGATGAACACGGGGCAGACGTCAACGCAAGCATTGCATGCGGTACATGACCAAAGCTCCTGTTCCCTTATCACGCCACTGGAGAAGACATCCACTCTCTCTCCACCTTTCATGTCTGCTCCTAGGTCTTGAACAACGAGTCTGGGTGAGAGGTCCCTTCCAGAAGCGTAAGCCGGGCATACTTCTTGGCATCTCCCACAATTAGTACAGGCATCCATGGAGAGACGTTGAGTTGGTTTGAAGCCCATGCTTGACGTTATGTTGGGTGGAGTCTGAAATTCCCCCGTCTCCAGAAGCTTAGCTAAGCTGAACGGAGTACTAAGCGCCCCCATCTGCTTCGTCGGAGCCACTGCAATATTCAGACTGGATGTGAGAACATGAACAAGTTTAGTGTAGGGCCATAGGGCTATCAAAGCCATCACCGAAAACATATGCGTCCACCAAAGAAGCTGATAGTAATTTCTAGCCTGGCCTATGGAGATTGATGAAATTCCGATTAGCTGAGAGATGACGTAACCGACGGGTGAGTAGATGGCCCATGAGGGTTGGGTTGCTAAGAATCGCATCGCCTCCAATAAGAAACCTGAAACACCTATCCAGATCAGCATTGTAAGCACAAAATAATCATCCCAACCTGACTCCAGTTTCTCCAATCTCTGCACGAACCGTCGGTAAACTGCAATAATCAACCCCACAACAAACATTAGACCAAGTGTGTCGCCTAGAAATTCAAGAGTTAGATAGAAATCGCCTTGCATGAAGACGACGCTGGTGAAGAGAGGTAGGATGTCTGTTTGAATGAAGATGAGGCTTGTGTAGGCGAATAGCATCAGAAACCCGTAGAACAACGCTCCATGCATAACGCCACCCGAACCACCCTGTACGACCTTCCTCTGTCCAATGCCATAATTAGTGAATCTACGCAGCCTTTTGCCAGGGTCTTTGGAGATAAGTGAAGAAACCTCTGTGAGGCTTAACCCATAACTTCTCAAATTCCTGTAGATGCCGATCAGCATGATTATTCCGCAAACGAAGAAAGTCGCGTACAGAACAGTCGGCGCGTAAGAGGGCAAGAACAGATAGCTAGGGCGAACGGGTTCAGACATATCTCTTACACATCATTAACGGTGTAGCTAAGATTTCCGCAAACGAACAAACAGCCTATGAAAGACTACTCGGACAGCGAATCGTTACATGTGAGCCTACGGTTGCAGTCTTGCTTATTCAAGCTCTGGCCTGTAGAATCAAGTATGATGGAGTAGAAAGCATCCGAAAATCCAGGCGCTAAAGTTCAGTCTATGTATCCTAATGCTCGGAGTCGTTCTTTCACTTGCTCTCCAGCCTTTAACATTAGCGACTCACGCAAAAGAAACACAACATACTCTGTGACGCTGCGAAATCCTGTTCCATCAATCTGTTTGTGCGCTCGATCGTAGAGCTCTTTTGGAATGCTGAGAGTGATGTAGTCTCTACCTGCCTTGGTCCCTTTTGATTTCAATTAAGCCGCCAGACATTCAGCTTTGTTTGCCGGGAATATTGCTGACTGAGACTGCTTGGATTCTTTTATGGTTTCCGAAGAACCGGTACAGGAGCACTAGGTCGATTAGAATGGTGATTGCAAAGATCGAGTATGCGAGGTTCCCGGTTATCAATCCTATATCTCCGAGCACTTTGGAAAGCCCATAAGCGACTATCCATGCGTCAAAGCTCATGCAGACACGTCTAAACACTTCTACTCCCACCCGTTTTACGGTAAGGGCTCCCAGGGGTACGCCAATAATCATTGGGATGAGCATGAGGCCGCTAAGTTGTAGGCTTACGGGGCTGTAGAGTCTGAGGGCAAGGTAAGCTAGGCCTGTGAAGACAGTTTCTCCGAGACGTACCTGTGCAAGGGCTGCTCGGAACTCGTTCTTCGTTAGGCCTTGATTATTCCAGAATAAGGCGATCGGGGGACCGGAGATCGTCGTCAGGGAATAGCATAACCCCACACCCACACCGAACGGAATTTTGAATCCCAGTTCAGATTTTATAGGTCTCCTAATTCCTGCGGCCTGAAGCAATATCAACGGAAGCATTGTCGCGTAGAGGAAGACCCTCACCCAAGTTGGATTCAAGACGCTGAGCAGGTAACTTCCCGCTACCACACCTGGGAGGAGAGATACAACAATAGGTGCTGCGCGAGGCAGTACCCTCCTGAAGTGGGCGCGTTCATACGTCAGCATTATTGAATTGACCAATAGCTCCACAATTACGAACGCGGGGTTAAGGATCCGATTGGGGAAGAAGAGTACTGCGATTGGAATTGCTAGTGATGAAAACCCGTACCCAAGCGCGCCGTTCACGAACGACGCTGCGAGTGACAACGCAAAGAAGAAAACGATAACCTCAACACTGAAAACATCAATAAGCACGTAATGGTCTTCCTAGCATTGATACGCCAATGATACGTCATTGACAGGTAACGTATATAAGCTGTGTGGAACATTTACTCATAACAATCGCCAGGCATGGGAAACCCTAACCCAGCACGCCGTTCACGAAGTGTTGTTAGGAGAAAATAGGGATATGATGTAACTGTTTAATCTCCGGCTAGAGTGTTCGCTGGGTTTGTATCGGCGCTACAGTTACAGCATTGGGGGCATTTTCCACAATTGCGGCATATGTAGTACGTGTCTTTGTTGCAGTTTTCACAGACGTACATTTGGAATGATTGAGTCGGTTTCATCGTGCATGCTCACCCCCCGATACCTTCGAATTGGAGGCAAGCGTCATCATGACAGGCACACCGATCTATTTCGATGTTCGCGACGGAGGCTGTTGGCTACGGTCCTCTTTCATCGCCGTACTATGCGGAGTTAGGTTGGGTGAGAAAAATGTTTCGTACGAAGATATCTATTGGAAAACAAAACGCGATGGGTCATCGTCCTTCGGTTCGGGTGTAGTAATGAGTTTGGTGGTCTTGTGACGGAGCGCTCCGTTTCATTTTCAATGCAACAATAATCGTTAATGTTGCAATCAAACCGATGGACAGAAAATAGTAGTTCGGAGTTTCTGTTGTGGTTATGGGCATCATGGTTCGTAAGGTATTATATGCGAGCGACCTGCGAATCAGGATTTGATTTAGAGTCAGGATTGGAAAGTGCAGTTTGACATGAAACCCTCGAAAATTCTTGTTACCGGAAGCAGCGGCATGATTGGCACGAGGTTGTGTGAAGAGTTATTGGCACGGAATTATCACGTTACTGGTTTTGATCTGAAACCGAACAGATGGATATCTAAAGTTAATGAACGGACGGTCATCGGCGACCTCAGAGATCCGTCTAGCTTAGGCGCGATGTCTGGTAACTGGGACGTAGTAGTACATTTGGCAGGAAACGCTCGAGTCTACGAACTTGTTGTGAATCCTGTACTTGCCCGAGAGAGCTTGCAAATGGTGATGAATGTTCTCGAATTCATGAGGCTTCGCAAGCTTCCTAAGATCATTTACGCGTCCAGCAGAGAGGTCTACGGAAACAGGTACCGAATCAGATGCAGCGAGAATGCTTCTGCTCATGTTGAGGATTGTGAGAGTCCATACGCCGCTTCGAAGTTAGGTGGAGAAGCCATGATCCACGCATATCACCACTGTTACGGACTGAATTACATCATACTCAGATTCTCCAACGTCTATGGTAGATATGATAATAGTGATAGAGTGATCCCGCTGTTCATAAAATTGGCCAGAGGAAACAAGGAGGCGGTCATCTACGGAAAACGAAAACTCCTGGACTTTACATACATCGATGACGCAGTCGAGGGAATCATCAAAGCCATCGAACGCTTCGAAAGAGCCGGAAACGACGTATTCAATATAGCTTCTGGGGAAGCTGTTTCCCTCGTCCATGTCGCCAGACTAATCAAGAAGTATATGCCCGCTAACAACAACATCATAATGGCAGATAATCGAACAGGCGAAGTTGTTAGATTCGCCGCTGACATCACAAAAGCCAAACGTAAGCTGGCCTACAAACCGAAAACTGGCATCGAATTGGGCATACAAAAAACCATCAAGTGGTACGCACAAATGAAATGATCAAAACATTCACCGAGAACTTGGGTAACTTAGACTTGCCTGAGGAAGCTCATTAACATTAATCTGGATCTAAATGAGTAGCCCATTGCGTTGTGACTCACTATTTTCTTTTGGCGCCCATGGCCTGGAATGTTGGTGTGGGTTTTAGTGCGGATTGTGAGGCGAGGAGTAGGGCCCAGAGCAGGTCGTCGTGTGTTCCGGAGGGATGGCTGAACTGTAACGTGCCTGATTGTAGTGGTTTGGTTTGTTGATCGGTGATTTGGGTGAGGAGCTCTCTGTTTTCGTTGGGGAGTATGATTCTGTGGTTCTCCAATGCGAGTTTGAATTTGCCCATCATATCTTCCTTAGTGGACGCGGTTAGTGTTGTGCCTTGCATCTGAGGCATGAATTTTTTGATTGGTTCGGATGGTCCTTCGCCTACTCCGGTTTGGTCCAGGGATCCGGCTACGAATTCGTAGCTGGTGTTGAGGGTTCTTACATGTTCTATCACATCGGTGTAGGATGTGTTGAGTTCGAATTCTTTTGCGTAGACGAGGCGGATTTGTTTGTCGGAAATTTTTTGTAGTATGGCGATGGCTGAGTGGTCTTGGAGTTTTCCGAAGTCTAGGCCGATGTGGTATTCGCCGGTATGCTTCTGTTCTGGGGGAGTGTCTTTGTTCAACTCGTAGTGTTCTGTACAGCTTAGGACGAGTGTGCTGTGGAAGTAGGCGAATTGATCGTCTAGGAAGATGGCGTTGTATTCTCGATTGTAATTGTATTCTCCGATCGACAATTTTTCTCGTGCAAGATATTCCTTTGTTACCTTGGGGTTCAGTTGCGTAGTCCAAGTGTACTTCTTGAATTCCAGCTCAGGTTTGGTTAATGCTTCGTAGAATGGATGATCTTTCGTCCAGGGTGTGGATAGGTAAATCTTCTTCGCGTTCGGGCGTGTGATCAGCATTGGGCTGATGACGGCTTCGATGACGATGCGTGGCACCCAGTTTGCTTCATCAACGATGACCATGTCAGCAGTAGGGCCTCGAAGAGTGGATCCCTGTCGTCCGCAGGGTAGTGCTATGATTTCAGATCCGTTTGCGAACTGAATCTTCGTTCTGGTGCAGCGAGTTACCAGACTCTGGGCGGGAATGCAGATTTCTATCAGATCCAGAATCTTATCGAATAGGTAGATGCTTTGCCTCAAACCTGCGCTTATCACTAAGACTTGCACGGAGCTGTGGAATAGGGCGAAGTGTAGGACTTTGATCGCAGCGAGCGTTGTTTTTCCAACCTGCCGCCCACAGCACGCGACGATTCGAGGTGACTGATCACGGAGAAAATCAGTCTGGTATGGGTATGGTTGGAAGTTCAGAAATGCTCTCGAAAAGAGAACTGGATCCTTCAGACATTTGAGAAATAGCTTCACATATTTCTCATTGATTTGATTCTGCAATTCTCATTGCCTCCAACATAGAATTCTTAACTACGGCGACGGCTTCTGTTTTATCTCGATCAGCAAGCCTTGAGCGTCGTGAGATCCCTAATCGGTCGTAAGCGTCGCCGATGATTTTCGTGAATTTCGCTTTAACGTCTGTAACTCTTGTGAAAGTGAACTCGGTTGCTGTTTGAGACTTCAGGAATATTCCGGCTTTCTTCAAAGCTATTCTGCTCTCGGCAATTTGATCGACATAGAAATCGTCTACGGCAGGTTCGTATCCGCCCATTTTTTTGAGTAACCCGCACAGTTCATTCCTTATTCGTGAACATTCGAGCGCGTCGTTCTCTACGGAGGGTGCAGGGTTGGTTCCTTTGTGCGGCTTGATTGTTGGCTTAGGCAACGATGGATCCCTCCACGTGACCTGGGGTAGGGTTGGGTTGTTCCGTTTCCGGTGGCTGAAGGGATTTGGCGTAATTGCGGATGTATTGGCGAATGAGTGACTGCTGAGTTACACCCAATTCCTTCGCGCGTCTCTGAACTTCAGCTTTGAATTCAGGTGGAATCCAAATGTTGATTCTGCGTCTCCTGTCCGATTCGGGGATTGTTGGATTAGGATCTCGAAGTCCATTGCTAATGGCTTCGGTGCAGAAAGAGCTTCGGCTAAGTGCTCCGCTAAGGGAAGCGCAATTTACTAAATCTAGCTCGGTGGGGGTTAGAAGTATATGTTGTTTTACACGATTATTTTGGAGTTTACGACTCAATCATTTTCATTTTTTGCTCCAACCTTTGAGCATATGCGACCAACGTACTAACGGTTCCCGTAGCACTCGACTCTGAAACGCACCCTGCGTTGGCTTTGACCATCATGGAAACCACACTAAGCAGAATGCACATTGCGTTAATTAAATTTTCGATTTAAAATAAACCAAAAGTGATAATCTGAAATTCCGCCCCACAAAAACTAACCCCCCCCCACCCCACCTCCACGCGTGCGTGCGCGTACGCGCGTCTTTCTACTGCGCGGCTTAATCTCGGGTGGATGGTGGTGTTCGCTGGGTTTGTGTTAGTGGTACGGTGTAGAGTTTCGCGTTGCCTAGTTGTCTGGTCATTTGGATCTCCCCGGACTTTTCAAGAGCGTAGAGGTATTTGGATACCGTGTTTCTATGCGCTCCGGTTAATGCGGAAAGTTCGTCGATGCTCAGATCCTTTGGAGCCACTTCTTTCAATCGTTCCAGGATGAAGTTGGTTAGATCAGTCATGGGCTCTACTACTGACTTTTACTACAGCACAATGCTTGTGTCACTTGGTTTTCGTGGGTGCGGTGACAGTAGACGTATGCTTAGCGGATGCCTAGCATATGCTTAGGAGGCGAAAAGAAACGACGCTAGTAATCAAACCGGTGCGGCTTAACAAGTCAGTCTACGTGCGGGTACCCAGCGACTTAGCCGATATGATC
>Ga0074044_10001987_pt1 | contig 18037 bp, 15 predicted proteins | sample BogForMeECP23OM1_FD_94443 | JGI IMG/M metagenome (GOLD analysis project Ga0074044, IMG submission 94443) | Bog forest soil microbial communities from Calvert Island, British Columbia, Canada - Bog Forest MetaG ECP23OM1 | ecosystem: Environmental > Terrestrial > Soil > Wetlands ...
GGTTTCAGATGGAACTTCCACGCCACCTATTCCCTAATAGACAGCTGGCTTCCCGCCATGAACGATCTTTTCCTAGCGCAGTATGGCGCTTCCGTAATCCGCCCCGAAGTTCAATTACATATCGCACCTAAAGAAGGAAAATCACTAACGGTCTACAAGGACAAAGCTAGAACAGCGAAAGCAATCGGCAAACTATCCCCCAGCGACGAAGCAGCATTCACTCGACTCAACAACGATCTTGTAGAATTGAACGAAAAAATAATTATCCCATGGCACTACACAGCCCCGCTACCACCTGACAAATTTACCGCACTACTCGAGAAGACTGAGATCGGGAAGAAACTTCTCCGAATCATCCCAATGTCGCCACTCGAAATACTTGACGACTACGGAATCAAGAACGATACCGTCAGAGCCGCATTAATTTACCCAGGATGCGTCTGGGGACCTGATCCTTCACAACACGGAGTTGGACACCTATTCGCCTTCTTCGTATACCGTATGACTAATTCCGGCTTGTATCATGGAGGAAGCCACAGAATGAGCTCCGCCCTGCTCCGCTCATATTACGAGAGTGGCGGAGAAGTTATGGAGGACACATCTGTAACAAAAATCGTCGTCAAGAACGGAACAGTCGGAGGCGTGGTGGTTGACACAGGACGTGAACAGAAAGATATCTCAGCGAAGATAGTTGCCTCAACCCTGAATCCTAAGATGACTTTCCTGGACCTTGTAGGTGAAGAACACATTGACAGCAGTTTGACAAAGAAAGTGAAAGATTGGCAGTGGGACGAATGGTCTATGTTTATGGTCCACCTCGGTATACGCGGATCTCCAATTTACAAGAGCAGTGACGGCGAAGGAAAAACAGGAGCGCTTCTACAGTTAGTTGGGTACGACAACCTCGCGGACATACTTGAACATTGGAAAGACTGCAGGAACGGTAAAGTTCCATCCGCAGCTGGCGGTTGGACGATCACAAGTGAGATTGACCCGACTCAAGCTCCCGACGCACCAGGACTCCACGTCTCTCGAATGGAAACCCAGGTACCGTACGAAGTACCGAGAACTGACTGGAACGACATCAAAGATACCTACGCAGCGGAATGCACCAAGAACTGGCTTGATGCGTTAGAAAACAAGAATGACATACAGATTCTCAAACATCTCTACTATCCTCCAAACTACATCGAAGCAAAACTTCCTACAATGATGAGAGGATCCATACGACATGGTGCATACGTTCCTGAACAGATGGGATACTTCCGACCTCATGAAAGCTGCTCCGGCACACGAACTCCGATCAAAAATCTGTATGTTTGCGGAGCCTCCACTCATCCGGGCGGGATGGTAACTACAGGACCAGGCTACATAGCTGCAGGGGAAATCGTGAAAGATCTTGGGATTAAGCAATGGTGGCCTGTACCACCACTCCTAGCAAAAGCAAGGAGCGACAAATTACTCCCATAATTCGCACAGCGAAACTTTTCAGTAACCCCAGCCATCTGCCTCACGAACAGAATGAAGTCAGCGCACTTTACGCAACACTGCGTCGACTGTTCTCGCGAATTCAACCAAAACCTACACCTAATCAGATGTAACTGTGGCGGACTAATCAACTTCGAATATCACAACGACTCGCTATGGGCTCCATCAAAGAAACAGAAAGGACTCATTCGATACTGGCCACAACTTCCGATCATAAATAAATCACAAATTATTCAACCTTCAAACTCCCGTTATCCCACACGCTTGTACAAGTCCAAAAAACTCGGCAACTTCCTCGGCATAAGAAATCTTTGGCTCAAAAATGAAACTGAAAACTTCACCAGGACATTCAAGGCAAGGGACGCATTAGTCAGCCTCTCAAGATTCCAGGAGATCGGACTTGTCGAGTTTGCCATGTGTTCCACAGGAAACACCGCCGCAGCGTTCTCTCATGCAATGCGATTTACCAAGAAACCTATGACAATTCACATGTTCTTTCCAAAATGGACAGTCATCGACTTAGAACCGCGCACCAGAGGAACGACGACAGTTACGATCGTAAACGGAGACTATGACCTGACGATAAGAACCGCATACGATTTCTGCGCACGCAACGGACTCGCATTCGAAGGCGGATTCGCAAATCCAAGTCGCATAGAGGGAAGCAAAACAATCGCCTATGAAATTGCAGAAACCGATCTCGAACCAGACTGGTACGTACAATCGGTGACGAGCGGAACGGGCGTTTATGCGCTTCGAAAAGGATATCGAGAACTTCAAGAAATGGGAGTGGTCAGATCGTCTCCACGAATCCTTTGTGTCCAACCCGAAGGTTGCGCGCCAATGGTTCACGCTTTCAGGAAAGGAAAAGAGAAACTGGATTCAGAAGACAAACCAAACAACCCGGCAACATTCGCGACGACACTTTCCAACACAAATCCCGCTTTCAGTTATCCGTACGTCCGTAAAGCGGTGCTAGATTTCGCCGGAACTTTCGAGGATGTATCTGAAGCCGAGACTGCTCGAGCATTCCTTCTACTATTCAAATTGGAAAAGTTACTTGTGGACCCCGCCTCAGCCGTAGCATTGGCTGGAATCATAAAAACAATTTCTGAGGGAACAATCGATAGAGAGGAGACGATACTTTTGAACGTGTCAGGCGGGATTCGGAAGGAAGAACCATCGGAATATGGACGTAACTCTCTTGCGAAGAAGAAACTTTCAACACGCCTAACCTCTCAACCTAGCTTCTCACACGTTAAACTGTAGCAACAAATTTCCTACGCATCCACGAATGTATGCTTATTATTCTCCTTGAGTGAAACCTGATACCAATCTGATGGCGATTGATGAAAGAGCCATTACATGAATCAGCAAAACTAGTCGTAATTGGAGCTGGAAGCGTTGGATGCAGCGTTGCTTATCACCTAACTAAAATGGGGCTCACCGATATTGTCGTGATAGACCAAGGTCCGATATTCCGAGATCGTGGTTCCGTCCCACCCATCGCCTTAATCTTTCAAACCAACTCTTCCAGAACGATGGCTAAACTTGCCCAGTATAGTGTCGGTCTCTTTAACGAACTTAACAAGGATAGTGAGCGTTGCTGGTATGACGTTGGGGGACTTGAGGTTGCGTATACGAGAGATCGTTGGGAAGATCTCAAAAGGAAACTTGGGGTAGCAAAATCTTGGGGAATCGAGGGTCAACTCCTTAGTCGGGATGAGGCGAAAGAGAAAATCCCTATCCTAGATTCTGACAAAATTTACGGTGGATACTATGTAGCAAGCGACGGAGCGTTGGATGTTGTTCCGGCCCTAGAAACAATGGGAAACTACGCCAAAGCTCATGGAGCTAGATTCTATGGCGATACAAGAGTGACTGGTTTCGACTTTTCGAATGGGGCGGTAAAGGCCGTCAATACCGATAGAGGGAAGATTACCACAGACATGGTCCTGAGCGCGGCGGGCATATGGGGACCGATGATAGGCAAAATGGCCGGCATAGACATTCCCCTAACACCATGCGAACACCAAGTGATGAGAGTTGGTCCCATAAAGGAACTGGCCGAAGTGAAGGGTACAGTACACCCAATACTGAGACATCAAGACCGTGACCTCTACTTCGTCCAAATAGACGATAGCTACGTTATCGGTTCATACTTACACGAACCACTTCTCGTAGATCCACGCGATCTTCTCCCTCACGAAGAAGCACCGGTTGTACCATGGGTTAAGCCCTTTATGCCGAGCATGTTCAACAGAGCATGGCAATCGGCTACTGAACTATTGCCTCCGCTGCGAGGCTGCAATCCATACTATAAGATTCATGGCATATTTTCCTTCACTCCAGACAGTTACCCTCTACTCGGTGAACATGTCGACCTGAAGGGGTTCTGGGTGGCTGAGGCTGTCTGGATAACACACGCAGCAGGTGTTGGAAAAATTATGGCGGAATGGATTCTCGAGGGCACACCTAGTCTTGATCTCAGGGAATGTGATCTGCACCGTTTTCATCAACATGCATTCACCCCCGCCTATGTGAAGGCACGCGGAGCACAACAGTATCGGGAAGTTTACGACATTATTCATCCCCTCCAACAGATCCAGAACCCACGCAATCTTCGTCTGAGTCCATTTCATTCACGATTCCAGAACCTAGGAGCAGTGTTTGTTGAGGGAGCCGGCTGGGAGCGTCCTGAATGGTTTGAGGCGAACCAGAGACTGCTTGAAGGTCAGACTCTTCCAACCCGTTCGGGTTGGGAGGCTCGATATTGGTCGCCTGTGCAAGGTGTAGAACATATCGCAACTCGTGAGGGAGTTGCAATGTACGATCTTACGCCATTCACGAAGATTGATGTATCCGGTGAGAAAGCACTGGAATTTTTGCAGTCACTAACTACGAATCAGATGGATCAACCCGTTGGCCGCGTCATTTACACATCAATGTTGAACGAGAAAGGTGGGATAATGTGCGATTTGACAATCGCACGATTGGACACGAATTACTTCCGTATAATAACTGGTGGTTCGGTTGGGCCTCATGATTTAGCCTGGATACGGAGGCATATGCCGACCGATGGTTCCGTGCAGATTACTGATGTAACCTCTAGTTACTGTTGTATTGGTCTATGGGGACCGAAAGCTCGAGGAGTAATAGAACAGGTCAGTGAAGACGATTTTTCTGACAATGCTTTCCCGTATTATTCGGCTCGGAAAATATCAATAGGCCCAATCCCGGTGCTGGCTTTACGAGTATCCTACGCAGGCGAGTTAGGCTGGGAACTCTACTCACCAGCTGAGTATGGATTGGGATTATGGGATAGTCTATGGAAAGCTGGGGAGCAATATGATATGATCGCGGGGGGGCTCGGCGCATTCGATTCACTCCGTCTCGAAAAGGGATATCGCTTGTGGGGATCAGACATTCACACTGAATACAATAACTATGAGGCGGGTTTGGATTTCGTCGTGAAGCCCAACAAGGGCAATTTCGTAGGGCGTGATGCAGTTCTTCGACTCAAGGATCAGGGAATTAAGAGGAAACTCTCCTGTATGACATTCAATGATCCTGGTAGAGTTGTGATGGGCAAAGAGCCAATTCTGGATGGGGATAAGGTTCTGGGTTATGTGACTAGTTCGAATTACGGATACACAGTGGGGAAAGGAATCGCGTACGGATACCTTCCATTGGACTATGCAAAAGAAGGAAAGAATGTCGAAGTATACTACTGTGGCAAACGATATTCGGCGACGGTGGTTAAGGAACCCCTACTATCCAGAATGAGGTCACGATGATTTGGATCAGGTTTCCAGCTGCTTTTTGACGCATGCGAAGACATCGTTAACCGTTTTCTCAGTCGTTCCACTTATCACTCGTTGACCGAGGCCGGACATTACTCCCCCTATCTTCAAATCTGTTTTGTAAACCAGTTTAGTTCCGCTATCTATCTCAATTAGATCTATCGACGTGTCCAAATCGACTTTACTTCCCGAACCTGATCCCGTTCCTGTCAGTCGAGCGTGAGACGGGGGGGTCTTCTCCACTATGGCGAGTTGAAATGTGAAATCTCCTTTCATGAATCCGATTCCTACACGCACTAAAGCCTTGAACTTGTCTTGGCCTTCGACCTCCAAGTGCCTAAGGTCAGGCAAACATTTGCCAATCTTGTTTGGGTCGATGATAAACTCCCAGACCTTGTCTCTGGGTGCTTTCACCTCATATGTTCCTTCAAAATTCAATGCTTCTGTTCTCCGATAAGCGTCGAAATCTTCAATGTTGAATGGATGAGATGGTGACCTTATAATTGTATCCCAATGAGAATCATCATCTTCAGTTTGGATTTCGATGCGGCGATCGGAAATGATTCATGAGGTCAATGCGAGTAATTTTAGAGAAGAAGTTGTTAACTCATCAGTTCCTGTAGTTATCGAATTCTATGCAGATTGGTGTCCCATATGTCATGCACTAGAATCAGTTATACAAGGGTTGGCTGAGGATTACGCAGGGAAAGTAAAGTTCGTAAGGATCAATACCGATGCCGAGCCCGAAATAGCTACGGTTTATGGAATTAAGAGGAGACCTACGTTAGTGATGATCAAGAACGGGATTGACACACATGAAAGAATAATCGGGTTTAATCCTGAATCTTTCTACAAGAACATCTTGGATAGAATACTTTTGTCTGCGACGAGTTAATTGTCGAAGATGATCGCGGCGCGCATAACTTCCCTACTGTCGATCGATTTGAAACCGTCAACTATGTCATCCAAGTGATGAAAGGAGCCGACAACTTTATCGTACGGATATTTATGCTCGGTTCGAGAAAGGAAAACTAGGGCATCCCTCAAATGTTTCGCTTCGTTTCTGGCTGTGCCGATTAGTGAAATCCTTCGAAATATCAAGTTGTAGACATCAATTTGCGCACTGGCTCCTTGAAATATCGGTCCCACGGTAACGTACCTTCCTCCGTCCCTAAGGAGTTTGAGTCCGATCGGTATGACCTCTGGTACGCCAGAGGCTTCCAGTCCGATGTCGGCACCCCTGCCCTGAGTCAGCTCTCTGAGCCCGTTCACTGTTTCTTCTTCACTCATATTTTTGACGTTGATAGTTACGTCCGCTCCGAACATTTTTGCGAACTCGAGTCTTCGATCGGCGACGTCTAGAGCGATCACTTTTGATGCTCCTCGCTCTTTGGCTAACGCGATGCCGTACAGTCCCAGAGGGCCACATCCTTGTACTACCACTGTATCGTTCAGGGTAATGTTTGCTTTTTCTGTCGAGTTAATCATAGTCACCAATGCACAGTTGGCCGGTGCCACTACGTTTCCGGGAAGGTTGCTCGGGACTTTAAAGAAGAATGTGCCGGGCCTCAAGTAGATATATTCAGAAAAGGCGCCGTTTAGATGCGGAGGTGCATCGCAACTTGCCCATAGACCGTAAACGAACCTGTTCGTGCATCCCGCTGGGTCTTTCAGAATTTTACAGTAGTAGCAGTCTCCGCAGGGCTTGATGTACGACCATGTTATCCTGTCACCGTTCTCAATTGGTTCCCCCGCGGTGTCGGTTCTGATTTGTTCTCCTTTTGTTTCGATTGATCCTATGGCCTCGTGGCCTAAGATTATCGGGACGGGAGCCTGTCGTTTCCCACGCCAAATATGAAGATCGGTTCCGCATACGGACGCCATTTCAACTTTCACGAGCAGGCCGTTCGGTTCAATGGTCGGTAGCGGGAATTCTGTTAATTCAAACGGTTTATCTGCCCCACGAAAAACTTGTGCTTTAACTTTCAATGTGCTTTCGGGTTCGTGTTGAGGGCATAAATAATTTGCGAAACGAGTCCGTTTTAGGCTAATTTATCAATCGCTAACTCTCGGGTGCTCTTCGATTGAGTCAGACTCAAGGCTGAGGATAAAGAAATGGTTGGACAGTCTAAAGACGTTTTGAGTTTCTTCGATATTATGTGTCAAAGAGATCGTCCGTTGGTCTGGGTTAGCACGATCTCTGCTGATGGTACACCGCATCTCGTTCCAACTTGTTTCGTAAAACCTTATGATACGAACAAGATTGCGATAGGCTGCGTATTCATCAAGCAGACCGTTGAGAATGTTAAACGAGATAAACGTGTTAGTTTAGCGTCAGTTCGTTTCACTGAGGGTTACGATGGATACATGATCAAAGGTGCAGGCGAAGTCATCGATAGAGGTGAAATCTTCGACGTAATCAAGAAAGCTGTCCATGAGGCGTCGAAAGGAAAACGAACAATCTTCAGCGTGATAATTGTTACCATAGATAGTGTCTATTCGCTGAAACCTACAATCGGCAGGAAGAGGAGATTTTGAGCGACACTTCCAAGATCCGAATCGGTTACTTATCTACGATGTACCACACGTCAATACTGATCAAGAGTCTTGAATGGTTGGAGAAGGAAGGAATCGGAACCAGATGGACTCTCTTTGGTACTGGACCGGCAATTGTTGAGGCTCTAACACGAGGCGAACTTGATGTTGGGTACATTGGGCTTGCACCCACGATTATCGGCATAGGCAAAGGCGCGAAAATCATATGTATCGCAGGCGGCCACGTCGAAGGAACTATCATCCTAGGCAAAAGTGAGTATAAACCTATACTGACTAATTCGAATGATTGGCGTCCAGCGTTGGAGCAATTCAGGGGTAAGAAGCTTGGCACTCCACGTCGTGGTTCTCTGCACGATGTCTTTCTTCGATTCTATCTTACGCAATTCGGTTTGTCAGAATCTGTTGAGGTCGTCAACTATGAGTGGGCTGATTTCATTCCAGATGCTCTCAGGAACGACGAGGTTGCAGGAGCCGCAGGAACACCTCCACTCGCAGTGATATCATCGATTCTCGCTAACACTAAGACAATTGTCCCTCCGAATCTTATCTGGCCTAATAATCCAAGTTACGGAATTGTCACGAGCGTAGACAACTTAACACGACGATCAGATCTACTAGAAAGGTTTCTTCTATTACACAAGAACGCATGCCGCTTACTCCGGGAACGGCCGGAAGAAGCAGCAACCCATATTGCGAAAGCTGTGGGAATAATTGACACAGACTTTGCACTGAAGGCGCTAGAAATTTCACCAAAGTATTGTGCCGCACTATCGACCGAGTTCGTGGGATCAACTATGCGACTGGTTCCGGTTCTGCGTGACCTGAAATATCTCTCATCCGATCCTAAGGAATCTGATATCTTCGAGCATCAATTGATCGATAAGATCCACCCGGAATCTCCACACTATAGTTAGTTTCATTCTCGTTGCACAGATTTCATGAATCGATTTTTAATTTGGATTGGAGATAGAGGGACCGGTGCAACATCCGCGTTGTATGGGGTGCAATCAGCGATCAACACCGTAGGCAAACTCTGATCTCGTAGAAGTCGAGTCAATTGAGTTCGACTCTTGACTCTGACAGTGCTTCTAACCCCAGCTCCAGCGGCGATCTTGAGGAGGTTGGTCTTCATCGCGGTGAGACTCGATTGGTTACCTGTGCTTCCGTGTGCATGGTTATCGATTATTACTAGATGATAGTTATCGGGAGCGAAGTTAGCTATAGAAGCTAATGTTCCCAGATTCATAAGCACAGAACCATCACCGTCCAATGCGACAATTTGGTAGTCTCGACTCACGAGGGCTAGTCCGAGGCCAATGGAGCTGGCAAGACCCATCGAACCTAGCATATAGAATGAATTTGGACGATCTGAGATTGCGTAGAGCTCTCGACTTGAATAGCCAATGTTTGCTACTACGAGGCCTTTTGTTCCGTAGTATGAAGCTGCTATCTCACGAACGACATCGATCCTTCTCAAACTTTCTCCCATACCGTTGGTGTCAGCAGGACCGCTCTGATTCCCTTCCCTGGTTTTATTGCAGATTTGATTGAATCTATGTCACGTGCTCTAGTGATAATCTTGTATTTTGCCCCTATGATTGTGAGTAGTTTTGTGGTTGCGGTCCCCATAGGAATTTGCGCGTGTATCTGCTCTTCTCCTCTTCTGCCTCGATATCCGATGACGAGTAGTAGATCGATATGGTACAACTTGGTTAAGGATAGGAGCGCGTTAATAGAATTCCCGAGACCTGAATTTTGCATGAATAAGGCAGGTTTTGCTCCACCGAGAAATGCGCCGGCACATATTCCGACCCCTTCCTCTTCTCGCGTTACTGGAACATGTGTTATGCTCTTTCGTTTCGATATGCCATCGATAACGCCGCTTAGTAGAGCACAGGTGACGCTGCAGATGAAGTTGATTCCAGCAGCTTCTAAGGCCCTAATGATCGCACTATCTATTTGTCCCAATCTATTTATTCGGATTGATTCAGCCCTATGTCGCTGGCCTGCTTCCTCTTTCATCTCTTCCATGGGTAGAAGAATGGGTGGACTTGGTTAGAGTAGTCTAGATACAATGTTTTCTCCTGCTATAAACAGGGTTACCTGTTCCAATTTCTTTTCAGAGACTGCTTGCTGCATTCGAAGACTTCCGGTCTATCTCGTGAACCTTTAGAAAGGTTAACAATTTTAAACAGTATGCTTAGGCCGCTTCTTCATCCGGCTGTGACGGAATATCGTTTCACTTTGTCCTCTTCCAAATCAACTATTGCTCCCATGAGTGTACCTTCTTCGTATACGCTGCCTGGGTTGATGCATACTGTTCGGCCGAGCTTAGCAATTCCTTTGGATTCGTGGATGTGGCCGTGAAGGCCGACCATTGGTTGAACCTTCTCTATTGCTTCGCGCACTGCGACACTTCCAACCGCCTTGGTTACTTTGCCGGCGCCTTTGAGACTTAGGTCTTCGGTCAATTCGGGTGCCTCATCAAGACCGGATGAGATCGGCGGATCATGAAGGTTGAATATACTTGTTGCAGGATTCTTCAATTTGTCAGTCATTGCAGCGATTTTTTTTGCAAGCTCTTCCTCTGAACATTCTCGGAAAGTCTTCCATGGGGTGGGAGTGGACCAACCAGAACTAATCAGTTCGTGATTGTCAGTTACCTCCAAGACTTTGCCTTCCGCGACTGCCACTGAGGAGGATGAACCAATTATTTCATCTATCTCGAACATGTCGTCGTTTCCTGGGCAGACAAAGCACCGGACCTTAGATCCTTTCAGTTTTTCGTCTGCGTAGCTCATCCATTCCTTGACTCGGCTCGCCATAAGGCCATTGAATGTGGCATTACTCCACGCCGCCATTTTCTTTGGATCCGCAGCCAATTGCTCGAACTGCGTGCGTTCGATTCGAGTTGGATAGTAGCCTTTGTTTCGGATAATTTTCTCGATCCGTTCAAGATCCGTAGTGTTCTTCAAAACATGGTGATTGTCTTGAAAGTCAACGGCATACGCTCCCGATTTTTCTCCAATTATCGGAATCAGAGCCTTGCCTGTCATATCCCCTCCAAGGATCAGCAAGCCAGCATCGTAAAAGTCAGCTGCTGCGATAAATTTCTTCCAACAAACTTCCGAGCCATGAATATCAGTAGCGAAGAAAACACGAAGCAAGGAGATTCCGCTTGATTGGGACAGTGCGAATATCTTATTCGACTGGGATCTGCTTGTAGATTTTATCCATGTCGAAACCCTGTTTCTTCCGGTAGAATTTGAATCCAAAGTAAAGCACAATGGCAATTACGTAGAGTGTTACTATCATTCCGATTGAATAGGGATTGTTAACACCGTAGACGGGATTTGTTCCCCATTCGTAAGTTAGCCATCCCATGAAGAAGGCGGTTATGACTCCAGCGATTGTGATGAGTGGAATTCCGGCTACTTTGTAGCCAGACACCGGCGAGGCTTCGTACAGATCCTTCCTTCTGTAGGGCAGAATTGCTGCAGTGATTGCTGTTCCTAAGTACATGACAGCTATGACGAGCACGGCGTCTAACGTGAAAGTTGAGAAGGCTGTTGTTCCAAACGAGACGAATGCGTAAAGATAGCTGAATATAGCAGTAGGTATTGCCATGGCGACGATGGCGTTGATTGGTGATCGGAATCTTTCGTTGATGTCTGCGAACTTAGCCGGGAAGATTCTGTCGAAAGACGCAGCAAACATGACGCGTGTAGATGTTATGAATAATGTGCCTGACCATCCCCAGTAGAAACAACTCAGCGTGATGAGAAGGAAGAGTTGCACTAGGACATTATTCGTAAGCAGCCCAGCAAAAAGACCGGGGCTGGGAAAGATCGGAAATGGCAACGCGGGGGTTGATGGATTGTAGGAGTAAATTGTTCCCCAATATACGTAGTTCGCTGAATTCCACCAGTTCCAGCCGAACGCATTCGCGAAGAGGAAGAAACCAATAACTGCTAGAATCGTTGTGAAAACTAGTGAGGACGTCAAAGCTTTGACGTTACGTTTGAAGTCATTGGAGCCGCGCACTTCGCCGTATAGAGTCGCGCCCCAAACCGGGTAGAGGTTGAAAAACGCGATGAAAGGGATCAATCCCATGCTAGCAGTGAAATTCCAATCTGTGAGGTTTGACATCCCGGATAATCCGCCGCCTGAAGCAAGCGTAACCATGTTCGTGTAACTGTCACCCGACGCGCCGAATACTTGGCTCGTCCACGAGTTGAATGCGGATTGAAATGCAGGTTGTGAGGAGGCTGCAAGGATCGCATAGGTCACGATCAAACCCAACATCCCGATGTGGAAACACCATTTCTGGATACGGGCGTACTGTTTCATTCCAAGCGAAATGAACACTGATACAATTAGTATTGTCAGAATAGATGATGTGAAGACACCGGTTGCACTCGTCCACCACACCGCTGCTGAAGCGTTCCCTAATACCGCCGCTATCGGAGAGAAGACAAGTATGCTCAATATGTTACCGTAGATTGGTCCCCAAAGCCACAGTATGAACACGTATCCTGTGAATGATAAGATGAACCCGATGCTGCCTGACAAGACTCTACTCTGCCAGACGTAGTCACCACCTGCCCTTGGCATAACAGCGATGAGGAAGGCGTAAGTCAAGATTTCGAAGAAAATGAAAACTGCACTCACGACGGTTGCGGTAATTTGGTTCCCCCCTGGAAGGAACACTCCAAATGTGAAAGCGTACCATCCGAGTGATACAACGTTGATTGAAAGAGCTGAATATACAAATGAGTCGTATAGACTCCATGCCTTTACTAGACCAGTTGCGTCTCTCAGAAACAGCTTCGGTTCTTTTGCCAAATGAACCGATATTCAATTTTGCTCGTTTTCGGATTTAATACTTTCCTTGAAAACGCCCTCTGACGCCCCTGTTATAACCAGAATTTGGGTAATACAGGTGTAGGCGCCCTGAACACTCCTAAACTTGATTTAGCGAGTGTCGTTGAAAATTAGCACAATATCGGCAGCGATTTGAAGAGGAACTGTCTAAATCTTCTTTCTTGCCTTCTTCGCTGCATCAGTGAGTAGTCTCATCTTTATCATAGCTCCAATTCTGGTCAAATATCCGTGGGCTGCTAGTCCTTCGTCAGAAGTTAGAGCGAGTTTGTCTGGTGGAACGTACTTTAGGCTTTTTTCAACTATCTTATCGACGTCCTCAGCAGTTTCAAGCAAATCATATGGCGTTACTGCTCCAACGGCGTAGTCTTTGTCTGATAGATATTCCTTCCAAGCCTTGAGTTCTTCATCTAAGTATTTGCCGTCAGTGTTGGCAGCTTCGGATTGGATACAGTCTGCTTTGCATTCAGCCATGTATGGATATGCCTTCGCCATATGGTAGGTCTGCGGTGCTACTTCGTGATTGTAGAGGATTGGAGCGCCGAAGCAGAAGTGTACCCAGATGTGTGCATTGACTCCTTTCACTTCTTCGTTGAAGCCTTGTATCAGAATGTCCCATGCGTCTTTTCTCACTTCGCTGAAGTTTGATGCCCAATGCGTAAATCCGAAAGGATAATCCAATTGAATAATTTTGCAGCCCACATTCACGAGTTCTCTGAGCATTTCATTCTGAGCTTTAGCGAAGCCAAAGAATACGTCACGATCACTCTTGCCCGTTTTGTTGAGTGTGTAGTATGAGGCCATGGCTGCTGCTGGGCCGCTGTACTTCAGAGGTTTGGTGCTTGTTGCTAACGCGATTTTTGCTGTCTCGACCCATAAGCGCAATCGCCCCATGGAGGGTAGGTCTTCGGCCAACCACCAGTTACGTTCGCTTCCTTTCGCCCATGCTTTGAACCTGTAGTAGGACTCAGCGAGCTCTTTGCCTACTACTCCGGTCATAACGACATCTCCGGCGGGGCGACCTGTTACTCGTCGTAGTCCGCCGACGTATGCTAGACTGTTTGTGTTCCATGATGCTATCGTGCCTAATCCCCAATCGAAGCGCATGCACCCGTCAGTGACTATATCCTGACCGCACACTTCATGATCTATGATTGTCGTTCTTACAGCGTCTGTGTAAGCTTCAAGGAATCCTGGTTCGTTATACATTTCGAGCCAGTCTCGATCGCGGATATTGTAATTATACCAGTTCGGTTTTGGGTACCTTCCAGTTTGTGTAGTAGGTAAGGATACCTTAACAATATCTTTGAGTTTACCAACCATTGGTAAGCACTCTTGCTTTGTTCCTCAAACGGTCATTGGGGATGCTGCATTACTATTCTGACGGGATTGTCTTGTTTCGAGTCGAGCATCTCGAATCCTCGGTTAACTTCTTCAAGTTTCAGTTTGTGAGTGATCGATTTTGAGAGATCTATCTTCTTCTGCGAGACTAAGTCGAGTAGTCTTCTGAAGTCTTCGGTTGTGTGATCCGATGAACTTCTTATCTGAGCTTCTAGGTATCGGAAGTCTCCTTCCGGGTTGAAGGTTACGTCCTGGAAGCACATTCCTACAACCACAGCTTTTCCCCCTCTCGCGAGGCTACGGACCATGTCTTTAATGGTCTTTGAGAGCCCAATGAATTCGAACGCAACGTCGGCTCCTCCCCATAACTCCTTAGCCTTCGCGACGAAATCTTCCTTCATTGGATTGACGACATAATCAGCGCCCAATTCTTTTGCCAACTTCAATTTGCTCTCGAGTACGTCAACTGCCATTATCTGACCTGCGCCCTGCATACGTGCGAATTGGATTCCATGCAGTCCGACACCGCCCAAACCAATAATTATCACGTGGTCGCCAATTTGAATCTCCGCTTGTCGAGTCCCATGAAACGCAGTTACTACACCGCATGAGATTATCGCGCCTTCTTCGAAGGAGACATTGGATGGCAGCTTTATCGCGTTCCGTGCCGGAACCGCCATGTACTCCTGATAGGTTCCGTCTTTCTGGTATCCAACGTACTGTAGGTTCAAGCAGAGATTCTCTCGACCACTTCTACAATATCTACATGCGCCGCATGTTATGTCGTAATCAACAAGGACTCTATCTCCTGGCGAAATCGTTGTGACATTCTTACCAATTTTTTCTATTATCCCCGCACCCTCATGACCTAGGGTGCGTGGAGTTATTCCACTTGTATCTCTTCCCTTCCAAACGTGCATCTCGGAGCCGCAGATACCACTTGCCTTGATTCTTACGAGAACATCGTTTTCGCCGAACGACGGAATGCCAATTTGTTCAAGCTTCAGAGGTTTGTTCGGTTCGTAAAACCTAGCCGCTAACATAAAGACGCGATTTCGGGCTATTTTCTTATTAAGCGTTTACATTGAATTGAGATGACGAGCCTAGATTCTAGCTTTGAGAACGTTTACATTTCGGACAGAAGGTCTGATCAATTTGTATCTTGCCTCCGCAGAACCTGCACTTCTTAGCAACTGACTTTTTCGACCTTGATTTTTTACCAGTCTTTAATCCCAAGATTATCAGCGGAATTCCGACGAGTAGCAATTCGTAGGGAGCATATTGGATAAATGGAGGCAATACTGGCACGTTGCGAACGGAACTTGCATTGAATACGATCACACGTCCGTTTTGATCGGGATTGTCGAATACGAAGAAGTAAGTTCCCGTCGTAGGAGGCGTCAGAGTGAAGTTGGAGGAGATCGTTGAGGGTTTCGCCAATAGAATGTTTGCTGGTTGGCCTAATTTCCAAAGTGAAAGATTGCCTTCGTCCATTACGTAGAAGCCTATTTCTTGTCCCGCTTCAACTTGAATGGTTCCTGAGACTTGTACGTTCCCATCTAGGTTTGCGGACAGATACGAGTAGTTGGTGGGCTGTATAGTTACCAGTGTTGAAGTGATGACCGGATTTTCTACCTGCACATACGAAGCCATCCCGAACACGGTGGCCACTGGGGTGAGTATTTGGACACCTTGATTCATTACGAAAACACCGGCTAGTGTTAGCAACAATCCGATTGTTAGAATAGTTCGCCGCAAACATTCCACCTCATATCAGTGTAAGTCTTCTGGAAATCTAACCTTTAGTTTCTCCGAGCGGTATGTTAATGACGTGTTTTCAGGCTCTAGAGCTTATCGAAGGCTAGCCTCATCCAGAAGTGAACTGATATGCTTCCATCTTTGGTCCTTTTAGGATCAGGATTAGACCTCTCATAATCCCTTCTGAGTATTCGCTTCCGGGATTGAAGCACATTGTGCGTTTCCATTTGTAGAAACAGCGCGACTCGTGGATGTGTCCATGCAAGGTAACTAGCGGTTGGTACTTGTCGATGAGCTTACTTACAGCGTGACTACCGACGGGGCCTTCGATTGGTTGTCCGTAGGATTTGTATTTCAAATCTTTATCCAAATATATTGCGACATCCATGCCCGTATCATACGGCGGCACGTGGATGCAAAATATGGCTTTGCTGTAGTCTTGCATTGGGGACACGAGTTCTTCTAGCTTCACGTAAAGTTGATCTTCATCAAGATCCCTCGGTAGCTTCCACGGTGTCATGTTACTGTATCCAGAGGATGCCATCGGGTAACCGCATACGTCAACTATCTTTCCTTCTGCATACAATACATGATCCGTGCTGATCGAACGCATGTATTCGTCAATGTGAAAGGGATCGTCGTTTCCTCCAGTTACAAAACACTTTACACCGCTCTTGCTGAGTCGTTTCTCTGCCGTGTCAACCCATCCTTGTAGGGTTTCCAACATCAGCTTATCGAACATTCCATCAATTTTTGTTCTGTCGTCTTTCATACCGTCGTATTCTTTTTGATCTATGTGGAAGTAGTAGTATCCTGTGGTTCGGATTTCGTCCTCCAGATTGTGAATTTCCGTTTCGGTCTTGAGACTTCGTGGGTAACCGAGAAAGTCACTGAAGACTGTGCCGTCGTCACGATGAATCAATGGGGCAACAAATTTTCCTGTCAGATCTCCGCCAAGGACTAGTGCATCGACCTTGTAGTGTTCTGCAGCGTTGAGAAATTTTGTGAAGACACGATCTGACGAGTGAACGTCGGTCGCATAGAATAACCTCACTGGCTTATCCTTGCTTTTTTCGTTGCCGCCAAAAAGTGGCATTCACAGGTTCAGTCCGGGTCGGGTTACTAGCAGAGATGAAAATAAAGATGGAGGAATAAAAAAATCTCAGCGTGTTAGAGTGGTGGAACTTCTTTGTAAGCTAAGCTTAGGTCGAGCCCCTTCCGTTTCCAATATCCGTAGACGATCCACCAGTATGCGAATAGAGCGATCAACAATCCAACAAAAGCTATCATGGATGATGGGGTGTTGATGAAGAGATTATTCACCGTTACTTCATACCAGAGCAATAGTGTCTGTAGACCAAGTCCTATGGCACCAAATAGTGATATCAACGGCAATCCGCCGAGCATGTACTTGCTGGCTGGAGAAGTTTTCCACACGTCTTTCATGTGCGCTCTAAATGGGAAGACGATTGCTGCCAACATCGTACACCACTGGAATATGCTTGAGACCATCGAGGCTGCGACGGTGTACGTGTAGAAGGCTGTAAAGTCGTAGAAGTAACCGACGACAATTCCCATCACTAAATAGACGATGCCAACGTTGACGAGTTGCCGAAATCGTTTGCCAATCCTACCGAACCATTCAGGCAAGGCTCTGTCTAGACTCGCTGCAAGCATTATGCGTGAACCGCCAACATAATTTACCCAACATTCCCACAGTCCGATAGCCATCGCTCCGAGACCGATCAGGAGTGCTGGGATCGGGCTTGGACCAAGTACTGAGGCTAGGTTCATGAACCAAGGAGTAACTGGAAACGCAATAAGTCCGTAGAAGTAATCGTATCCGGCACTTGCCAGAAAGGTCCACCCAGCTAAGTTGATGATTTCCCATCCCCAAGCTATCATGAATATGCCGCAAAGCCACAGCGATCCGAGAGTTAGCATTGACATTCGCTTGAGGCTCTCCGCGCCCTTCACCTCTCCCAGATTCAAGAATACCCACATCGGCCAAGCTAGGACGAGCCATGCGAGCGGCATCATCCCTAGGGTATCAAACCAATTGAATGGAACGTTTGAAGTGAACCCGGCGGATGTTGCGGTGTCAATTACGTATTGATAGTAGTTGGTGTGAGTTGGGTCAAGCTTCACCATGAACGCGTTGTATGCTGTGATGAAATCCGTGTGCCCATAGAGAGCCATTTGTATAGTGA
>Ga0074044_10001988_pt1 | contig 18034 bp, 12 predicted proteins | sample BogForMeECP23OM1_FD_94443 | JGI IMG/M metagenome (GOLD analysis project Ga0074044, IMG submission 94443) | Bog forest soil microbial communities from Calvert Island, British Columbia, Canada - Bog Forest MetaG ECP23OM1 | ecosystem: Environmental > Terrestrial > Soil > Wetlands ...
ACGCTCGCGCACTGGCTCAAAGTTTCGCCCCCGGCCGTAACCATGGCTGTGCGCCGGCTGAAGAAAGACGGCCTGGTGCGGGTGAATGCCGACGGACGCGTTCGCCTGACCGCTGCCGGACGGAAGATTGCCCGCAAGCTGACCGTCCGCCACCACCTGATCGAGCGCATGCTTGCCGAAATTTTCGGAATGGAATGGTACAAGGTGCACGACGAGGCGGAACGTTTGGAACACGCGGTCTCGCCGGATTTCGAGGCCAGGCTGCTGGCCAAACTCGGGCGTGGAGTCGCGTGTCCGCACGGCAACCTGACCGAAGTGGAGAGTCCCGCCAGTCGTCGCCGTCGCGGCCTTCTGCTGCTGGCGCAGGCTGAGCCGGGGGAGAGTTTTCAAGTGAGCGGCATCTATGAACGGGATCGCCGCCTGCTGGAGTTTCTGGAACAGCGTGGCATCCGGCCCGGAGCCAGAGTTCATGTCGGGCATCGCAACTACGACCAGACGCTGACCCTGACCACGGGCGTCGGCCGGGTTTCCCTGGGGGTGTCCGCCGCTGAAAGGGTCTGGGTCAAACCGGCGGATGGGAAAGCTGTATCCAAAGGCTGAAGGTTTGGTCCGCTCGCCGCGCAGCCCCTGAAGGGGCGGCTGATTTCCCACAGCTTGCGGCATCGCTAAAGCGATGCCCTGATACGAAGCCCTCTCTTTTCCACAGCTTGCTATTCCCGAAAGTAATTAACCGTAGTTTATGTCCTGATGTATACTCACGCTAATCAGCGGGCGAGCGGCATTACGGTCCCTTTCGCACTGCATCGATGGAATGAAAGAAACCAAGACAGGATCGCAGCCGCTGCCGGGAAGCGTACCCCGATCCAACCTCCTGAACGATAGGCCAACGTCTGGCCGCGACGTTGTCATTACGCATGAGGACATCGATCGAGCGCACGACCGCGAACGGGTTTCAGAGACGCGCGCGCGGCACGGATTCCGGCCACGGTTGCGCTTGTTTTGGCTGCTCATTGGCCCCGGCATCCTGGTGATGCTCGGAGAAAATGATGGCCCCAGCATGCTGTCCTATGCTGCCACCGGGGCGCGGTTCGGCATCGGATTCTTCGTGCCCTTCATTGTGCTCACCTTCCTCATGGCTTGCGTGGTGCAGGAAATGACCGTGCGTTTGGGCGCGGCCACGCATCGTGGACATGCGGAGTTGATCTTCGACCGCTTTGGCCCGTTCTGGGGCTGGTTCTCGATGATCGACCTCATGGTGGGCAACTTTCTGACGCTGGTCACGGAGTTTATCGCCATCCGCGCCGGGCTGGGATTCTTCGGGGTTCGGCCGGCAGTTGCGGTTCTGGGAGCGCTGTTGGTTCTTTCGGTTGCGCTCATGACGCACCGGTACTGGACGTGGGAGCGGATCATCTTAGGCGCCGCGATATTCAACCTGCTGTTTGTGCCGGTAGCGCTGCTGACCCATCCGCACTGGGGGACGGTGGGCCGCGCATTGGTGACTTGGAGACCACTGCCTGGTGGGATCACCCAGGAGACGGTTCTGATCCTGCTGGCCGATATCGGAGCGACCGTTACCCCGTGGATGCTGTTCTTTCAGCAAAGCGCGATTGCGGATAAGGGTCTTACCACGCGTGACATCCGCTTCGGACGCGTGGACACGGTGCTGGGAGCGGCTTTGGCCACGGCCGCCGCGCTGGCTACGATGCTGGCGACGGCTCCGCTGTTTATGCACCACATGTCGGCAGCGAACTTCGAAGCCGCCGAATTCGCTCAGGCACTACAGCCGTTCATTGGGCACTGGGGAGCGGCGCTTTTCGCCCTGGGCATCTTCGAGGCAGGGATGGTCGCGGCCATTACCATTTCGACTTCATCTGCGTATGCTTTCGGAGAAGTGGCGCGGCGTCCGCACAGTTTGAATCTCCCCTTCAAGCAGGGGAGGTCGTTCTATCTCGTGCTGCTGCTCGAAGCTGCGGCCGCTGCGGGACTGGTCCTGATCCCGGGAATTCCACTGGTATACATCGTGCTGCTGGTAAATGTGATCGCCGTTCTGGCCATGCCTCCGGCGCTTCTTTTCCTGTACATGCTGGTGAACGATCGTGAAATCATGGGCCCGCTGATCAGTCCGTTGTGGGCGAATGTGCTGGCGCTGGGGGTCGTGACCGTATTGATCGGCGCCGGCCTTTTGTTTGGAGTCAGTGTGATCGCGCCCAATGCGCTGGCGATCATTGGAGGCAGGTAGATGAAAAAAGAATTTGAGTCTGCAACCGCGGCTGAACTGAGCCGCGAGGACTTCACTTCGGTGATGACATCCCTGGAGCCGGACCAGTTGATTTCCACCAAGGAACACCATCATTGTCCTCGGCGGCAGCTTACACAGACCGAGATGGTACTGTTCTGGGCGCTCAGGATTTACCTGGTGTTCATGGTCGGCGTGGTGCTCTATCAGATTTGGACGAGCGTGCGGTAGGGATTTTATAGTTTGGAAAACTTGCGGCGGCCATCCCTACGCAACCTTGGACGGGCGGGGACGCCCGTCCCTCCACGAGCCTTCGAAACCAATTACACTATTAATTCCGAGTCTGCATTACTTCCCGGCCCTGTGCCGGAGCTTATGAAGGATGGTCATTATGTCATCGAATAGTTTTGGCGCCCGCGCTACTTTCAAAGTCGGCAACAAAGAATACGAGCTTTACCGGCTCGACGCGCTCGACCAGCAGGGCATCTCCACCCGGCACTTGCCGTTTTCGCTGCGCATTCTGCTGGAGAACCTGCTCCGCACCGAAGATGGGCGCAACGTAACGAAAAACGAAATCCTCGCGCTCGCCGCGTGGAACAAGAATTCGAAGCCGGAGAAGGAAATTGCCTTCACGCCCAGCCGCGTCCTGCTGCAAGATTTCACCGGTGTCCCGGCGGTTGTGGACCTTGCCGCCATGCGCGACGCCATGAAGCGCCTGGGCGGCGATGCGAAGCTCATCAACCCGCTGCAGCCCGCCGAACTGGTCATCGACCATTCGGTGCAGGTCGACGAATTCGGAACGCCTGGTGCGTTCGACGTGAATGCGCTGCTTGAATTTCAACGAAATAAAGAACGATACGCGTTTCTGCGCTGGGGGCAGACCGGCTTCCGCAATCTGGCCATCGTGCCGCCCGACACCGGCATCGTGCATCAGGTGAATCTTGAGTACCTGGCGCGCGTGGTGTTTGTGCACGAGGAAGGCAGAAAGCGCACCGCCTATCCCGACACGCTCGTCGGCACCGACTCGCACACCACCATGATCAATGGACTCGGCGTGCTCGGCTGGGGCGTGGGCGGCATTGAAGCCGAGGCTGCCATGCTGGGACAGCCCGTATCCATGCTGATCCCGCTCGTTGTCGGCGTGAAGCTTACCGGACGCCTGCACGAGGGCGCCACGGCAACCGATCTGGTTCTCACTATCGTTGAAATGCTGCGCAAGCACGGTGTGGTTGGGAAGTTTGTCGAGTACTTCGGCCCCGGGCTGCAAGACCTGCCGCTCGCCGATCGCGCGACAATTGCGAACATGGCTCCCGAATACGGCGCCACTTGCGGCATCTTCCCGATCGACAAAGAAAGCCTGCGCTACTTGAAACTCACCGGGCGCAGTGACGAGCAGATCGCGCTGGTCGAAGCCTACGCGCGCGAGCAGGGTCTTTTTCACGATGCCAAGACGCCCGAGGCCGAATACTCCGAACTGCTGAGCCTTGATCTTGCTACCGTCGAGTCGAGTCTGGCTGGACCGAAGCGGCCGCAGGATCGAGTCGTGCTATCGAAAGCGGGCGAGTCGTTTGAGAAGGCTTTGCCGGGATTGATGAAGGCAAAGACAACGACGGGCGAGCTGAAGGTTCCGGCCAACGGACACCTGCATCACGGCAGCGTGGTGATCGCGGCGATTACCAGTTGTACGAACACGTCGAATCCGTCGGTGATGATCGCCGCTGGCCTGCTGGCGAAAAAAGCTGTCGAGCGCGGCCTGGAAGTGCCGGCATGGGTGAAAACTTCGCTCGCTCCCGGATCGAAAGTCGTCCTCGATTATCTCCAAAAGGCTGGCCTGATGCCGTATTTGGAGAAGCTGAAGTTTCACATTGTCGGCTACGGCTGTACCACCTGCATCGGAAACTCTGGCCCGCTGCCCGTGGAAGTGTCGAAGGAAATTGAAGAGAAAAATCTCGTCGTTGCTTCGGTGCTCTCCGGCAATCGCAACTTTGAAGGCCGGATCAGTTCCGAAGTCCGCGCCAACTACTTGATGTCGCCGCCGCTGGTGGTGGCGTTCGCTCTGGCCGGACGCATCGATACCGACCTGCGCAAAGATCCTGTGGGAAAAGGCAAAGACGGCAAGCCGGTTTACCTCGCCGACATCTGGCCCTCGCAGTCGGAAGTCGAGCAATCGATGGCGAGCGCGATTACGTCCGAGATGTTCCGAAAGAGCTATGGCGAGGTGTACGCGGGGGACGAGCGCTGGCGCGGGCTGCCGGTTCCGAAGGGTGAGACTTACGCTTGGGGAAAAGATTCCACCTACATCCGGCAGGCGCCGTACTTTGATGACATGACGCTCAAACCGTCGGCCGTCGCGGACATCAAGGGAGCGCGCGTGCTGGCCGTGCTCGGCGACAGCGTCACCACCGACCACATTTCCCCCGCGGGTTCGATTAAGAAAGATGGACCCGCCGGCAAATACTTGATTGCTCATGGCGTGCAGCCGGCGGATTTCAATTCTTATGGATCTCGCCGCGGCAATCACGAGGTCATGGTGCGCGGCACGTTCGCCAACGTCCGCCTGCGCAATAAGATGGTGAACACCGAGGGCGGATTTACCCGCCACCTGCCCGATGGCGCCGAGATGTCGATCTTCGACGCGTCCGAAAAGTACCACGCTGAAAAAGTGCCGCTCGTGATTCTCGCGGGCAAGGAGTACGGTTCCGGCTCTTCGCGCGACTGGGCGGCCAAGGGACCGCGTCTGCTCGGCGTTCGCGCCGTGATCGCGGAAAGCTACGAGCGCATTCACCGCTCCAACCTGGTCGGCATGGGCATTTTGCCGTTGCAGTTTCTGCCCGGAGAAAACGCCGAGACGCTGAAGTTGACCGGCGAAGAAGTATTCGAGATTGCGGGCATTCGCGATGTGGTAGAAAAGTTCTCTTCCGGCCGCAAGATTGCGGTACGCGTGAAGGGTGGGAAGGTCGCCGAATTTCAGGCCATCGTGCGCATCGACACACCGCAGGAAGCTCTCTACTACGCCAATGGAGGCATACTTCAGTACGTGCTGCGGCAACTGCTGGCGGGAAAAGCGCAACCGGAAACGGTGACGGCCTAGCATTTCCTGTAGAGACGCGGCTTGCCGCGTCTCCGCAACCTGAGACGGGGCAAGCCCCGTCTCTACAGAATCGTTCAAGCGATGCCGCGTTGTCCCCGCGCGGTTCGTGCTTACCGCGTGCTAATCTCAAATTCCGATGCCCGTCGCAGCCCAATACATCCCTGCTGCTTATAGTCTGACCGCGGTTGGGGTCTGGGGCACGAGTGATTTTCTGGGCGGAGTGGGCGCACGCCGCGCGAACGCGTTTCTGTTCACGGCGATTGTGCACATCAGCGGATTGGTCCTGGTCGGCACTCTCGCGCTGACGACCCATGCGCCATTTCCTGGAAACGCCAGCCTGGCATGGTCGCTGATTTCCGGGTCGGTTGGGGGCATCGGTCTGGCCTTGTTCTATCGCTCCCTGGCCAGCGGAAACATGGGACTGGTCGCGCCTGTGGCTGCCGTCCTGGGCGCCGCGATTCCCAGCATCGTGACCACTTTCGCCGAGGGATTTCCGGGCTATCGGCACCTGTTCGGTTTCATTCTTGCCGGAATCGGTGTTTGGCTCATCTCGCGGACGGAAGCCGGCGTTGGACGTCCCGAAGGCTTAGGCATGGCCGTGCTGGCGGGAATCGGTTTCGCTGGTTTTTATCTCTGCATTCACCGGGCGGGTAACGGCTCTACATTGTGGATCGCGACCTGCTCGCGCTTCGGTGCCTTGTTGGTCACGGGAGCTATCGTTTTGTTCGGAAGACACCTGCGCGCGGTGGCCGCGCCCGTGCTGGGCATTGCCGTGGTTGCCGGAATCCTCGACATCACCGGCAGCACCGTCTTCATCCGCGCGGCTCAAATCGGACGCCTGGACAACGCGGTCGTGCTCAGTTCGCTCTATCCTGCCGTCACCGTTGTGCTCGCTCGCCTCTTCCTGCATGAGCACTTCAGCCGCGCCCGTACCATCGGCATGGTCGCGGCGCTGGCGGCTGTTCCGATGATTGCGGGATGAAGAAAGTGGATAGTGGTTAGTGGATAGTTGCTGGCGACTGGCGTTCTTGCCGACCACTACCCACTATCCGCCATCCACTGCTACTCTGACTTCGTGGCGCTGCTTGAAGTTCGCAACCTGACTAAGATTTTCGATCTCGCCGAATCGCCGTTTGGCGGCCGCGGTACGGGCGAGGTCTGCGCCGTGGATGAAGTGTCCCTCGACATCCAGGAAGGCGAAACGCTGGGTTTGGTTGGCGAATCCGGTTCCGGCAAAAGCACGCTTGGACGGCTCATTCTCCGCCTCATCGAGCCGACCTCGGGTGCCATTGTTTTCGAGGGCATCGATCTGCTGCGGGCGAACGGCTCTGAATTGCGTCGCCTCCGCCGCGACATGCAGATCATCTTCCAGGACCCGTTCGGTTCGCTCGATCCGCGCTTCCGCGTGGAGGACGTGATCGCCGAGCCGCTCATTCTTCATCAGAAGACGCTTCATCAGAACATCGTTGACCAGAAGATCAGGCACGAACGCCTGAGCCGCGATACCCGCCGCCAGCGCGTGCGGGAACTCTTGCGTGCCGTCGGAATGGATGAATCGGCCATGCCCCGTTACCCGCACGAGTTTTCCGGAGGCCAGCGCCAGCGCATCGGCATTGCTCGCGCGCTCGCCTTGCGGCCGAAGTTCATCGTCGCCGACGAACCGGTTTCCGCGCTCGACGCGAGCGTCGGCGCGCAAATTGTGAATCTTCTGCAGCAACTCCAGCGCGATTTCGGGCTCACCTATTTGTTTATCTCGCACTCCATGCCAGTCGTTCGCTACCTCTCGACCCGCATCGCGGTGATGTATCAGGGCAAGATCGTCGAGATCGGAAGCACGGAGCAGATTACGGCCCAACCGCAGCACCCTTACACGCGCAAACTGCTGGCGGCCACGCCGGAGATGGCGGCGTCGTGAGTGGGATGTTGTGTGAGGAATGGGCTATACTCCGCAGCCAGACGCTCTTGTCTACCGTGTGCTCGCAGACTACAATTCCACGAAACTTTTCCTGGGGGTGATTTTGCATGGCCGCTATGCCCGTAACGCCGGTACCAGATTCCGTTGCCCAAGCCACACCGCTGTCGGAACCGGCCCGCCTAGTCAGCACTTTCTTTGCGCCCAGCAAGACCTTCACCGACCTCCGAAGAAACGCCAGTTGGTGGGCGCCCTTTCTGATCATCTCCGTCGTTTCCCTGCTGTTTGTCTATGTCGTCGATCAGAAGGTGGGCTTTCGCAAGGTCTTTGAGAATGTTATCCAGTTGCAACCCAAGCAGGCGGATAGGATTGACCGCCTGCCGGCCGACCAGCGGCAAAAGGTCATGGAGCAGCAGACCACGATTATCAAGATATCGTCCTACGGGAGTCCCGTTCTTGTGCTCATCTTCTATGCCATCTTCGCTGGTGTTCTGCATGCAACGCTGCAATTTGGCCTGAACGCCGAGGTGAAATATAAGACCTTGTTTGCGCTGATTGTTTATAGCCGGCTGCCGGAAGTGCTGATGCCGCTGCTGGCGATTCTGTCTCTTGTCGCCGGAGTCAGCAGTGATGCGTTTAACATTCAAAATCCCGCCGCTACCAATCCTGGATATTTCATCGATCCCAGTGGTTCCGCGGTGCTGCGCGCCCTGCTGACGCCATTGGATGCCTTTACCATCTGGGCGTTGGTTCTGACTGCCATCGGCATCACTTGCATCAGCAAGGTCAAACGTGGAACTGCGTTTGCTGTCGTGTTCGGATGGTTCGCCGTCGTGGTGCTGGTCAGGGTAGCCATTGCCGCAGCGACTTCCTGACGCGACACGAGAACTCACCATGCACACCGCGGACGTGGTTCTCATCGGCGGAGGGATTGTCGGCTCCAGCATCGCCTACCACCTCGTCGCGGCGGGTTGTAAGAGCGTTCTCGTGATTGAGCGCGAGACGGCGCAAGGCAAGGGATCCACGGGCAAAAGCATGGGCGGCGTGCGCGCCCAGTTCTCCACGCCCGTCAACATCCAGATGTCGCTCTACTCGATCCCGTTCTATGCCAGTTTCGAAGAGCGTCTCGGCACCCCGTGCGACTACCGTCCCCAGGGGTACCTTTTTTGCGCGACCGGCAAAAAGCACATGGCCTACCTGCGCGCGAACTACGAAAAACAGATCGCCATGGGATTGAAGAACGTGCGCCTCGTCGCCGGCGACGAAATCCGCAGCCAATTTCCGCAACTCCGCGCCGATGACATCATGGGCGGCAGCTTTTGTTCCACCGACGGTTTTGTCGATCCCTACAGCGCCATGACCGGCTTTATGACGTGGGCCAGCGACCACGGCGCCACGCTCTGGAAGAACGCCAGCGTAACGGGAATCACTCGCAACATCGACGACGGGAGCTACGAAGTCCTGACCACGCGCGACACGGTCTCCACACGCACCGTTGTCAACTGCGCCGGACCGTGGGCGGCTTCGATCGCGAAGATGGTTGGCATCGATCTGCCGGTCGAACCTTTGCGCCGCATGCTGGTTCCGACCGAACCGTTTGACCAATTTCCGCATACCGCGCCCATGATCGTCGACATGTCGAACGGCTTCCACTTTCGCCCCGAGGGCCGCGGATTCCTGCTGGCATGGAACGATCCTGAAGAAACGCCCGGCTACAAAACTGATTTCGATGCGAGCTTCATCGAGAAGATTTTGACTCTCGCCGCGGATCGCGTGCCCGTGTTCGAAAATGTCGCGGTCAATCCCCAGCGCGCCTGGGCCGGTCTCTATGAGATGACCCCGGACCATCATCCAATTCTCGGCGAATCTCCCTCGGTTCCCGGCTTCTTCTTCGCCAACGGGTTCAGCGGACACGGCGTGATGCACTCGCCCGCCACTGGAAAAATTCTGAGCGACCTGATTCTGACCGGGAAAACTGATTTGATCGACGCGTCTCTGCTGAGCTTCTCTCGTTTTGCGGAGGGGCGCATGATCCATGAGACGGCGGTGCTGTAGTTTGGTTCTCCTTCGTGTACCTTATTGGGTTTGGTGGTTAACGAAATCCTCATAGCCACAAAAGACACGAAGGGCGAGAATCAAGACATCCTATGGCCAAGGAACTGAACTACTGGCTCACCACCGCTCAGATGCCAACCGTCCCGGCGCAACCCTTGCCGGAAAGTGCTGATGTTGCCGTCATTGGCGCCGGATACACCGGACTCGCCGCCGCCCTCCCGCTGGCCAAACGCGGCGCGAAGGTGGTTGTGCTGGAATCGGAAACCATCGGCTGGGGCGCGAGTTCGCGCAACGGCGGCATGGTGCTCACCGGGATGAAACTCGGCGTCAACAAGCTCATCTCGATGTACGGACGCGAGCTTACCCGCCGCATGTACGCGGCGTCGCTTGAGACGATCGGCTCGGTCGAGCGCATCGTGAAAGAGGAAAGCATCGCCTGCGATTTCGCCCGCACCGGACACCTCGAAGTCGCCTGCAAACAGGCGCATTTCGATGACTACGCCCGCCAGGTGGAAGTGATCGCACGCGAATTCAACCACCAGCTGCGCGTCGTGCCCCGCGACCAGCTCCACGGCGAAATCGGCTCCGACATTTATTACGGTGGCATGGTCGATGAAATTTCAGTAGGTCTCAATCCCGTGGGCTACGTTGCCGGACTCGGCGCCGCGGCCATGCGCGCCGGAGCCCAAATCTGCGAACGCACGCGACTGCAAAATGTGCAGCGCGAATCGCGTGACGGCGCACCTGGCTTCAAGCTTTCCACCGCACGCGGCAGCTTCTGGGCGCGCAACGTGCTGGTCGGAACCAGCGGCTACACGGGCGCGGCGACTCCCGCGCTGCGGAAAAGAATCATCCCCATCGGGTCGTATATTATTACGACCGAAGTGCTCTCGGAAGCGTTGGCCCGCGAGCTGAGCCCGCGCAATCGCCAGATCTACGATTCCAAGAACTATCTTTATTACTACCGCCTTACCCCGGACAACCGCATGTTATTCGGCGGCCGCGCCGCCTTTTTCCCTGAGACCGATCAGACCATCCGCAAGAGCGCCGAGATTCTGCGCCTCGGCATGATTGATGTCTATCCACAACTGCGCGATACCAAAGTCGAATACGTCTGGGGTGGTACGCTCGATTTCTGCTTTGACATCATGCCGCACGCCGGCCAAATCGATGGTGTCTATTTCGCCGTCGGCTACGCGGGACACGGCGTCGCCATGGCTACTTATCAAGGCCAGAAAATGGCCGAATGGATTGCGGAAGGGAAGACCGACAATCCTTTTACGGAGATTCCTTTCCCGGGCGCGCCGCTCGGGCTGTACAACGGGAAGCCGTGGTTTCTGCCGTTCGCCGGGGCGTACTACAAAGTCTTAGACTGGATTTCGTGAAAGTTGGCGCGCGTGTTATTGCCCGCCACGATTGACGTCAGGGGCTTGCCAATGACTAAGGTTCAGAGGGTGGCGTTTCAATATCGAGAGTTCTACGATGTCCCACGATACATCGCGCTACGATACCGAGACAGACTCTTCTTGCTGCAGAGTCCCTTCGATGAAAAGGTTGATGAGTACGCCGATAGCTACTCTGTATAGGAGTTGCCTGAATCCGCTGGGGACTTACTCGCTCGACCCTCGTGGGTGTTCTTGGAAAGCTATCCGCTGAAGTGCATCGGTCAAATAGAAATTCAAGCGCTAAGGTTCGACTCAACGAAACGCAAAACGCTTGACGCTTCCATCTTGGATAGTATTCTCTACAATTAACGGTTCTCCCCGTCCCATGCTCGTCAATTACAATTTCCGGCTGTCCATTCTCTGTCGTTAAAGGAGAGCACCATGTCATGGTTTGGCCTTATCGAATACGCCGACGCCAGCCCCGAAGTCCGCGCCATCTATGACGACATCATGGCCACGCGCAAGACCGACTGGATCAACAATTTCTGGAAGGCGATCGCGCACGATCCGGCGATGCTCAAGCGGACTTGGCAAGACATCAAGCAGGTTATGGCTCCCGGAGCGCTCGACCCACTCACCAAAGAAATGATTTACGTCGCCGTCTCGGTGACGAACCAGTGCGAATACTGCATCGCTTCCCACACCGCCTCGGCGAAAAACAAAGGCATGACCGACGCCCAGTTCAAGGAGTTGATGTCCGTGGTCGGAATGGCGAACGAAACCAACCGCCTGGTCGCGGGATACCAGGTGGAAGTCGACGACCGCTTCAAATGAAGGAGGTGTCAGGTGTCAGGTCTCAGGAGCGAAGTTGAGCCCGCCTTTGGTTTTCCTGAGACCTGACACCTGACACCTGAGACCTTTTCCTGTTGATCACGAGCTTCTCGCGAAGTTCTATAATCATTGGACGCGAACCCTTGGAGGAGAAGGCATGGCCCAAATGACGGTGACTCCGGTTGCGACCCACGGTTTTTTCCTGGACGGGAAGTGGCTGGAAGAGGGTGACATCGTCGACGTGCGCGCGCCCTACGACGGCGCCCTCATCGCGCACGTCCACCAGGGACGCCGCGAACACGCGGAAGCCGCCATCGCCGCTGCCGTCAAGGCTTTCGGGACCACCAGGCGGCTGCCCGCCTTCGAGCGCCAACGAGTGCTGCGCCAGATCGCGATCGGCATTCACGATCGCAAAGAAGAGTTTTCCACCACGATTGCGCTGGAAGCGGGCAAGCCCATCAAGAGCGCTCGCATGGAAGTTGACCGTGCCGTCTTTACGTTCAACATTGCCGCGGAAGAAACGATTCGCGGCTACGGCGAATATCTGCCGCTGGATTGGCAGCAGTCGACCGCCGGACGCTGGGGCATCGTCAAACGTTTTCCGCTGGGCCCGGTCGCCGGGATTACGCCCTTCAATTTTCCCTTGAACCTGGTCGCGCACAAAGTCGCTCCAGCGATCGCCGCCGGCTGTTCCATGGTGCTCAAGCCCGCGCCCGAGACGCCGCTTACCGCGCTGCTGCTGGCTGAAGTTATCCAGCAAGCGGGCTGGCCGGACGGCGGATTCAACGCGGTTCTGCTTTCCAACGAAGATTCCGGCCTGCTGGTCACCGATGAGCGCATCAAGCTCATCAGCTTCACGGGCAGCGCCACCGTCGGCTGGGCCATCAAGAACAACGCGGGAAAGAAGAAAGTTGTTCTCGAACTGGGAGGCAATTCCGGGGTCATCGTCCACAGCGACGCCGATCTCGCTTACGCTGCCGACCGCTGCGTTACCGGCGGCTTTGCTTACGCGGGACAGTCCTGTATTTCCGTGCAGCGCATCCTGGTCGAGCACTCCATCTACGGAAAATTCACCGAGCTGTTGCTGGCGGGAGTCGGCAAGCTGAAAACCGGAGATCCGCTCGATGAGGCGAGCGACGTTGGCCCGCTCATCCGGGAAAGCGACGCCATCCGCGCCGCCGACTGGGTGCAGGAGGCGGTTCGCGGCGGGGCGCGCCTGCTCTGCGGCGGTAACCGCAAAGGTTCCCTGTTCGAACCCACCGTACTCACCGGCACCAAGCCCAACATGAAAGTGAATTGCCAGGAAATCTTTGCGCCGGTTGTGACCGTCGAGCCCTATAGCGATTTCGCTTCCGCGCTGAAACAGGTCAACAGTTCCGCCTACGGCTTGCAGGCCGGGCTTTTTACCCGCGATGCCCAACTCATCTTTCAGGCCTACGACGAACTCGAAGTCGGAGGCTTGATCGCCGGCGACGTTCCCACCTTCCGCATCGACCACATGCCCTATGGCGGCATTAAAGATTCCGGACTGGGACGCGAAGGTTTGCGCGACGCGATTCAGGAGATGACGGAACCAAAACTTCTGGTCATGAATCTGCGCTGAGGTTCTAACTTTCGGTCAGGTTCAGGACAATGCTTTCGGATTCACTCAAGATTCAATTTTTTCGGATCGTAATTCCGAATGGAGCAAAAGAAATTCTGAGGTGCCCTGTTCCATTTTGCGCTGTAGCTGCTATACTCGCTTGTTTCAGTATCGTGCATCACAGTACTACGTGACGCAGGCCATACGAGCGCGGGGCGGCCCGGACTGGCGCGATCGAATTTCGCAACACCAAAAACTCACAATCAATGCAGATCTTTCCACGCAGCATCAATGCAATTGCCCGGGCCTCTATGGTCCTGACGGTTGTTGCCGCCGCCGGGCTGTTTTGGGTCATGGTGCAACTGGAGCGATCTCCCTACATCACCTACGCCGGAGTTAGGAAGTCGCAGCCCGTCCCGTTTAGCCATCAGCACCATGTGACCGGGCTGGGCATCGACTGTCGCTACTGTCACACTTCGGTGGAGCAATCGAGCTTCGCGGGCATTCCTCCGACCAAGACCTGCATGAACTGCCACGCCCAGATTTGGACGAATGCGGCTTATCTGGGGCCCGTCCGCGAAAGTTTCCAAACCGGGCGCTCGCTGGAATGGACGCGCGTCAACCAACTTCCCGACTACGTATATTTCAATCACAGCATTCACGTGAGTAAAGGTGTGGGCTGCAATACCTGCCACGGTCCGGTCGACCAAATGCCGCTGACGTATCAGTACGCATCGCTGCAGATGGAATTTTGTCTCGACTGCCACCGCGCCCCGGAAAAATATCTGCGCCCGCGCGAACAAGTCTTCAACATGCGCTATGAGCAGCCTGTCAACGACCCGCTGGGAAAGAATGAGGTCGTTTTTGCTGGTAAGGCTTACAACGATCAGATCGCGCTTGGGACTGCCTTGAAGGAGGAATACAAGGTGCGCTCGGTCAACGACATTACCAGTTGCAACACCTGCCATCGGTAGGGCAAGGTTTTACTGAGAGCTGATAGCTGACAGTTGAGAGCCGATTCAAGAAAGATGAGCATGGACGAGCACAAAGCGAAAGTTGCCGGAAATGGCGCCGGAGCCGATGTCTGCCCGAGCAAGCGCAAGCAGCTTGATCTTGCGACCGTGAAGGCCCAGTTCGAAAAGGCGATCGAGGAGACGACCGGGCCCGAGTACTGGCGCAGCCTCGAAGAACTCGCCGGGAGCCAAGAATTTCAGGAGATGCTGCACCGCGAGTTCCCGAAAGGCGCTTCCGAGTGGCTCGACGATTTCTCGCGCCGCGGTTTCCTCAAGACCATGGGCGCGTCGCTGGCTCTTGCCGGCTTGACGGGGTGCACGCGGATGCCGAACACCGAGATCGTGCCCTATGTGCGGCAACCGGAAAACGTGGTTCCCGGCCGCCCCATGTTTTACGCGACGGCGTTTACGCTGGGCGGTTACGCCTCGCCGATTCTGGTCGAGAGCCATCTTTTCCGTCCGACAAAAGTTGAAGGCAATCCACAGCATCCGGCGAGTCTTGGCGGCACCGACGTTTACGCGCAGGCTTCGATTCTCGATCTCTACGATCCCGACCGGGCGCAGAACATCACCTACCTGGGGGACGTGCGATCGTGGAATGCCTTCATGGAAGCCGTTCGCGGCCCCATGAACGTGCAGAAGAGCATAGCGGGCGGCGGCGTCCGCATTTTGACGCAGACTGTTTCGTCGCCCACGCTGGCGGCGCAGATTCGCAGTTATCTGGGAAAGAATCCGCAGGCCAAGTGGCACGTCTACGAGCCCATCAGCCGCGATAACGTTTACGAAGGTGCGAAACTAGCGTTCGGCGAACCGGTCGAGACGCGCTATGACTTGTCGAAGGCCGATGTCATTGTTTCGCTGGATGCCGACTTCCTCTATGCCGGATTCCCCGGCTCTGCGCGCTACACGCGCGATTTCGCCGCACGGCGTAATCCCGATGCGAACATGAACCGACTGTATGTGGTCGAGAGCACGCCGAGTTCGACAGGGATGAAGGCGGATCACCGTATTCCTGTGCGGGCCTCGGATATCGAGGGATTCGTGCGTGCGCTGGCGGCCATAACCGGGACAGACTACGGTATTGCTGGCGGAAAGAATGAGATTGGCAGGTCCTTGTTGGCCATTTGGAAGGATCTCCAGGCTCACAAGGGATCCAGCGTCATTATCGTCGGCGATCATCAACCTCCGGCGGTTCATGCGCTCGCGCACACGCTCAATCAGATGTTCGGCAACGTTGGGAAGACGGTTTTCTATGCCGAGCCAGTCGACGCGAATCCGGTGAACCGCAACGAGTCACTGCACTCCCTCGTCGAAGACATGCGTGGCGGCAAAGTTGATCTGCTGCTGATTCTAGGTGGAAACCCCGCTTACGACGCGCCCGCAGAACTCGAATTCGCTTCGGCGCTGAAATCAAATGCCGTTAATTTGAAGGTATTTCTCGGCACGCATCGCAACGAGACCGCCGAGCTTTGCCAGTGGCACGTGCCGGAAGCGCACTATCTCGAATCGTGGAGCGATGCCCGCGCCTACGACGGGACGGTCAGCATCATCCAGCCGCTCATCGAGCCGCTTTATGGCGGCAAGAGCGCGCACGAAATCATCACCATCCTGGCGGGACAGTCCGGTTTCGCTGGGCATGATCTCGTCCAGGCCTACTGGCAGAAGCAGCATAGTGGTGCGGACTTTGATGCCTTCTGGCGCAAGTCTCTGCATGACGGCTGGGTTGCGGGCACAACTTATGCCCCGAAGAATGTCACGCTGAAGGCGAGCAGCTTCCCCGTTTCGCAATCCGCGCCGGGCAGCGGCTATGAACTCAACTTCCGCCGCGATCCCTCGATCTACGACGGGCGCTTCTCGAATAACGGCTGGTTGCAGGAACTTCCCAAGCCGCTAACCAAGCTGACTTGGGACAATCCAATCATGATCGGTCCCGCGATGGCCGAGCGGCTGAAGCTGAATTTCAAAGACGTTGCCGAACTGGAATTCAACGGGAAGAAAGTCAAAGGCGCGGTCTGGATTCAGGCTGGCCATCCCGACAACTCGATCACGGTTTTCCTCGGTTATGGGCGCACCCGCGCGGGCCGCATCGGTACTGGCACCGGGTTCGACGTCTATCCTCTGCGCACCAGTCAGGCTCCATGGTTCGCGGATGGCGCGAAGCTCACTCCTACGGGCGACATTTATCAATTAGCCAGCACCCAGGGCTATCAGACGATGGAGACTCCCGTGGGCGAGCGTCCGCTAGTGCAGGAGCGCAGCCTGGAGGAGTACAAGAAAGAGCCGAACTTTGCGAAAGAAGGCGAGCCGCCGGCTGATCTTACGCTCTACAAGCCTTTTGATTATTCGAAAGAGACTTACTCGTGGGGCATGGCGATCGACCTGAATGCTTGCGTTGGATGCAATAACTGCATCGTTGCCTGCCAATCGGAGAATAACGTCGCGGTAGTCGGCAAAGAGCAGACGCTCAAAGGCCGCCACATGCACTGGTTGCGTGTGGACGCTTACTACAACGGTCCGCGCGAGAATCCCAAGGGTTTCTTCCAGCCCGTGCCCTGCATGCAGTGCGAGAATGCGCCTTGCGAACTGGTTTGCCCGGTGCAGGCGACCGTGCACAGCAGTGAAGGCCTGAACGACATGGTCTATAACCGCTGCGTCGGCACGCGGTATTGCTCGAATAACTGCCCTTACAAGGTGCGCCGGTTTAATTTCCTCCTTTTCCAGGATTGGGAGACGCCGCAGTTCAAGCTCATGCGCAATCCTGACGTGACGATCCGCAGCCGCGGCGTCATGGAAAAGTGCACTTACTGCGTGCAGCGCATCAGCGAGAAGCGCATTGATGCCGAACGCGCCGACTCCACCATTAAAGACGGCGATCTACAGACCGCTTGCCAGCAGTCCTGTCCGGCGAATGCCATCGTTTTTGGCAATCTCAACGATCCGAACAGTCTGGTCAATAAGTGGAAGGCGCAGGCGAGGAACTACTCGCTGCTGGGTGAATTGAATACCCGGCCGCGCACAACGTATCTGGCCGAAGTCCGCAATCCTAACCCTGAGTTAGAGGCATAAGTGGAGCATAAGTAAGGCATGGCTACGAACACACAAATCCCCGTGGCAGACAGGCGAGTGCCGGTAATTGCGCCGGGCCACACCTTCTCCACCATCACCGAGAAGATCAGCAACATCGTGCTGAGCCGGCCCGTGTCACTAGGATGGATCTTCGGCTTCCTGATTGTGTTCGCGATGATGAACATGCTGATGGTGGCCCTTGGATATCTGTTTATTAAAGGTACGGGGATCTGGGGCATCAACATTCCCATCGGTTGGGGATTCGCCATCGTTAACTTCGTGTGGTGGATCGGTATTGGCCACGCGGGCACGCTGATTTCCGCGATTCTGTGCCTGCTTCGGCAGACCTGGCGTAACTCGATCAACCGCTTCGCCGAAGCCATGACTCTGTTTGCCGTGGCCTGCGCCGGGATCTTCCCGCTCGCTCACATGGGACGCCCGTGGCTTGCGTACTGGATGTTTCCGTATCCGAACACCATGCGGTACTGGCCGAACTTCCGCAGTCCGCTGGTGTGGGATGTGTTCGCGGTTTCGACTTACTTCACCATTTCGCTGGTGTTCTGGTTTGTGGGATTGATTCCCGACTTCGCCTCCATGCGCGACCGCGCCGAGAGTACCTTAGTCCAGCGCATTTACGGGCTGCTCGCCATGGGATGGCGCGGCTCCGCCCGGCACTGGCATCGTTATGAGACAGCCTATTTGCTTCTCGCCGGACTCGCGACGCCGCTGGTGCTCTCCGTACACACGGTCGTTAGCTTCGATTTCGCGGTCGGCATCGTTCCTGGCTGGCACACGACGATCTTTCCGCCGTACTTCGTCGCGGGCGCCATCTATTCCGGTTTCGCCATGGTGCTTTGTCTTGC
>Ga0074044_10001990_pt1 | contig 18017 bp, 16 predicted proteins | sample BogForMeECP23OM1_FD_94443 | JGI IMG/M metagenome (GOLD analysis project Ga0074044, IMG submission 94443) | Bog forest soil microbial communities from Calvert Island, British Columbia, Canada - Bog Forest MetaG ECP23OM1 | ecosystem: Environmental > Terrestrial > Soil > Wetlands ...
GCGGCGGACAGATTGATCGCCGTGGTGGTCTTCCCGACCCCGCCCTTCTGGTTCGCAATGGTGATAATGGCAGTCATCGCCGCTCTGCCTCCGCACGCCCGGCACCGGCACAGCCCTTCCTGATCGCGCTTTCCCCCTTGTTTTGTTGCTTCTTCAGGCCGTCTTGCCGCCCATTCCACGACATTTCGCCGAGCACACTGGTCTCCACAACAGGCACGGGCACATTCGTTTTTTTTGCTGTGGTTATGCCGGCAGACAGGCCCAATGGCATACGCAAAGAGTACGTTTCAGACCTGTACGAGTGCAAGGAAAAATTACCCGATGCAGTGGAAAACTCCCCGCCGCCATGGGCTTGCTTGTCCTTTTTCGGGGCACCCTCTCAGTGTGCACGCCCGCGATGGAAACAAAGGGAAGATAACACAGAGATCACAGAGGGAAGAGCACAGAGGCCACAGAGAAGCGCTTGGTGGGTTACCTAAAACTCCACGCCCCAAAAATCCGCCGCCGGGCTCTCCAACTCCAATCCCAACTCCCAACCCTGCCGCCCCTCATGCCCACGCCAGATCAGCGTGGCCTGCGCTGATTTCCCGTTCAATACGTTTGTCAGCACCATCTTTTGGCCCAGCGGGAATCCCTGGGCCACAATCGCCAGGCAGCCTTTCGGGCTAATGTCCACCGTGTACCCGTCCGCGCCCAGGGTCTGCCTGTTTTCCTTCCACTCCACCGTCAACTTTATGCGCGAGTTCAGGCGAATGCCCGCGCGGCTGTGCCGCATTTTCGTTGCAAAACTAACGTCGTTTGCCAATCCCACGATCAAGCCTCCCTCGACGGCCCACCAAATCCACAAACGCCGCGGAGCATTCCCGCAAATTCTCTGCGAGGCACACAATTCCTGCGGTTTCTTTGACGCTAATTCCCCCAATCCCCGTCGTCAATGGAACTTACCTCCTAGTCCCCACCAACAGTAACCTCCTGTGGCTGCCGCTTTTCATTGCCCGCAATGCGCGCCCATCATAAACTCTGCTATTCACTAATGTTCTCGCTTCCCCCATTGCGCCGCGAACTCCCTCCCACGCTTCGCCTGGCGCTCCCTCTGGTCCTCGCCGAACTTGGCTGGATGAGCATGGTCATCGTGGACACCATGATGGTGGGCCGCCTTCCGAATAGCGCGGAGTCCATCGGGGCTGTCAGCATCAGCTCCAGCATCTTCATCGTCTTCGCTTTCTTCGGTGAAGGCCTCCTCATCGGCCTCGACACCCTGGTGTCCCAGGCCTTTGGCGCAGGCCGCCGAGAGGACTGCCATCGCTCCCTCATCAACGGCATCTATCTGAGCTTAGCGTTCACGCCCATCCTCACCATTCCCGTCTGGTACCTGCCGCTGTATTTCGGGCGCATGGGCGTTGACCCCAAAGTCGCCGCCCTTGCCCTCCCCTACATGCGCACCCTGGCCGTCGGGATGCTCCCATTGCTGCTCTACTTCGCCGTACGCCGCACCCTGCAGGGCATGAACATGGTTCGTCCCATCGCCTTTGCGCTCGTCACCGCCAACCTCATTAACTTCGCCGGTAACTACGTCTTCATCTTTGGCAGGTTTGGCTTCCCTGCCTTTGGCGTGACCGGCTCCGGCTGGGCCACCGCTGTCTCCCGCACCTACCTCGCTTTCGTTCTCGTTGGTTATCTTCTCTGGTACGACCATCGCCACCGCACCGACTTGTTGAAGACTCCCGTCGAGATCGATATCCAGCGCATCCGCCGCCTCATTGCGCTGGGCCTGCCCGCGGCGTTGCAGCTCACCGCGGAGGTGAGCGTCTTCGCCCTCGTCGCTTCGCTCATCGCACGCTTAGGAGCTGTTCCTCTCGCCAGCCACCAGATCGCTCTCAACACTGTGGCTTTCACCTACATGGTGCCTCTCGGCATCTCCTCCGCTGCCGCTGTCCGCGTGGGGCAAGCCATCGGCCGCCGCGATCCACTCGGTGCTCGCGATGCCGGCAACACCGCCATCCTCCTCGGCGCCTCCTTCATGTCTTGCATGAGCGTGGCGCTCCTGGTCTTCCCGCGTCTGGTCGCGCGCATCTACACGCACGATCCTACGGTCATCCGCAACGCGGTCATCCTCCTCGCCGCCGGCGCTGCCTTCCAGCTCTTCGACGGCATCCAAACCGTGGCCACCGGGGCGCTGCGCGGCTCCGGAGACACCCGTACCCCCATGCTCTGCCACTTCTCCGCTTATTGGCTAATGGGCTTGCCGCTTGGCGCATGGTTGTGTTTCCGCCGCCACTGGGGAGCCCTCGGCCTCTGGGTTGGCTTGAGCCTTTCCTTAATTCTGATCGGGATACTCCTACTCATCTTCTGGCGCCGCCGAGTCCGCCATCTCCTACGCGCTTCGTGAATCGCTCTCGGTTTCCCCGAATTCCGCAGTTCGTGTTTTGCACTTCGGCGTGAGGATAATTTCACTTGCCTCTCGCAAGCTATATGGCAAACTGTCTTCCCGTTGTCCGGCGGCGGTCGGTGCCTCTTATGGCCCGGCACCTCCGCTACGCTTCCGCGGCTTCGCATCGCGTGAAAAGGAGCATCCGATGAGCAAAGTTCGAGTCCTCGTTGGCACGCGCAAGGGCGCATTCCTGTTGTCTTCCGACGGCAAGCGCGAAAAGTGGGAGGTCAGCGGCCCCCATTTCGCCGGATGGGAGATCTACCACGTCAAAGGTTCCCCCGCCGACCCCAATCGTCTCTACGCCTCACAGACCAGCGGCTGGTTCGGGCAGGTGATTCAGCGTTCCGATGACGGAGGAAAAACCTGGTTTCAGCCCGGAACACCTCCGGGCGAACCCACTAAGGGACCTGACGGTATGCCTAAAGGGGAGAGCAACAAGTTCGTCTACGATACTTCTGCCGAAACCGGCAAGCCGCTCACTACTCACCAGTTCTATGACGGCACCCAGCATCCCTGGGAATTCAAGCGTGTTTGGCACCTCGAACCCTCGCATTCGGATCCAGATACCGTTCTCGCTGGCGTCGAGGACGCTGCTCTCTTCCGCTCCACCGACGGCGGCGTGTCCTGGCACGAACTTGCCGGTCTTCGTGGCCACGGCTCCGGCCCGCGCTGGCATCCCGGCGCGGGCGGGATGTGCCTTCACACCATCATTCAGGACCCCAAGAACCCCAATCGTATCTACATCGCTATTTCCGCCGCGGGCGCCTTCCGCACGGATGATGGAGGCAAGACTTGGCGGCCCATTAACCGTGGCCTGAAGTCACAATACATCCCCGACCCTGAAGCCGAGGTCGGCCACTGCGTGCATCACGTCGCTTTCCATCCCTCGCGCCCTGACGTTCTCTTCATGCAAAAACACTGGGACGTCATGCGCAGCGACAACGCCGGCGATTCCTGGCACGAGGTCAGCGGAAACTTGCCCACCGACTTCGGTTTCGTCATTGATGTTCATGCGCATGAGCCTGAAACCATCTACGTGGTCCCCATCAAGAGCGATGGCGAACATTTTGTCCCCGATGGAAAACTTCGCGTCTTCCGCAGCCGTACCGGGGGTAACGAGTGGGAGCCACTCACCAAAGGCCTCCCCCAGAGCAATTGTTATGTCAACATCCTGCGCGACGCCATGGCCGTGGACTCGCTCGATTCCTGCGGCGTCTATTTTGGGACCACCGGCGGCCAAGTGTATGCTTCCTCCGATGCCGGTGATTCTTGGACTCCCATCGTCCGCGATCTCCCGGCCGTCCTTTCCGTCGAGGTGCAGACTTTGCCATGATCCGTGTCATCCTCCCGCCCCACTTGCGGACCTTAGCCCGCGTTAGCGGCGAGGTGGAGCTTGAGGTCGAGGGCCCAGCCACGCTGCGCTCGGCTCTCGACGCGCTCGAGGCCTCCTACCCGATGCTGCGGGGCACCATTCGCGACCATGTCACGCAGCAGCGCCGCCCCTACTTGCGCTTCTTCGCTTGTTCCGAAGATTTGTCCCACGAGCACGCTGACTTCCCCTTGCCGGATGCGGTTGTCGCGGGTGACGAGCCTCTTCTGCTGGTTGGCGCCATTGCGGGCGGCTAGCTCGCGCCCCAAAAGACAAAAACGGCGCGACCGAAGCCGCGCCGCAAACAAGAACTGAATTTCTACACTCCGCTCACATCTTGTATCGTCCCAGATCCTCGTCGCTCAATCCCTCCAGCCAATTCCGCAACTGCTCATTCGTACTCCGCTCCGCCAGCGCCGTGGACACCTTTGAACTCTTCAGCACCTGCTCGTCCACAAAGATCGGGCAATCCATACGCAACGCCAGCGCCAATGCATCGCTGGGCCGCGAATCGATGCTCATCAATTCGCCTTCGCGCTCCACCCAGATCAGTGCGAAAAAGGTGTCGTCCCGCAGGTCGTTGACCACGATCTTCTGCACGCGCACGTCCAGCCCCAAAAACACGTTCTTCAGCAGGTCGTGGGTCATGGGCCGCGGCGTCTGCACTTTTTCAATTTCCAGCGCAATGGCGTTGGCTTCGTACGCCCCCACCCAGATGGGCAGGATCGCCTGCCCTTGCACATCCTTCAGCACGACAATCGGCATTTGCGTAACCGGATCCATCATCAGGCCGCGTACTTTCATTTCCACTTCCATCGCGCCCTCCCTGTCCCTGCCGATTGGTCCCAAACTCTTCTACTCTTCTCTGCATCCTGTGGCACAGTCACTCCTGACTGTGCTCTTGGGCCTTCTTCAGCTTTCTCTTCTCTGCGCTCTCTGTGTCCTCTGCGTTAAAGCTCTTTTCTCTCTATTTGTCTTCTTCGCCGTGAACCGCTTCCCCCACCAAACTGTTCGGCCCCGCGCTGGTCACGCGAACCTGCACGTAGTGTCCCAGAAGTTCCTTCGCGGGTGAAGTGAAATTCAGCACCCGATTACACGACGTATGCCCCATCCACTGATTGTCGCGCCGCGATTTCCCTTCCACAAGTACCTCAAACACCTCTCCCACCAGCAGCGCGTTCCTGGCGATCTGAATATCCCGCTGCCGCGCCTGCAAGATCGCCAGCCGGCGCGACTTCTCCTCTTCCGGAATCGCGTCTTCCATCTGCAACGAGGGCGTATTCGGCCGGGGCGAATACTTAAAGGAAAATGTCCCGTCGTATTTCGCCGCGTCCATCAGGCTCAGCGTCTCCGCAAAATCCTTTTCCGTCTCCGCTGGAAACCCCACGATCAGATCCGTCGTGATGCTGATCTTCCGCCTCGCGCCCCGAAGCATCGCGATCTTTTCCAGATACTCCTCCCGCGTGTACGTCCGCGCCATCGCCCGCAGCACCGCCGTGGACCCGCTCTGCACCGGCAGGTGCACATGATCGCAAATCGCCGGGACCGCCTCAATCGCCTCCACAATATCTTTGCCAAAATCGCGCGGGTGCGACGTCATGAAGCGCACGCGCCGAATTCCCGGCACTTCCGCCACGGCCACCAGCAATTCCGAAAAGCGCATTCGCCGCGGGCTCGGGTCCGCGTAGGAATTCACCGTTTGCCCAAGCAACTGCACCTCCGTGTATCCCAGGTCCGCGAGTTGCCGCACTTCTTTCAGTACCGAGGCGCTTGCGCGGCTGCGTTCCGGCCCGCGCGTAAAGGGCACCACGCAAAAGGAACAGGCCTTGTCGCAGCCCTCAATGATGGTGACGTAGGCACGCCACGGGTTGTCCCGCCGCGTCATCTCCGTTTCAAAGGTCTCGTCGGTGTCCGCTTCGAGACCGGTGATGCGTGTGTTCCCCGCCTCGAGTAGCGCAAGGAACTCCGGCAATTTCCGGTAGCTCGCCGACCCGCACACCAGGCTGACCCACGGCGCGCGCTCAAAAATCTCTTCGCCTTCCTGCTGCGCCAGGCACCCCAGCACGCCAATCACTTGCCCGTCTTTTTTCGTAAAGCGGTACTCACCCAGACGCGAAAAAATTTTTTGCGCCGCTTTCTCCCGTATCGAGCAAGTGTTGTACAGAATCACCGCCGCCTTGTCCGGCGATTCCACCTGCCTATACCCTCGCGCCAGAAGTACCCCCGCCACTTTCTCGGAGTCGTGGTCATTCATCTGGCACCCAAACGTCTCCAGAAAGAATGTCCCCGCGAGCGCCTTCTCGGACACGCTGCCCATGTGGGCGCCGGGCTTCAGCCCGGCCGGCCCCTCTTCGCCTCTGTAGTGGCCGACCTTCAGGTCGGTTCCGTTGGTTTGGCCTTTGTAGGGCCCGCCTTCCGGGGCGCCTTCTTCGTGCCCCGGATGGGGTTGCGGGTCGCGCCGCAACCGCAGCAAAGGCATGCCGGTGCCGGCCAGCCTCTCCAGGCTTATGTCAAACGAATTCCCCATATCCTTGCAGTCTACCACACGCCTTTTCTCTGGCGGCTCCCTGCACAGCTCTCACCTCCCTGCACTCACCTGACCCGCGGCTTCCTTGCTGCCTCCCCGGTTTCGTCCTATATTTCTCCTTCGCTCCGATTGTCCTAAGAGGAACCCATGAAAACTTATCCACGATTATTTTGTTTGCTCGGCCTCATCGTTGTTTTCTGCCAACTCCCGTCCGCAGTTGCTCAGCAGCCTTCACCCTCCAGCGCCAAGACTCTCGCCGAGCGGCTGGGCTACCCCGCCAATTCTCGCCTCCTGATTATTCACGCGGACGACCTCGGCATGATGCACACGGTGGACACAGCCATCTTCGAGGCCTTCGATAAACACTGGATCACTTCCGCGAGCATCCTCGTGCCTTGCCCCTGGTTCCCGGAAGTCGCGCAATGGGCTAAAACTCATCCCGACGCCGACCTCGGCGTGCATCTTGCCCTCAACGCCGATTGGACTAGTTACCGTTGGCCTCCAGTTTCTCCTCAACCCCTCGGGTCCAGCCTCCTGGATGCTGATGGCTATCTCCCGCTGACCAGCGAATACGTTGCCGCTCACGCGAAGATGCCCGACGTGACGCAGGAAACCCACGCCCAAGTTGACAAAGCCAAAGCAGCCGGCATCCGCCTCTCTCATTTGGACACTCATATGGGCACGATTGTCAGCACAGGCGACCTTACCGCTGTTTATCTCGCAACGGGCCAGGCCTATAAACTCCCCGTGCTCCTCGCCCGCAAGGATAACGCCCACGACTTGGATGTCTCGAAGCTCCATCTCCCTCCAAATGCCATCGTCCTCGATGGACTCCTGGAAATGATGCCCGGCGTCCCGCAATCGCAGTGGCTTGATGCCTACAAGAAAATGCTCCAGCCTCTCCCGGCCGGCACCTATCAGCTAGTCGTTCACCTCGCCCACAACGATGCGGAAATCCAGGGCGCCACCTTCGACCATCCGGATTGGGGCGCCGAGTGGCGTCAAAACGATCTCGATCTAGTCCAAAACCGCGAATTCCAGAAATTCCTGAAGGATCAGGGTTCATTCTCATCTCATGGAGGGACTTGGCCAAGCTCCACGCAAACTAGAGCTCTTCCAATCCTGCTCTCTGGCTCAACGGAATTCGATCAGACAGCATTTTCAAGCACGCCCGCATCTATATTCTTTTGACCATGTTCCACACGTGTGTTACGTTGCATTTGTCGGTAAAAATCTAGTTTTCGTGAGGGGCTGACGCCATTTCTTTGTTCTCCGCCATCTTCATCGGCAACATTTTCGACGTTCTTGCGCAAACCGGCTGGGTCGCTCGCGCCGTCCTCCTGGTGCTTCTCTTCTTCTCGCTGATTTCCTGGGCGCTCATTTTCCAGAAACTCGGCATTTTTGGACGCATCGGCCGCGAAAGCAGCCAATTCCTCAGACTCTTCCGCGCCACCAAGGGTGTGGCCAATCCGCAAGGCCTCGTCTCCGCGGGGTCGCCTTTTTCCAACGTGTACGCGGCCGGCTACCGCGAACTGCAATCGCAGGTTGCCGGCTCCGGCAATCCCACGCCGCAAAAGCTGAAGAGCCTCCAGGCCGTCACGGTCGCCATGCAACTCGCTGCGAGTGAAGAAATTCGCCGCGTCGAAAAAGGAATGTCCTGGCTGGCCACCACCGCCGGGGTCACTCCCTTCATCGGCCTCTTTGGCACCGTTTGGGGCATCATTGACGCTTTCTCGGGCCTCGGCACGGCCGGGGGAGCTAGCCTCCGCGCGGTTGCTCCCGGCATCGCCGAAGCCCTTGTCACCACGGCCGCCGGGCTCTTCGCCGCCATCCCCGCCCTTATTGCCTATAACTACTTCCTGCAGAACATTCGCGATCTGGCGCAGCGACTGGACAACTTCGCCCTGGAATTCACCGCGCAAATCGAAAAAACGTTTACCTAGCATGAACGCCCTAGCCACAGCACCGCATTTTCACCGCGTAAAGGGTTTCAGACCCGCGTCTGCCGATATCAGATATCAGATATCAGTTATCAGCAACCTTCGCCGGAACTCTTGAGAGACCGACCATGCCTCAATTGAGCAAGGCCACTCAGACATCTCTCTCCGACATCAACATGGTGCCGTTCATTGACGTCGTCCTCGTTCTCCTCATCATCTTCATGATCACCGCGCCCATCCTGCAATCCGGCATCGAGGTGGACCTCCCGAAAACACACACCGTCAAGGAAATCCTGGAGCAGCGCCTGGTGGTCACCATTGACAAATCCCAGCGCATCTACCTGGGCAACGATCCCGTCAACATCCACCAGCTCCCGGAAAGAATCCGCAAGCAGCTCAAGCATCCCCAAGACGCCATATTCCTCCGCTGCGACGAAACCGTGCCCTTCGGGAGTTTCGCCACCGTCGTGGATTCCCTGCGTGTCGCCGGCTTCTCCAATATCAGCATCGTCACTGAACCCATCTCCGATCGGAGGCACTAATGCCCACGCCGCAAGAATCCTTTGGACGGACGTTCTAACGTCATGGCGCAAGCCACCTTCACTCTCGACGACTTCAGCTTCAACCGCTTCCTGGGTTACTCGGCGTGGTTTCATATTGCCTTGACCGCGCTCCTGCTCGTCGGGGTGTGGGTCCAGCGCACGGGCAACGCCTGGGGAGGCATTGGCGGAGGCAGCGACTCCGGCGTGAGAGTCAGCCTGGTCAGCAGCGCGGGCATTCCCATGCCGCAGCCTAGCATCACCTCTGTCGAGAGCAACGCTGTGGACCCCACCAAGGGACTCAACAAGGAAGAGCCCCAGCCGACGCCCGAGCCTAAGACCGACGCCACCAAGCTCCCCAAATTCGAGAAAGAGAAACCCCTTCCCGCCTCCAAACCTTCCAAAGTGTTCGAAAGCAAAACGCCTCCCGCCGAAAACGCCGTACCCTATGGCAAAGGCGGCCAGACGACTCTCCCCAGCGGTTACTCCGACTTTCCCGGCCCCGCCTATGGCGGCGTTGCCATCCAGGGCCAGGGCGGCGGTGATTTCGCCGCCCGTTATGGTTGGTATATCGAAGCCGTGAAGCGCGCTGTCAATCAGAACTGGATGCAGAACACCATTGACCCCTCCGTTCGCGCGGCCCGCAGAGCGAAGACTACACTCACTTTCACCATCAATCGCGACGGCTCGATCAAAAATATTCGCGTCTCCGAATCCAGCGGCAACCGCTCCATGGACGACTCCGCCCAGCGTGCGCTGCTGAGCATTGATCGCTTCCCTCCTCTTCCCAGCGACTATTCCGGCCGCTATGTTGATGTCATCTTCGATTTCGACCTCGCCCTCCTCAAGTAGCTTTGGAGTGCGGCGCCTCGGCGCCGCCTTTGCCGTTGCATGCGCCGCCTACAAATCATAATTCCTCATCCACCCGCCTCCTGATCGCTGATATCTGATTGCTGATATCCTTTCGATTTCCCCCACTCATGCCGCAATTTGTTCTAAAGTATTTCTTTCAGCCCCATCATTCCGGGAGGACCCGTTGCCCGCAAAGAAGACCGTCCTTGCAGTCACCTTTGTAATGGTGCTCAGTCTTTTTCCGTCGGCCCCCATCCTCGCCCAGGACTGGTTCCGCACCGGCACCGGCCTTGGCGTCGAAAAACCTCGCATCGCCGTCGCCGATTTCGCCGCACGTTCCAGCGACCCCAGCGCCCACGCCGGACTCTTCACGCAGATCGTCCGCGACGACCTGTCGTTCTCCGGCATCATCGAGCTCATCTCTCCCAGCTTCTATCCAGCGCAAGTTCCCTCGCAGCCCCAGGAACTCCAGTTTCTTACCTGGACTGACCCCCCGCTCAACGCCAACTTCGTGGCTTTCGGCAATCTCACGGAGTCCCCCACCGAGGTGGTCATCTCCGCGTGGCTTTACGATGTGCGCAGCACTTCCACGGAAGCGGTTGTCGGCAAGATCTATCGTGGCGCTCCCACGGATGCGCAAGTCCGCATATTCGCCCATCAATTCGCCGATGAAATCATCAATAAACTTTCCGGCGGCCTGGCCAGCATTGCCTCCACGCAGGTCGCCTTCATCAGCGCGCGCACCGGCCACAAGGAACTCTGGGTGATGGATTATGACGGCTCGAATCAGCGTGCTCTGACCTCCCTGAAATCCATCTCGCTTACCCCGCGCTGGGCACCTGACTCCTCGCGCATCGCGTTCACCTGCTTCGCTTCCGCCAACAGCGCCATCAGCGCGCAAATCTGCATGTACTCGCTGGACACTGGCCGCATCGTCTCTTTCGCCCGCTATCGCGGCACCAACAGTTCGCCCACCTGGTCCCCCGACGGCTCCCAAGTCATGTTTTCCTCCTCCATGCAGGGCAGCCCCGCTCTCTACGTCTCCGATGCCAGCGGCAATCGTCCCAAGCGCCTCACCTACGCCTCCAACGGGGCCGATACCTCGCCCGCATGGAATCCCAAAACCGGCCAGACCGTCGCCTTTATCAGTGATCGTGGCGGCTTGCCGCAGCTCTATCTGATGAACGCCGACGGCACGGACACGCAAAAACTCGATCTCCCTGACATGGGTTACGTCATCGATCCCGCATGGTCACCCAATGGCCAACTGCTCGCCTTCTCCTGGCGCCGCCCTAGCGGCAATTACGATATCTATGTCATGGACGTGGCCTCGCGCCGCATCATCGAACTCACGCGCGACGCCGCGCGCAATGAGCGGCCCTGTTGGGCGCCCGACGGCCGGCACATCGTCTTCGAGTCCACCCGCAACGGCACCCGTCAGATTTGGACCATGCTCGCCGATGGCTCTCAGCCGCATGAACTTACCTTCACCGGGCACAATGAGTCACCCAACTGGTCCACCAAATGAGCCCGCCTATTGTATCCAGCCACACTTCGCCACAAGTCACGCCTGTCGGCACCTGACGAAGTTCGCGAATTCACGAGAAAATCGCGACTGGATCATTCATACATCGCTAGTGTTTTCAATAGTTTAGGATTGGCCCTCTTGTTGCATGGTTAAAGAATGAGGGCGGGCGTGACGAAAAGGTTCGCACGAGGATGGGACTGATCATTGTAGATTGCAAGGTGAAGCATGTTCCGACACACTATCCGATCGAGACGGATCTTCGGCATCGAAGCAGGCCTAGACTATTCCTGGTCCCCGTCTTTGGCTTTCCCCTTTCCCCCTCGCCCAAATCGCGCTACATTGTATCGTATTACGACATATTCCCCGAACCCAGCCCGCCAGTGCTACAATTCCCACCGGTGGGTCGAACACGGGATATCTCAAAGTCCAGGAGGACTCGCATGACTCAGCAGCACCGTCCCATTTATCGCTCGTTGCTCATTTCCCTTTCGCTCTGTGCCGTTCTCGTCGCGGGTTGCAAGAAGAAGATCGCCCCGCCACCTCCGGCGCCGCCCCCAGCTCCAGTAGCCGTAAAGCCGACAGCCACCATCAGCGCCGATCGCACCTCCATCAAGAAGGGCGAATCTGTACGTCTCACTTGGACCACTACCGACGCCACCAACGTCTCAATCGCTCCTGAAGTCGGCGCCGTTACCGCGCAAGGTTCCACCACCGTTACGCCATCCGACTCCACCACCTACACCATCACGGCCACGGGAGACGGCGGCACTGCCAACGCTAGCGTAAGCATCACCGTCACCGTTCCCCCGCCGCCGCCGCCTCCTCCCGTCGAGGCTCCCAAGCCCAGCTTGGACGAGCTCTTCCTCAAGGAAGTCCGCGATGCCTACTTCGACTATGACAAGTCGGACATTCGCGCTGATGCTCGCGAGGCCCTCGGCAAGACCGCCGAGTTCTTCCGAAACTATCCGCAACTCCGTGTCACCATTGAAGGCCATTGTGATGAACGCGGCTCGACGGAATACAACCTTGCTCTCGGCGATCGCCGCGCCAACGCCGTTAAGCAGTACCTCGTCAGCCTGGGCATCCCTGCCGACCGCCTTACCACGGTCAGCTACGGCAAGGAGAAACCCTTCTGTATGGAATCCAACGAGACCTGCTGGCAGGAAAACCGCCGCGGCCACTTCATCCAGACTAAGTAGTCCCGTCTTGATCGCGCCCACCCTTCGCGCCCGACGCGAGGGGTGGGCCTGTCTTTCTACGCCTTCTCCCTAATCCCCGTAGCCGGATACTCCAGGCACGGAGAGTGCCTGGGCTCGCCTTACCTCCACGAAGTCTGTGCTCTCTGTGACCTCTGCGTAATCTTTGTCTCCTCTTCTTACTGCCGTGAGCGCCAGCCCCCTTTTTTTCCTTACTGACAACTCAGATCGCTCTCCCACTTGCTCCCATTGCAATCTCCCGCTACATTGGAAGGTTGTCACGCCATCATCGTTTTCATTTGCTTTCGGCCGTAACCGTGGAGGATCACAATGCGGACGCGTAACATTTTTCTTTTCTCCGGCGCCATGTTTGCCAGCGCCGTCGCCGGCAGCCTCGTCGGGCCCCGCCCCGCCCTCGCCGTGGCGCGCGAGATCATCGAGCTGCAGCGCGATGTCACCTCACTTCTGCAAGGTCAAAAGGACATGCAGACCCAGATGACCCAGGACCACACCGTCCAGCGCACGCTCATCGAACAATCTTCTGACAGCGTCAACAAGCTCAACACGACCATGAGCGGGCTGCAGAAATCCGTCCAGGACGTTCAGGCCAATTCCGGCACGCGCCTGGACACCATGTCCACCCAGGTCCAGGGTCTCTCTGACAACCTCGAGGAAATCAAATCGCGCATCGGCAAGCTCAATCAGCAGCTCGTCGACCTGCAGAGCTCCGTCCAGAACATTGACGCGCGGCTCGCCGGCGGCACTCCCACTGGCGCTGGCGCCCCATCCCCCACTGGCGCCGTCCCTTCACCCAAGCCCGAAGGTTTCGCTCCCCGGTCCGACGCTGCTCCGGGCGGTGCGTCGCCCTCCGCCGATACGCTCTATTCCAACGGCCTCCGCGACATCACCAGCGGCAAATACGATCTCGCGCGCGCCGAATTCGCTGACTACCTCAAGTATTACGGCGACACCGATCTCGCCTCCAACGCCCAGTTCTATCTTGGCGAAATCGCCTACTCCCAGAAACAGTATGAACAGGCCGTCGCCGAATACGACAAAGTCCTCAGCAATTATCCCAAGAGTTTCAAGCTCGCTCCCGCCCGCCTGAAAAAGGGTATGGCCTTGATTGAACTGGGCCAGAAAAATCCCGGGGTCAGGGAACTCCGTGAAGTTGTCAAGCGCTATCCCGGCACCGAAGAGGAACGCCGCGCCCGCGCCAAACTCAAGGAACTGGCCATAGCCGTCCCCGCCGCCCGGTAATCCCCTGCGCTCTGTCGCGCGCTCCATCGCGCGCCTTTCCTGCGATGAGCCCATTTTTGTCTTACTCGTCTCTGTGCCCTCTGTGTTTTTCACTCTGTGACCTCTGTGTTAAGCGTCCCTCTTTCCCGGGTTTTCTCCATTCCCAGACTAACTCTGTTATTTCGCTTTTCTTCTCGGTCGTGTTATCTTTGCCTTTTCAGGGGGCATACCATGTCAGTAAATAAAGCGACGATCCGACAAGGATCGTCGTCCTGAGGAGCAACGCGACGAAGGATCCCGTCCTCCGCCATTTCTATGATTAGGAGCAAACCCAATGTCAGTAAATAAAGTCATCTTGGTCGGGCGTCTCGGTCGCGATCCAGAAATCCGCTATACCTCTGGAGGCCAGGCCGTCGCCAATTTCTCCGTCGCCACCGACGAATCCTACAAGGACCGCAACGGCGAACGCCAGAAGCGCACCGAATGGCACAGGATTGTCATCTGGGGCAAACAGGCCGAAGTTGCGCAAAAATACCTGAAAAAGGGCACGGAAGTCTATTTCGAAGGCAGACTGCAGACGCGGGAATGGCAGGACAAGGAGGGCCAGAAGCGTACCACAACAGAGATTGTGGTCACGGATTTCCGCTTTCTCGGCGGCAAAGGCGACGGCATGGCCGCTGGCGCCGGCGCATCTGCCGGTGGTGGCACTTCCCGCGGTGAAGACATCGATCATGCCGGCCCCGCCGAAGAGGCGCCAGGCGGCGCCGGCCCAGAAATCTCCGACGAGGACATTCCCTTCTAGCGCCACCCACCCATAAACTTGAGGGTGCCCCATCCTTCGCGTCTTATGCGAAGGGTGGGCTCTTACGCTCCAACGCCACCGCACTCTCTTCTCTTCACTCTTGGGTTCTGCGTTTTCAATGTCCCATCCTGACCGAAGCGACGGCGCCGTCTGCCGGCGACGTGAATCTCACTCTCGCCAAAAAACAAAACCGGAGAAGTAACCCACGCTCCTCCGGCTGCGAATTTCGATTTACTTAAAACTTAAGACTGATAACTTAGAACTTGTTCCCTGCTCACATGGTCAGCACGACGCGGAATTCCGCGTGGCCGCTGGCCATCCGCTCGTAGGCTTCCTTGACTTTAGTTAAGGGGAACTTCTCAATCATCGGCCGCACGCCGGAAAACGCCGAGAACTGCAGCGTCTCTTCCGAGTCCATCGCCGTCCCTGAGGGCCATCCCTGGATTGCGCGCCGCTTCATGATCAACGAAAGCGCGGAAATCTCCATGGGCTCGAAAGGCGCTCCCACGATCACCAACTTCCCTCCCACGCCCAGCCCGTCCACCACTTCGGCCATGGCTTTGGCATTCGGCGCGGTGGTCAGAATCACTTTCGCCCCGCCAAGCTTCTGCAACTCGTCCGCCGCCTTGGTCGCTTTGCTGTCAATGTACGCAAATGCGCCCAGCTTTTTCGCCAAGGCCGCATTTCCCGGCCCGCGGCCAATCCCCACCACGCGATAGCCGGACTTCGCCGCATACTGGATCCCCAAATGCCCCAGTCCGCCGATGCCTTGCACGGCCACCAAGTCACCCGCACGCGCCCCGCTGTTGCGCAGCGCATTGAACGTCGTAATCCCTGCGCACAACAGCGGCCCTGCCTCCGCCCAATCGATCGCGTCGGGCAATAACGCCACCGCTTCGTGCCGCGCGATCATGTATTGCGCGTATCCTCCGTCCCGCGTCACTCCGGTAATCTGTTCCCGCTCGCAGGTCACAAAATCTCCGCGCCGGCACGATGCGCACACGAAGCAATGTCCCCCATGCCATCCCACGCCCACGCGGTCGCCCTTCTCCCACTCCGTTACGCCCGCGCCCGTTTCATCAACCACGCCCACAACTTCGTGCCCCGGCACACGAGGAAACGCCAGCCCCGGCCACAAGCCGTCCTTCACCAGATGGTCGCTAAAGCAAATGCCGCAAGCCCGTACCTTGATGCGCACCTCGCCCGTCGCCGGCGCCGCAATCTCCCGCTCCAGCAACTCGAACTCTCCGCCCGCCCTGCTCACCTGCGCCACCAGATTCTTAGCCATTATTGCTCTCCTCTGTTTTTCTCAAATCTCTGAAAGTCTGCTTCGGCTCTTCGATGCTCCCCGCGCTTGCGTCGTTATTCCAATACTTTAATCCTTGTGTCCCACGGGTGCCCCAGGCACGGCGTGTGCGCTTGGGTCCTGGGTTCCTCTCCCTTATGCGAGTTCTGCAACTGACGTTTACCCCGACCCGGCCGGGGCGGAACTACGTTATCCCCCTCTCTTTCTTTACTTGCAACTTACAACTGAAAACTGACAACTTCTTCTTCCCGCGCTGCCCTTTTTCTGACCTTTCGTCCAGTTGTCCCAGCCAACTCCTGCGGGCCAAACTCAATCATCTATGTGTGTCACGAGTCTTAAGTTCCCGGGGTTCCTCGCGCTACTCCTGACGCCAATCCTCCTTGTGGGTTGCCGAGCCGCATCGTCCTCCTCCGGCTCCCAGCAACAGCCTCCGCCGCCCGCGACAATCTCGGTCACTGTCTCCCCGTCGAGCACGAGCGTCCGCGCAGGCGCTTCCGGCACCTTTTCCGCCGCGGTCACGGGCACTTCAAACACTGCGGTCACCTGGTATGTCAACGACACCGCGGGCGGCTCTGCCTCTCTCGGCACCATCGATACTTCCGGCAAGTACACCGCGCCCGTCACTGTTCCTAATCCCAATTCCGTCACGGTCAAGGCGGTGAGTTCCGCCGACTCCTCGAAAAATGGCACCAGCGCCGTCACGCTCCTCAATGCCACGCCGGTGCTCACTGGAATCTCCCCCGCCTCCACGAACCTCGGCAATTTCACGCTGACCGTCACCGGCTCCAGCTTCGTCTCCGGCGCTCAGGTTATGCTCGGCAGCACCGCGCTTGCCACCACCGTCGTGTCCAGCACACAACTCACGGCCACGGGTGACGCCACTTCCGCCGGCACTTTCGCCGTCACCGTGGAGAATCCCGATCCCGGTAGCAGCTCTTCTTCTGCCCAAAATTTCACCGTGAACGGCTCGCAGCAAGCCTCCAACTGCTCCCAAATGTCCGCGGGCCAGGGCGTCAGCCTCAACGGCTTCCTGCCATTCCCGAGCGACAATCTCTGGAACAAAGACATCTCCGCCGCTCCCGTGGATGCCAACTCCGCAAACTACATCAGCTACATCGGCTCCTCGGTCGGCCTGCATCCCGATTTCGGTTCCGGGCTTTACGACGGTTCCTACATGGGCATTCCCTACACCGTCGTCGATTCCTCGCAGGCGCTCATCCCCATCACCTATACCGCCTACGGCGATGAGAGCGATCCCGGCCCCATGCCGATTCCTCTCACTGCGCCGATCGAGGGCTACCCGAATCCCGGCACTGGCGATCGCCACGTCCTCGTTCTCGATAACGCCAACTGCTTCCTCTACGAACTCTACAGTTCCTACACGCAGACCGCTTCTTGGGACGCCGGCTCCGGCGCCGTCTGGGATCTTCTCGCCGATGAGCAGCGCCCTTACACCTGGACCAGCGCCGACGCCGCCGGACTGCCTATCTTTCCGGGCCTCGTGCGCTACGATGAAGTGGCCGCCGGCGCCATCAACCACGCCATTCGCTTCACGTTGCAAAATTCCAGCGCGGGCTTCACTCCTCCCGCTTCGCATTGGGCCGCCACCACCAGCAACGTCAACGCGCTTCCCATGGGCGCGCGTCTTCGACTGAAGGCCAGCTTCGACATTTCTTCGTTTTCGGCCACAAATCAGGTCATCCTGAACGCCATGAAAAAATACGGCCTCATCCTGGCGGACAACGGTTCTTCCATGTACATCAGCGGCACGCCCGATAATCGCTGGGATAACGATGACCTGCACAATCTCGGCCTCGTCACCGCCTCCGATTTCGATGTCATCCAGATTTCGCCGCTCTACACCGTCGCAAACATTCCTACCGGCCCCGAGCCGCAAATCACGCAATTTATTGCCAGCGCGAATTCCGTTTCTGCGGGCACGCCCGTCACCCTTTCCTGGCAGGTCACGGGCGCCTCCTACGTCATCGTCTCCCCAGGAGTAGGCGCCACTCGCGGCACGTCCGTCTCCGTCTCTCCCAGCGTCACCACCACCTACACTCTTTACGCCACCAACGCCTACGGCCAGACCACCGCCTCTACCACAGTCACCGTTCAGTGAGCACGCAAGACTCACCGCCTAAAGTTCTAAGTTTTCAGTTATCAGTTGGCTCTGTTGACATCCTCAGGAAAAGGCGGCGATGTTTCAACCGATACAGATTGAAACTCAATCCGAGCAGCAGGGCTTGGCGCATTTGCGTGCGCAGGGATCGACCCGGGGCGCGAGCCGA
>Ga0074044_10001991_pt1 | contig 18016 bp, 13 predicted proteins | sample BogForMeECP23OM1_FD_94443 | JGI IMG/M metagenome (GOLD analysis project Ga0074044, IMG submission 94443) | Bog forest soil microbial communities from Calvert Island, British Columbia, Canada - Bog Forest MetaG ECP23OM1 | ecosystem: Environmental > Terrestrial > Soil > Wetlands ...
GGCCAAGCCGCCATCCAACAGGGATACCGCGTGCTCTATCGCGAGACCCACGCCTTGCTCGATGATCTCGCCGAAGCCACGCTCGACGGCACCCGCAAAGAGCACATGGAGTTCTTGGTGACCGTGCCCCTGCTCATCCTCGACGACCTCGGCATGCGCAAGCTGCCGCTCACCGCCGCCGAAGAGCTGCTGGAAATCATCATGCGCCGCTACGAGCGCGCCAGCACCATGCTGACCTCGAACCGTCCCGTGGAAGACTGGGGTAAACTACTGGGCGATGCGGCCGCCGTGAGCGCCATGCTCGACCGCTTACTGCACCACGGCCACGTGCTCAAGTGCGGCCCGCGGAGCTGGCGCACCAAAACCGACTTGCCACCACAGGAGGCGGCAGGATAGAACATTCTCAGTCCCAGACGGCCAATCCCGTTGGCCGGTTTTGAAGTGATAACAGTTGGCCGCTTTTGAAGTGATCACTGAGGCTCAACTGCCCCAAACCCATTATCAGCGCTCTTTGACAACGTAACTCATTGAGTTTCGGTAAGGGAAGGGTTGCCCGTGAATCGTTGGCGGGCGACCGGCGGCTATTTCAGCTTCGCGTACTCGGCTTTGGCTTGCTTCAGGATCGGGATGTCAGGATCGGCGTCTTTCCAGAGGGTGAAGAAATCTTTGTAGGCAGCGAGCGCCCGTGTGCGGGCGGCGTCGGCGTCCGCTCCCTGCGAGGTTCTCGACTGCAAGGCGTTTGCGCGAGCCACTCCCAGATGCACCAACGCTCCCGTCCAACAGTTCCAGACAATGCCGCTGTGGTCGAGAATCTTCTGAAACTCTGTTAACGCTGCTACGCCGTTGCCCGCAGCCAAATGCGCCTCGCCCCGCACATAGATGGGATACAGGCAAGAGACATTGGCGAGAAACTGAATCGCTGCGCGATCGACAGGCGCGGTAACGTGAAGGTTCGCAAGAGCCACAGTCGGTTCTTTCTTGTCCAGCGCTAGCTGTGCTTGAATAGTCGGCAGCCAGAGGGACTGCAACTGAGTATCCAGGGGGAAGCGCCGGCTCAAATCTCGGGCCAGCGAAGCGGAGCGTACGGTATCGCCGGCCACGGCCTGCGCGAGCGCGGCCTCAGTCTCCACGACCTGACCGGTGGGAAGCAGCTTTAGAGCCTCGCCCGCGATCCTTCGCGATTCGTGCGTATTGCCAAAACCAGCTTCCCTCAGAGCCGCGTTCGCCTGCCAGATGGCCGCGCTCTCCTTGTGTGCGTTGCGAACAGCGGAGTCCACGGATTGGCCAGTCAGTTCCCGTGCTCGACGGAGGTGTCCGGTGTAAGCTGCAGTGTCGGATTCGAGTGAAAGCCCGGAGTTCTCTACGGCGGCTTTGCCGGTGAACCATGCAGCCTGTTCCTCCATCGCTGAGGGATCATTTCTCAGGAATGCCAGAGCATATAGAACCTGGCGAAGCACGAGGTCATCCAACTTCCGTGCCTGAGCTTGCTCAATGGCTTGCCTAGCCTCATCAATTCGCTGCGAAGCGATGAGGTCATAGCTAAGGATGCCGTAAGAAGCCGCATCATCGGGCGCAAGGCGGATCGCCTGCCGGACCGCCGCTACCGCATCCTCGTACAGCCCCTGCTGTCCGTACACGATGGCAAGGTCAAGATAAGCCCGGTACTCCCGGGGGTAGATGGCAATTTGCTCCTTGTAGGTCTGAGCGGCTTCGTCCAGGTTGCCCGTGACACTTTGATAGTAGGCGGCGGCGATGGTCAGCTTTTCGCGTTCGCTCACCTGGCTGCTGAGCTCGAAGGCCTTGCTGAAATACTCGCTCGCCCTTCCAACTTCGCCCAGAATGAAGTAGTCGTAGCCCACGGCGAAGTGGCCCATGGCGAAGTTGGGATCGAACTGGATGGCGCGTTGATCGTAAGGCAAAGCCACGCGAGGACCTTGCGCCCCCGCTTCCTTGCGCCCCAGGCTGTACGCTCGCAGCGCTTCCAGGGAGGACGTGGTGGCCTGCTGGAGGGGCACATCGAATTTCTGCACGGTACTCAGCGATTCGCCCAGTTCGGTGCGGAGCTTGGCCGCGGCTACGCTTAGCGCATCCAGGACCTTCTCTTTGGAGGCGGCGGAAACCTGGTCCTGCGCCAGCGTGTCTCCATTCGCGCAATTGACGGCTTTCAAGCCCACGACATACTGATAGCCGAGGCTCACGATGGACCCTGCGACATAAGCTTTGCCGCCAGTTCGCTCGCAAAGTTCGCTAGCCATATCGGGGGTGAGAGGCTTGCCTTCCGGACGTCCCATCATGCGCGAAGTAGCGATCACCTTGTTTTCGGAGAGAACGTTAAGGAAGGGGGACTGGTTCAGGGAAATGCTGAGAGCCTGCTTGAGCGTTTCGTCGAAGACGGGGTCGCCGGTGGTGTTAAGGAAGTCGACTAGGAGCAAGGTGTCTTTCTCGGTCAACCGCTCGGCGGGGCGAGAGCGACGATAGACGTTGTTTGCAATCAGTCCGGCCACGATGAGAACTGCAACCACGACAGCAGCCTTCCCCAGGATGCGCCGTGCAAGCCCTGCCTCTGCCACGGGCGCCTCTGCCATGTCAGCCTCTGCCGCATCAGCGATGAACCGATAGCCATACTTCGGCAGAGTTTCGATGTAGCGCGGCTCATCGGCACGATCCTCCAGCGCTTCGCGCAGTTTCTTGACCGCGTGGTTCAGGCTGTCGTCGAACTCGACGAACGTGTCGGCCGCCCACAAGCGGGCGCGCAAGTCCTCCCGCGTGACGACTTCTCCGGGACGTTCGACCAGGGAGCGGAGCACTCCGAAAGCTTTGGGGGGGAGAGAGACTTTCTGACCGTCTTTGTGGAGTTCGCCAGAGGTTAAGTCCAACTCGAAGTTGCGAAAACAAACTCGCTGCCGAGATTCGACAGGAACAGGCACAGTGCCGTCCTTCAATTCGGCCGAAGTCTAGCACAAAGTCGTTGAAAAGACTGTGATTGCACACCGTGGGAGGATTGTTGCGTTTCTCCACTGCGGCCCGCGTTCAGGAAGGTTTCATGCAATGGCCAGACGGCGTTCATTGAAAGCGTAGCAAGGGACATGAGATAGAGGGCAGGTGAGGCCCGGACAGTCGGGTTCAACCCGAGGCTTATTTCATTGGAGGCAACCATGGCCAAATCTCGAATTCCAATCTTGGGATTAATTGTCATCGCCGCGGTGGCGATGGTCGTCGTCACGACCATGCGCGCTCAAATGTCGCATGAACGCTTGGCTCGGAATCCTTCCGAGACGCCGGAGGTGGCTGCCAGCACAAAAGTGCCTCGGTGCTCCATCGCAACCATTGCCGGAGCGTGGGTATTCAATACTAATACGCTGTATCAACAAAACGGGATGTTGGATGGCAACGCTTTAGGAACCTTGAACTTCGGCAATGACGGCACGCTGAAGGGCAAGTATGACTGGGCGGGGACCACCGGATTCTACTCCGCGAATAGTTATGTCGGAACAGTGACCGTGAATCCGACTGTACCGGGACCATAAGCCAGCATGATGTCGGAAGCGACGTTATCGTTTTGCAAAGCATAGTCATCGCTCGTAGTGGGCAGGAGATCTGGGGCATGTTCCAGGATCCCACAATTGATGTGGGAACCTTCACGGCAAAGAGGATCAACGAGCCTCGTGACTGAGCTGAGCGGCAGTCACCGCCAAGTTTGACTAGCGTTCACGAATAACGGTGCGGGCAGGAACTCCCCGCCAAAGAGATGGAGATCAATCATGAAACGCATCAGCATTCTCGCTTGCATTCTAGGTGTGTGTTTTGTTTCGAAGGCATGGGCGCAGCAGACACGGAACCTGCCGACTGTCAACAAACACGCCATTCCCAGCCATCGCATTTGGGAAGCGGTTCAGAAGCACGCCAAAAGTAGTAGCCATCCGATGCTCAGCCAACGAGACGCGGTGGCTGCTAACACGAAAGTCTGGGAGCTGGGCAACTATTCCGACGAAACCGGGAGCGGAACCTGGGCCGAGCTGCACAGCGTCAACGATTATGGAGTTGCTGTCGGCTGGGGCGACGTCCCAAGCGGCGACACGCAGATGGTCGGAGTGCCGATCTTTGGTCCGGCCGCGGGCATCTGGTTTGCAAGCGGCGTGAGCAGCAATGAAATATGGGCCGACGAGGGCGGCGGAATCGCCAACACTGGCCTGGTCGTGGGGAGCATCCTGGGCGCAAATGGCGATGCACAAGCCTACGCCTCGATCCCCGGGCAGCCCGGCGGAATTGACCTGGGCACTCTCGGCGGAGATAGCGGGAGCGTCGCACTCGCTGTCAACAACTCCGGAACCCTTATCGTCGGCGGCAGCTACCATTGGCTCACCCAGGACAGTATGTGGCTGGCACCGGTGGCGTGGACACCGAAGCTCGAGTGGCATAACGGCCAACCGTCTGTAACCTGGGTGATGCACCAGCTTCCCACCGGCGGTCTGGAAAAGAGCGGGAGAGTCTTCAAAGGTGTAATCCTGAACAATTGGGGCGCATACGGCGTCAATGATCTTGGTCAGATCGTGGGCGATGCCTGGAGCGATAACTACGACGAAATTGCCGTGGTCTGGAATCCCGTCGCTGGCGGCCAGGGGTGGAAGGTCCAACAACTTCCACATCGGTCGAGCTACCCAATCGTCGCGAACCACAAGTACACCGAAGCCCTTTCGATTAACAACCGGGGCGCAATCGCGGGCGACATCAATCTGGGAACCGGCTGGTGCGACTCAAATGATGTGTGCACCGATCTTCCCGCCCTCTGGAAGCCAGCAACGTCCGACTCACTCACTTGGAAGCTGACTGAACTCGCAACACTTTCAGGAACCGAGACGGGCTGGAATACTGCGTGGAGCATCAATCAGAACGGCGACATCGTGGGAGTCAGCAACGATGCAAACGGGAATTGGCTGGCTACACATTGGCTGACCAGGGATCCCGAGAATCCGCAGGTCCTCGGCTTCCCCGGCGACTGGAGCACGGCAATTGGAGTGAATAACCTCGGAATCGCAGTGGGCACATACGGCGTCGGCGATAACCCCGAGCAAGCCGCTGCGGTTGCGATCCACTGAAGAACGCTTGGCGCGTGCAAAGCTTCTTCAAAACAACATCAGTATGCAGGATCAAAGAAATCGACTAAATCTAGCCCAAGGAGGTTTGAACATGAACCTGAAAAGCGTTGTTGCATTCACTTTCGTTTTAGCCTTAGCGTGCGCAGTCATCTTTCTCCCTGTCACCGGTTCACAGGTACAGGCGCAGCAGAACTGGCAGAGCTGCAAGGCATTTCACGCGTTCGTGCAAGGCAACCTACCCACTACAAATCAGTTTGCGCCTACAGACACATGGGGCGGCCCGATTTTTGGCAACCTTGACACCGAGTTCCTCCAAGGCGGCCTCTCGGGCAACGATGGAACTGAGTACCCACACGGACCGGTTTCGATCTTTAAAGGCGGGGAGTACAAGGCCTGCTTGACGTCCGGAGCTGCATGGGGCGGATCGAGCGACTGCTCGAACAGTTTCACCTACAAAGCTGAGGCCGTCGTGATCTGGCCCACCGGGAAATTGTTGGGCAGCTATAAGGCCACTGCGAATGTTGTGAAAGGAACGGGTAGATTCGCGTCTGCTTCGGGACAGCTGGAGATCGAAGGCCCATTCATCCTTTGGACCGATCCCAACAGTCCGTTTGGTGTGAGCGGACGATGGAACGGTGAATTCAAGGGCAGAGTTTGCGGCGTCCAGTAATCATCCTCTCGCTGCATTCTTAGCCTCAGCACCGGCGCCCGACGGCCCTCGCGATTGATGCCGACAGACTGGTCTGGAAGCTGATTCTGGACTGGATCGTCGCTCACCGGGGAGGTGAGCGATTTGTTTTGCTTATCGCGAATCTCCAGCAGCAGTTGTTGGAGGCTACATATGCCCGGATGCGATGTCCGAACACTCGACACTCTAAGGTTTGAACTCAAACCATGCTGTGACGAAAATCCCGAGTCCATGCTGGACAACCTTCGCGGCCCCAACCACGCCCTTTTTGGACTACCGTGCGCTCGCTGCAGGGCGTACTACGACGCCGATCTGGACGCGTGTCCCATTTGCGGATGCAAAGAGAGGGTGTCCCCTACGCAGGGAAGTCCAGCGGTTATGAGCAGAAGCTGCTCGAAGAAATTGAGCGGATGAAGTAGTCGTACCCGGGAAACTCGGCCCGGGTCGTGGAATGAGTCAGTTTGGTGAACGAAAACGCTTATTTCAATGGAGGGAAATCATGAAGCGCATCACTATGGAATTTCAAGAGGGATGGGCTATAAAGTGTAGCCTTGCGCGTTTCGCCCCCGTAGCTTGCGGGTTGCTTTTGCTCGTCCCGGGTCTGCTCGGATGCGGCAGCAGTTCACAACCCACGCCGCTACCTCCGGCCAAAGCGGAGTATGCCTACGCTGCAACCGTGAACCAAGTAACGGGATTCACGGTTAACCTCACCAACGGCGCACTCTCTGTTCCGTCAAATGTACCGGGCCCCAATGACGGTGGCGGCGTGGTGGCTGATCCTTCCACCAAATTCCTGTACGTATCCGATTTCACAGGCAACGCGATCGACGGGTTCGCAGTCAACGCAACCACCGGTGGGCTGACGCCGATTAGCGGCTCTCCCTTTCCCGTCGGAAGCGGTAATGGACCTTCCGGCATGGCCATTGATTCCGCCGGAAAGTTCCTTTTCCTCGCCCACGCGAATATGAACTTCGTCTTCGTATTTACCCGAGACGCGATCACAGGGGCTCTGACTTTGGTGCCTGGTTCGCTGTTTGCTGCGAGCACCAACCCAATGCACCTGGTAGTGCACCCGTCCGATAACTTCTTGTATGCGAGCAACTATAACGATCCAATGGGAAGCATATCGGCATACTCGATCGACCCGACAACGGGAGCGCTGACAGAGATCGCCGGTTCGCCCTTCGCCACCCAGACGGGCTGGCCTGGACCCGGCCGGCTTGTGATCGAGCCCAGCGGCAAGTTTCTCTACGTGGGCCTTGGCGGAACGGTGAACGCAAACCAGTTCGTAGCGGCATTCTCAATTGATTCCTCCACGGGCGCGCTCACTCCGGTCTTGGGTTCACCCTTCACCACCGGAGCCGGTCCGTTTAGCACCGCGCTCGACCCGTCAGGAAAATTCCTCTACACGGCCAATAGTCATGACAACACCGTTTCTGCCTTCACTCTCGACTCCTCTACCGGCGCTTTAACATCCGTGAGCGGTTCTCCTTTCGCAACGGGCGCAACGGGTGGGTTCCCGTTTTCTCTCGCGATGGACCCTGTGGGGAAGTTTCTGTATACCGCCAATCAGGGTTCCGGTGATATCTCCGGCTTCAGCATTAGCTCAACGACAGGCGCACTGAGTCCAGTTCCCGGTTCTCCATTGCCGGTGTAACGAACCCCGTTGATCTGATAGTTGTCAAGACTCCGTAGTTCAGAGGGATTGGCGCTGATCAACAAGTATGACGCGATCAAGAACATGACTTACGAGAAGTCATCAAAGCATCTTGGAGTATGTCCTGTGGCCCCGTGGAGAGCGTTTCTGTTTCGGTACAAGCAAGCGTATCCATGGGAGGTCTGAATTATGTCGAAGTTCCGTCTGATTCAAATAGTCATCATGCTTATCGCTATTCTCGCCCTCGGAGGCCTGGCTTCTTGCGGTGCGGGCGCAGGCGAAGGAACCGTCGTGCTGCCGCCATTTAATATGTACTGGTCTGTGGCTGTGGCCGACATGAACGGGGATGGCAAACTCGACATTGTTGCGTCTTACTCGAAGATCGCAGGCCCGCCACCGCACCCGGGCGTAGTCGCAGTCTTTTTTCAGGATGCTGCCAGTCCCGGTAATTTTCTCCCCCCTGTGACCTACGACGTCGGGAACGATCCGGTCGCGCTCGCGATTGGCGATTTAAATGGTGACGGCAAACCAGACATCGTTACTGCCAACACAATCATGAACGCAGATGGTACGGGATCAAGTAGCGTCTCGGTTCTTCTGCAAGAACCCGCCAATCCGGTTCAGTTTCTTTCGGCGGCGAGCTATTCAACAGGTTTCTCCCCAGTCGCTGTAGCCATTGGGGATTTGGACGGTGACGGAAGGCCGGATCTGGCAGTCGCGGACACGACGGGCATTTCACTCCTCATGCAAAATCCCGCTGCACCGGGAACATTCTTCGCGGCCACCACAATCAGCGTTGGAAATGGTGGGACGTCGGCGGTCGCGATCGCTGACTTGAATGGAGACGGCAGAGCTGATTTGGTAGCGTCGACTTCTTCCGGGGTCAACGTTTATCTGCAGGACCCAACTTCGCCAGGAAGGTTTCTGAGCCCGGTAACTTATAAGGCGGGCGAACAGCCTATCTTCATAGCGATCCAGGACCTCAACGGCGATGGTCGCCCCGATCTCGCTGTTGCCAATTATGGAACTCCCGACGACGGCTCGACTGCCAGCCTCTCGGTGCTGCTGCAGAGTACTTCGGGTGCCGGAGTCTTTCTGCCCGCAACCAACTACAGTACTGGGATTCGCTCATCCGTCGTGGTCGCGGCTGACTTAGACGGGGATGGCAAGCCCGATCTTGTCGTTGCAAACTCTGGCGAAATGAGCGGGAACAGCATCTCGGTGCTTCTCCAAGACCGGCTACAGCCAGGAACATTTCACCCGGCAACGAACTATGCGGAAAACAACGTTGTCTCTTGGGTAGCTGTTGGCGACATGAACGGAGACAACAAGCCGGATTTAGTGATTGTTGCCAACGGAGTTGAGATTCGACCGCAAGACCCCGCTAACCCGGGCCAGTTCTTATCACCGGTTGTCATTGCCTCTGAATAGTCTGGCGATATGTGACGACGATGGTGCACAAGAGTGAGTTACATACGGGATTTGAGGCGAAGTTGCCGGTTGCCGCCGCTCAGCTGTCAAGTCTCGAAAGGAGACTCCACCCATGAATGCTCACGTTCGAGTGCACTTGCACGAACCCTTGCGAATCCGCATGGAAATAACTTGGCGTCGGCTTTTCGCTGCGAGTGCGATTCTGATTCTTACAGGTATCGGAATCCTGACTGCGTGGAGGGCAGCACATCCCTTCGGTCTGGAGAGAGTCCTATTCGCCCTCGTGGTCACCCTGGCTCCGGCGGCCGCATACGTATTTGGTTATTTTCACGCTTTGCCGGAGGTGCTCGGGGCAGAAAGCGCGGCGCAGAGGAGTTCGCTATTGCAGCGGTGGTCAGACTTCGCCCGCCTGACGTCGGCAGTCGCGATAGTCATCACGTGGACGTGCTGGGTCGCAATTATCGTAAAGCACTTCCGCGGCATGGTGCTCCCATTGAAGCAAATGCCTTCGGTTGTGGATCTCTTCGTTCTCGGGACGTTGACCACTAGACCGGATCTATGCGTGATCGGCGCACTGCTCGCTGCTGCTCTCATGACAATGTGTGTGGTGGCAAGCGAGGAATACTTGGCTTGGACAATGGAGCAGATGGGTCCACGCCCTGCAACGGGTTGGCGGACCGCTGTGAGGCGGACCGTCGGGAAGTGCGGCACCTGGCTGGGCGCGCGCCTCCGTGCCAAACGGGCGTTGGTGCTGGGAAGTGGACTCCTGCTGTTTAGCCTAGTTGCACGGATGGATCTCTTTGAAGGCTATGGGTTGCAAGTGGTATCGGGACGTCAGAGTTGGCCGACGGCTGAATACACGCTAGTAGATCCGGCGCTTGCGATTTTGTCACAGGTGGGTCGGTGGATGTATGTTGCAGCGCTCGGCATCGCGCTGCTGGGCTTGGCGGCGGTTGCGATGAGACGTCTGGGAGACCGCCTGCGTAGAAGCTATGCGCTCGTATTTCTCTCAACGGCGATCGCATTGTTCGCGGCGTGCGACCTGACCCTGGGAGTGTCTCGTTTGGATTCGATGGTGCCGAGTGTGTTGAATTTTGCCGTACTCGGAATGATTTGGGTCCTGCCGATTGCGATTTGGGTGTGGCGAGCGCAAGGCGACAGCGGACACTGGGATCGGACCCGGATTGCGGTAATGATTCTTTATATGCCGGTCGTGTTTGCAGGACTGGCGCTAGTTCCCCTCGCACTCATTCTGGTGCCCGCCTACGCGTTTTTCCTGCTTGGTTCGGTGCTCTTGGCATGGGGCTTCACGCAAAGCCGTCGGGAGGTGACGTAGGCAGTTTAGGGTCAGACATCTGTAACAGAGTCGCTAGTTTGCCCCGCCGGTTGACTCCGTCACGCTCCGTGGCCCGCGGGTTCCGTGAATGAAGCGGGGAACATTTGTGAAAGCTCAAGGTGCGGTCGTATGAGTATCAGCCTTGGTTTGGATGTAGGAGCAGTCAGCGTGAAACTGGCGGCCTTGGGTGAGCCCGAAGACCGTCCCTTGCTCACCCACTTGGCCCGGGCCTCCTCGTCATTCTTTCTTCCGAAGCTGCCCAAAAGTAATGGGTTTTCTGACTGTTGCGTTGCACTTTCCACTTACCGGCGACTACAGGGCAATCCGCGGGAAGCTGCCTCGGACCTGTTGCGGGAGTTCTGCGAACTTGTACCAGAAGAAGCGATCGCGGGCATTCGCCTTACCGGGTCGGGTGGACGAACTGTGGCTCATGTCCTCAACGCCGAATTTGAAAACGAGTTTCGTGCGCTGGCTCGGAGCATGCATGCGTTTTACCCGCAGGTGCGAAGCGTGTTTGAAATGGGCGGGGAGACTTCGAAATATGTCCGCCTCAGCCCAACGGATGGCGCAGATCGCCTCGGTATTCTGGACTACCAATGCAGCACGGAGTGCGCTGCCGGGACGGGATCGTTTATTGATCAACAGGCTTCGCGGCTGCTCTATGAGGTAGAGGATGTGGGCGCGGCCGCCCGCAGCGCCAGTTGTGCCGCCCGGGTGGCGGGCCGCTGTTCGGTGTTTGCCAAGACGGACATGATCCACGCCCAGCAGAAGGGATACGCCACGGACCAGATACTGCGCGGACTGTGCGAGGCGGTGGCGCGAAATTTCAAGTCCAGCATCGTCAAGGGCCGGCAGGTAGTCTCACCCGTGGCATTTATCGGTGGCGTGGCGCTGAACGCTGGAGTGCGCGAAGCGCTCCGGGAAGCATTCAAGCTGCCGGAATCAGATTTTCTGGTTCCGGAAACGCACTGCTGGATGACTGCGCTGGGCGCGAGCATTCTCGCCACGGAAGGAAATGGCCACGGCACCTCGGGCACATTGCGCCGCGTGCGGGCGGGGACCGCAATCGCGGAAGAGTTTTCCACCAGCGAAGCACTGACCCTCGACCACGTCACGTTGCTAAGAGACCGAGTGCCGCCCCTTCAACTACCAGATGTTGGAAGCCGCGTGGATGCCTACCTTGGCATTGACGTGGGTTCGGTCAGCACGAACCTGGTTGTGATTGACTCCAGCGGACACTTGTTGAAGGAGATTTACGTTCCCACCGCGGGCCGTCCGATCGAAGTCGTTTCTGCGGGGTTGCGTGAGATCAAGGCCGAACTGGGTGCGCGAGTCCATATTCGCGGTGTAGGCACGACAGGGTCCGGGAGGGAACTGATTGGCGAGCTCACCGGAGCCGACACCATAAATGACGAGATCACTGCGCACAAAACCGGTGCAATGCATGTCTGTCGACAACTGGGGATGCCACTGGTGGACACAATCTTCGAGATTGGCGGGCAGGATTCGAAATTCATTCGCATCCGCGATGGTGTAGTCGTGGACTTCACCATGAATGAAGCTTGCGCCGCGGGGACCGGCTCGTTTCTGGAAGAGCAAGCCGAAAAATTGGGAGTTGCGATCAAGGGCGAATTTGCGCAGCTGGCCCTATCTTCGCGAAACCCGATCCGGTTAGGCGAACGCTGCACAGTCTTTATGGCGCGGGATGTTAGCAGCTTGATGCTGAAGGGTGCGACCGTCGCCGACTTGTGCGCTGGATTGGCCTGCTCGGTCGCCTTGAACTATCTGAATCGCGTTGTGCGTGGACGCAACCTCGGCAACGTGATCTATTTCCAGGGCGGTACCGCCTATAACGATGCCGTTGCCGCCGCATTCTCGGTCATCCTGAAAAAACCCATCATTGTTCCCCCACATAACGGAGTAATCGGCGCAATTGGTGTGGCACTGATCGCCCGCGATCGCATGCGAGGCAGCGGTGAGACCAGCAGGTTCCGCGGCTTTGACCTGAACCAGGTGAATTTCACCAGTCGCGACTTTGTCTGCCGCGCCTGCTCCAACTACTGCGAGATGAAGGAATTTTTCATTGACGGCGAGAAGAGCTACTGGGGAGACCAGTGCTCCGACAAGTTCCGCAAGCGTTCGCGCACCGACCGGCAGCCGGTGATTGAGGATCTCCTGTCCGGCCAGGACAAACTGCTGGAGGCGGCACTCGAGCCACCAAGAGAGGGACGGAAAACGGTCGGTATTCCTCGCGCCATGTTCTTCTATGATCGCTTCCCCTTCTGGTGTACCTACCTGCAGGAACTGGGATACAATGTGGCGGTTTCGCCCCCCACGGACGGGCGCATCGCGGCCATCGGTGAAGAACTGGCGATTGCGCAGCCCTGTTTTCCGATCCAGGTGGCGCATGGGCACGTGCACGCACTGCTGGAGCAAGGCGTGGATTATATTCTGCTGCCCAACACAGTCGACGCGGAAACGCCGTTCATGCAAACGGAGTCGAAGCTGTGTCCGTGGAACCAGAGTCTGCCGTTTGTGGTGCGCGCGGTAGAGAAACTGGAGAACGATCTGGACGGCAAGCTACTGTGCCCGACCATCCACTTTCGACAAGGACCCCAGCATGTGCGGAAGCAGCTTCGCATTTTGGCGAGTGCGTTAGGACGAAACAAAGCGGCCAGCGATGCAGCAGCGGAGCATGCCTACCGCGCGCAACAGAAGTTTGGCGATACGGCACGGCGAGCAGGGGAGGCCGCGTTGCAAGTATTGCGCGCGACGCACGAGCCTGCGATTGTCCTGCTGGGCCGGCCTTACAATATCTACGACCGGGCGGTGTGTTGCGACATTCCCCGTAAGCTGCGGACCCTCTACGGCATCAACGTGCTGCCGCTGGATTTTCTGCCGCTTGATGGTGAAGACGTCTCTCCTATCAACGAAAACATGTACTGGCACTCCGGCCGGCTGATTCTGGCCGCTGCGCAGTTCACCCGGCGCATTCCCGGCTTGCACCTTATTTACATCTCGAACTTCAAGTGCGGCCCGGATTCCTACCTCAAGTCCTTTATCGATGATGCCTGCGGCAAGCCCAGCCTGGTGCTGCAGTTTGACGGGCATTCGAATGACGCCGGCTACATCACCCGGTGTGAAGCTTATCTCGATAGCAAGGGGTTCTTACGATGCAATTCCACAAGCATCGCTGCGTAACCCGGAAGATTGGCGCCACCCATCCACTGGCGGGGAAAACGGTCTACGTCCCCGCCATGGCCGAGGGCAGCATCGAGGCGTTGTGCGCCGCTCTGCGCTGGATGGGCATTGCGGCTCGTCCCACGCCGCCCTCGGACCCACACACGCTTGAGTTGGGTGGCAAGCACACGAGCGGTGACGAATGTTATCCCGCCAAGATTACGACCGGCGATTTCCTGAAAATCGCGCAGCAACCGGGCTTTGATGCCAAGCACACAGTTTTTCTCATGGGCACTACCGACGGGCCGTGCCGCTTCGGGCAGTATGCGCCGTTTCTGCGGAAGGTTCTGCATGAACAGGGCTATGGTGACATACAAGTCCTTTCTCCGCACGGGGAACATGGCTACAGCGACTTCCAGGATTTTGACACCGCGTTCGTACGGACGGCGTGGCGGGCTGTGGTCTCGGCGGACATCCTGCGCAAGCTCCTGCTGCAGACCCGCCCTTACGAAACGCAGCCGGGAGAAGCCGACCGGGCTTTTCGCGAGTCCCTCGATGACCTCTGTCAGGCACTGGAACGCAGTTGTTCCGTCTTTGCGTGCCAGATGCGCTGGCTGACCGCATCGTTGTTGCGGGCGAGAGCTCGCTTTCACACTGTACCCGCGCGCTTCGACAGCAGCCGGCCGCTGATTGGCATCGTGGGCGAGATTTTCTGCCGCCTCAACAACTTCAGCAACCAGGACCTTGTGCGCCGCCTGGAGGAACAGGGCGCGGAATGCTGGATGGCCGACATCGCCGAGTGGATCGGCTACACCAACATGGAAGAGGTGCGCAATCTCCGGCTCGCCGGTCGGTCGTACTCCTGGGAGATGATCAAGTCGAAGCTACGTTCCCGAATCCAGCATGCCGACGAGCACACGCTGCGGTCACTATTCGTCGAGGACTTCGCTGGCTACGAGGAACCGGAGATCGACGAGGTGCTGAAGCGGGCACAACCGTATCTTCCCTTTCCCGGAGCGGAAGGGGAGATGGTCACGAACGTGGGTAGGAGCGTCTGTCTGGCCCTGCGCGGAGCCGACGGGATCGTGGACATCAGCCCCTTCACATGCATGAACGGAGTTGTGAGCGAAGCCATCTATCCTAAGCTCAGCCGAGACTACAACAACATCCCCATCCACAATTTCTATTTTGACGGGCAACAATCCGACCTCGACCGTGACATCGGAATCTACCTCGAAATGGCGCGGTCGTACCGGCAGAGAAAGCCGTATAAGCGCCTTTACCCTTTGCAAGATTTTGCTTGTGGAGGAAAATCATGAAACGCATCACGATTCTAGCTTTCATTCTATGTTCGTGTTTTGCATCGCTGGACTGGAGCCAGGAGCAGTGGGTATGGCCTCGTATAGTCCAAAGCGCCATCTCTCATCATGAGATCGGAATTCTGTTAGTTGGGCAGCAAGCGCCCGAACCTCAGACCACTTCTTCAATCGCATTGAAAGAGAAGTACCGCGCTGTGGAGGTGGAGAAGTTCGACGTTTTCGAAGGGCTGCAATTCCCTCCGGAGTATGTCCAGTCGTTGCAGGATGAAATTGTGAAGGAGTTCGAAAGGTCGAAGACGTTCGATCAAGTATTCCTTCCCGGACAGAACCCGACGGACGCCACCGCCTCCATGCTGCGCTTGACAGGCACCGTGACTTACTTTGATCCAGGCAACCGCGGCAAACGCTACGTTGGATTCGGCCTCGGAGCGGGGCAAATCGTCGCCCGAGTTGCTTATCGGGACCGGTCTACCGGCGAGACTCTGCTCTCCGAGCAGATTACCGCGACCCTTTCCGGGGGCGCGTTTGGCGGCAAGGCCGAAGGGATAACCCGCGAGTTCGCGAAAAGGCTTGCACCCACCACAAAACTACTTCTGGAGAGACCAATGGTAACGCCGGGCGAGTCTGCTACGCCGGAGGCCGCCAGTCCTCCACCACCTGCTGCTGACCACAAGGTGGTGACTATCTCGGGCGGCAAATTTGACCAAGGGCAAGTTGATTTAAATGTCGAAGCGGCGGCGGGATACCGGCTCGTCGCGTTTACGCCGAAAGGGCCGAAAAGTGCCGATGCCACCATGGAACGCTCAGCTACGCCTCCGCAGGTCTACCAGTACCGCGTGCTGCACGTGCTGTTATTGTCCAACTTGCAGAAAGATATGAACAAAGCTGCGCTGGACGGATACCGATATTGCCCTCACACTCTGGCTCAGATCGGAGGTGTGGCTGTCGCGATTAGCGAGAAGCCCACTGTTCCAAAGACACGCTATGAGTATCGAATACATGCAGCCAGGCAGGTTTCCAACGCTCAAAAGGACATTGAAAAGGACCAGCGCGACAACTTCAGTCTTGTGGGCACACTCGAAATGGGTGGCATGCACATCGTTCTCGCGGAGAAGGCAATCAGCAGAGCCAGCGAGTGATAACCGAGGGCGACGCGTGGTCTCCATGTGTTACTGATTATCTCCATCAAAAGCCGCGGGATTGGAGAAGATCTAAACTTACCCGAGGTTCTCCCAGCCGAGAACTAGAGTTAGGCGTACGCGGTTAGAAAATATCTGTTCTTGAGCCAACGAGTGCACAACACCGGGTATTTGCGAAGTCAAAAAGGAATTCCTTGAAGAATTCTTTTCTCCTCACGAAGTGGTACCTGGACTGCGTCGCAGAGAGTGGCGATGCAGTGATCTTGTACGTGGCCGATCTCCGCTGGAACGCACTCACAGTCCACTACGGAAGCTTACTCACGGTCCTCGGCGGCAGGGTTGGTTCTATGTCTTCCCTGCGGGGCGGTGCGATACCTGAGGTTCAGGACGGAATGATAGTAGTCGACCTGCCTCAGCTCTATGTTGAAGGCACATGGCAAGTGTTGAGATCACCCATTCAAAGAACAATCTTTGAAAGTGAACACGGTTCAGTCTACTGGCACTGTTTGCAACCGATGTCTCAGGTCGACCTGCTTTTTCGAGGTACAACCAGGGTCACTGGGCGCGGGTATGCGGAATGCTTAACCCTTTCCATTCTTCCATGGAAATTGCCTATGCACGAGCTCCGCTGGGGCAGGTTTCTTTCCGACCCGGATGCTGTTGTCTGGATTGATTGGCGGGGTTCGTACCAACAGAGTATCGTCTTCCACAACGGCGAGGAACGTCAGGTTAAGTCCATCACAGAATCGGGGATTGTGTTTGCTGACTCGGACGCGCGGCTAGAACTTGATCGCGGATTGGTTCTCCGTCAGGGTCGGCTGGGGGACACCGTATTTCTGGGGATCTCTCGTCTTGCGAAGTTGCTTCCCCGAAGCATGCTGTCAGTAAATGAATGCAAGTGGCTGAGTCGAGGATTCATGCATTCCTCGGGTGCCGAGAGTTCCGGTTATGCGATCCACGAGGTCGTGAAGTGGACAGACTGAGGAAGCTCGCAGTGGCGAAGCTGCTCTACGGGTTGCTTTTCGTGGGCCTCCTGCCCTTTCTGCTGGTGATCTGGGCGTCCAAAACGAGGGATGTTGTTGCGTTGCGGACAGTGCACTCTTTGCCTTGGGGATTGGTCACGGCCGGAGTTGGGCTGTTGTTGATGGCCTTGGGTACAGCGTCGCTGTGGTGGCTTGGCGGCGGCCTGCCGATGAATGCGTTTCCTCCTCCGCGCTATGTTTCCGGCGGAATCTACCACGTGTTCTCCCACCCGATCTACGTCGGGTTCGCGTCTGTGTGCGTGGGAATCGCGATCGCTGTGGGCTCGCCCAGCGGGTTATGGCTGGTATCGACGACTGTGATCCTCGCTAGTGCGGCGCTGGTTCTCGGATATGAACTTCCCGACATGCAAGAACGCTTCGGCGCTGCACTTCCGAAACAACGTTTGCTCCCGCCGGATGATCGATCTCAGCCGACCCCTCTGGAGCGGTCACGTTGCTACCTGACTGTGTTGTTGCCTTGGTTCGTTCTTTATGAGGCTGTGATCGCGCTTGGAATTCCGGTGGACGCGAAGGTAGCCTATCTCCCGTTTGAATCGCGGCTGCGGGTGTGGCCATGGACAGAGATTTCTTATGGCAGCGTCTACGTCGTAGCGGTACTGGTTCCGCTGATGGCCCGAACGCGGCATGCTCTTCGCTGGTTCTCCAGTCGAGCCCTGCTCTCTTTGGTGATCGTCTTCCCCTTGTACCTTGCAGTGCCGCTGATCGCTCCACCGCGCCCGTTTGCCTCGAACGGAGCATTGGGCACTCTGTTGAATTTCGAGCGGTCCCACGACAGTGCCACGGCAGCATTCCCCTCCTACCACGTGATATGGGCCTTCCTGGCTGCCGGGGCCATGGGCCGGGGACCCTGGCAAAAGCGACTGTGGCAGCTCTGGGCGGTCTTGGTTGCGGCGAGCTGCTTGACGACAGGAATGCACGCTTTGATGGATGTTCTCGCCGGTTTGCTCGTCGTCTGGTTTGTCGTGCGGATGAATCGAGTTTGGTCATTCCTGCGCCATCTGTCGGAGGCTATTGCAAACTCCTGGCGGGAGTGGCGAATCGGACCAGTACGGGTCATAAACCACGGAGGCTACGCCGCTGCCGGAGTATTCCTCGGAATCTGGATTCTTGACACGCTGCTGGGGCCA
>Ga0074044_10001992_pt1 | contig 18006 bp, 16 predicted proteins | sample BogForMeECP23OM1_FD_94443 | JGI IMG/M metagenome (GOLD analysis project Ga0074044, IMG submission 94443) | Bog forest soil microbial communities from Calvert Island, British Columbia, Canada - Bog Forest MetaG ECP23OM1 | ecosystem: Environmental > Terrestrial > Soil > Wetlands ...
CTTTAACAACGGATTCGATCGGAGATAGAGCATCCCGAGCGCCAAATAATTGCACGCCCGCCAGTATGCGTGAGTCTTTCTCAATTCCTCTGAGCTTAACGGCGAACCTTGGACCGTGGATCGCGCTTTCCCATACGCGCTCAGCGGCAGTGGGGCTATCACAGCTTTCGTGCTCATTGAGACTCCTTGAGTCTTAGATTCATCGAACTCGCCATCCATAACAGAAACACTTCTTCAGTTCTGTGAGCGACTTCACATCACCATCTGATGACGCTTCACTGCGCGCCCCAACAATCCTTTTTGTGTGCAGCCCCCCAACAGTTCACCTGATCTCCGCAGCGTCGCCGATCAATACTTCGAATCCCATTTCTGATGTTCGGCTCCTTCCTCCCGAGCCTCTGGTCGTCGAGCAACCAAAGTCTACTCGGGCCTAAGGAGCCGACGTTGTTATGAAATCATCTGCTGTTCCAGTACCCATCGCGCTGCGCGGCTTTCTTCACGCCGCTCATACACCCGCACGCGCCTTAGCCGCTTTTTGCCGCTTTCGGAAGCTTGATCTCTAGGCGTCCGTTCTTGAGCGTGGCTATGGCTCTCGTGCTATCGATTTCCGACGGCAAATCGATAACCCGCAGGAGTTCGTTGGTGGATTGCTCTTCGTAAGTCGTCTGCCCTTTCTTTTGTTCTTCTTTGGTCTCCCTCTTACCACTGATCGTAAGCCGCCACGGTTCGAGGCTGATTTCCAGGTCCTTGGCGCTGAAACCGGGTGTCTCTGCTTCGATGATTAGCGAATCTTCCTTTTCCTTTATTCGGAGCTGCAAGGGAGGAAGAATTTCGGATTCCGCCTTAAACCAATCTTCGAGGGCACGACCGAACACCTTCCCGTTCTCTTCAAAAATCTCGTAGGCACGACGAGATATTTGTTCGGTAAGCTTATTTAGTCGCTCCCCGAAAGTCTGCGGTTCAACGATCTTCACTTGTGTGGGTACTGATGCCGTTTGAGTGACTGACATTTTCTTGCTCCTCTGGCGACCGATCCCTTGTGTGAGCCTACATTCCCCGGACCGATCCCACATCAGCGTACGTCCTACCAAAGCACTCATTCAGTGTCGCTGGTCACAGGCCCATGTGATTAAAAGCACCCTCAGCACTGGTAAAGGTCGGTTTGGAATATAGACCCTGCCGATCTTTGCTCAGTAGCACTTACGCAAGCAGGGTGCCATTCGCAAACAACGGGAAAACGGGGGTTTCCTGCACTCTGCGGGGATTCGAGTGCCCGAATGCAGGCAGTTGCCACTGGCAGTCCCTCATGCCTATTCCTCAAAAAAACGCGCACAACGAAGTAACGGCAGAGGAGTCGCGATCAGCCTAGCTCGGAATGAATTGACCCGGGAAATGTTTATGGTCCGCGTGAGGGGGGCCGCACCCGATGGACGCCAGATCCCGGGTACGGCCCGGTGGGCGGAATCGCAAGCGACTCAGCTAGTGCCGCTCTTCTAGCAGGGCTATCGGAACCGCCTCTGAGCGCTAAATGAAACCGCTCGCAGACATCAGGCAAACAGATGTCTCCACCCCGAACTACGATTGTAAAATCCACACCAAAATCAGCATCTGGCGCGCTGCTGGATTGATCGGACTGAGCTCCAACGACTCAGCACCTGACCCGGTCGGAACAACATTCCTTTTCACGCGAGGTTTCAAATCGAGTGTCCAGCCACCTACAAGCCTTCTCCCAAAATGCACACCAGAGGCTGCCACACTCTCGGGCTGCGTGCGAAGCATTTAATTATCCCCTTGGAGACCATGGCCGGTCGCTTCACACCACTCTGGTCGCAAGACGGCTGCCAAATTTGGATCGGTATGCAATCGGCAGTACGTGCGATCGCGAAAAACTCACGCGAGTTGCCTCAGCGCGATTTTTGGGCACAGCCACCACTCGGGGTCAGAATCCAGCACGAAATTTCAGCGGCTCAAATTTTGCTCCGCCCGCACTTGGACAGCACGCCCGGAATCTGGCTCGCTCGTGATGTGAAAGGCTCTGCTGAATCCTCCTTATGTTTCTCGCGGAGACGCATTTGAGCGAACGGCCGGAGCCAGGGATCCGATGGCCACTCGAATGCAATTCCGGCAGGAGCATTGCTGGTTAGAAAGGAATTTCAATGAGAATTATGAAGCGGTTGGCATTCCTACCATCTTTTTTGTTCCTGGTCGCCAGCGCCTACGGGCAGGAGATTCACCACAATTATGACTGAGGCGCCAACTATGCGTCCTACAAAACCTACCAATAGGTCGACATCCCGGGCGGCGTAGTCGCGGATGAGTTGATCGACCAAGCCACTAAGCGGATAGTTGACGAACAACTCGCACAAAAAGGTCTCACCAAGGTCGAAAAGTACGCAGACCGTTATGTCGGCTACCAGGCTGCCGTCAAAGAGGAAAAGAGCGTGAACTTCCCTGGGAGGGTGAGAACTAGCGGTAGCAATGGGACTACACCCGCGACCTGCCAGGCAGAAGCAATTCGAGTGGACGAAAACCGCGCTATCCGTAGAAGTAGCCGCGTTCCAGTCTTGATTCGAGTTGCCATGCAGCATAGGCTCGCGGTTATCGGTCAACCGAAAGGTATCCAACTTCCACCGTGCGGCTTAGTCTTGGACCATGGTTGCCACCTGACAACCGTACTGCTTGTTGGTCTCAGCACGGATTGGCTTCGTCGCGAAGAAACGATGAAAACCGCTGTAGAGAAAACCGAAAGCGCTAGGGGAATCTTGTAGCATCCCGAGCTCACGGATCGGAAGGCCAGAACAAACCTGCTCAACGAGGTGGGCTGGACGGCAAGAAAAACTCCGGCCACAGGAGAAGTGTTTTTTCCTTGACTCCTTTTATGGAACTTATCAGGCGCTACGATTCGCGGGTGCCATTTTTATCACGCTGCCGTCATTCGGAATGAGCAGACTACGACCATAACTTTAGGAGTGAGTAATGCGACAAACTGAAGCATACCAGGCACATGCGCATCATCAGCTAACCGCGGACGGTTAGCACCGGACACGGCGCGTGCGCGACAATCTTATGCGCTATGGCTCGTTGGAGATGAGTAGCCGCGCCGAGATGGCTTGCAGCGCTGCGGACACCGATCACGATGATGCCAGCACCGCGCTGCTTCGCAGCTTCGACGATTCGATCCGCCGGATCACCGAATTCGACGGCCACCTCTGGCGCGGAATCGAGATGAGCATCACCCGGGACAATTTCGTAGAGGCGATGTATGGCTTCAGCCACCGACATGTCACACCGTTGATCGTCACCGTCATTGGCGGGTGCGGGCTTGCGCATGACGAGCACTAAGAGCAGGCGAGCCTTGTTCTCCTTCGCGAGAGTGACGGCATAGGGCGCGCCCGCAAGTGACTCGGAACTGAAATCCGTGGCGAAGAGCACGCGATGGAACCGGCCGCCGTTGTGGACGCTGCTTCGCACGCCGGGACCGATGGTAAGCACCGGCACGGGCGAACGGCGGAAGATTTCCTCTGCCACGGAGCCCAAAAGTAACTTCTCCGTCCCTGTGCGGCCGTGCGTTCCTAGGACAATCAGGTCAACTTCATCGTCTTCGATGGCACGCCGCACGGCGGGCCAAACCTCAATCCCTCTTTCCACCAACGCATCGTGCTTCAGGCCAGCGAGCCGAGACTCGAGCCGTTGCATTTCCGCCTGTGCAGTTTCCTCCGCGGCTTCGATGGCCGCAACTGTCAATCCAGGCGTCATGTAAACGTATGGCGCAGGTATCAAAACGTGTAGCGCGTGAACTTTGGCGCCGTAGCCGCGGGCAATCGTGGCCGCGAAGGGAAGCGCCGCTTCGGAAGGTTCGGAAAAGTCTGTGAGGTAGAGAATGTTTTTAACTTTCGTGGGTGTGCTGAGACGAGGTGCTGGCATGGCTTCTCTCCTGAGTGTGAGGATGCACCCCGTGACGAGAACGCGCGGTGACGCGAGGCACGGTCGAGTGTGACGGCTATCACAGCTTCTCAGGGTAGAAGGAGCTAAGCACATAAGCGTAGGAGGTGGATTATGAAAGCCCTTGAAAGCCAAACCCGAATTGAAATTAAGAATGTACTTTTCCCGACGGATTTTTCCCCGGCAGCGGATGCGGCAATCCCGTACGCGACGGAAATCGTGAGGCGCTTCGGCGCTAAACTCCACGCGTTGCACGTGAGGCCACCCGTCGTTAACCCTATGACCGCGCCGACCGCGTGGCCAGCGCTTGAAAGAGCTGCGAAGGCCGAAGCACACGCACAGACGCAGGCACTGCGTGAGACCTTCCCCGGAATCAAGCCGGACGTAATGATCGAAGAGGGCGATTTCTGGCGCATTCTGGAATCCGTGATCGAGAAGCTGGAGATAGACTTGATTGTGCTCGGCACACGCGGCCGGTCCGGTGCAGCCAAGTTTTTGCTGGGCTCGCGGGCAGAGGAAATTTTCCGCGAGGCCCGCTGCGCGGTCTTAACCATTGGTCCGCATTCACACACGAAACCGCCGCGAGGGGCCGAGTTTAGGGAAATTCTTTTTGCCACCGATTTCAGCCCCGCCTCCTGCGCGGTGGCGTACGCAATCTCTCTTGCCCAAGAGTTTCAGGCGCGTTTGACGCTATTGCACGTCATCGCCGAGGACAAAGCCGGTGACCTAGTCCATGCGGGGGAACTTGCCGGTCCGGCCGTACGGCTCCTGCGCAAGTTTGTCCCGGCGGAAGCAGAGCTGTGGTGCAAGCCGCACTTTGTCGTGGAACTTGGGCCGATCGCCGAAAAAGTCCTGGAGGTTGCCCAGGAGAGGAAGGCAGACCTCATCGTGCTGGGAGTGCATCATCGGAGTGGATTTCCTGGCGCGGCGACGCATCTGCCGATCGCAATCGCGCACAAAGTCGTCACTCGCGCGGAGTGCCCGGTTCTTACGGTACGGGGCTGAGCACCGCGGGAATTCGGGTTGGAGGGTGAAAAAATGCATACCTATTCACGGCTACTTGACCACCCGTTAGCGCTCGACGCGCGAATTGCAATTTATCGCCGAGAGGCTACAGGAGATCGCATTCCCCACTGGGGTATCCATAGATACCCTGCGCAATATGTCTCGCGATGGAGGATGAAAAACGGCGAGGATATTTTGTTTCGGCCGATTCGGCCTGACGACGAGCCATCGATGGTGAACTTTCACAAAACGCTTTCTGGGCAGAGCGTCCACCTGCGCTACTTTCATATGGAAAATCTGAGCGCGGGAGTGGCGCACGAGCGACTGATTCGGAAATGCTTCATTGACTACGCCCAGGAGATGGCCTTAGTGGCAGAGCGCAAGGGGCCGGAGAACGGCCAGCGCGAGATCCTCGCGGTCGGGCGGCTTAGTAAAATGTCGGGTGGCCGAAAAGCGGAATTGGCTGTGCTGGTGAGCGATCGCTATCAGCGGCACGGATTGGGCGGCGAGCTGGTGCGGCGCTTGATCCAGGTGGCACGCGACCAGGAAGTCCACGAAATCGTCGCCAACATCCTGCCTGAAAATCTAGCGATGCGCGCGCTGGCGAACCGCTTCGGCTTCAAAATCCGGGCAAGCGAGGATCCACGATGGTCACTGCTGTGTTGAATCCCGCTGAGGCGGCTGCTGCCACGAGCCAAGGCGCATGACCCTAGCCACAGCTCTGGCTATGAGGAGACCCCCTGCGCGGACAAGAGACTGCAGATTGCTCTGAACCTCTGCCGAGGCTCCCGAGCGTCTCGCAACCCCTTGATTCATTTGTGATCCTGAAACCGTCAACATCCAGCTGGCGGGAGCGATCCCACTGCATGAGCGCCTCGTTCCAGGATGTCCTGTAATTGGACGTCAGTTGCGAGAGTTTGCCGAAACCTCCTTGCGCGGTTCGGCGAGAGGCAGTTCAGGCCAAAGCAAGCGCAGCACAATTCCTTGCTGGGCGTCGTGCACCAGAGTGAAGATGCGGGCGCAGCGTTCGCAGAGCCAGAAATGCTTAACGTCGTGAAGGTTCTTCGGCGCGTCCGGCGCAGGGCGATCCGCGATTTGATCTTTTTCGCGCGTACGGAAGCGCAAGAATTTGCCGCCGGCAAGCCAATGGAAAGCGGTGGGGCACGCCGGGTTTGCGCACTTAGGATTAAGCTTGTGGAACAGCGGAGTACCTTGGAGTTCGGCGCCGTCGGGTGGGGGTAAACGCCGGCTGGAATCAGGTTGAGCCACCCTCCGGGTTTCTTGCAACGTGGCAATCGTCGCCCGCAGCCACTTCGCCAGGGTGTCTTCAACCTCGGCTTGATTATCGTAGCGGTACAACGTGTCCAAGCTCTCCCCCACCTCATTCAGCGGAATGTGGCGGCAGGGAGTCTTCGCGGAGCGGAACTCCGGTGGCACCAGTTGTGCCAAGACACAATGAGTGCAAGGATCCGGGCTGCCCTTGCAGTCGTAATTCATACACGTGGGAGAATCCTCGAAAATATACTGAGGTCTCCAGGCTTCGCGCGGTGAGCGCCCGTAGCCACCCTTTTCCAGGAATTCCAATTCGAATTTCAAAACGTCCAATAGATCTCGTTCGTCTATATGCATGGCTCCATCCTTCCATCTGTAGTATCTATGCCCTGGGAAAACGCTGCTGTGACGGCCGTCACACAGAACCGTGACGGCGATCACGTCCGACCAGGGACATTCAGGGCAAACTCCGATTTTGTTCCAAAGGGTCTAGGCAAACCGGCGGGCGGACGCACATACGATATGATTAGCAGCTTCAAAATCATTCCTCGCGCGAAACGGAGTACACTAGGCCCGGATTCCCCCATGCGTGCCCCTTACGGTCTCGAGATCATCGAGAATTGCGTCACCTGCCCTCATCGGGAAGATCGGCTTTTTTGCAACCTTCCTCCCGCGGGCGTTGAGCGTTTGGCGACGATCACCTCCGCTTCTACTTATCCTAAAGGGGCGACGTTGTTTGTCGAGGGGCAGAGCGCGCGCGGCGTCTTCATTCTGTGCAGCGGGCGTGTGAAACTCTCCACGTCTTCGATCGACGGCCGAACGCTCATCGTTAGAATTTCAGAGCCGGGAGAGGTTTTGGGATTGCCCGCTACAGTTACCGGCAAGCCCTACGAGCTTTCGGCGGAGGTTATCGAGCCGACGCAGGCAAATTTCATCCCGCGCGCCGATTTTCTGAAGTTCCTTCGCGAAAACGGCGAGGTCTCTCTGCGTGTGGCCCAGCAATTGGGTGAAACCTATCATGCGGCTGTGGCTGAAATGCGCTCCATCGGACTCTCGCATTCGGCTGGTCAGAAACTCGCCCGGTTCATTTTGGATTGGTGCGAGGGCCACGGGGAGGGAACTGCCGAAATCCGCGCCACGCTGACGTTGACGCACGAGGAAATCGCCCAGATGATCGGCGCGTCTCGCGAGACGGTCACGCGCCTATTCGCCGAATTCAAGAACAAACAATTTCTGCAAATCAAAGGCTCTACACTCATCGTGCGTGACAAGCCCGGCTTGGAAATCTTGGCAGGGGCTTAACCCCCCAGGACTAGCATCCTTCAGAAACCGCACCCCGCAGCGTAAGTGACGTTCGTCACTGCGCTCAGTGACCGCCATCACAGCCATGCCAGGCGTTCGTAAACTAAAGTCCACCCGAAGTGGCGCAATGCCAACTTGGAGGGGCTTCATGTAACACGCGAAGCTGTTACCGAATTGTAACTATGTCTCGTTTCGCAATGTTTTCAAATCGCGAATCCAAAGATGATTTTCCGTCTTTTCCGACCCAAACAGAGGTGCCCGTTGCGGTGCGTGTCCATTTCGAGGGCGTTGAGCGTGGCAGTGGATTCGTTCGCCAAAGTTGAAAGATAGTTTGGACTCAGGTTTGCGCTTCGTGAGTGCTTCGAGCACAGAGGATGCGCGCCGCATCGCAAGTTCTTCAAGCGCCATGCCGCAAGAGGGCATCAGCACCACAATCCGATCACAAGAGGGACACCGCCGCCGACGATCACCAACTCGGGAGAGGCCGGTCTCCTATAACACTTAAGGTGTCCCACCGTGCCCGCACTTTCGGACATAATCAGAACGGTCCCGAATTGGAAATTGGCGCAAAGTATTGTCAGCAAAAAGGGACATGATTTTCTAACCGCAACAAAAACGCGCGTTTCGCTAATGCAGGTTTTAACCCTCGCTGAAACTCAGAGTTATGGAGAGAGGATAATGATCAGAGGCTGAAATCGAACGATGAACTTGGGGCTGCGTTGCGCGAACCGGCCCCCGCGCAAATATCCAATCAATTGCTCGACCTGGCGCTAACAAAGAGCGGGCCGGCGTTGTTGGCGCGTGCTGATTCGCAAACGCATCCTGAAATTGCGCGCGGCTGATGGAGACAGCAGCAGGTCCCCCGGACAAATCGAGATTAAAATCGCCCGCCAGCAGAATCGGCGTGTCCCCGTCGTATCGCCGAGCGTCGTTCAAGACCTCCTCAAGCTGGGAGTAGCGCAACGCATCGTCACCTTTGCTTTCCAGGTGCAGGTTGTACGTTGCAATTGTTCGCCCCGCGACGTTGACGTCGCTGACCAACGCCAGGCGTCCTCCGATCCTTTCTTGAAACGGCTCGATTTCAGGAACGAACCAGCGCGGGCGCCAAAAAGTCGATTGTCGCTTGAATCTTATGATGCGGGGATGCGACAACGGCCAACGAGAAAGCATGGCCTGGCCGTGGTAAGCGGGTGACCCACGGGAGCCCTGGGTTAATTCCTGGAACTCACGTCCGAAGATATAGTTCATCTGCAGCTTCTGCGATATCTCTCTAGAGATGTTGACGCAATGCGTCCGCTGGGCGTTGAGATCGGCTTCTTGCAGGAGAATGAGATCCGCTTTTGTACTGGCTAGGTACTCGACAATTCGTTGGAGTTGCAAACCCCGATTGATGTTCCAGCTCACGGCTCGAATAGAATCGGGGCGAAGCAACACCGAATGCGGGATGGCAAAGTTACCTGATTCGATCTCGTCTATCAAGGTCATGGCCGAAACCCTAGACTAGCGCACACAGCATCGACACGCGAGCCAATGTACGACTAAGCAGAAGGCAAGGGACCTGCCACGCTTGGACTCCGAGATTCGGCGAATGTGCTAGAGGAGTACAACGCAATAGGCCAGACCAGGTTTGCTCCTATCGCGCTCAAAATAAACGCCACACTCAAGATGTTACAGAGCGCAAACAAGAGAATCGCGTAGGGGAAAAAGCAGCGCCGAGCCATGAACTCCATATGTCGGCCGAAATACAGGAAAGGGTTCGATGATCGACTTTCCGCATGGGCCTGCCAGATTCTCAACAACTGCTCTGGGCGTCCGGATGCCAGGCGATGCCGCTCCCATCCGATTGCAAGAAAGCTTGCGATGGCCCCGAAAAGTAGCAGTGCGCCCCACACCAAATAGGCTCTTGTTCCGGAACCCCTCCAAAGTCCTGTGGTCATTCCGACGAAAAGAACCAGATAAAATAGGTAGTCACATACCGTCTCGAGCCAGCATCCGAAATCAGATTCCTGGAATTTCAAACGAGCGACCTCCCCATCGCACCCATCCAGGATACTTGCGAACAAACACAACAACGCGCCGAATAGGGCGTTCCAATAACCGCCATAGGCGAAGAATAATCCGGCAGTAAAGCCGACCCCGAGCGTGAATATACTGACCATGTTCGGCGTGATCGGAAATTTGATTATTTGCCGGCTGATAGGTATGGAGATCCTGCGATTCGTACGCGCGAAAATTCCATCTGTAGGTTTAACCAACCAGCCATTCAATTTTTGTTCGGCGGCCTGCCGGTCTTCCGGCGTACTCACGCGTTGCCACAAATCGTTCCGCACCGGTATGGGAACGATAGAGCCCATCGCCGCGAGTGAATCTTCCAGTGCTTCGAAAGATCCGACCGGAGTTGGGCAATGCGCTGCGAGATCGCTGATGATCTTGACCGAGAGCGCATAGATACCTAGCGGTTTGTCGCCGCTCATGAATGCCAAACTTGCGTTTTCGTCGTTCCACTTACTGGCCTCTTGGAGCAAGGCTGGGTGATACGTGCTGTTTCCGTTTATCAGAACCAAGCGTTCTCTGCAAGTCACCGTGGCAATGAACCGCAGTCGTTGCCAGAGGGCTGCGCCAGGCGCTAAGTCAATCCACTGAACAGATTTGGGAAGACGTCCGGTGCTTGACAACTCATGTTCCACGCGCAGTTTTGCAATCGGCTCGACGACTACCACGATCTGTGTGATGCCAGCTTTTTGGGCTGCTAAAATGGTTCGTAGCAAGATGGGAAGAGCTCCCACTCGAGCGAGTGGAGAGCTGAATTGTTTGCCGCTCGCTTCCGCTTTGCCGACAAAAATGGCGGCCGCAACTTCACCGACGGATGGCGCACTCGCAGGATCTGTTTGGGCTTTTGAATCTTTCGCAAGGGTTTCCGCTGTATTTCGGCGATTATTGGAATCGCGGCGCTTTTTCGGTCTAGTTAGCAAGAAAAGGCAAATGACGCCAACGCCGGCCCAGAAGAGGGACCTCAACCGCCTCGTTACTGCTAAAGCCAATCCCGTGGCGCCACTGAGGGCGAACATCTTTCCGATCAGCATGTTCGCACCCTCGTAAGTTCCAATATTCCCCGGAATGGCGTTGCCCATGACGTTCGCCAGTTTGGTCATTGCTTCAATGACTAGGGCACTCACGAAACCGATCTTAATTCCCATGAGCCAGAGGACTAAGCACACCTCCGAAATGGCTATGCAATGAGAAGCCAAGTTCAGACAGAAACTGCTCCAAAATGCTTTGGGCGTGCGGTGATGGAACTCGAAAAGCCTGGATTCGACGGATTGGATCAGCAGATATTCGTTTTCTATCCAATTTTTCAAAAAGGGAATGCGGCCGATAACGCGCGCGCTGCCCGAAAACACGGGCCAGCGTTTGCGCGCGGCGATAAGCACCAACGACAAGACTGCGATCAACGTAAAAGCGAACAGGGCAGCATATAAACGAAGGGCATGTGAAAGCGAAAGCATGCAAAGCGCTGCCAGAATCCCCGCGATAGTGACCATAATGCTGGTCACAATATAAAGGCCACGATCGAGAGTCACCGACGCGAGGCCGGTGGCCATTGGCATCTGAGAATTCAGCTGTGAAACCCGGAATGAATCTCCAAACGTTTGCCCAAGAATTCCAAGTTGTCCCGCAGCTTCTGCGCTAAGCCGAAGTCCGAACAGGCGAGAGAAAGAGGTTTTCTCCCTGTGGTCGCCCAGCGTGATGCGCCAAGCCCAAGTCCTCGCAACGTGTGAAATTCCGGTCAGGGCAATTACCCAGGTGAAGCCCCAACCTAAAGTCGCAATGTTTTCCCGTAGCTTCGCGGGACCTGCTCGCCAGACCAGGTAGGCAAACAACAGAGCGCCCATAGAGACTGCGAGAACCTTAAGCGGAAGCTGCGCTTTTTCCGGGATTCTAAACATGGAGGAGCCTCTCCGCGATCGGGTTTTCGTAGAAGTCCCGGTCAAAGATATTTTCGGCGTAAGCCAGGGCCTCTGGAGTGTCTACGTCCTGCCAGTGTGCGTCGCCGATATCAAAGGCGCGCAGTTTTTGCTCGCGTCCAAGCTGGTGCATGCCGTCGGACAGCGAGCAGTTTCCGTCCTTCTTTGCTAATTCCAGTCTATGGAAGAGCGACGGGCTGCACAAAAACATACCCGTATCCAGTGCGTTATAGCACGCAAGATCTTTGCCGATGCCAACGATGTGATTCCCCTTGCATTGGACTTTCGTTGCGTCGTCCAAGTCAAAGACGCGATCGATCTTGTAATCGACTGCAAGAATCACTTCTTCATCTGAGAGTGGCTCGTGCAATAGCGCTTTGGCTGTTTTCGGCTCGAAGAGGTGGTCCGACATGAGCAATAGGAATGGGTCGTGAAGCTCTTCTTTGGCGGCCAATGCAGAAACTCCGTTGGCCTTATGGTACTCCCAGTTTTCTATCCAGGTGACGGAAATGCCTCCCAGTGATCGGGCAGCAAACCAACGACGAATCAGGTCAGCGCGATACCCGACCACAATCACAAATCTGCTGATTCCGGCTTCCTGAGAAGACACTATGACACGCTCGAGAAGCGGCACGCCGCAGAGCGGCACAAGAGGTTTAGGCACGCCGCCAGAGAGAGATGCGATTCGGCTACCGTTACCCGCAGCGAGAATTAGGCACTGATCAACTGACATAAATCACCTCAATGAGTCGAGACGCCTCTAAAACACACAGGATTTTCTTCGCACGTTTCATGGCTTGTTCGTCACCTTTGCAGACATGGCGAGGTCAGCGGGAGTGTGCGTCGCGGGTGTGTAGTCGAAATACTCAATGCTGACGTCCGTGGTGCCAAAGATTCGAGCTTCGGTCACGCTTTGCGTGGAGCGCGGAAACCAGAAAGGACCACTTTTGTAATAGATCTGCACGAAATGCGTGCTTTTCGTCCAAAAGGAGGGGTTCTTGGCAGGGCTCCCCTCAGCGCGGACCAGCGCGTAGTCCTCGGCGTCTACCCAGATGCGGCCTCGGAACAGATACTTATCGCTCCGTTTGGGGATAACCTCCAGAACGTAAGCCGGGCGAGTCGACACCAGTTCGGTCCCGGTGATTTCAAAGTCGTAGTTTTCAGGATTAAGCTTTGTCTTTGACCGCATGTCAGGACGCGACGTTTCAGCTTCCGATTCGACCATTCTCCGCAAGACATGCGTGTTCGCTGCTTTCCATCCCTCTTCCGACACAACGTCGAAATGCTTTGTACCGTCCTGGTCAGCTCGCACGCGCACGAGTATTTCGGATCGTTTGTCGAAATGATGGTTCTCGAGGACGTAGCGCCGCATCCCTGCGTATCCCTCAGTGGAGGCCTGGCGTTGGAGGTCATGGGCGCCCATCCGGGTCACGATTTCCTGGGCAGTTGGAACTTGCGCGGAATTGTGCGCCGCCTCTATCGAAAACGCTGGAAGCAGCAACAAAGCTGTGAATAAATGTTTATATTTCATCGTCAAAACTCCAGTACGAATTTGCCGCGAAATTCACGCCACGCAGGGTTGAAGAAATCTCCGAACTGCGAACTTGCGAGGATGTTCTGCACATCCCGTGGGTTGTCGTGGTTGAAGAGATTGAAGACCCCGACGCCTACTCGCGTGTGTACGCGCCTCTCACCGACCCGCAGCGCAAGCGGGCGCGAAATCTGAAGGTCGAAAGAAGAAAAGCGTGGAAACCGGTCGACGTTTCGCGGCCCAACGTACTCGCGGAACTCGTTTTCGGTCGAGTAGGGAAACCCGGTGTGTAAGTCGTAAACGGGAGAAATCGTCAGTTTTCCCGGCACGGCGAACGTGCCCCAGAACAGGAAACGGTTAGGCGCATCAAAGGGTAGTCGCGCACGAGCATCGGGCTGGATGACAGGCTGCGCGAGATTCCCAAAGAATTGATTGAAGTCGTTGAGGTCGCCAAAAGCCCGGGATCTTACATAAGAAGCGTTCAGCACATTCTGTCCAAACTTGTAGCGGCCCGCCAATTGGAACTCCCGATAGGAATCACTCCCACTATTGGAAAGCTCAAGTGCTCCTGTGTTTCCCGTGGATACTGGCGAAACAACAAAGTCATTGCTGGTGTTGCGTTGTTCGTATGCAATTCGCAGCCACAATCCCTCGAGAACCTGACGATCGACTTCCAAGTTCCAAGAGGTGCTGTGAGGATTTCTGAGTTGGCCGATTATCTTGTTCTGATAGAACACGGAACTGACGGGTGCTCCATTCTGGTCGAGCAAGGTCACAGTGCGATCGGAAAGGTCGGGGAAGACGGGAATCATCAGTGGTACGCGGTCATAAAACACGCCGACGCCTCCCTTTAGGAGGGTCTTTCCATTTTTGGTGAGTGCCAGGAGTAATCCCGCGCGGGGAGCAGCGTGGGTGGATTTAGTGATCGCATCATTGTCGAAGCGGACACCAAGACTCAGGGTCAAACGTGGGATGATTTCCCACTGGTCACCGGCAAACCATGCCGTCTCGTTTTGGTTGGTAGAGTACGAAGTCGGGAAACTGAACGTAATGCGTTCTACCGGCGTGTCCAATGCACCGTCAAGCGCTACTGGCAGGAACGTCTGACTGCCTTGATAATCGGAGTGCTCGTAACTCAAGCCGACGGTGAACTGATGCGTACCAGCAAATTGCCAGGGCGCAAATCGATAAGTTTCCTGCAAGCTAGTACGAGAACTTCGACGTGCCTGGCGATTGAAAAAACCACCTTCGGTAGTTTCTAGCAACAGAATATAAGGGTCGTTGCTCTGCGCGGTGACGTCGGCGTCAAAGGTCTTGTAACTGACCTGTGAAGTCAGCAGTCCTGCGCCGCCGATGACCCAGCGGTGCTGGGCGTAGATTTGATAGCCGCGCTGATGAAGATCCGGCGTGGACGACTGTGTCGTAAAAGTGTTAAGGCCAAGGTAGTCGAGTTTCTGCGGATACAGCGCAAACAAAACCGTAGTTGTCTGCTTGGGAGTAAGAATGAAGTCGAATTGCGTGTAGGAATCAACACTCTCGAGCTTCGTATCACGCGAAAACGGCGGGAGGCTGTTCACTGGCGTGCACACATAGCGGTATTCGAGGGACTGCGTGACTGCGACGCGATTCTCTAGAATTGGGCCGGTGAACGTCGCCCGGGGTGTAGCAGCGCCGATGCCATCAATTGTGCCGCCGCGCTCTCTCAATCGGGGTAGGAGATTTTGGACCGAGTAATGAAACTTCTCGTAATCGCCCGTCTTGGTATCTATCGTGGATACGGCTCCCGTGAACTTGCCGTACTGAGGGTCGTAGGGATTTGAAATCACTTCCACCGATGCCACCACATCAATGGGTAGATTGATGGCGGGACTTCCGGTCACGGGGTCGGTAACATTCGCGCTGTTCACCAGCGCGCCACTTTGCGTATTGCGAGTTCCCTTAAGGTTGACGCGTCCATCCGGCCCGCGAACAACTCCAGGAATGAGCGGAAGTGAGCTTTCAAACCGTTCGTTCGCATTGGGAGCATCGCGAAGTGTTTGTTCGGAAATTGTCGCGGAAGGAGCGGCGTCTTTGTTTTCAGCTTGATCAGATTTCACGACTACCGAGTTGGTGACTTCAATAGGTTTTAGTTCGAGAGAAACGCGGACTTCAGGAGACTCGACACGAATGGTCTGAACAACCTTTAGGCCGGGTGATGCAGCCTCGAGCGTGTAAGTCCCGAACGGAATGGCCACAAATGAATACTCGCCGTTTTCGTTTGATTCTGTGCTAATCGAGATGGGTCCGCTCAATCTCACTGTTGCCCCGGGTACGAAGGACTGCTCCCCAGAGGAATTGGTCACGAATACGGTTCCGGCGAGCGTAACGCTGCCGGTACCGGGCTGTTGTCCCGACGCCGACAGGAGCGGTGCCATTATTACGATAGAAATGATCATGGATCTCTGCAGCACGCAGCGAAGACCCCGACTTTTTTCAACGATCCCCCCGGTCTCCGGGTTCACTGGTTCGTCGATACGGTCGATATCAAGCGCGATCTCCGGACCGGACTTACGCCTTGGGTCTTCGTACTGCAGAGGATAGGTGAGACTATTCAAGCCCATCGCGTTGCTCTCTTCTTTGGAGTATGTCCGTGCGAGCGTTCATTGTTTTTTCCGCGACCCCCACTTTCTCGCCCAAAGCCCTTTCAGGTATGCCTTATTTGATCATCCCCGGCTGTACGGGATTAGGAAGCAAAGCGAGGGCCAAACCGAAGCGTTCCAGGCGCACGCACACAGGCTTAATCTGACTGTGGGGTACAGCTCCTGAGAGAGTTTGGTGCTGAATGGCTAAGTTTCTGCTGCCCTTAGCGGGGCATCCCTGCCCATAGCGTGACATGCGCGACCCGTTCGGGTAATTAAGGATCTGAACGGAGTGCCAGACTACCTGCCGTTTGTCCAAATAGCCGCCAAAGCTGATTTACTTGGACGAGCCTGGGACCGTGCGGACGACAAGATGTTTGAGGCCGGCAGTGTCATTCAGTTGACGGATGTTTTCCTGTCGGCACCATGGGACTGAAATGACAACTCAATCGCGCACTGCCGAGCTCCTCTAAGTCTTTGATCTCGAATACTTTCGAACCGACCAGAGCAAAAATAAGAATCGGCACCGAAAGTGCATTGCCATCAACTGAAGCAATCCTACAAAGGGAGAAACATCAATGGGTGCATTAGAGACTTCCCTTGAAAGTAGATCGGCGATAGTTGGCGAGCTGTTTCGTGCGAATATCCGCAGGCCGGAATCAACCAGACCGGATTCGCGGGCCCGAAAGTTACATTCCTGCGGTGTAAAGGTCACCTTGCCGGCGATGCGTGGTGATTGGGACCTGATCCGTCAGGCGGTCGTCGGAAATCCAGAGGCGCAGGAACGACTTTTCAAGACGCACACGCCCAGGCTCTATCGGACAGCTTTTGCCGTCTTGCGAAACAAAGAAGATGCGGAAGATGCGGTTCAAGAGAGCTGGTGTAAGGCTTACGCGAATCTTGATTCTTTTGAGGGGCGAGCGGCCTTTTCAACTTGGCTAACCCGAATCGCAATAAATTCAGCCCTCATGCTCCGCCGGAGGAAGAACTGCCGTGTAGAAGCATGTTTGAACGAGATTTTAGACAATCACTCAGAACCGATCACAGACCGAATGGTCTCCGAATCGCCGAATCCTGAGCAACGTTATGCCGCTATCGAATTTAATGCCCTCATCGAAGAGCAAATCCGTGAGCTTCCTCCACGAAGTCAGCAAACATTTCGGTTACGCAAGATTGAAGAATTCTCGACCACGGAAACTGCCCGAGCATTAGGCATTTGCGAATCGGCAGTGAAGTCCCAAGTCTCACGGGCTCGCCAAAAGGTGTCACGCGGACTTCAAAAACTGCTTTCTACGCCACCGCGTCCGAGCGCCCTTGATAGCTCCGGCGTGCAACCGCGACTGAATCAGTAATTCGCAAATCTGCACCAGCCTCGGCCTTACTTTGAGCGGTGCGAAGACTTGGGGATGCGGTGAATCCTTCCAGGTTGAGGCCATTGATCTGTTGAGTAACCACGTTCCCTGCGAAGCGGGCATTGCCGTCGTGGTGGCAGTCTTCCGGGCGATCAAAAATGAATCGGCGCTAGCCGGACTAATGATTCTTGGTGACGTGACCATTCAAGGAAACATTAAGGCGGGGTGAACGCTGGCAGTGCCCACGTTTACCAGCATCCACTCTCAAGCGAACAGAAGGATTAGGTTCGGCAAGTAGAGCTGATGCACCGGAGAGCGACGTCAATGCACGTAACCAGAGAGCGAGCGCTGCGGTCTCGAGCGGCTCCTCTCCAGGTTGGCATATTTTATTGAGTTGGCGAATAATGCCGGCTCGGCCAGTCCGGCAAGCCAGCGAGGAAATCATCTTCTTAATTGGTTTCGTAGGCGCCGGAATAGTTCGTCCTGCCTGTAAGGTTGCTCGGTCAGTCTTAAGCCCGGTCCAGATGAGAGAAAACAGAACAACAGCAGAGGCGCTGTATCGGTCGACGCTAACTAGATCCGACTTGCGTCACGAAATTATCCGGTGGATAGCGAGTTTCCGCATCTTGTTTTGCAGTGTAGTACGTTTGAGTCCCAAACGCACGGCCGCTCCGCTCTTACCAGCTATTCTTCCCGAGGCGGCTCTCAAAGCTTGGAGGATGACCTGCCGCTCTGCCTCTTCGAAAGTTGATGCGACCGAAGCAGCGGAGTGCCCCAGTTCTGCGCGTGGGACGTTCAATTCCTCCCCTTGGGTGAAGATCACACAACGCTCGATGAAGTTCTCCAGTTGCCGAATATTGCCCGGCCAATCGGCGTTCACCAGCGCCTCCATCGCCTGCTTCGGAACAGACTTAATGCGCTTTTGCATCTGGCGCGAGTGCCGCAAAACGAAATAGTGCACCAGCAGCGGAATGTCATCGCGCCTCTCGCGAAGCGGAGGAATCTCAATCGGAAAAACA
>Ga0074044_10001993_pt1 | contig 18003 bp, 15 predicted proteins | sample BogForMeECP23OM1_FD_94443 | JGI IMG/M metagenome (GOLD analysis project Ga0074044, IMG submission 94443) | Bog forest soil microbial communities from Calvert Island, British Columbia, Canada - Bog Forest MetaG ECP23OM1 | ecosystem: Environmental > Terrestrial > Soil > Wetlands ...
GCACAATCTGCCACTTCTCTTCCGGGGATCGATCTACGCGTGGTTTCCTGCCCATGTTGCCTCCTATTTGGAGGCCCTGATTCTACCTAGATGAGGTGTCCAGTTTTAGAGGGGAGCACTACAGGTGGGAGAAGTTTCGTTCAACCGTCGCTATACGTTGAGAAAACTGGCCCTTGGTATTTTCCACCGGTGGCATCGCTAATTACATCGGGTGGTCGGTTACTCTTGGCCATGCTGGAACGATGTATCCAGCAGGCTGGCGGCAGCTACCTTTTCTGCGACACAGACTCGATGTGCATTGTTGGTTCGGCGAAAGGCGGAGAGGTTCCCTGCGTCGGCGGATCACAAACGCTCGATGGAAAGGAAGCTATACGGGTTCTCTCATTCGACGAAGTAAAGTCCATCGCTAACAGATTCAATCGGCTAAATCCCTACGATTCGGAATGTGTGAAAGACATTCTAAAAATTGAAGATGTCAACTTCACCGACTCCGATCCAAGCAAACCTCCCCGGCAACTTTTTGGCTACGCCATCGCTGCCAAAAGATATGCACTCTACGCCGAAATCAAAAACGACATTTCGGTCGTCAAGGCCAGTGGCCACGGTCTCGGATATCTGTTCGCACCGAAGAAAAACAAGAGAAGTGAGAAAAGCGATGGTGAAACCGAAGCCGATGATGAGGTTCCGGTCTGGGTCGTGGAAGCTTGGGAATGGCTAATTCGTCGCGAATTAAAGCTGAAGGGAAAGAGCCCAACTTGGCTTAGTCTCCCGGCCATGATGCGCATGACGATGACATCGCCGAATGTCATGCGACACAATCGCCCAGACTGGCTGGCACCATTTAATTTCTTTCTATTCCCTCTCATATCAGACCTCGGTGGTTATCCACCCGGATTGGATCGAACCACGTTTAACTTCATAGTCCCCTTCGAGCCAGACCGCCGAAAATGGAAGACCCTCGAAGGCGTCAACCTGTGGGACGAACAAATCTATCGGATAGCGATGCGCTCAGACGGCAAGCGAAACACTGTCGTTCCAGAATCACTCCGAATTATCTTGGCCCAGTATTTACGGCATCCTGAAGCCAAATCCCTTGCGCCGGATGGAACTGCGTGCGTCAGCAGCACCCATGGACTGCTGGGGCGGACATCAATCGTCGCTGGCGAAATCGTGTCCGTGGGCAAGGAAACGGACCGGCATTGGGAGCAAGGCGAAGACCCCAGCTTGCTTGAATTCAAACTTAAGGAATACCGGAAGGCCGTAAAGATGGTGGTAGCAGAATTATCGGACAGGCGTAGATGGAAAAAGGCAGGAGTGCGCAAACTGATCCGCAAGTCCCGGTTAAGCCAGAAAGCAGTCTACGCCATCATCAACGGAGAACCCGTTCGTCGGGCGACGCTTGACACATTTCGGCGCGCAATAGTCGGCTGAGTGGTCGCAAGAATCGAGAGTTGCAAATCACAGATGGTTGGCAATTGGCAACGGCCCGGTACTGATTCCGATCAATTCTCAAGCAAGGAATTCTCGGTCATAGTTTGTAATGCGCGGAAGATGTCCGGATGGTGTTGACCAAGGTAACGAGTAACGCGAGTGTTTTCGAACAATTTAGAAACGTATCCACGCGCCACAACCAGATTTAAGACTTGGTTCCCGTGAGACTCCTCAACCAGTTTTAAGTCTCGCTGCAATGATTCCATCTCCTTTTCCATTTTCGCGACCTGTTCGGGAGTTAATCCCTTTACAGCTTTATGCTTACCGGGCTCGACGAGCATTTCGGACGGAGTAGCCGCGAAAAGCGCCTTCGCATACGGCACCGAGAAATTGCCAGTCACAATCAAAAGCTCTGCCACTTCGATTTGCCGAATAGGCTTCATTCTCTTTAGAACTGAGAATACTCCGAGCGAAACGTGTTTGTTTTTGAGAATTTCCGCAGCTTCCTGGCAGACTCCATTTAATAAGTCGCGTTTCTGTCGGATACTTGCAACGTCAACGCGCAACACCCTAGCGATTCGTTCCTCTGAAACACCATTCCGAGTAGCTTTGAGAATCATCGTGTGCTCTTGAATTGTCGCCATCCGGTTGATACGTTTGTTGTAGGTGTAGGTTTCATCGTCAGTTGCGATCAGACAACGGGCATGTGTCTCACCGATTTGTTTCAAAACTTCCAGCCGAACATGGCCATCCAACAAAAGATACATATCTCCTTTCTGCGGGAAGATGATCAAGGGCTCGATGATGCCGACCTCGCGTACTGAGGCGAGGACCTGCTGGTATTTCTGAGTCACTCTTATAGAGGTCTTCACCTGTTTCAGCGGAAGAATATTCGAAATGGCTACAATCAAACCCTTTGGATCAAAAGCGATTGGGACCTGTTTAGCCATTGTTCGCGCCTTTTTCAGCCAACCCGATTTTTTCAGCAAGGTAGGCCGGAAGCGTCGCTACTCCTTCAGCTCGCAACAGTGTTACGAAGTTTTCGTCCATAAATAAATTCTTTAGAGCCGACACTGTCAATAAGAGTTGCTCTTCCGTAAGACGGGCTTTCCTTAAGAGTAGTTTTTGGCGATCTGCTTCCTGACGATAAACGCGAACCAACGCCTCAGCCGATTGCAAGCCATTGTTTCTACGACGGCCACCGGGGCTGAAACTCTTACCGTTGTTCGAGCGCATCTCTACTATCCGGCGAACAGTCAAAAGCTTACGTCCGCGAAGCGTCTTATCTTCGTATGCTTGGTGCAGAGCTTTCTGGATGCCTTCTTCGTCAGTACTGGCGATCTGCATCGCGACCGATAGCGGTACACGTCCTTTGTCTACGGCGGTAAGCAAACGCTCTTCGCCATGCTTCAAAAGATGGGTAATCCCTGAAACGTAGGTCTTGTGGATGTCAATTTTGTTGGCGATTTCAGCGGTGCTGTAGCCTCGGGACTTTAAGCTGCTAATTTCCCGGAGCAATTCCAAAGGACGAATTTGTCGCCGAGCGACATTCTCGACCAGACTCATTAAGAAGCACTCTTCCCTTGATGCCTCCTTAATAATTGCCGGAATTTCTGACTGACCTAGTGCGATGAATGCTTCAAGGCGGCCTTGACCACAGACGAGATCGTATGGTTTGCCGTCTGTAGGTTCAATTCGTCGAGCGACAGTGATCGGCTTCTTTAGGCCGAGATTGGAAATGTTCGAAACGATGCCTTGGAAGATCACTCTGTTTCGACTTCGAGGGTTCAAGACATTGATTTGATCGACAGGAATCATCTGAACGATTGGAGCCGCGTCGTTCATGCTGCCTCCGGGAGTTTCATTCTTCGAGCCATTCCAAAGAAGAAATCAAGATTGTCAAAGCGAAACGTTTCTATGCTTACAGGATTGTCTTCAGCGATCATCAGCTTTTCAAAGGTCATATCGAGACTGGGCAGAAGGTAGTAATCGAGGGGGACTCGGTTCTCCGAATCCATTCGCACCGCGACGGTAATGTCTGGTTTTAGTCCGGTGTCCACGCGAATCAGCCACCGAAACGAACCATCCTCTCTTTGCCGACACCGAGCGAGAACGATAGAGGCTGTGAATTCCTCGTTGACCGTCAATAAATCGGTCGCAGGATTGGCATCTACTTCACCTCCAATCTGACGCATACTTCCGATCACATCCGAGACGACTTTGGGATACATGAGACGCAGTTGGCGATTTGTTTCAATAAACTGGTAATCGCGATCTGGAGTGTACGCAATCAGCTTATAGGCTTGAATCAAGCTGCCGAAACGATGTCGAAAAACGGAGCTAGAAGCTACGCCGTCAGTTTCGTCGATGAGAAGACCGGATATGCGGCCCGCGCTTTGCAACAGCGCGCGAAGTTGTCCTAATAATTCGTCATTGCTGTACCTTCGACAGCGCTCACGTATGATCTCCTGAGCCTTGACGAACAATTCTGTCGAGACGATGGGGTCAAACGCTGAGTTTGCGCGAATCCACATCTCGGGAGGATTTACGACGCGCTTCTTCTTTAACTTGAAAGAAATTTTGTTGTAGACGTTATTACCGACGTACTTCTCGCTGGTTAAAACTTGATGGACCGTGCCTTGAGTCCATGGCCTGCCTAGGTCCGTTGTAATCCCACGCTCGTTGAGCATTTTAGCCAATTTTGATTCGACTATTTTCTGCTCGACGAATGTCCGATACATCCAACGGACGATCTCGACTTCCTGTTCTGGCCCTGGAACAAGGATTACTCTGTCCGTCTGGATACTCTTCTGATCTCCTCGGTCGAGCACTCCCTTGTGTTGCCCAGTCATGTCGCGCAGCATCCGGCGCAGGCCAAATCCTGGCGAACCACCCTGGTGAAAACCGAGTTCAATCAGCCGACATTGTCCAATGAAGACCTTAGCTGATAGTTCTCGGCTGTACTCACCCGCCATCGCACGCTTGACGCCCTTTACAATTGTGGATATGGGGCTTCCGTCATTTTCGAACTGCTCACCGCAGTAACGCACCTCGATTTTTGCGCGTCGGCAAATGTATTCGTAATAGGCACTTTCATCGGCATCCTGAAAACGCCCCCAGCGGCTAACGTCGTAAACTAATATCGCGCTGAAATCGGCGGTGCCGGTCTCCACGTCCTGTATCAGTTGCTTTAGCGCGTCCCGGCCATCAATTCGCAAACCGCTTTTTCCTGCGTCTGTATAGGTCCGAACGATAATCATTCCTCGTTGTTCAGCATATTCACGAATAACTTCGCTTTGATTCTCAGTGGAGTATTGCTGGTGCTCGGTGGACATGCGCACATATTCAGCGGCCCGTATCGGTTCGGGCTTCGGCTGACACACCGGGATAGGTGGTGACGTCGCTCTTTCCATAATGAAAATGTAGAGCTTCTGCCCCGAGTCGAAAGGCTGCCTGGGGATTAGAAAATTACGCTGCAATTGTTAATCTACAATCAAATGTGGGTGAGGAATCCGAGAGCGCACATGACGACGGTCTTCAACACCTAAAGCAAACGCCGTACCCGCACAATGAAATGCAAACACTTCTGGCGAATCGGGAAAGAACAAAGTTTAGGCTACAGGAACCACCGTATTTTCAATGACTTACTCTCAGAATACTCGAACAGCTCAGCGAAAACGAACGTTGAATGCGAACGCGATTGAATTCCATTGCAACGTACTAAACAAATTCTTTTTGCGTGCGAACAGTGCGAATCGGATTTCACCAGGGTGTATCACTTTTCCCCGCCCTATAAGCTACCCCGTCAAGAAAACCACACGACGCCGAAAGTCCAATTGCTCGTCCCAGTCACCCAGCATAAGCTATGCACAAATGGCTTCCTGCAACGATTGCGATGAGTGCCGCGCGCTCGCTCAAGATCTGCGAGACGCGTATGCGGATGCGTCTAGCAATCCTGCGGTCCGAGACGCTTGGCTTGCCACCCACAAGATGATCGGAGGGACTGAAGAGGACGCCCAGCGGGCTGAGGAATTGTTGAAAGCCTTACCTCAGGCAGAAACGTATGACCCGCGTATTCCGCCGACGCTATTCCGGGATAACCCAAGATTCCTCGAAGTCATCGGAAATATAAGCCTGCACTTTGCCCGCACCGGCCACGTCGTGCGCGTACCCACCTACCCTCCCGGATGAGGAGGCTGCGAACTTTCCACGGAAATCTGCGCGTCGATTTTCAGTTTCTTCAATATTTGTTGCAGAATTTCGGGGATGGTTGAAGCTGGGGGCAGGTAACTCAAATTCAGCGTCGCGAGCTTATCTGCGAAGATGAATAGATTCTTTCCCGGAATCTTCTTCCAATAATCATCGGGGTTCACCGGCGTGCCCGAATCTTTGTCCTTGAGATAGGACCGCCGGTCAAATCTTAGAGATCCGCTAATCAGCACTCCTCGAAGATTCCCGTCCGTGTCTACTTCGTGCCCGACGACCTGGCCGCGGTACAAATGATCGTCCGACGTAAGAAGGTCGGCCATGACCTTTCTTTCCGGCTCTGGAGGCCACATGAAGGGCGTGAGGAGGAAATACCACGGCGAAATATTCGGAAGAAGAAACTTGTTTGCCGCGAATTCATAGGGTTTGAATTTGTGGAATCGGCCGAAATTCTTGCCCAGCCAGCCAAAAAGCAAAGCCTCCGAGGCCGTGAAGAAATAGAGCCACACAAGGATTCGAGCCTGACGGTGGGCGATTCTGGAAGCCGAACTCCAAAATTCTTGTTGGTGCTGTGAAAAAAAGGTCTCGCTGTAAACGGAAGAAAATGCGGTTTGATAGTCGCTCGTTCTCAGAGCGGCAGAATCGGGAAAAAAGAATGGATGGTTTCCAAACCAGCCGGCGCTCAAGACCGCGAGAAACGTCAGCGCCAATGGCAGAAGCGAGGCAAATGCGCCAAAGGTGAGTTCTTCGCTTCTTGTCCGGTGAAACTTGTCCAGCGGAATAAACAGCGAAAACAGGCCTTTGAAAAGAATTCCGGGAACGAGCAGGTAGAAAATTAGGCCGGCCGATGTGATGAGCGCTATCATCCTCTAAGGGCCGCGGGTGTCTTATTTGGTGGTAGCTTCGTGACCGTTGTTAGTTGTGATGTGGTACTCGTTCCCGAATTCATCGCTCAGAACGTACTCGCCTGTCGTTGCTAGCGCCTGTTTGATTTCCGGGGCATTCTTCAGAATTTTGCTTGCCAGGAGGCCGTCCGGAGTCGCCTCAACGAAGGACTCCGCCAATTTCGAGAGGTTTTCAGTCATGCTTGCGCCCCTACCCAACCAATCGTCGTCTCCACTAGAATCGGCCAATCCGGACACTTCGTCAAGTTTTACTCAATAGGGAATGCACTTGAGCCAACTCCGCGACGAGCTGTGCTAATGCACGCGAGATGCGAGCCATTCCCGCATCGTTTTCAGATATTCGGGATCGATCTCGCCATAGGCTTCGACCGTGGTTAGCCTCATTTGATGATCATCGTTCGGAAATTCTCGAATGGTGAAATCGTGATGATCATCTTCCGCAAGGACGCGCCGAATCGCTGTAACACTCTCCGGGACTGGTATTAATTGGTCTTTGTCTCCATATAGGAAAAGCGCGGGCACTCGCAACGCCCGCAGCGTCGGAACAGGATCGTAGACGGCCTCCTGCTTGAACCACTGTGTGCTGTGAGCCGGCTGCTTGCTCAATTCTGCAGGCGTCGGCAGCGTCCCAAACGAATCATCCTGTTGCACTTTCGCTTTGCCAAACCATCCTTTGGTGCGCGCTTGCTCCAGCTCTTTTTTGGCCTTCTCGTAGCCGTTCCCGTTCGACATGTAGTTCCAGATATCGCGGCGAACTGCGCTGGCTTCCCGAACGTCGCTTTCCGGCACGCCCTGTGTGCGCAGCTCGTTTGCGTAGTAAACGATCATCTGTTCACCGGTGGATACTCCAGGGCCGGACACGGCGATGACGAACGATACGTCCGCGGAACGCGAAGCTGCCAGCGGTCCCAGCCAGCCTCCCTGGCTGAGTCCCCAAACGCCGATGCGCTTTGCGTAAATCTCCTTCCGCGATTTCAAGTATTCGATAGCGGCCAGCCCGTCGTCGCAAAGGTCCATGAATGGGACTGCGCGAAAGTTTCCAGTGGACTCGCCCACTCCTCGCTTGTCGTAGGCCAGCGCCGCGATGCCTTGGTCCGCGAACCAACGCGCGGTGAACAAATCCCTCTGCTGCGCGCCGGAGCCATGGAAGAGAACGACAGCTGGATGCCTTCCCGAACCTGCAGGAAGTAGGAGCGTCCCCGCGAGCGTTATCTTTCCGCTGGCAAAATGCACCGCTTCTTCAGTGGCGTCGAGTGTCTCTGATGACTTCTCCAGGGTTGTCGAAGTTCGCTGAGTGCAGGCGGCAAGCGGAAGAACGAAGGCAAGAACTAGGACGGATCGCCATCCGCGCTGGTGTCGCGCTGACAGGTATTTCAGGTGCTTTCGAACCGGTGACACATATTTGGGAACAGAGGGTTTCACACCCGATTGGACTCGCAGCAGCGGATCTGGTTATCCGTGTTGCGCCCTAATTCGCATCCTTATTCGATGACGGCTCCAAGTACTCTCAAGTACCTCGCGCCGGTCTACGCCACGTTCTTCACGTGCTTGTACTCGTCGTAGGCCGCAAGGTAGCGGTCTATATCCTTCCGCAGTAAATAATATGGTGTCGAGAGCCGTATCTTGGAAGGCCCACCGCCGCGAATCCGGATCTTCTTTTCTTTCCACATCCACGTCTCCAACTCACCAATCTGAATCGGCGGCACATTCACCGCCGCAATCGCACACCGCAGCGCCGGGTCAGGCGAAGTCCATGACTCCGCGCCCCGCTTCACCATCTCCTTCAAAATATAATCCGCGGATTGCCGGTGCCGCCGCTCGATTCGCTCTATCCCAATCGAATTCGCAAGTTGCACTGCCGCACGCAAACCATAGAGGGTCGGCACGTTCGAGCTTCCGATTTGTTGGAATCGCGCCGCTTTCAGCTTGGGATCGTCCCATCCTCCTGTCACTATCGTGTTCCATAGACGGCCTTGCACTTCCTCGCGTACGTACAAGAATCCCGTCCCTTTTGTCGCCTGCAGCCATTTGTGCGGGCTCGAGGAGTACATGTCGCAACCCAATTCCCTCACATTTAGCTTCATCATTCCAATCACGTGCGCGCCATCCACCGCGGTCAATATCCCTTTCGAACGTGCCAGCGCGCAAATCTCTTTCACTGGCAGCACCACGCCCGTCACCGTCGTGATGTGACTGAAGAAAATCAATTTTGTGCGTGGCGTAATCGCATCATTGAAAAGATTCAACACCGCCGCGGCGTTCGGCACCGGCTTGGGCAGCGTCACCTTCTTCACCACAATTCCATGCCGCTTCGCGCGCAGCAAAAATCCCTGTTCGCCGCCCGGATGCTCCTGATCTGTCATCAACACTTCGTCGCCCGCCTTAAAATCCAGCCCATTGCAAATGTAGCTGTTCGCCTCCGTCGAATTGCGCACCAGCGAAAGTTCATCGCGCGTGCATCCGACAAATTCCGCCAGCGGATCGCGGAACTCGTTCCAAACACCGTAACCCCAGATCGGATAGTCTTCCGGATCGCTCTGGTCCATCTTCTCCGTGGTGTTGTACCCCTCGAAAATCGCCCGCAACACCGGCGCGGGTGAAGAACCCACTGTGCCGTTGTTCAAATACACTTCGTCGGCAGGAATCAAAAAGTGCTTCCGAATCTCCGTCCAGTACGCTTCTTCGTTCGAATCAAGCAGCGCATGGTCCGGCAACTGCGCGGGCGCTTGCTCCAGCAATTTCGGCCACGCTGGCGATAAGCTCGGCGTGCCCGCTACGCCGGCAGCTCCGGCAAGCGACGAAAGAAATCCACGGCGATCCAGCATCATCCCCTCCAGGTTCAGTCTGCGCGGATTCTACTCGCGACTCCGCCACTCAACAACATCTCTTCTCGAGATCCACTTGCCTAAATCTCCGAACCAACGCTTGGCCAATGGACCTCTCTGGCCCCCGCGTTCCGCCACCCGCTTCTCCAGCAGTACGGCAACTACAAACGCGCCCAGCGATGAAGTTGATTGGTGCTCCAAAAACGTATTCAGGCTTATGATGTGCCGGAAGCCCGGCGGGCAGCCGGCAGTTCGCTCAACTCCAATGATTTCCAGGCATCGACTTCAATCTGTCTTCGTTCTGTTTTTGCTCGGGCTGCCATTTTTCGCGAGCTTCGAGGTTATGGCACAAGTAAAGCTGCCCGCTAAATCTCGCGCGAAAATATCTACGGATCAGTTCACTCTAGTAACAGCAAACAAAAAATACTCCCTTTATTTTCCTTCGCCTAAAGGAACGCAATCCGTCCCCATTCCAACGGCGTGGCTGGCACCGCCTGAGGAGGTTGCCGAAGAGGAAGAACAGCCTTTCTCCTCGTTCCTCTACTCCAAGCGCGTCACGTCCTTTCCCATCGGCAATGGGGAAATTGCCTTGCACTTCTCCTCGTTTGACATGATGACCGAGAGCTCCATGATGGGAGCTGGTGGCCGCGACGTTTTCTTGATCTTCAATCCTGCCGATTCCTCGCTGCGTCCGGGCCTCATTAATCTCGGCGTGACCAAAAACCGCGCTCATGACGATGGATGTTTCCATGCGCTCATGACGCACTTCCTCATCGCCGACGCCAACGATGACGGAAACTTCGACATTGGCATTGTTCAGGAAGAAATCAAATGCCCCGGAAACGAAGATTGGTTGAGCCCACCCTCGTATGTACAGCACGGCCTGCATTGGTACCTTTTCACTCCAGAAGGATGGAAGCAGGAAGAAGTCAGCAGCTGGACCGATGACTACCAAGAACTTCCCTTGGTGGACATCAATCTCAGTCCGGTCGATTTTGTAGGAGCGCTCCTGTGGGGAACTTATGATTCGTCCAAATGGATGTCCCCGCCAAGTTACACTCCGACGTATCGCAAGAAGCTCCTCCAGGAAGAGAGCCGCAAATCTTCAGCAGGCCATGCGGGTTCGACGAGGATCAGACCCAAGTTTGTACCCGAACGACCGATGCCAAAGCGCGGCCAGCAACCCGAGTAACTCCTCCACCTATGTTCCACCCGGCCAGTGCCATTTGGCCCGCACGCCTTCGTTGTTGGAGTAATTCATTTGGAGGCTTCTGAAAGCTGTTGTAACCACGCCGCCCTTCCGCGCGTCTCACTCCACAATAGCGGGTGTTGGCCGACCTGTTCTTCATACGGAAAGTTGTTTCGTTGGGCCGGTTGCCGGATTTTCTCTTTCCTCTTCTCAACGGGGAGCTTACAATCTTCCCTGTTTCCGGCATCGGCCCAATGAACGGCAAGTAATGATTCGCTTCCTCAAAAATCGCATCCAGCGCGGTGTCAACCAGAGCCAGTCCTTGGCCCTCGGCACCCTCGAGTTCGAATTGATGGAAATTCTCTGGTCCAACGGTGCATCCAACGTCCGCGACGTTGTCCCAAAACTGAGCCGGCCCCTCGCGTACACCACTGTAATGACCACCCTTGACCGCCTCTTCAAAAAGGGTTTCCTGGACCGCCACAAATCCGATCGTGCCTTCGTCTATTCGTCGAGTTTCTCTCGCCGGGAATGGGAACGCAGACGCGCCGGTAGTCTTGTAGCCGGTTTTCTATCTGGCCCCAATCCTTCCCGTGAACTTTTGCTTTCTTGCTTGCTTGATGCCGTCGGCGAACATGACGCCACGCTACTCGATGAGCTCGAAAAAAAGATCCGCACTCGCCGCAAAGAACTCCATCGTCAGGAACAGCCATGATTCTCCCTTATCTAGTGCGGCTGCTGTGTCTCTCCTTCGCTTCGTTTTTTGTGCTGAACCTCGCAGCAGGCCTGCTCGTTTGGATCTTGTCCAAACCCGCGATCCGCTTCGCGCAAACAAGGACCTCCAGTTCCGCCGCCCGGCTTCTGCTAGCCTTGCGCCTGCTTCCTTTGGCGCTTGCCGGTCTTTTCGTCGTAGGCCTCTGCGTCCCGAGTTATCTCTGGCTTGAACCTGCGGCCACCGCCGAACGTGTTGGCTTTCTCTGCGTTGTGCTCGGGCTTCTCGGGGCTGCAATTTGGTTCGCGTCCATCGCGCGGACCGTTCATTCTATCCTCGCTTCCCTGCGGCACAATCGTCTGTGCCGCTTAGCGGGCGAGGAAACACGTATCCAGGGTAATTCTTTCCCGGTCGTGCTCGTGGATGACGAAGCTCCTCTTCTTGCTTTGTCTGGCTTGCTTCGCCCCCGGCTGCTCATCTCGCGTGGCGTGCTCCGCGTGCTCTCCCTTGAAGAGTTCGACGCCGCTCTGCGCCATGAGCATGCGCATCGCACCTCGCGCGATAATGCCAAGCGTCTCCTTCTCCTTCTCGCGCCGGACATTTTTCCGTTTGTCCGCCCGCTTAGCATGCTGGAACACAGCTGGTCAAAATTCGCGGAGTGGGCAGCGGACGATCAAGCCGCCGCAGGAGACTCTCGCCGCGCGCTCTCTCTGGCCGCCGCGCTGGTCCATGTCGCCCGCATGGGTGCTGGTCCGCGCTTGCCGTTTCTGTCCACTCCTCTTCTCGCCGGCGACCGCGATCTCTCAGCTCGCGTGGACCGCTTGCTCCAGGCTGCCCCCATCGCTCCGGCCCACACCAGCAAGTCGAAGCATCGCCTGCTCAACGCCGGTTTCTTGCTCGCCGTCTGCCTCGCTGCGGTACTTCTGGCGCCTTCTGCTCTCTCCTCCGTCCACGAACTCCTCGAGCTTCTCCTCCATTAATAATTCGTCCTTGGAGCCGTCGGAGCGCCAGCCCTCTCGAATTTGTACACCCGAGCCCGCAGGGGCACGATAAATCGTGCCCTCTTTTTTTATTTTTCCGCAAGCTTTCCCCATCGACGGCGAGAAATTGTCAGAATGGCAGGCTCGCACTGCATTTTAATTTTCTCGTCGTTATCTACGACCCGTGGTAGTAGTCCCGGCCCTCCAGTAGCCTATTGCTCGCCATGAAAACCATTTTCCTGTCCAACAGGTCGCGCCTTACGCGAAGCACCACGCTTTTGGCCTTACTACTATCACCATTCGTACTGTATGCGCAGAACCCCCGCGGTTCGCTTCGCGGCACCGTTCAGGACACCAGCGGCGGCAGAATTTCGTCCGCCAAGATCGTCGTGCAGGCCCCCGAGTCGGCTCTCCAGCGCGAAACTATCGCCAATGATCGCGGCGATTTTCGTATCGACGATCTCGTTCCAGGAAAATATCACCTTATCGTGACCGCCAATGGCTTTGCGGAAGCCAGCTCCGAGGTGCAAGTTAATATTAGCTCCACGCAAGAAATGACCGTCGTCCTGCGGCCGCAAACCGTCCAGCAAACCGTAAACGTTCAAGGTCAGGCTTCCTCGATCACGACGCAACCGATGGACACCGCCAGCGCCGTTCAGCAGGCCATTATCACGGCCCACGACTTGAACACGATTCCTTTGCCGGCTCGAAGCTTTGCCAATATCGCCTACATGGCGCCAGGAACCGAGCCTGTCGAGCCCTCCGATCCCACGAAAGCTCGCATCACCGCCGTTTCTACGGGCGGCAGCTCAGGCCTGAACAATGAATCTTCCGTCGACGGCGTAGACAACTCCGATGACTGGATCGGCGGCTTTCTGGAGAATTTCTCTCCCGAATCCATTCAAGAGTTCGCGATTCGAACAGCACAGGAAGACGCCGACACTGGTCGCACCACCGGGACTTCCGTGGTCATCACCACGAAGAGCGGCACTAACCAGTGGCATAGCGACGACGCCTTTTTCGACCGCGCCGCGGATCTCAACGCGCGCTTTCCGATCGACAATCCTTCGCCGAATCCGAAGCAGCCTTTCTCCCGCCAAAACTATGTCTTCACAGGTGGCGGACCCATCGTGAAAGACAAAGTTTGGTTCTATACGTCGTTCGAATACGTCCACGAAAATGCCAGCATCGCTTACAGCGACGCCAGCCAAACGCAATTCCAGGCGCTATCCCAACTTGCTGCAGAAGGACTCGTGGACGTAAACGGCACGACCGTCACTTCTATTCCTGTTCCAAGTTTCGTTTCCGTGCCTTTTCGCGACTATATCGGCACCACACGTTTCGACTGGCAGCAATCCGCTCGCTCGCAGTGGTTTTTGCGTTTTTCAGCGGACAGCTATCTCACTAACAATGCGCTTGTTCAGCAAGGGACTCTACCCTCCACCGGCGCCACAACGCACAACAACTACTGGAGCTTCGCTCTCGGCAATCAGTTCGCATTTAGTTCCGATTGGCTCGCCTCGTTTGTCTTCGGCGGCAGCGGTTTGCACCTGACCCAGACGCGCAGCTCCGATCTTGGTTTCGCGCTCGCGTTTCCGTTCAGTTCCACGACCGCGACCACCTCGGGTCTGGAAACTTACGGCGACAACCAATTCGTCACCGCAATCACGGCCTTCCCTGTTTTGCGGAATCAGGAAAAGTATCAGGTGCGTTACGACGTAACGCATACGACAGGCAAACATGCGCCACGCTTTGGAATTAATTTCATTCACGAGCCGGTGATGAGCGGCGCGCTCACAGCCAACGCCGAAACGCTCGTAGCGTTCGCGCTAGATCCCACCGTCTATGTCGCGGATCCCGCACAATTCACGACCGATTTGACCGCGTGCTCGGCCACTCCATCTCCCGATGTTACTCCGAACACAATGTGCACCGTCACTCCTGCCGGCGACGGCAGTTTTTCGCAGAATGTGCAGCGCCTCGGTTTTTACGCCGAAGATTCTTGGCGCGTCACACGAAATCTCACCGTGAATTACGGACTTCGTTACGATACGACGTTCGGACTCTTTGAGGCGTCGGGCCGCAGCCAGGCGCAAAATCCGTTCTTGCTCGCGCTTAATCCAACCGTCGCCCCCTTCATCAGTACTGCCCCCCACGATTATCGCAAGGGGTTTGGTCCGCGCGTCGGCGTCGCATACTCCCCCGGAGATTCCGGCACGACTGTGATTCGCGCTGGTTTCGGCATGTACTACGACGACCTCGCGCAGAACGGCTGGGTCAACGCGTTTCAAGCCGTAAATGATACGAATGTCGCAACCAGCGGTGGCATTATCCCGCCTTCCATCATCGATCCGAACTACCACACACCGTATGCGATCCACGTGACGGCAGGTGTGCAGCACGCATTCAACGCCAACTGGACGCTGAGCACCGACTTCACTCTCGAAACCGGCATGCACGGCTATCGCGAGTACACCTTTTCAAACGTAGGAACGTTCGCCAGCTTGAATGTTTTCCGCAGCGACAATCGCTCCAGTTACAAAGCGCTGAAAATACACTTGCAAGGAAACGTCGCGAAGCGCCTGAGCCTAGTCGCCAATTACACGCTCTCGAGCGCGAAAACTTGGGGCTGCGTCCTTGGCGAACTTTTCGACTACGTCAACCGTGTGTGCAATCCATTTGACGCGTTTGCGCCAGGAGATTATGGGCCTTCCGGCGAAGACGTCACGCACCGCGGCGTGCTCATTGGAACGTTTCACGCGCCTGCCGGCTTCGAGTTGAGTTTTCTTTCGCAAGCGGAAAGCGGGAGGCCGATTACGCTGACCAACGAGGCTGGAACGGAGCGCGCCGTGGTAGACGGTGTCACAACGACTCTGGACGAATTTCGCGGGACGCCTTACATTCAAACCGATTTGCGCGTGAGCCGGCCAATTCATTTTCGCGAACGGTATACGGCCACGCCGTTCATCGAGTTTTTCAACCTTTTCAACCGCAACAATCCAGGCGCGAACTACGTGACTAACGTCTCCATTCTTCCCGTCAACGATGCCAATAACGTAACGGCCATTTGCCTCAACCCCTCGTGTTCGCAGAGCGTGCCCGTGACCAGCGGCCAACAACTCCGCGTTCCCGCAGGCGCGCTCGGCGATTTCTTTGGGCCGGGGACCACGGTCGGGATTCCGTTCGCCGCCCAGCTTGGCGTGCGGTTCACGTTCTAACAACTACAAAAGCTAGCAACGACAAAAAAACTAACAACTCAAAAAGCGTCGAGCGGCCGCGGAGCGCTTACAGGGATTCGCGGTTGCGCAGGCCGTGGATCCGCAGTTCGATCAGGTCGTCGATGGACGGATCCTTGTAGCCGTGTTCGTGGACTTCCTTCACGAAATTGGCGTCGACTCCATGGATGCGCATGGCTACCAGTTGATCTGGCGAGATCTTCGCGAAACCTGCCGCTTTCATGCTCTCTACAAATTCAGGGCTCACGCCGTGAATGCGGAACGCCACGAGGTCGTCGGCTGAAATATTCTTCTCGACGAGATTCTGAATGTCCTTGGTGAATTCCGGGCTGACTCCATGAATGCGGAAGGCGACGAGTTGTTCGACGGGAAGTTTGCGGCCCATCAGCGTGGTCATGGATTTAACGAATTCCGGGCTGGCCCCATGGATGCGCATGGCTACGAGATCATCCGCCGACACATCTTTTGAGACGGATTCATGGACTGCGCGAACGAAATCAGGGGAAACGCCGTGGATGCGGAAGGCGACAAGCTCTTCGACCGAAAATCTTTTCCCGAGCAGTGCGTTGATTTCTTTAGTGAATTCGGGGCTGACTCCATGAATGCGCATGGCGACGAGGTTATCGGGAGAGGGTTTTTCCGGAAGAAGTTCGATCATGGCGCGCGCGAACTCCGGGGAGACGCCGTGAATGCGGAAAGCCATGAGTTCGTCGGTGCTTAGGTCGCGATAGCCGAGATCGTTCATGCCCTTGACGAACTGGCGCGAAACGTCGTGAATCGCAAACGCGAAGAGCTGCTCCTGGTCTAAGCCGGAGTAGCCGAGCGATTTCATTCCTTGCACGTATTCGGCGCTGGCGGCAAAGCTGAACTTGCCGCTGCCTTCGCCGTTGTGGAAGCGGCCATCAAAATTCATGATTCCTGCATCGCGGCGCAGCTCGAAATGGACGGAAGAATCTTTCGCGGTGGCGAGGCTGGCGTCGAGGCCGACGAAGTCGCTGAGTTTGTGGGTGTTGCCCCAGGTGTCGTGGTGGCCCCAGCTGGAACGATCGACCTCGAGGTCGATGCAGGCCGTGTCGCCCTGCGATATGAATTTTGCGGACCACTCGCCCACAATCGGGCCGTCGGCGGCGCTTCGCGAAACGCGCGTCGTCAGAATTCCGGTCATTAGGATTGCCGCTGCCAGCCACATCGTGAATTTACGCATGGAGCTCACCTCTGCACCTGTGAAGACGTGGGAGAAGGACATTTGTTCCATAGGGGGAGAGGCGAAGCAAAGAAGTAGCGAGGCAATGAAGTAACGAGAAAGGGCGAAACTCGAAAATGGAAACTGGAAATTCGGACGGTGTGAGGCGAGGCCGGCGAAGAGATCCTCGCGCTGCGAGGAATGACAAAACGTGGCGATAGACGCACCCCCCACTCGAGGGGTGTCCAGAAGTTATGGAGTAAACGTATGAGGAGATTGGAGTTGCGGGCGTTGCATGTTTACTCGATGTGGAAAACCAGGGAACTGTTTGGGTGGGATGGGATACCCCTCCCCCCTCCCCTTTTTCTGTAACTGCAGATTCTAAAGAGTTCTAAGTCCCGTGTTTCGGAAGTGCGAATTCCAAAGGGGTTACGGGTGTGTTTTTGATAGGTGTGAATTCTAAAGGAGTTAGGGACGACTGGAGAGGGAGGCGGGGGACAGAGAAAAGCAGATCCCTCACTGCGTTCGGGATGACAACTGAGAGGAGGTGGGGTGAGCGCAGAGATGCTGCGTGAACAGGAATGGAGAGAAGGGGAGGGCGATTGGCTGGACTGCCCTTCGAGGCTCAGAATAGACATGGGGCGGGGTAGCACGAGTTTTTATTACTGTCAATTAGTATAATTGAATGGATATCATTCGAACGGTAGTGGAGGAAGTTGAGGGGATTGAGGAAGTTGCGGGAGTGTTAATTTGTTTGATATATCCGGGATAAAGGTCGGAAAAAGTAGGAAGACCCACCCTCAAAGAACGAGGGTGGGGCACCCAGGGAAAGAAACGTCCGCTTGCCTCTCTCGTGATATCATGATATCATTTTGAATATGGCGCAGCTCGTTGTTCGGAAGATTGAGGACGAAGTGAAGGACAAATTGCGGCGGCGCGCGAAGCGGCACGGGCGAAGCGTGGAGGAAGAAGTGCGTGAAATTCTGCGCGACGCCACGAAGCGCGAAGGCAAAAGAAGCAGGCTGTTGGGGACGGAAATTGCGCGACTCTTCCGTGGCGCGGGGCTTAAGGCGGGCGAGAGAATCCGCGAGCTGCGAGAGATCGAGATCGAACCAGCGGATTTCGAGGAATGATCGTTCTCGACACAAACGTGATCTCCGCCCTGATGCGGAGGGAGCCAGAAAAACCTGTCGTGAAGTGGCTGGACGCGCAGCCTGCGGCTTCGGTGTGGATCACGGCCATCACTGTGATGGAAATTCGCTTTGGCTTGCGGACCACGCCGAAAGGGCAGCGCCAGGAAGCATTGGTCCGGGCGTTCGAGCTGATGCTCAAAAGC
>Ga0074044_10001994_pt1 | contig 18000 bp, 12 predicted proteins | sample BogForMeECP23OM1_FD_94443 | JGI IMG/M metagenome (GOLD analysis project Ga0074044, IMG submission 94443) | Bog forest soil microbial communities from Calvert Island, British Columbia, Canada - Bog Forest MetaG ECP23OM1 | ecosystem: Environmental > Terrestrial > Soil > Wetlands ...
CGGTCATCAGTTGCATCGGTCAGATCTCCTGGTTCGCTTCGAAATGTTTTACGCAAATCGACTATGACGGTATGAGCTACGTGGGGATAGCTCGTCATCTTAGCCAAGGTCAATTTCATGCTGCCATCAACGCCTTCCGCAGCCCGTTGATTTCGTGGATCATTGCCGCGGGCTCCCTGCTCGACAAGAATCTCCTGCAGGTCGGTAAGGTCACAAATATCGCTAGTTTCCTAGCCTCCACCGCGCTGCTCTATCTGCTGACGAGACGTTTGTGGCACTCGAAATTGGTAGCCTCGATCGCAAGTCTGTGGTTCAGCTTGGCGCGCGGTTTTGCTTCGGCTTCGGTCGTCCTCATCATCCCGGATTTCCTGCTGACCGTTCTCGTCCTGACGTACTTCCTGGTTCTGCTCCGATGCTTCCGCACCGATCGGGCCAAGGACTGGACCCTGCTGGGCCTTGCCCACGGAGTCGGCTATCTCGCCAAGGCGTTCGCACTGCCCTGGCTCGCATTGGCTACCCTGGTTTCGCTCGCAATCTCGTTTCGCAGGCAGCCAACGCACTTGTTGAACCGGCTCGTGTTGGCGTCACTCTCGCCTCTCCTCATAGCAGCTTCATGGGCAACCGTGCTGCACTCGAAATATGGGGTCTTTACCACCGGCAGCCAGTTCATGACCAATTTCCTGCATTACAACGCGATGACTCATCCCCAAATCGAGCCTCCCTATGCCGTCTTAACCGATACTGTCATGGAGTCGGGAGGAGTGACTGATTCCTCAGAGAAGCATGACGAGTACATGGTGCACGATCCGATGCCGCCAAATTCCCGAGCCTGGATCTATCGCCTTGCGATGAGACGTGCCGTGCCACTGGCGATTGCTGCCGAGCGGAGAAACCTGCCCGGCGTGATGAAGGAGTTGACCATCCTGCTGACACCTGGAGGTATCCTGGGTTTTCTTTTGATGCTTCCGATAATGACCCGCGGCAGGAAGCAATTTGTTACAGAGTCTCACTTCACATGTGTGGTTGCCGTCTGTGCGGTGAGCCTGATCTTTGCCTATGGCATGTTGGTCTTCGTAACCACGTATGCGTTTCCGCTGGTGCCTCTGATGATGGCAATTACCTCCAGGCTTTTTGTTAGCGACGCGCGGTTCACTGCGGACCCGGTGTGGCAGCGGCTTTGTATTGTCCTGCTAGTGGCCGGTCTGATGGTAGCTTTCACCTATCGGTCTTCTCCCTTTCGAACGCTGGACCGGAATTTTCAAATGAGCTGCTACGACGCGGCACGAAAATTAGACGCGTATTCAGGTTCTCGGGTAGTGACCATCGGCTCGGGGCCCTATCCCGAACACGGGGTAGGCTGGGAAGCCGGATATCGGACTGCCTTCTTTGCGAATCGCCGAATTGTGGCGGAAACCCCTGATTTGCCAACAGAAGTCGTGCCCCTGATGTCGGATATCGAGAAGTCCTCTGCCGACGCAGTCCTGCTCTGGGGAAGGCGAACGGACCCAAGATTTCAGATCGTGCTGCGCAGCCTGGCTGCGGAGTATCGAGTCAACTTGCCCATCCTCGATCCGGCTCTCGGGCAGGTCGGGTGCGGTCGTCATAGGGCGAATTCCTCATTCATGAAGGTGAGGAGATCTTCGTCGGCGATGCCTCCTGGATTGTCTCCTTCGCCGCCGGAGTTTCTGCGGAATCGGAGGCCGATCCCCGTCATAGGCTCATTTGCCGACCTTTATTGTCAGTCGCTTTCGGAAGAACATCCCCCTTTATTCTTGCCTCTTTCTCGCTCCCGTGATGGTAAAATCAGGCAAATTCTTCATAACGGCCCGCTTTCGCCTGCCCGGCTTGCGGTGCGGAAGCCAGGCTGGAGCGGAACCAGTGTGCCGGGCGCGGCGCGCTGTCGTATCAAGCTTGTGGCGGCGAAGGAGTAAGGATGTCATCGGGGCCCCTAGTTCCACAAAATAACGATCCACGAAGCGAGGTTGCACGCGCCGGCGACGGATTGCGCGAACTCCCATCTGGCGAACCGGTTGAATTTCTGCGGCCGATCGCCTCCTCGCTGTATAACGTGCTGCCCGCGCAAGAATCCACACTGCGCGAATACATGCGCGTTCTGATCAAGCGTAAATGGATGGTGAGCGCAGTGGTGGCAGGCATCTTCATGGTGGTCGCGGTTGCCAGCCTGCGCCAGACTCCCGTCTACGAAGCGGTTGGCCAAATCGCCGTCAACCGTGTCGATCCGAACATCATTACCTTCAAGGACTCGGGGCAGTCGGCCGACTACTTCGACCAGAGCGATCTCGACACCGAGGTGCGGGTCCTGCAAAGCGATTTGATGGCGCTGCAGGTGATCCGGCAACTGAATCTCGATCGGCGTCCCGAATTCGGCGGTCATTCCGATCAAAAGCAACCCAACCTGGTCGCCGATCCGCTGCAGGCCGATTCCAACCGCACTTCGGCTCTGTTGGGAGGCTTTCGCGGAAGCCTCCGCGTCACGCTGATTCCTAACACGCGGATCATCGAGATTCATTACAACAGCACCGATCCTCAGCTTGCCGCCCTCGCCGTGAATACTCTGGCGGCCACTTATGTGGAGCAGAACTTCAAGACCAAGTTTGAATCCACCATGCAAGCCTCGGACTGGCTTTCCAAACAGCTGGTGGACTTGCAGATGAAGGTGGAAACTTCTCAGGAGAAGCTCGTACGCTACCAGAAGGAGCACGAGATTCTGGGAACGGACGAAAAGACGAACATCACCACCGCAAAGCTCGACGAAGTCAACAAAGAGATGACGATAGCCGAATTCGACCGCATGCAGAAAGAAGCCGTCTATCGCCAGACCCAGTCCAACGATCCGGACGCGATCGCGGCCGCGATCGGTTCCGATGTCGCGGGAAGCACGAGCAACCTAACTTCCGGTCTTTTGGAGAAGTTGCGCGATCAGCAGGCCAGCCTCCGAATCCAGGTTGCCGATCTCAGCACCCAGTTCGGGCCGTCGTATCCGAAAGTCGCTCAGCTCAATAGTCAACTGAAAGAGATCGATCGCCAGCTGCAGTCGGAAACCAACAAGGCCGTCGACCACCTCAAGGGGCAGTATCTGGCCGCTTTGCAGCGCGAAGATATGTTGCGGGGATCGTTTGAGAAACAAAAACAGGAAGCCAACAAGCTCAACGAGAGCGCCATCGAGTACAGCATTCTTAAGCGCGACCTGGACAGCAACCGGACACTGTACGAGGGACTGCTGGAGAAACTGAAGGAAGCGGGCGTGACCGCGGGATTGCGCTCCAATAACTTCCGCATCATAAACGCGGCGCGGGTTCCCACCTCGCCCAGCGAACCGAACATTCCACGCAACCTGTCTTTCGCGCTGGTGCTGGGGGTTATCTCCGGCGTCGGCTTGGCTTTCCTGCTGGACAGCATGGACAATACCGTCCGCACTCCCGAGCAGGCGCAAGCTCTGTCCTGCCTTCCTTCTCTCGGCATGATCCCGCTCAGTTCCAAGTCCTCCAGCCACGGAGCCACGGGCAAACGGCTGGCTTTGACTGCCTCCAAGGAAGTGGTGGAGACGGTAACCCAGGTCCGCCCGCAGTCGCAGATGGCCGAATCGTATCGGGCGCTGCGGACTTCGCTTCTGCTCTCCAATCTCGGAGCGCCGCCGAAAGTCATCATGGTCACGAGCGCGCGCCCGCAGGAAGGTAAAACCACCACCAGCATCAATACCGCGATCGTGCTGGCGCAAAAGGGAGTCCGCGTGCTTCTGATGGATGCCGACTTGCGCCGCCCCAGTATTCACAAGACTCTGGGCATGGGCCCGTGCAGCGGCCTCAGCAACGTGCTCACCGGAAGCGCCACCCTGCAACAGACGATCGCGGCCACTCCGATCCTGCCCAATCTTTTCATCATGCCGGCGGGCACGCCGCCCCCGAATCCCGCCGAGTTGTTGGCGTCCAGCAATATGAGGGACCTGCTGGTGACGTTGCGTGAACAGTTCGATCACATCGTGATCGACACTCCCCCAACCCTGTCCGTGACCGACGCGGTCGTGCTCTCACCGCGTGCCGACGCCACCATCCTGGTGATTCGTTCCGGCCAGACCACGAAACAGGCGCTGCGCCGCTCCCGCGACATCTTGATGCAAGTCAATGCTCACGTCGCCGGCGTGCTCCTCAACGCCGTCGACCTCACCTCCCCCGATTATTATTACTACTACGAGTATCAGGGGAAATATGGAGCCTACTATCAGGAGGAGGCTCCCGGCGCGGGGCACGACGTGGAACCGAAAGCGGTTTGAGACAGATGATCGGGTGATCTGACGATCGGGTGATCGAAAGACTGCTGAGCAGTTGGGTTTCGGTGGCCCGATGGTCAGATCACCCAATCAATTCAGTAACGTGACAATGGCCATTCCACTTTCAAACCGGCGACGTTGGCAGTTTGCTGTGGGTCTGGTTTTTCTCGCCGGCGTCTATCTCGTTCTTACGGGCAGGGAGTTTGCCGCCAGCGTTTTCGCTGCGCGTGCGGAGTTGCCATCGCTGGAACGCGCGGTGCGACTCTCGCCGGGAAATGCCGACTATCACCATCGGCTCGGGCGCTACTTTGCGTTTGTTCTTGGCGATCCTCAGTCCGCGACCGACAGCCTTCGATCGGCCGTCGCGCGCAATCCCCACGATGCCCACTATTGGTTCGATTTGGCCGCCGCCTATCAAGTAACCGGCGATCTCGCCGGCCACCGAGCGGCACTGGATCGCGCGTTGCAGGCCGAGCCCACCGCTCCCGATGTGGCGTGGGAAGCGGCCAACTTTTTTCTCATCGACGGTGACATCGATCGCGCCCTGCGCGAATTCCGCGTGGTTATCGAGAACGACAATGATCTGCGGGACGCCGCCCTGCAGGCCTGCTGGCGCGTGCGTCCGGACACGGACTCTCTGCTCCGTGACGTGGTGCCGCCTCGCCCCGATGCCCTGATTTCCTTTCTCGCCTTGCTGAGAGCCAAACAGGAAACCGAGGGCGCCATCAAGACCTGGGGCCGTCTGGCCCAGTTGCACGAGAAATTCCCGAACCGCTATCTGTACGATCAGGTGCGTTATCTCATCGATGCGCGCCGTCCCGACGCCGCCATGTCTGCCTGGGAGCAAAGCGCTGACACTCTTGGCCTCTCCGCCTATGTGCCCACGGAGGACAACCTGGTGGTGAACGGCGATTTCAGCCTCGACATCCTGAACGGAGGCTTCGATTGGACCTACGTCGATCGAACCGGAGTCCGGCCCTTGCTTGATCCGAGCGACTTCCGCCAGGGTCATCGTTCTCTATCCCTCGCTTTCGAAGGCCCCGGGATCGGCGACGCGGGGATTCAACAACTCATTCCGGTGCACGGCGCAACCACTTATGACTTCTCCGCCTACTACAAGTCGGCGGACTTTGAGGGAGCGGGCGGACTCGAAATCGTTCTGCGGGATGCCTACACGGGCGCGCCGCTCTATGCCAGCGACCCGCTCAACGATGCCGATTTCTGGAAGGAAGTTCACTCCAAAGTGACGACCCCGGACTCCACCAACCTGCTGGTGCTGGCGATCGAGCGCTTCCCGGCGGGCGCGGCAATTCGCGGCAAGCTTTGGCTCGACGATTTCGAACTTTCTCCCGATAATTCCGCCGACAATTCGCCCACAAAATCCAAGGACAACCCGTGAGTTCCGCCTTAGCAGCTCCGCTTGAACCCGCGCCCGTCGCCAATGCCTCGCGACCCATACTCAGCAGCACCGTGCTGCTCACTGGAGCCTGTGTCGTGCTGTTGCTCGGGCCGCTGGCTTTTGGAGCGGTTGAGCCCTGGTCCACTTTTGCCTTAGAAGCGTCTGCCGTATTGCTGTTGGCGGTTTGGGCGCTCCGCCAGTGGATCCACCGGGAACTCGATCTTTCGGGCAACGTGCTCTACCTCCCCATGGCAGTTTTTTTTGCGCTCGCGCTGGTGCAGTGGGTGGTGGGAACAACGGCCTACCGCCACGTGACCTACTCTCACTTACTGCTGTACGCTGCCTACGGCATGTTGGTGTTTGTCGTGACCCAAACGCTGCGCCGCTCTTCTCAATTTGAGCTAATGGCCAAGTTGTTCACGGGATACGGAGCGGTAGTGGGCTTGTTCGCGGTGCTGCAGGGTATGGCGCCCAATGGAAAGCTTTACTGGATCTGGGCCCTGGAGCAGGGTGGCTCCCCTTATGGACCCTACGTCAACCACAATCATTACGCCGGCCTGATGGAGATGCTCACGCCCTTTCCGCTGGTGCTGGCCGCAACTCAGTTTACGAGCGGGAACCGCAAGATCGCGGTGGCAGGGATCGCGGCCCTGATGGCGGCAAGTATTTTTCTTTCCGGTTCGCGCGGAGGCATGGCCGCGTTCGTTGCGCAGATGGTGTTGCTCAGCCTGCTTCTGGTTCGCGAGCGCGAGGGAGGTTGGAAACAGCCTCTGATGCTGGGTGTGTTTCTGGCGATGGTGATTGCTTTTCTCCTCTGGATGGGTAACAACGAACTCACGCAACGCCTGATCAGCATTCACTCCGAAGCCCGTGAAGAGATCAACGGAGGGGTTCGACTCACGATTGATCGCGACTGCTTGCGCATGCTGGCCCAGCGGCCCTTTCTCGGTTGGGGACTGGGCGCCTTTCCCATCGTCTACCCGGAATTTCGCAGTTTCTACACCATGTTCTTCGTGAACCATGCCCACAATGATTATCTGCAACTGCTGGTCGAGACCGGCCTGGCCGGATTCTCGATTGCGATCTGGTTTCTTGTATTGGTTTTCCGTCAGGCTGCGGGCAAGCTTAAGAACTGGACCGAGAACGCCAGCGGCGCGATGACGGTGGCCGCGCTGCTCGGCTGCGTGGGAATTCTGGTGCACAGCTTTCTTGATTTCAATCTGCAGATCCCGGCAAACGCCGCGCTGTTTTACGTGCTCGCGGCGATTGCCGCCTCAGCGCCGCTACAGGAATCGCAGCGCCGCCGCTCCAATCGCCGGCACCGTTTGATCGTGAAACCGCAGCCGGAAACCGCAACGTCCTGACCGGTGCCCCGAAATGGCAGCCCCCGACGCAACTCAGGCGTGGTAGACCTGCTCGTGCTGCCGCGCTTCGTACCACAGCGCCAGTTCGACGCGATTCCACAGTCCCAGCTTGTCGTAGATCAACCGCAGATAATTCTTTACTACGTGTTCGGTGGTCCCGAGAGAATCGGCGATCTCCCGGTTCTTGCAGCCCTCGGCTACGCGTTGAATGATGAACTGTTCGCGTTCTTTGGGCCCGCGGCGGTTTGCTGTTTCTCCAACCATAATTGCCTCCTATAAAGTAAAGTCGCGAGCTTTACGCGTTTGATGCCCCCCTTGATTCCGAAACGCAGAAACAGGCGGTTGAAATGCGCCTTGACCGTTCTCTCGGCAATGTTCAGATCTTTAGCGATTTCCGAGTTGTCACATCCCTGGAGAAGCAGATCGACAACCTGCCGTTCCCGGGGCTCCATCTGATTAAATTTCTCTTCCATAAACACCGCACCTTGCCGCTGCGACCCGATCGCTGCAAGTGGCTCAGCAATTAAGTGCCTCGGCACATCTGGATTCTGGTCTCTTGCGTCTCATTTTGCATTCACACGGCCAAATCGGGCTACGGTCGTTAACGAAGAGTGAAAAATTCTGCAGCGCGTGCTTTCCTTGGAAAACTGCGGTTACACCGTTATTGTAGGCACATACGCGCAGCAGTTTTGCTCAGCCTCTAGGGTGAATCACTTAGTACAAACTTCCGAGCACCAGCCTTCCAAAGAGCATATTTACACAGAAGTACATCCGTGGTGGGTCGGTTCCCCCTCCCCTATAATGAGCCGTGGACTTCAAGCTGGTAAGCACCTACAAGCCCCAGGGCGATCAGGCGCAAGCCATCGAGACCCTCACGCGCGGCGTTTTCGATCGCGAGCAGCACCAGGTTCTGCTCGGCGTCACCGGATCGGGCAAGACCTTCACCGCCGCCAAAGTGATCGAAGCCGCCAACCGCCCCACCCTGGTGATGGCCCACAACAAAACGCTGGCCGCCCAGCTCTACCACGAGTTCAAAAGCTTCTTTCCGCACAACGCGGTGGAATACTTCGTCTCTTACTACGACTATTACCAGCCGGAGGCTTACGTGCCGGCCGCGGATCTTTATATTGAGAAGGAATCGACGATCAACGATGAACTGGACAAGCTGCGGCTGTCGGCTACGCGGTCTTTATTTGAGCGGCGCGATTGTCTGATTGTGGCTTCGGTCAGTTGCATCTACGGTTTGGGTTCGCCGGAGGCTTACTACGGCATGATGCTGTTCCTGGAAAAGGGGCAGAAGATCAAGCGCGCGGACATCACTCGCAAGCTGGTCGATATCCTCTACGAACGAACGGAAGGCGATTTTCGCCGCGGGACATTTCGGGTGCGCGGGGATGTCATCGAAATTTATCCCACCTACGACGACAACGCGTATCGCGTCGAAATGTTTGGCGACGAGGTCGAATCGCTGGCGCAGATCGATCCTCTGTTTGGGACGGTCAAGCAGCGTTACCTGCGGCTGCCGATTTATCCGAAGACGCACTATGTGATGAAAGAAGAAACGCGCGCGTCGGCTGTCGCCTCTATAAAAACCGAGCTCGCCTGGTGGGAGGCGGAGTTGGAAAAGCAAGGACGGCAGGTGGAATCGCAGCGCATTCATCAGCGCGTGATGTATGACCTGGAAATGATCAAGGCCATGGGCTACTGCCACGGCATCGAAAACTATTCGCGCCATTTCACCGGACGCCTACCCGGTGAGCCGCCGCCTACGCTGCTCGACTATTTTCCGCGCGACTTTCTGCTGTTCATCGATGAGTCGCACCAGACCGTGCCGCAACTCCACGGCATGTATCACGGCGACCGCTCGCGCAAGCAGACGCTGGTCGAATACGGATTCCGCATGCCGTCGGCGCTCGACAACCGTCCGCTCACCTTCGAAGAGTTCGAGCATCGCACCAACCAGGTCGTCTACGTTTCCGCTACGCCCGGTCCCTATGAGCTTACTAAGTCCGCCGGTGTGGTCGTCGAACAGATCATTCGCCCCACCGGCTTGATTGATCCGCCGGTTGAGATCCGTCCGGTCAAAGGACAGATTGACGACCTGCTGCACATGATCCGCGAGCGTGTGGCGCGCAACGAGCGCGTACTGGTCACGACGCTGACTAAGCGCATGTCCGAAGACCTGGCCGAGTATTACAGCGAAGTCGGGGTGAAGTGCCGCTATATGCACTCCGAAATCGAAACGTTGGAGCGGGTGAAGATTTTGCGCGACCTGCGCAAAGGTGAGTTCGATGTATTGATCGGCATCAATCTTCTGCGCGAAGGCCTCGACCTGCCGGAAGTGTCGCTGGTGGCGATTCTCGATGCCGACAAGGAAGGCTTCCTGCGCTCCGCCGGTTCGCTGATCCAGACCATTGGACGTTGCGCGCGCAACCTGAACGGCCGCGCGATTCTCTATGCGGATCGCATGACCGATTCCATGAAAAAAGCGCTCGACGAAACCAACCGCCGCCGCGCCATCCAGCAGGCCTACAACGAAGAAAACGGGATTACGCCCGAATCCATCATTCGCCCGCTCGACATGACGCTGGTCGCCATCGTGGCTGCCGACTATACCGACCTGACCGGCCCCGAAGCCGAGGGCGTTCCGGAATTCAAATCGCAGGAAGAGTTGGATGCGTACATCGCGAAGTTAGAGAGCGACATGCGGGAAGCGGCGAAGCGGTTTGAATTCGAGAAGGCGGCCAAGCTGCGGGATACGATCAAGGAGCTGCGAACCAAGGAATTCTTGTTTGCTTGATCCCTAACAAAACACATTCCAGAGCGATTCTGGCGCGCTTCAGTCGATCCCGAGTTTCAGTAGGATCTCCTGAAAAGCGGGATCCCAGCCCACCATTTCCTTGAACTATCGAAGGAGTACGACCCTTTGGCAGTGTTTTATCTCGTGAGAAATCCGATGACATCCTGAGGGAGCGGAAACTGCCGGAGGAAGACGTTGTGCCAAGTATCCGACCGGCAGATCGTCACCCCAGACGGTCCGCCAAAGCCGCCCCCGCTTGCTGTTGGCATGAAAGGGGCAAGCATGCGCTGCGATCGGGCGGCATTCGTACTGTTACTCGTAGCAAGCCTGAGCCACGCACAAGACGCCGCTCCGTCTGAACAAGAGATGATTCAGCAACTCGTTCAGCAGGTGAAAACACTTCAGAAGAGGGTTGAGGCTCTCGAGGCGCAACAGCGGACCATTAGCCCTTCCAATGCCGGAGCAACTTCACAGGCACCAAGTTCACCCACTTCGGAAGCTGTGGATAGCAGTCCGCAACCTTCTTCCCTCTTGGCGGAACTTCACGAGCTCCGCGGCATTCAATGGCAAGGCTTCGGAGAAGTTGACTACAAGGCGTTGAATCAGAAAATCCCTGAATTGGGAACCTACGGTTTTGTGCCTGGCTCAGCCGGGAACTTCTACACCGGTGACTTCGATCTGTTGCTGACGGCTCGAATTAACGACAAGGCAAGTGTGCTGTCGGAAATTGCGATTGGAGAAGGGGACGCTCAGACCTATAGCGTCGAACTGGAACGCATGCTCTTCAAGTACGACTACAACGACCACCTGAGAATGTCTTTTGGCCGTTATCAAACCGGAATTGGCTATTACAACACCGCCTACCACGGCGGCACCTGGTTCCAAACCACGGCGGATCGACCCCTGGTGATGGAGTTTGCCGATGATGGGGGAGTGTTGCCAACCCAAGCGGTGGGACTCTCCTTTACCGGCTCCATTCCGTCCGGAACGTTGGGTCTGAACTACGTTGCCGAATACGGATCCAGCGATACGATCCGCCCCGACCTGACCAATCAAACGCGCACCGACGAGAACAACGGAAATCACATTAATTTCGGCCTGTTTGTACGCCCTGATGCCATCCCGGGTTTACAGATTGGCGGGTCAATTTACCACGATCGGATTAGCGATTTCGCCAAGGGGCCAACCGTCAGGCTCGGCCAGACCATTGTCAACGGCCATATTATTTACATCCAGCATGGCGTCGAATTCCTGAACGAAGGCTTTTTCATCCGTCATGCCTACGAGCACACGGCAACGGTGTACAACACGCCCGCTTTCTACTCGCAGATCTCGAAACGGTTTCACCGTATTCAGCCGTTCTTCCGCTACCAGTACATCAACGCGGATATAGGCAGCTTGCTGGCCGACCTTGATCTTCGTTATGGACCCTCATTTGGGGTGCGCTACGACTTCAATGACTCCATCGCCTTCAAAACCCAGTTAGATCACACGGTGAGGAAAGGCGAACCGGACCTGAACGGGCTGCACTGCAGTTGACATTCAAGTTTTGAACGGATCTTATGCGAACGAAACTGATCGCCGTCTGGGTCGCGCTCTCGCTGACCGGCCTGGTGCGCCTTTCCTCCGCCGTGGCGCAGAATAGCGCCGTGTCGCAAAATGGCGCCGTGGCGGTCGTGGTTAGCGAGAAAAATCCTGTACTTAACCTAAGTGCCGCGGCGCTTCGCAAGCTCTTTACCGGAGAGAGGCATGCCTGGCCGGGTGGCCTGCCCGTCAAGTTGATCGTACGTGCGCCTGGCGCATACGAGCGAGTCGTCCTGCTGAGATTGCTGGCCATGTCAGAAAGTGAATATAAGCAGTATTGGACGGCTCAAGTGTTTCGCGGTGAGGCCCAGGCCGAGCCGATTGCACTGTTCTCCAACGGAATGCAAAAGGAGGCTGTGGCGCTCTATCCCGGCGCTTTGGCTTTAGTCGATCTCCGAGACGTCAAGCCGGGCATGAAGGTGGTAAAGGTGGGCGGACGCTTACCCGGAGAACCGGGATACCCGCTTAACTGAAAGATATGCAGTTTGAGGTGAACAGTGGGCCCTTCGCATCGCTCAGGATGACAATTTCTTGAAGGGCTTCCGGCTTTAGCCGCGGCCGGCGGCGGCGTGGGCGGCTTTCTTGCCCGACTCACAAGCGGAGACGGGGCAAGCCCCGTCTCTACAGGGGGCTACTTATCCGTTCCGGCTCCCGATTTTGCGGGAGCAACGGCGGCGCGCGCGGCCAGCGGATTCTTGCGCGTTCCGTTTTGGAGCGCGTCGTCAACCGCCGCTCGGAGATCGACCAGCATGCGCAACGGTTGGCCCGAGGAGTATTCGGCGTGGAACATGACTTTCCAGGACTGGCAGATCATGCGCAGACGCACGATCGGTTCTTCGGCGGAAAATTGGGCGCGGCGGCAATCGATGGTGGGAACGCCGCGGCGCTCCAGTTCGCGCAAGCCGTCCTGGATGGCGTTGAGATCGTCGTGCATGAGACGGAAAAAGATCCGCCGCAGCATGAAACTGAAACGCGCAAACCCCACCATGGCCGAAGGTTCGAAGTAGCGGACTGCATTCTGCGTCTTGAGCTTGCGGCCTTGCTCGAGCACACCGCTGTGGAGCAGTTCGCTGAGCCGGCGGCAACGCGCCGCCGACTGCAGGAGGGACTCGAGAGAACTCAACCAGGCGGGAAGCTTCGGCTGTTGCGGGCCAAGCACCGGCTCCAGCACCTGCGCCACGTAATCGAGGTCGAGGTCCGCGTCTTCCAGGCCGGAGGGCGCGCACAGCGAAAAATACTGGACCAGCAGGAAATCGGTCTTGTCGCGGTCACTGGCGGATTTCGAGGTCTTCTGCAGGTGATGCGCGAGAAGCTGGCGCAGCACGGCTTCGTTGGCCAGCGGCGTGGTCTGCAGAAACTGGCGCAACTGGTGCACCTGGATCTGCACGTCGACCTGCTGGAACCAGGCTTCCGCCTGCTTGACCGACTCGGACGACGGTGAAACTCCCTCGGCATTATCTTTATCGATCGGGCAGGCGTGAACCTCAATCACAAATTCGCGGACCAGCGCGGAGTAAATGGGCCGCAGGGCAGAGAGCGCGGCTGCTTGCTCTTCAAACGAAGGTTGGGCGGATGCAGTCATGATTTCACGATCCAATTGGGAACAGGTTTGAGGAAGCGGACGGCAACCACGGTCCGTTCAGAATGATATTGCACCGCGACCACCGACGCCTCGGCATGAAGCGCGCGGTCGTGGCTTTCGACCAGGACGCGATCGGCAAATTCCAGTGGACGGTCGAGCGCGAACAAGACTTCGTGCGATGTGCCGAACTCGATGACGGTCTCCTGAAAAAAGAAGCAGCCGTTTTCGTGGGCAGCATCGCCATTTCCGCTGCCGTTGCCATTGCCATGAATGCGGCTGAGCTTGATGGGAATCCGCACCGGAGTGGCCTCGGGAAAGAACTTGGCCAAGCGGCTTACGTCTGATTCGAGAGCGCGAGCAGTTGCCTGGTGGGACACAGGGACCTCGATCCCGGGGAGTTAGAGCAGCCGAGTCTCCCCTTCTTCCCGGTTTGGAAGAGGGGGGACTCGCTCTGCTTTATCAGTATGCATTAGTGCACGAGTCCCACCAAATACTTGAAGGTCATGCACCTAAGAGCAAGTAAAAGACGGACAAGCAGTTAATGGTGTCACGCGCGGGCCAGAGCAGCTCAGTTCTTGAGGATTAGGGAAAAGGCATCTCAGGGTGAGACAACTGTCTCAGTTCGCAGGCTGCGGAGGAATCGGATGTTCGAGATGTAGCCGAGCTGCGCTGGGCTTGGACGGGCGAGTCGCCCGTCCCCACACTTGCTATTGCAGGGTGGCTGATTGGGGAGGGTCTTGGTGGCCACCGATCTGGTAACGCTTCAGCTTGCGATAGAGAGTAGCGCGGCTGATGCCGAGCATTTTGCCGGCTAGAGCTTTGTCTCCGTTGACCTGGGAAAAGACGCGCTCGATGGTGGCGCGCTCGATATCTCCGAGGTCGGTGGCGCAGCCGGAGAATTCGGGCGGATCCAGCGGTTGGGCTTGGATTTCCGCGTGCGCGATCGTGGGCGGAAGATCGTTGACTTCGAGGATGCGCTGATCGCCGAGGGCGACGGCCCGCTCCAAACAATTTTCCAGTTCGCGAACATTGCCGGGCCAGTCGTACGCCAGCAGAGCCTTCATGGCGTTGCCGGAGAGCTGGACCCCGCGTCCGGGAGCGAGGCGCTCGAGAAAGAACGCGGCCAGGATGGGAATGTCGGAACGGCGGTCGCGCAGCGGGGGCAAAGAAATGGTGACCACGTTGAGGCGGAAAAAAAGATCCTTGCGGAAGGTTCCTTTCTTGTATTCGGCGTCGAGATCGCGGTTGGTGGCGGCCATGATGCGCACGTCGACCTTGACTTTTTGATTGCTGCCCACGGGGCGGACTTCTTTCTCCTGGATGAAGCGCAACAGCCGGGCTTGCATCTCCAGAGGAAGTTCGCCCACCTCGTCGAGAAAAATGGTTCCGGTATCGGCCGATTGCAGCAGACCCTGTTTGGAACGAAGAGCGCCGGTGAAGGCGCCTTTTTCGTAGCCGAACAATTCGCTTTCGATCAGGGTGGGGACGAGCGATCCGCAGTCGACGGCCACAAAGGGGCGGCTGGCCAGGTTCCCGCGAAAATGCAGGGCGCGGGCCACCAGTTCCTTGCCGGTACCGCTTTCGCCCGAAATCAGGACCGGGGTGCGCGTGTCCTTAAGCCGGGAAATGAGGCGCAGGACGTGCTGAATGCTGGCCGAACTGCCGATGATGCCGTGGACCGCGGTTTCGGTTTCAGAACGCTCGCGGAGGTAGAGATTTTCCTCGACCAGGCGGACTTTATCGGCCATGCGGCGCAGGAAAAGGCGCAGATCATCGAGCGGAGCGAAGGGCTTGGCAATGTAATCGTAGGCGCCCAGCTTCATCGCCTGCACGGCTGTTTCTACCGATCCGTGGCCGGTCATGACGGCGACTTCGATGCCGGGGAAGTCGCGTTTGACTTGCTCCAGAAATTCGAGTCCGGACATGCGCGGCATGACCATGTCGGTGAGGACCATATGCACGGGCTGTTCCTCGAGCAGGGCGAGGGCGTCGTCGCCGCTTTCGGCTTCGAAGCAGGAGAAGCCAAGCGATTCGCCGACGGTCATGCAGAGGCGGCGGATGGTTTGCTCGTCATCGACAATCAACAATCGGATGCGAGAGTCGTGGGTCGTCAAATTCTGGGGCGTCATATTCTGGGTCATGGGGCGGCCTTGCCCATGGTCTGCTGGACCACGGAAATGAATTCTTGAACGCGAAACGGCTTTTCCACGCAGGGCACGCCGGTGCGGCGCAGGGTGGCAGCGGTTTCCTCGTTGGCGATATCGCCGGTGATGAACACCAGGCGGGGGGCGAGTTCCGGGCGATGAGTGGCGATCCAGGCATAGACCTGGGCGCCATCGACGCCGCCCGGGGTGCGCATGTCGGATACCACGCCGTGAAAATTGCCTTCGGCCAGCAGGCGCAGAGCTTCGGCCCCGGATTCGGTGCACGCGACCGAATAACCGTTGCGTTCGAGGGCCGAGCGCACAAACTCCATGACCGCCGGTTCATCTTCAATCAAAAGCACCGGCGCGCGGGCGGACTTCGTTCCAGTCATAGTTCCCCACTGCGTCATTTTGGATGGACTCCTGCAACCGCTCCGAAAGATGCCGCCTCAGATGCTACCGGGAGGCGGACAACAAAAACCGCTCCTTCAGAGTCCGGGTTGTTGTGACACACAATTTCGCCGCCATGTTCGCGGACAATGCCATAGCAAATACTCAGGCCCAAGCCCGTGCCTTTGCCGACGTCTTTGGTGGTAAAGAAAGGATCGAAAATCCGTTCGGGGTCGGCGATGCCGACGCCGTTATCGCAAAAAGAAATCTCGACGAATGCGCCGTCGCAGGCGCTCTTGATCTCAATGCGCGCCGGGTGTGGGGGGTGCGCGCCTTCGCGGACGGCGTCGTACGCGTTGTTGAGGATGTTGAGAAACACCTGCTGCAACTGGTGGGAATCTCCGATGACATCGGGCAGGGACGGGTCGAGGCGTTCGACCACGTCAATGCCGTGGCTGATGAAATCGTAGGAACGCAAGTGCACGGTGCGTTGCAGGATGGAGTTGAGTTGAACCAGTTGGCGCTGCGGCGGCATCTGGCGGGCAAAGCTGAGCAGGTTTTGCACGATCTGCTTGGTGCGCTGCGCTTCCTGCAGAATCACCCGCAGATCGCGCCGCGCGCTTTCGGGGAGTTCGGGATTTTCCATCAAAAGGTCGGTGAAGCCGAGGATGGCGGTGAGTGGGTTGTTGACTTCGTGGGCGACGCCGGAGACCAGTTGTCCGACGGCCGCCATTTTCTCGGCATGCATCAGCTTGGCGCGCAGCAGGGCGGAGTCGGTGACGTCGGTCATGACCACGACGATGCTGCTCACCCGGCCGTCTTCGCCGCTGATCGGGCTCAGATTGACGGAGAACTGGCCGCTGGCGCCGTCGCCGCGAACCAGCGGCAGATCGAAGTTATCGACCTGTTGGCCGCGGGCCACGGCGGTCAGCGCTTCCCGGAGCGCGGCGCGGCGCGGAGGGGCGCACAGCTCGGAAAAAGGATGCCCCAGAATCTGGTTTTGCTGAAAGCCGAGACCGCTCCAGCGCCGGTTGGCATAACTGATCACCCCGTCGGTGTCGGTGACCAGAATCAAGCTCTGGGTATGACTGAGGATTTTGCCGGAGAAATCGCGCTCTTTCTGCAACTCGGTTTGCGACTGGCGGAGGCCGGTGATATCGAGCATGAGGCCGCGGTACTGCAGGACGCTGCCGCCCGGATCGCGCACCGCGAAACAGTTGATGAATACGTGCACCGGCGATCCGTCCTTGCGCCGGAGGATTTCTTCCTGATTGTGCAATCCGCCCTGGCGCTCGAACAGTTCCGCCAGTTCTTCGCGCCGCCTCGGAGAAAAGTAAACCTCGGTGGGAATGTCGAGTTGGATGACCTCTTCCCGGCTGTTATAGCCGAGGATGCGTACCAGCGCGTCGTTGACTTCCACGAAGCGGCCCTGGGGTGTGGAGAAGAAGATTCCTTCCTGAATGTTGTCGAACAGTTCACGGTAGCGGAGTTCGGCTTCGCGCCGGTCAGTGATGTCCTTGAGCACGTGCACGGTTTGCAACTGGGCGCTGCTCATTCCCATCGCGCCCACCCCGCGCGATGGGGGCCCCTGGCTGGCGGCATGAATGCGCGAAGTGGAAATCAGGTAGGTGCGTTCGAGGACAGGGTGCACGTATTCGTCCAAGCCCTCGCCGCTGCGGCAGAAAGGACAGGAGTGCGGCGAAGCGCCGGTGGAAAGGGCTTCGAGCGCGCGCATGTTTACACCGATCAACTGGTCGGGCGCGATGCCGACGAAATCCGCCAGCGAGCGATTGACCCGCAGCACGTTGTGCTGCTCGTCGTGGACCACGATGAAGTCGCTGATGGCATCGAAGACTTCCAGCCAGTGGCGGTTGGCCTGCTGCATGCGGGTAAACAGGCAGGCATTCTCCAGGGCGATGCTGGCGTGGCCGGCGATGGCGCGCAACAACTGGTGATCCTCGCTGCCGGGCGGGGCGCCGCGGTCGGCCAGACAAAGCACGCCGACGATTTCGCCCGAGGAGCCGTTGAGCCGGACCAGGGTGCAATCGGTCCATCCCAGAGTGGAGGCGAGAGCGGTTCCCAGCACATCGCTGGCGGGGGCGAAGGCGACGTCGGTGGAGTATTTCGGCAGGGCCGCGCCGAGAGCCTGACTGAAGCGGCGCAGCAGCGGTGGATCGTTGACTTCGGAAGCGCCAACTCCGGAGGCGTCGCTGATGAGAACCGTATCCACCTCCGATGTCTGGAAAAGGCTGAGGGCAACCGACCGGCTTCCGAGCAGGCCGGCAGCGCGCACCGCAAAGTTGCGCATGAAATCGGGCAGATGCAGGACGGTGTTCAGTTCGAGCGCGATGGTGACGAGGGCCTCGGCGCGGCGGCGGTGCTCCTCGGATTGGTGCAGGTTCCGGGTCAGTTCGAGAGCGATGGCAATCTGCGCGGCCAAAGCGCGTGC
>Ga0074044_10001995_pt1 | contig 17995 bp, 14 predicted proteins | sample BogForMeECP23OM1_FD_94443 | JGI IMG/M metagenome (GOLD analysis project Ga0074044, IMG submission 94443) | Bog forest soil microbial communities from Calvert Island, British Columbia, Canada - Bog Forest MetaG ECP23OM1 | ecosystem: Environmental > Terrestrial > Soil > Wetlands ...
GATACTTCGAACAAAACCGAACGCCGGTTCCACATCACAATGGGATGCCAGATTCTCCATGGAATACCGAGTTCATACATCATGCCCACGCACACCGTGCAATATCCCAGGAAGGAGATGAGCACCGACGTGCGCAGGATCGGCCGGTAGCGTTCAAAGCCCAAAAGATACACGGAAGCCGCGATGGCAAATCCGCCGGCCGATAAGCCGACACCGCACAGCGTTCCCAACCCCACCCATAAGCCCCAAGGCTGCGGATCCGTAAGATTGGTCGCGGTCTGGAAACCCAGCGCGAACCGCGCATACATCGAGTACAGACCTGCGGCAAAAATCAAGGCCACGATGGTGCGCCAGAAACTGATTTTTGGAAATCGTGTGGCAATCTTTTGTGTGGCAGTCTTTTGTGTGGCAGTCATGGCTTAACTCCTCTCCTTTGCAGACTTCTCGCGAGCTTCGGCCAAAGCGACCTCGGCCCGGCGTTGCGTGATCCAGTAAAGGCCAGAAAGCACGGCGCCGCCAACCAGGATCACCGTAGGTCCGTCGCCCAACGCACTCGCCGTCAACAACGGCAGCGGCTGTTTGGGCGCAGCCGCAAAACCTAATTTCTCGAAAGGCACATCAGAAATGAAGAACACCGACGTTCCCCCCGCTTCCTCGCTGCCGTAAATGTGCTTCACGTATCTCGAATCACCGAGGATACGGCGCTGCGCCTCTTCCAAAATTTCTTCGCGATTGCCCGCGATCGAAGCCTGCACGGGACAAGCCTCCACGCAGGCAGGCGGTTGGCCCTTCGCCAGACGCCCGGCGCACATATCGCATTTCGTCACGTAGGGCACGAGTTTCGTCCACTCGTAGCGGGGCACGCTGAACGGACACGCCACCAGACAGTATCGGCAGCCGATGCATTTCGACGCGTCATACGTGACCGGCCCGGCGGTCGTCTTCTTGAGCGCGCCTACCAGGCAAGCCGAGGCGCAAGCCGGGTCCTGGCAATGCATGCACATCCGCCGCACGAAGCGATCGCAGCGTTCGTCCACCACCGTGAGCGCGGTTGGTGACAGCTTCATTTCAGAAGCCATCGGAAATCCATGGATTTGTTTGCAAGCCTGCTCGCAACTCCGGCATCCGATGCATTTCGTGATGTCGACCAGGACTGCTCGAGTGGTTGGCATAATTTTCTCCTTTCCGTCGCCAGTTGCCGTTACGACAAGAAAAACTCTTTCACCACTTTCTGCCGCAACTCCGATGTAAGCTGCGGAAGCAAACCACTGATCGGGCCTCCGCCATCCTGGGCCAGCGCCGGTGACGGCGATAACATCGCATTCAGCCGGGTTACGTTGTTTTGCATCCAGGGCGCCACCATCGAACCCTGGATCAAATTCCGCTGATTGACTTTGAGGTCGGGGCACTTCACGATCGCGATCCAGCCGTTCTCGTAAGGATCGTTCGTGACCAGGCTCGGATCTCGCAACGCATCATTGTTGATTGCCATAACCACACCTTCAACCGGAGCGAGCAGATCCAAACTCGTGTCCCCGCTGTGCAGGGTGATGAGCTTCTGTCCCTGACGAACCCAGCGGTCGGCTCCGCGTACGTCAATGTGGTCGATCTTTCCCATCAGGTTAGTGACGAACTTATCCACCCCCACCCGCGCATCCTCGGTGCCTGCTTTGGTTGCCCACATGTGTCCGAGATGAAAGCAATATCCCTGCGGAATCTCGAACCCATACTCCCGCTTCACAAGTGGGGGTTCTGGTTTGGCCACAATTTGGGGTTCCACTACGGGTTGAACTCTCGGTTCGATGAAATATCTGACGCTGATGATCAGCAGGAACATCAGCAGCACAAACAGGATTGACATAGATCCTCCTCTCGGGTTCGACCCCGTCACTTGGTTGTCCGGCGCCCTTTCGCGCCCAATTGCGTCTTTATTCAGTGCACGTGACAGGCAAATTCGAGTCGTGCAGCGATTTGTTGCAGCGCATAGACTTGCGGAAAAACAGCATGCGAAAACAGCCGTCCAGACGCTGCATTTCGCAGGTAACCAAAGCATTTTGCATTAGTGGTTCGACCCACAGATGTGCACGCAGTAAGCCGGAAGAGGAATATGCAGGTGGAAAGATGGAGCCGACACCCAGACTTGAACTGGTGACCTGCCGATTACGAATTATCGCCAGGTCCCACCGCTGCAACGGCAAAACCTATTGCAGCAAAAGATTTTAACAAATTTCCGCCCGCACGGAAGAGAGTTCTGGCGATGTTGATAAGGTTGGTTTTAGGTGAAAGCGGTTGAGTCCTTACGTCACAAATACGCACAAAAGAAAATCGGGCGTCGAGTGATTTGTTGAGAAGGGCGGCGTGGAGGGCGAAGTGGGTTACTTCCGCCTGAACCATCTGGTGCCGATTCCGCAGGCGAACAACCTGGAAGAGCTGAACGAACAGTTACGAAGTTATTGCCAGCAAGATGAACGGCGTCGGATCGCAGGCAAGCCGATGTTGGTGGGCGAGGCGATGGGGATCGAACGCGAGCATCTGTTGCCCCTGGCGGCGGAAGGATTCGAACTGGCGGAGAGCATCGTCGATAAAAACAAGCCGCCGCATACACCGCCTCCGGTTCAATGTGAAATTACAGCCTATCCGATATGAACACAAATTAGCTCTGGCGGACTGCCGCGCGAGCCGCTGGCTCCATCTCACAGACCCATGCGAGGGGACTGTTTCCAAAGTAACTTTTGCGCCTATTCCAACCGAAGCGTCGATCGTTGATGCAAATGGTTTTCTGAAATTTAGTGTCGTTGATCCTCCACTGCCGATAATGACTACGTCAGGAGAAGAAGGCATGGCAACCTCAGTTCAGCTTCCAGTTGGAGAAAAGTACGACATTGGTTATTTTCGGCGCGGGGTTCTTCCTGAGCATCCCAGGGACAATTGAGTGGGCAGGAGTAGCTGCCCGAAATGCGATAGGAAGTCTAATCGATCCAACCATAACGGTCCTGAAACTGCGCCGGAATTATACAAGACATGGGACGACGGCCAGAATGAATCAATCGCTTCGAATGGCATCTTCCCATCCGCTTCACGGCTTTTTCCACTCACTCCGGCCGCACGTCATTTTCCTGTTGCTCGAGGACACAGTGGAGGGTTGTCCAGTTAAACCTTCTGGTGTACCTAGCCATCTGGCGGATGCGCTTTCGGTGGTTATCCTCGATCCTGCTCTCAGAGTTCAGGAAAGGGGTTTGCTAGACATGGGCAATTCAGCATTAGAAACGATTTCAAACGAATTTGCGTCTGCCGCGGAGAAGGTGGGCAATAGCGTGGTTGCAGTCCATGCCCGACGCTGGATGCCGACCAGTGGCATCGAATGGAAGAAGGGCGTGATCGTAACGGTTGATCACGGTGTGCAGCGCGACGAAGACATCAAAGTGTTGCTCGGTGGTGGTCGCGCGGTTTCCGCGAAACTGGCTGGACGTGATCCCAGCACCGACATAGCCGTCCTCAGGATCGAGGAAGAATCTTCGGGCCCGCCGCAACTCGTCGACTCGACGAGCCTGAGGCTTGGTCATCTTGTTCTCGCCCTCGGCCGCACGCGTCGCGGGGATCTGGTAGCGAGCAGCGGGATCATTGGCGGCGTCAGCGGCGAGTGGAGGAATCGGCGTGGGGGACAACTCGATCAGCACATCCGTCTCGACCTTGCCCTGTACCCGGGGTTTTCCGGCGGACCATTGGTCAATGCCAGAGGCGAGGTCGTTGGCATTAATACGCGGGGCCTAGCGCATGGGCGAGCAGTGACGGTGCCGGTGGCAACGGTCAATCACGTTGTCGATGAACTCCTGGAAAAAGGGCATATAGCTCGCCCCTATTTGGGCATTGCTATGCAACCGGTGGAGGTGCCGGAAAATATGCGCTCGAAGCTACCTGCTCAAATGCGAGTCGGGCTGCTTGTCATGCACGTCGAAAAGGGTGGTCCCGCAGAAAAGGCCGGAGTGTTACTCGGAGACGTTCTATTCGAAGTGGGCGGAGAGACAGTCGAACGCGTAGACGCGATCCAGGATTCAGTTGCCAGCGCGAAGATCGGTGATGCCCTGCAGATCAGAGTTATTCGCGCCGGCGAGATCAAGCTGGTTTCAATCAATTTGGGCGAGAGGGCGCGATAACGCATGTCGCAGCGAAACGGCGGAGGCGCGATCCGAATTGGGGTGGCGGCGACCTCCGCCGTCCGCCGGGCTAGGCTCGAAAGCATCGTCCGCAGCCACGCTGAGTTCCAACTGGCGGGAAGTTTTGGGGCGGTGGCGAGTCTGGCGTCATTCGTCCGGCGTACCGAACTGGATGTAATTGTCATCGACTGCGATTCGATCCCCGATTTGTTCCTTGAGCCGATGTCAGACGCAGCGATTGTTCTGCTCACGGAGGTCAGCGACGCGCGGTCGATCTCGCGTTTATTGCGGAGCAGGGTGCGCGCGATTCTTTCCAGAGAGAGCGGGCCGGACGAAGTTCTCTCCGCCATTTATGCCGCCTATGACGGGCTGGTGATGCTGAGCACGCCGACCGCAGAGAGCCTGGCTGCCGTCTTCGGTGACCAGTTGCTGGAGGTTGAAGATGAATTGTCGGACGAGATCACCTCTCGCGAAACCGATGTACTCAGAATGTTGGCGGAAGGACTCGTCAACAAAGATATCGCGGCGCGTCTGGGCATCTCTGAGCATACGGTCAAGTTCCATATCAGCTCGATTCTCGACAAACTGGGAGCTTCTACCCGCACCGAGGCGGTTATGCTGGGAATCAGGCGCGGGCTAATTCCTATCTGAGCTCTTTGGCCTTCCGCCGGTTCCTCCAAAGTTAAGTTGTCCATGGCCTTCCAATTCAAGTCTCGACTCCTGATGTTTGCGCCTGTTGTTCTGGGTTGGATGTCATTCTGCTTGGGACAGACCTCTCAGCAAAACGCCTGAGCCTGCTCCGGAAGACGAATCCGCTACGAAGTGTAGGTGCGAGGTGCCGATCCATTTGAGAATGCGGCCTCGAAGGCAGCATACTCTTGGCGGTCGAAACGACGTTTGAAACTCCGGCCTCACTTTGGATTTTCTTCGGAAGCACATCTTCTCCTATTGGTCCTTCTTTCTAATCCGGTAAGGGAATAGCGAGTCCAGGAACAAATAATTGCTCTTGCAGCGATCCAACCTCTTGAGAGAAGTCACGAGGGCGGCCGGGTTTGACTTGGCCGCCCACGCTTTTTTTGTGTGAGTGCGGGTTTCCGTCCGCACCCGCTCAGGGTTACGGTTTTACTACCTGCTTCAGCACAGGAGAACCACTACTGAGGAAATTGGTGTCTCCAGCGTAGTCCGCAGTGATGGAATGAGTCCCGACCGACAGCTTGCTGGTCGTGAACTTCGCTTGATGGGTGGTAGCGCTGACGGTAGCCGAACCCAGGACTGTGGTACCGTTCTTGAAGGTCACCTTACCACTGGGTGCGCCGCCGAATGCAGGGTGCACCGTCGCAGTGAAGGTCACCGGCTTGCCCTTGATGGACGGGTTCGCCGAAGAGGCCAACGAGGTGGTCGTCTTCGCCTTGTTGACGGTTTGCGGCAGTGCAGATGACGTGCTGCCCACAAAGTTGGAGTTCCCCAGGTAGGCTGCGGTCATCGAATGGACGCCGACGCTGAGTGACGCAGTCGAGAACTGAGCTACTCCGCTGGCATTCAGCGCTGCCGTGCCGATTACCGTATTTCCATCCTTGAACTGCACCGTGCCGTTGGGCACACCGCCAAACGTAGCCTTCACCGTGGCGGTGAAGGTTATGGACTGGTGATAGGACGATGGGTTCACGGACGAGGCGAGGGCCGTGCTGGTGGGCGCTTCGATCTGGAACTTGGAGAACTCGTTCTGCTCCACGTTGCCGGCGTTGTCCACGCTATGGAACTCAACCGTGTTCGCGCCGGTGGAGGACACCTGGAAGGGCCCAGTGTAGGTCTGTTGCGATCCGCCGTTGACCTGGTAGACCGTGTAGGCCACGCCGCTGCCGGGCGCGGGATCAGTTGCTGTAAGGGTTACGGTGACCGCAGACTCGTAAATGCCGCCTACGAGGTTGCCTTTCAGACTCGCCGTGGTGACCGGCGGAACCGTGTCGTAGCAAACGGGCCCGTAGGTGTTGTCGGCGGTGAAGCCGGTGTTATCCCAGCCGCGCACGTGTACGACGTGACAGCCTTGGCCGGAGCCGCCTCCGCAACCATTGGTGCCTGCAATATCCAGGCATCCGCTGGTGGCGTTGGGGAACTGCGGACCGCTGTAAAAGCTATTGCCCGAACCGGGCGTGGGCTCGCTGAAGACATCGCCGGGATCTGTATCCCAAGCTTGGCTGAAGCCAGCCACGCCGACTGGGTTGTTGCCATTATTGGTGGTATCACTCAAGAACCAGCTTACCGTTTGGTCCGTGTTATACCAGACATTAATGGAGGGCCCGGAGAAGGAAGCCGAGGGCGCACCAAAATCTGCTGCACGGTAGGTGTTGATGGCCCACGCCAGTTGGAACATGTTAGCTGAGCCCCAGCCCGTAACCGCATCCCAGCCTGTCCCTGCACACCAGTACCCCAGACTGAAGAAGGCAGTGATATCGTTGCTATTGCAGCCAGAAGTTATGTCGTAGAAGGGGTAATGCGGAGCATAACCCGGATTCTCCCCGAAGTAATAGATGTACCAGTTTCCATTGCCGATAGGAGCGCATTGACCAGTACCATAGCAGCCACCGTTGATGGTCGCGATGTAGTCCATGTAGGAATTTTCCTGAGCAAAGAAACCGGCAATCTCTGGCGCCACGATGCTGGTGCCACCAGCCCCAGACAACTGGCCGTTGAAGTAGTAATTCTCTCCAACCGAAGCGTTAAGGGCGATATCGGGCAAGCCGCGGCTGCCGAACCCGAGAGATGATTGATAAAACGGCGTTGACCAATATTGGCTGAAGCCTCCTCCGCTTCCGCCGTCGTTGTGGGCGCAAGCGCCCGACCACGTGCCACCCTGCCAGCCGGTTTCGCTGCTGAAACCGCCGGGCCCGGTGTAGAGTGTGGTGCCGCCGGCAGCCACGATGTTCGGATCCGAAGCCGGATATCCGACGTAATTGGCGTCAACACAGTCTCCGGTTGCGCCCTGATCGTCCGACGCCGCGATTAGAGTCCATCCTTGACCGATCATTTGGGCGAAGATAGAGTCATCGGTATTCATGGTGCCGGTGTCGTAGCAGTCGAACTCCGCGCAGCCCCAACTGGTACTCATAACGCGGGCATTGCCATCGTTCAGGATCTGCTGAAACATCGTAGTGAAAGTGCCCAAGCCGGCGTCGACGGCTTCATAGGCGTAGATTTCCGCCGTATCACGCCAGGAACCGAAGCTATTCGACGTAGCCGTCGCCCACTCCACATCCAAAGTTGTCTCATCGTTGCAGCAACCTGGTGTCCCACCGATCCAGATCGGCTGGATGTTGCCAGCAAGGTACGGATATTGGCTAAAGAAACCATTTATATCGCTGCCGTTGTACTGTCCGGCAGTGGCGATGGCGATGGATGACTCCGGGGGCGAACTCGGATAACCAAGAGGGTTGCAGCAGTGTCCCTGGTTGTAGAGCGCCTGGTAATCATAGGCGGTCGAGGCGAAAATATCGGTCGGGTCGTAAAAGCCGTTGGTGATGCCCTTCTTGACCTTCCGGCTCTTGGCCAGTTCCCGCGGCAGTGCGCTTGTTTTGCCGCTGTGAGTCAACGACTGTTGCACGCTCGACAGAGGCCCGGGCGAATAGATCGGGCCGGAAAACGACGTCAATTTGTCTTTCATGGTCGAATGCAACTGGCGGATGTTGTTCAATCCCTGTACCGACTGAAGATTGAGCCCCGCCGGGATCTGAGGATCACGGTCGTTCGAGAATTGCAGGCTGTTTCCCAGTTGATATTGGTTGATGTGGACGTTGAAGGCCTGTTCAATCACAGCCACTGGCGCTTCCACGTCGACCGTGAGGCGGTTCGCCCAGCGGCGGGTAATAGTAAAGCCCTGGCCTTTAGCCCAATCGACGACCGCTTGCTCGTCTTGCTTCGAGGGCGCGAAACGCGCGTTCCATTCCTCGGGCTTCAGGAAATGCATAAAGTTTGGATCGCCTTTTGTCTGCAGTTCTTGCAGGAATTTCTTTTCCTTGTCCATGTGCGGCGGCTGCAGGCCGAAGACCAGCCGCAGTTTTTGAGTGGCGTCGAATGGGCCGACGAGTTTCGCCGAGCCATCCAAAACCTGGTGCGGGGTGGGCCCCCCTGGTTTAACTTGGGTGCCATCCGCGGCTACAGCTGTCATGCTTAAACTGAATAGAACGACGGCCGCCACGGCAGCAATCATGGATCCGATTGCGTGCTGGCGGCCAAGGGAATGCCTCTGTGCTTGCATGGCGATATACTCCTCTTATTTGTAGAATTAGATTTTTGTTGCAGAACCTTTGGGGAAGGCTTGAAGCACGCAACTCACAGTTCGTGCAATCTCACCCGATGCAGGCTCATTCCTCTCCATAGTGCGAGATCGTCAGAGAACGTTTCAGCGGGCGAGGGCCCACTGCGCATTCGTTGAGAACTCAAGGGTTCGACTGATTCCCGTGAAACGATGGCAGTGGTTCTGATCGTTCCCAAAGCAGATCTTTTTTGGCTCAGTCGCTGTCACGGGCCTAAAGCAGCCGGGGCTCGCACGAGCGGGAACGCAGGCGCCTACGTCGCAGGCTCTTCAATGAAAAGCCCCGACCCTATGTAGTAGGATCGGGGCCGGCTGAATTGCGGTTCGTTTAGTAAGCGCTAGTGAGGCGCGGCGTAAGATTTTGCCGGTAGCTCAAATTGTCGATGTCGCGGAACAATGGCGTTCCTGGCGGCAGGTTTTGCGGCTGCGTGAAAAGATGGTCGAAGATGTAGTTTCGAGCCGGGGGTTCATAGGTGGTACCACCACCGTTCTTGTCGGTTCCCGTTGAGTAAGTGGAGTAGTACAGGCTTGCCATAGATCCCTTGTAATTAAGGGTCTGGCCACCCCAGTTTTCCAGTTGGCGCAGGAAGTTGTGCAGTCCGCCATCGGTGCCCCAGTCATAACCGACCCCTCCCCCTGTGCCGGCCCCGGTCCATCCCAAACCGCTGACCAGGAAATTGAGGTTCTTTCCGCCGGAGACCGCTACTCGATAGTAGGTGGTCGTAGCAGGCCGCCCAGCGTCGTTGCTGGGAGAGTTCAGGCTGGCGAGGTCCGACCAGTTGTTGGAGAGCATTGTAACCGCGTCGGCAAGCACGCCGGCCGCCGCATGCGGAGGGTCTGCTGCGTTCGGATTGGCCCAGGTCAGATCTGCGGCGCTGCTATTGTAGTCTCCTTGAATGTAAACTGGATTCTCCGAGGCGACGGTGAAACCACCCAGGCCGTTGTCTGAGCGGACGGGCACATTGCCCAGCGAGCCGTCCACCAGTTTCACAACGTGGCGGGCGCCGCTGACCCAGCCCTTCCGGCCTACGACGCAGTTCGGGATGCGTCCGGCGGTTAAGTACGGATCGGGGAAGCCGGCAGCGGTGCGGATCAGACTGTTCACGCTGGTGGCCGCGGTATAGGGAGCGCCAACGTAGCCCAGCCCCAGCCCGAGGTTGCCTCCTCCCCAATTGTCCAGAATGTTGTTGTTGTTGACGTCTTCTGGCGACTGGGTCTTACCGGGTAGAGGTGGTTCCAGCGCGCCGTCGGGTTTGCCGACCTGGGTGCTGGAGTTGACGGAGTCTTCCAGACCGGAGTCGCCGGTTTTCGTCAACGGGGCATCGACTTGCGTGCCGTTGGGATTTTTCAGCATACCTCTGCGGTCAGAGACGTACAAAACGTATCCGTTTTGAAAGACAGGGTCGACCAGGGTGCCGCTGCCGGGAATCGCCCCGTTCAGCCATTGTTTCAGGTTGCCCACATCGATTTCTATTGCGTTCATCACGCCAACTGGTGTGCAACTGTTAGCGACTGCGTTTTGCACGTCCCGGACTTCGCCTTCGCGGGCATCATAAAAGTTGATGGGATACCAGTTGTACTGGGTTGGGCTGGCACCGCCTGGGTGAGTGCTGTCGCCATATCGACCTGACAGGTCGGCAGGAGTCGCGGGGTCCCTGGTGACCTCGGGAGGTTTACCGCTGGTGCAGGTCCAAACCCCACCAACGTTTACGCAGGAGGGCGCAACGCCGGCGCTGTCGATGACGCCATTGCCGCTGCGATCTGCAATTTCTTGCAGAATCAAGATCGCATTGGGATTGACGGGATTGGTGCCGGGGGCAATGGGAGGAGTCGTGCCTCGCGCGAATCCCAGTTGCAACCACTCTTGTGTAATGGGGTGATAGGCGCCGGCAGCGTCACGATATTCAACGCGCAGGTAACCATCCAACAGGTTCCAGGTGCTCATCTGGAGAGTCGGCAGAGGATAAGCTAGCGGGGTATAGTACGGATACGGCGCGGCAGCCGCGCAGCTATGGGTCACGGCGTTACACGTCGACAAATTAATGGTCGCAGCGTTAGCGAAGCCGTCATTTTTCTGCAATGTGACCGGGGCGAGAGGGTCGATCAAGGTTACGTCACCAGCCGGCGGTGCGATTGGTGCATACAGCCAGTCGCCAGGGATGGTGTTTACGCTGCCCGCCCAGGTCGTCGGATTTGGAATCGCTGTCGACGCCGTGGCGAAATATGTATTATAGGTGCCGCCGGTGCCGAGGGCCGGCAGCCCCGCTACCGGCGTGGCTGGCACCCCGTACTGGTAATTCACTCCGTTCGCAACGTCGCTGAAATTCGCCAAGCGAATGTTTTGCGTGTCCGCGGAACCGCCGCAGGGCGGCGGCCCGCTGGGGTTGCCGCATGGCAATTCGTTCGGATCGTCGGAGAGCAATACGCGAATTTCCGCCTCGTTGTAGAGTCGCGATGCGCCCAAAGCCGCAGTGGCCACTTCTCCCGGTGGAGGCCTTCGGATGATTTCAAAGGGTTGGGGCTGTCCCGCCACTCCGAGTGCGTTGTTGATGAATGGCAGCGACAGTTGCACGGCCCCGGTGCCTCCGGGATTGCCATAATTTCCATCGATAATCCAGCTGTTGTAATCTCCGATTGAAATTGTGGGATTCCAGTTCCCGTTCTGCACCGAGGCCGGTCCTCCTACAACGCTGCCCTCGTTCTGGGCTATGGCCCGGCAGCCCGTCACCGGAGCAACACAGCCCTGAGCCACGGTCAGGATGTCCACGGTGCCGAGGTGAGTAGTGGCGGCGGAAGTTAGCCCGTTGGCCAGTTGGGTACGGATGACATTTCCCCAAGCCGTGATTTTATCTTCAAATGTCGTCGTAACCCCGGTTCCCGCATCCAGATACAAGTCCCCGTTGGTGTGGGTGCGGCCGTTGAAATTCAGGTTAACGCCGGCGAAGAAGCTCAGGTCGCTCTCGGAAAACACGCCGAACTGAAACACCGGAATCAGCGCGACTTCAACGGTGCGCGACATGTTCACTTCATCTCCCACCGTCCCTTGCCCGGCTACTCCGGCAAAAGTGCTTGCGGTCACTTGCAGGGTGACGGGAATGATCTGCGCGTACAAACCCTCGAAAGTTCCAGAAGTAATTTGCCCGAAATTGGTTGCGAGGGTTCCGTTGGCGTTCGTGGCTGCGGTCAGGGTATAAACGGGGTAGCTCATCAGAGCGGTGTTGGCAGGCGCGTTCGCACTGAGCGCCGCAATTTGCGCGGCCGAGGGCGATTCGATGTTCTGAAACATGTTGGCCAGGTCCGAGGTCATGTGTTCGATACCACCTTCGGCGGCGTGGAAAGCCAAATTGTTCTGGACATCCTGGCCACCCACCTTGCCTTCGGTGTTAACCATCATGAGCAGGCCAATGGCAATCGCGGACATAATCAACATCAGCATCAGGGATGCAATCAGAGTGAATCCCCGCATTTTGCATGTCGCAAGCATGAGTCCTTTTCCTCCTTCGGGGAGTCCATCCTTGCCCTTCAGTCCCACTGCCATCTCGGGGTTGAGCTTGGCGAGCGGGACTGTATGTTACTCAAAAGGAGGGGCGGTTCCGCCGTCGGCAGAGCAGCAGCCCCAACCTGTGTTCGATCTCAGGGTATGGAGGCGAGGGGAGAGCGTCAAAGCACCAAAGGTGGTGGGGGCTCGCTGGACCTACGTAACGTAACTTGGCGACGTAACTCTAGTCATTTTGGCACTCCGGCGAACCTGGGCTTGCCAGGGGAAGATGGCAGCTCTAAGCCCCCGTGCCTTGGGCCTGGTTCTTGTCGTGCGTTGGCCATTGTGGATGGAGAGCGTATGTGCAGCAACGGATATCGTATTGTTTGGTCAAACAATCTCCGCAGAGATGAAGCTGGTGAACTGCAATCCTCGTATGCCTGTCTGCTCCTCATAACCGCAGCGAACGCGGCTCGCGCTCACGCTGGTAGCGTCAAATCACCCGGCTTACCTGTGTTGGAGCAGAAACTTCAGCGAACCCTGGTGCCGAGTACGGACGTAGAGGTTATGATTTCAGGCGAGGCAGGGGGTTCTCCGAGCGCCGAACCAAGCACCAAGTTTAATGTGGAGATAGATCTTATGAGCGACTTCCATCTATTTGAAACGCGCACACTGCTCGCATTCGTCCTGCTCGGGGCAATCTGGCCGCCGGCGTCGTTTGCACAGCAGGGCAAGGCGCTGCATCCCAAGTACACTGTGCAATTTTTCCAGTTGCAGGTAGAAAACCAAGATCTGCGGATGGCCTACCGTGACGTCCAGCCCACGGGCGCTTCCAACGGCAAGGTCGTGCTTCTGCTGCACGGAAAGAATTTCTCAGGTTTTTACTGGGAGTCCACCATCGAGTTTCTGGCGCAGCGAGGCTATCGCGTCATTGCACCGGAGCAGTTGGGCTTCGGCGCATCTTCACGGCCGGACATCCATTACAGCTTCCACCAAATGGCTCAGAATACGAAGGCGCTGCTCGAGCGTTTGGGCATCCAGCAGGTCGATGTGATCGCGCATTCGATGGGTGGAATGCTGGGTGTGCGTTTCACGCTGCTGTTTCCGGAGACGGTCCAGAAACTGGTGCTGGAGAATCCGATCGGGCTCGAGGACTACCGCAAACTTGTACCTTACATTTCCTTACAACAACAGTTTGCGGCAGAGTTGAGCCAGACCTACGAGAAGATGCGCGATTACCAGAAGACCTATTACCCGGGAGCATGGATGCCAGAATACGAGGTCTACGTGCAGGATCAAGCCAGCGTCCTCGGCACGGGCGAGTATCCTCGCGATGCCTGGTCCTCGGCACTTACCTACGAGATGATCTACGAGCAGCCCATCGTCTACGAGATAGGCGAGATCAGCCGCCCGACGCTGCTGATCATCGGGCAAGACGATCGCACCGTGGTTGGCAAGAATCGTTTGCCGCCTGCCTTGCAATCCGTCGTGGGACAGTACGCCGAACTGGGGCGCAAAACGCATGCCTCCATCAGGGGCTCAACGTTGGTCGAGATTCCGAATTGCGGCCACATACCCCATATCCAGAAGCCCGAAGAGTTTCGCAACGCAGTGGTCACGTTCTTCGCCGCCGACAGTTTATCGCGCTGATGCCCTGCGCACGTTGGATGCGCCAGCTCAAAAACGGGCGCAGCGAAATCGAGAAGTTGTACGCCTATACTTGCTTCCCGATCCGCGATACTCAGATGCGCCGGCTGATCGGGCTTGCCTGGAAGCCGACTAACGCGGCGGTTCTCATAGCTTGGTGGGAAAGAATCGAGCGCGCAGCAAATTGTGTTGCCGGGAAACTGGAAATCTGAGAGCGCAAGTTCGAAAAACCTGCAGATTCCTGCGTATCATGCGGTTGATACGTCCTTCTCCCTCGCCGGTCGATGTTCGGGAGGATCTTCGATCGAAGTGGGTGGAATTTTTTTGGTTTTTCTCATCCATTCGGCGGCTCTTTGTTCGGCCTCGAGCAGTTGCTCCATTGTCATCGTCTTGTTGACATGGTTCTTGGCTCGAGTGATCTGTTCATTCGCGATCAAGAACCACATGTACGCGCATACCAGGTCTTTCGGGCCAGCCCGCCGCGCCGCGTACAACTGTGCTAGGGCTAGCTGTGCGGTGGGCAAGCCTTGTTCGGCAGCTTTTTGACAGATGGCCAATGTCGCTTCGTCGTGATGATGGCCGTTGGTCGGACTTGCCAACAGTGCTGGCAGCAGCGATTGCGAGGGACTGGCCTGGCTTAGAGTCATAAACAACAGCTCGACCCGGCTGGAGACACCTAACTTATCGAACACTCGAAACAGGTAGTTCTTGATTGTGTGTTGACTCAAACCCAGACGGTCGGCGATTTCGCGGTTGGTGAGCCCCTCGGCGAGACTGCGAACTACCTCCATTTCGCGCTTTGAAAGCAGGTCCAGACCATTGGCGTCCACTGCGCGGACCGTGGGCGAAGACGCCAGCGCTTCGACGGCAAAAGCCATCTGCACGCTGTTAGCCCAGATCTGCCCCTCGTGAACGCTGCGAACGCACTTGCAGAGCGATTCGATAGACTCGTGGCGACTGAAGATTCCTCTCGCACCTGCGCGGAACGCTTGCAAAATAAATTCACGCTTCGACGAGTCCATCAACATCACAGCGCGGATCCGAGGATGGGACACCCGTATTTCACGCAAAACTTCAAACGCACGGTGCGATTGCTCGTCCAGGTTAGAACTGATCAACAAGACATCGGCCTTATGGGCGGCGGCGGTCGCGATCACACCGTGGGAATCAGAATCTGCACTGATCACATCCAATTCGTGATCGCGTTTGAGCGCGTCGGCGAGCAATTGAGTATGGATTCGGGTGCTGTCCGCAACCAGTACGCGGATTCTGTCCCCTATAACACGTTGGGTCTGCATGGTTTAACTCCCGCGACACGGTTTAAGTGGGTTCCAGACCGGGAACCGAATCAACCAAAAACCAAAACGAAACAAGCTGTCCTGGGTTGGGGGATCTCCCACAGGCGGGGGGATACACTTGTTTTATACGGGGGAGTTATGCCGATCGAAAGCAAGTCTAGCGTATTCGCGAATGGAAAGCAAGGGAAGGTCGCAAACGCTTGCACTGGTTGCATGAGGTTGCAGCCATAGCGTGGTTGCGCGCGTACCTCGGCCTCTCCGATTCAGCTTCTCGAGATGTCGTTCGATGTCCATCGACTCCGTTGATATCCTTGTTTAATCAATAGGATAGAGACCCCTCGCGCCGTCTGCGCGGCGACCACGAAAGCCAATACGAGAGGTGAACATTCTCCGCCAGCAGTACCGAACCTCTCTGCCAGATGAGAATCTCTTCTCTAGGGCTATCGTCTGTTGACAAAGGGAATCTATGCCCTCTTATATATGAGAAGTCCGGCGCAGAGAGCGGGTACCTCTTGCAGCAACCTGCACACGAATGTAGCCTAGCTTCACCTTCGGGCAACCAACTCAGAGCCGAGTTCCCATCCCCCTTGCCCGGTAAAGGGAAACTTTATGTGCCAGTGGTCCAGTCTGAAAAGTAATTGAGGGTGGACGCTGCACAACGAACAGATTTGGAATTCCTGCAGAGGGTGTGCATCGCTGCTTGACGCGAAATTATATTTGCAATAATGTAGATTAACTTAGTAGAGATTATTTCTCCCCCTGAATCTCTGCAACAAGGTCCCCCGGGTCCCCCAAAGTTTTGAGATATCCGTCTTTCTGCGGCTATTCCTTAAGCATAGAAGTCACCTTGTGACTGAGAGGGCGAAGCTATGAGTGCCGGCAACCAGTCGTGGGAGGTTTCGAATACGGCACCCATCGTTGGATCCGGTGCTGAGAACTGGTATGCCGTGCATACCCGTGCCCGTCACGAAAGAGTAGTCGCCCAGCGACTGCGCGAACAAGGAGTCAACACTTTCCTGCCATTAGTCACCGAGGTACATCGCTGGAGCGACCGGCGAAAATCCGTGGACGTGCCCCTCTTCGGCTGCTACGTCTTTGTGAAATTACCTTCAACCGGCGAGGATCGATTACGTGTGCTGCGCATCGACGGCGTATTCAAGTTCGTCGGCGCTCGCGGCGTGGGAACGCCAATCGCTGAGTCGCAAATCGAAGCAGTTCGTAAATTGATTGGCCAACAACTGCCCTGGAGCGCCCACCCCTTTCTTGAGATTGGGCAGCGGGTGCGGGTGCGGGGCGGATCGCTGGACGGAGTCGAAGGCATTCTGCTTTCCCGAAATGAAGACAACACCTTAGTGGTTTCTATAGATGCCATTCAAAGATCTCTGGCCGTCCGCATCCAGGGATATGACCTTGAACCGGTTTAGAATTCGTCTCTTTCTCCCGCACTTCCAAAAGGACCTGCAATCCCGTGACAGAACCTGGAATTGAATCCGCACGTCTTCTAGTGGTCAGCAAGGAACCGGCCGTGGTTCGCTCGCTCTGGTCGATTGCTGAAGCGAATGCCTGGCAATTGGAGACGGTGGGCAGCGGTTGGGAGGCATTGGAATCCGTCCAGGGGGGGATTACACCGGATCTGCTGCTGCTGGATTTGCCTCGTGGAGATGCCGATAGCCTGCACATCTTACGTTGGCTGCGCAGGCTTCGTCCCAACTTGCCGATCATCTTGGTTTGTTATCCCGATGATGCAGGGCGAAAAAATGAAGCGATCCGCCTGGGTGCCCAGGAGTATCTGGTGAGGCCCTTCGAGGACAAGCAACTTGAGTTCACGATTTGCGGCCAGCTCAACTCACGAAGCGACAGCATCGAGATGGAGATTGCGAGCGAGGACATCGAACAGGTCAGCGAAGACGCATTCTTCGTCGGCGCGAGTCCGATCATGCGCAAGCTTCGTGCCCAAGCAGAATTGCTGGCGCAAGCCAGTGTTCCGGTGCTCATCCTGGGGGAAAGTGGAAGCGGAAAAGATACCGCCGCTCGGCTCATTCACAAGCTGTCGGTCCGCTCCGGATTCAAATTTCTGAAGGTAAATTGTTCGGCGTTGCCTGGCGATCTGCTCGAAAACGAACTGTTCGGTTATGAGCGGAGCGATTCTACGGGCGCAGTACGATTGAAGCCCGGCAAACTAGAGCTATGCGAAAAAGGAACAGTTCTGCTCGACGAAATTGCCGAGATGCCCACGAGCGTTCAAAGCAAGTTGCTGCAGGTGCTGCAGAACAAGCAGTTCTTCCGGCCAGGCAGCGGCGCCACGGTTGAGGTTGACGTCCGCATTCTGGCCGCAACCAGCGCCAACATTGAGCGAGCACTTTCTGAAAAGAAACTGCGGGAAGATCTTTATTATCGGTTGAGCGCTTTCACGGTTCAGGCACCGCCGTTGCGACAGCGCAAGGATGAGCTGCCACTTTTGCTCCGCCACTTTATGCATCATCTGGCGAAGCACTACGGCTTGCCTCCGCGCACTTTTTCACCGTCGGTACTCGCTGCCTGCCATGCCTATTCGTGGCCAGGGAATCTCCGTGAGCTAGAGGAATTTGTGAAGCGCTACCTGGTGATGGGAGACAAAGAGCTGGCTTTTGTCGCGCCGAAATCAGACCATACGTCCGGGAACGGCAACTCGGCGAGGACGCCGGAACCAGCCATCGAAGTTCTCGTCGCGGGTGAGGATGGGGAACGATCCTCGGATCTCAACTCCTTGAAGTCGCTGGTACAGAGTGTCAGGTGCGAAGCTGAAAGAAGCGCCATCGCCACGGCTCTGGAGAAAACCGGCTGGAACCGGAAAGCCGCGGCACGGCTGCTGAAAGTCAGTTATCGAACCTTACTGTATAAGATCGAGCAATATCACATGAGTTCTGCGGAAACCCATCCCTCCGCATTTCCGGGGAATGGAACCAGGGGCAATGGAAAACGGATTTGAGCATGCGACTGGGACACGAGCGTTACAATTGCTCTCCTTGGAGCAAATCATGACAATGGCGGCAGCAAAGACGTGCCGATGGACAGCGATATTCACCGTCTGCATTCTTATCTCCGGTTGGGTGACTGCGCAAACTGAGCC
>Ga0074044_10001996_pt1 | contig 17992 bp, 7 predicted proteins | sample BogForMeECP23OM1_FD_94443 | JGI IMG/M metagenome (GOLD analysis project Ga0074044, IMG submission 94443) | Bog forest soil microbial communities from Calvert Island, British Columbia, Canada - Bog Forest MetaG ECP23OM1 | ecosystem: Environmental > Terrestrial > Soil > Wetlands ...
ACGGTCGAGTTGGACAAGTCCGTCGATGCCGATCCGAGAGCTATGTATTTCCGCCAGGCCATGAACGGGCTCTATGTGCGGATGGCGCTGTTGACCATGCTGTTGGATAAGGAGCAGTGAGGGGAAATACCAGCAAATTTAAGGGAAGGAGTTCCACAGGTATGCGGCTTTCCTTGTCTGTGAATGGGGCTGCTCCCATCGTTGCTTCATTGCCTGGTTCGGGCTACTTGAGCGCCCACCTGAATATGAGCGACCGCCCTAAAGAGAATGAGCGCGGCAGTAGTGTAAGCATTGGCGGCATCGAGACCAGGGAAACCGAGACCGTGCATTTGAAGTGGCCCACTCTCGAACTGGGGACCGGCGATCTTGTGGAGTTACGAGTTCTGCCCAATGGGGAAGGCGACGCGCCCCGCGAAATCCGCAAGTCATCTGAATCGCCAAACAATCTCTTCTCCAACACCGAACTGGCGAAGGAACTTCTGCAGGCCGTTTCGGAATTCGAGGGAAAGCTGACTCAGTTGCTCGACAAGTCCGAGAAAACTGAGCCCGCTGACGAACACAGGAAATTTACTAAAGCGTGGGCTACTGTCGCGTGGGATGTCGGCCAGAACCTACTGCATCCGGTGTACCGGCGGCATCGGGAACTGATCCCTGAGGATCTGAAGGGCGAGCTACTGTAGCTCTGGCGGACCTCGCTGCTGTCGACCAACGTCCGCAGATTACTTCGTGCTTCAGGACTGCACCATTAATGGAATCACTACTTCCCGGTGAAAGGAACTTATGACAACCGAACTCATAGAGAAACCCATGCGCACCCAGGACTTCATCGAACTCGAAAACCAGTATGGAGCTCATACCTATCGTCCGCTTGACGTGGTGATCGAGCGGGCGGAGGGCGTGTGGGTGTATGACGTCGAGGGCAAACGTTACCTCGATTGCCTGGCGGCGTATTCCGCGGTGAATCAAGGACACTGCCATCCCAAAATTCTCGAAACCCTGAACCAGCAGGCGCGGAAAGTCACGCTTACCTCGCGCGCATTCCGCAACGAGCAACTGCCTCTGCTCTGCAAGGAACTGCATGAATTGACCGGCTTCGACATGGTGCTGCCCATGAACTCAGGCGCGGAGGCGGTCGAAACCGCGGTCAAGACGGCTCGCAAGTGGGGCTACAAGATTAAGGGCATTCCCGAGGACAAAGCCGAGATCATTGTGTGCGCCAATAATTTTCATGGCCGCACCGTCACCATCGTGAGCTTCTCCAGCGACGAACAATATCGCGATGGCTTTGGCCCGTTCACTCCGGGGTTCAAAGTCATTCCATTCGGCGATGCTCGCGCCCTGCGCGAAGCCATCACGCCTAACACTTGCGCCTTTCTGGTCGAGCCGATTCAGGGTGAAGCCGGAATCGCGATTCCGCCCGAGGGATTTCTGCGGGAAGCGGCGGAAATCTGCCGCCAGAATCGGGTGCTGCTGATGGCGGACGAAATTCAGTCCGGCCTGGGACGAACCGGCAAACTCTTCGCCTACATGCACGAAGGCATCACGCCCGATGTGTTGATCGTGGGCAAAGCGCTGGCCGGCGGATTCTATCCGGTCTCGGCCGTGTTGGCGTCGCGCGAGATTCTCGGGGTGTACCACCCCGGCGACCACGGCAGCACCTTCGGCGGCAACCCGCTAGGCTGCGCCATCGCGCGGACCGCGCTGCGCGTGCTCATCGAGGAGAAGATGGTGGAACGCTCCGCCGAGCTAGGCGCGTATTTCCTGACCCTGCTGCAAACCCTGCGCAGCTCCGAATTGAAAGAGGTGCGCGGCAGAGGCTTGTGGATTGGGATCGAACTGCACGGTGCTGCGCGTCCCTATTGCGAAGCGCTTAAGGAAGAAGGAATTCTGTGCAAGGAGACGCATGGCCGCGTGATTCGCATCGCGCCCCCGCTCATCATCACCCGCCAGGAAATCGACTGGGCCTTCGAGCGCATCGCAAAAGTGATTCAGAAGCGCTGAAGCTGGATGAGGGTCGTGGCGCGGGCGCCCTCGCCCGCGTGTTGACCCATGAACTCGCATTCCGGATTGATCTGGAACCGCCCCTGGTATCCAGACGACCGGGATCGCCACGCTTTCTTAAACAGGCCCGCCCTGACAGGCGTGCTTTATCGTTGACTGCATGACTCAACTCCGATAATCTGCTACAAGATACATTATCTGCAAGATAATCGTCGATCTTTGACAATCTGATCCAGGCGATGGCGCGGCTTAGACCTCGCTCTAACACTTAGCCCACCCTGGTTCCAAAATAGTACGACTTACCTTCGCGCCCGCCATAACTCCAATGTTCTCTAGATTTTGCGTGTAACTCCTTTAAACTCAAAGATCTAGCACATAGTCATAAAATAAAGCGTTTGCTTTCAAGATTTTGCAAACAACAAGGGGGAGGGGGGGACCAGTACTAGAAAGTAAACTCCGTCCCAAAACGGGAATGCAGCCGCGGCCCGAACCAGGTCAGAGCGTCACCGAAGCCGCGGCTCGCGGTCTCGATCACATTACCTTGCGGCTCATGCTCACGACCCCGTGACCTCAATCACAGCGGAGCCACTTGCTTTGGGTTTATCGTGTAGAAGGTGACCCTTATGTCTTCCCCCGCCCTTAGTTCGCCCACCATGGAAGATGGTTTGCGGCAGATGGCTCCGTTACAGTTGCGTGCGGCTCTGGCGAACTTTCTGCCTAAAGGAGCGACGGCGGCGGAGCAGACTCGGGCCATTGAAGCTGGGTTGCGAAGCCCGATTGGCCAGGGCATGCGGGACACGATGGCGCGATGGATCGTGGACGAGATCGTTCCGGTGGAGAGGTTGGTCCCGCAGGCTTACATCAAGTGGCGTCCGCCGGTGCGGGACGCGATGATGTTTGTGGTGGCGCGGCTTTCGCCCGCGCGGCTTGCTCCCAAATTGCTGGAGCAGCTTGAGCTTCCGTTGGACACTTCCGCAGAAGTGCGCTTGCTGCGGCTGATCGCGAAAGTGCCTGGGTTGCAGAAACTGGGACAAGTGATCGCGCGCAATCAGCATCTTCGTCCGGCGCTGCGGAATGCGCTGGAGCGGCTGGAAAATGGGATTCGCGATGTGCGGCCGGAGGACGTGGTCGCGATCATTAAGCGAGAATTGGGGCCGCGGGTAGAGAAATATGGCGTGAAGATTGCGCCGACTATTCTTTCGGAGGCCAGTGTCAGCGCGGTGGTGCGCTTTACCTGGCGTAATCCGGAGAGTGGAAAACGGGAGCGAGGGGTTTTCAAAGTTTTGAAGCCTCACATCCCGGAGTATTTTGCGGAGGACATGGACTATTTGCAGGGGCTGGCGCAATACTTCAGCGACCGGCAACACAATTACGGATTTCCTTCGAAGCTGCTCCCTGATACTTTCAAGAAAGTACGGCGGTTGCTGCGGCATGAGGTCAACTTTGCGCGGGAGCAGAAGACGCTGGTCGAAGCTTGGGGCCTGTACCGGTCGATGAAGGGCGTTCGCGTCCCACGGTTGATTCAGCCGCTTTGCACACCGAGAATAACGGCACTTACCGAGGAGCGTGGGATCAAGGTGACGAACGCGGCGGCGCGGCTGCCGGTCGCGCGACGCAGGAAAGTTGCCGAGCAACTCATCGAGGCGCTGATCGCGGTGCCGCTTTTGGCGGCGCAGGATGATGCGATTTTTCACGGTGATCCCCATGCGGGGAATCTGCTTTATGACAATCGCACCGGCGAGTTGACGATCATCGACTGGGCGCTGCGGGAACGCTTGAGCCGCGATCAGCGGCGGCATCTGGCGCTCTTGTTTCTGATGGTGACTTTGCGCGACCCGGTGGGAACCTGCAACGAAGTCTTGGCGCTCAGCCAGCAGCACATTCGAAGCAATTCACCGCGGGGGCGGATGGTGGGGGAATTTGTCACGAATTTTCTTGGCGAGTTGCCGGTGACGCGCTTCTCTAGTGGCGTGGATGCAATGCTGCTGCTGGAACGGCTTGCCATGAAGGGTGTGAAGTTTCCGGGGCCGCTGATTATGTTGTCCAAGGTGATGTTTACGCTGGATGGAATTCTGGGGGATATTGGAGGGTCCGAGAGCGGCTTGGGCTTTGCCATTGCTCGTCACGTAGCCCAGCATTGGATCACGAATCGCAAGGAGTTCCGTTCGCCTCTGAAGACTCGGGACTGGGTCACGCTGCAGTGCAGTGCGTTGCTTTATACGGGGCGCTTGTGGCTTCAGTGCGAGCAGGCGATTTTGGATCGGTTGTTGCCCGTGGGTTCGACGGCGCTGGTTGCGTCGGCGCAATGAAGGGCCTAGCGTGTCAATCCGGTTTCGTTGACGATCCCTAAGCCGATATCGGTTTGAAAGCGTGAGCCCGACGGGGATAGCGGCCCGTGATCTTGCGGATCAATCCGTGAAATCGATGGAAACCTGCGGTATCCGGTAGAAACATAAACGGACACTCCCCCGGAACCACCCGGATCCCTTGTTCCTTGCAGAATGCGACCGCTTTCGCACTGACGGAACCCTTGCCCGTCGCCCGGTACATCCAAACTCGCCGTATGTCCGCCTGGGCGCAGTCGTTCACGACTGCTTCGGTGGCTTCCGGCAAAGTCATCAGTAGTGCAGCTTTGACGGGAGGCTGGATGTCCTGCACGCGAGCGAAGCATCGTCGTCCCTGTACCTCTGTAGCGTTCGGATTTACCGGAACAACGTCATATCCGCGCCGAGTCAGTTCTTCGAAGAGCTTCACACTGAAATTTGCCGGGTCTCGTGAGACCCCTACCATCGCAATACGCTTCTGGGCCAGGAAATCCTCGATGATTGCAAGTGATGCACGCTGAGTTGTCATATCCCCGCCTCTGTCCGAAAATTCTGTTCCACATCCGGTCGGGCTGTCAGATCTATCATCTGACGCGGGCCGGCTGCGCGTCAGCAGCATCGTTCCAATCGGTTTCTGTCGCTGGAGGAATAAAGCTCATCGCACGTTCGGTCAGTGCAGTAATAGTCAGGCTGGGATTGACTCCGAGGTTGGCTGCCACTACGGAGCCGTCACAGATGTACATGTTCTTGTAGTTGAAGACGCGATGGTGGGAATCGATCACGCCGTGCGTGGAGTTATCGGCGATCACGCAGCCTCCGATGCAGTGGGCCGTGCCTGGAACGTTGAAGAGGATCTCGGGAAGCATGCTCATGGGAAAACCGCCGGTGAGTTTCGCCAGGGTCTTGGCAAACTCGTTAGCTTTCGGAATGTATGTAGGAACCTTTTCGCCGTGGCTGACTAGAAACTTCCGGAAGGGCCAGAACCAGGGGCGCTGCCAGCGCATCTCGATTTCTCCCTCGACCGCCTGCATGCAAAGAAGAATTACGAACTCGCGGGCCCAGCCCACGGGTTGCAGTACGCGAAACGTCTTGAACGGGTGGCGGAGCATCGACTTTATGACGTTCCTCACCCAGAGTGCAACACGACTGGGACCGGGCCGGCCATCGGTCAGGATGGTGGTGAGAAATCCCATAGCGTCGGAGCCGCGTGGGTAGCGGACGGCTTCAATATGGGTATGCTCGTCAATATAGACGCCGGAGCCGATGGCGATGCCCTGCGAGACGTCCTGGGAGTAGCCGGGTGTGCGTGCGCCGATTAGCGATTCGGAATTGGTGCGTACGTGCTGGCCGAGTTGGCTGCTGATGTCGGGTAACGAGCGTTTTTCTTTGAGATGAAAAAGAAGTTCCATGGTACCCAGCGCGGAGCCGGAGAAGACCACTCCGCGGCAGGTGAAGCGTTGGTGGTGGCGGCGAATCCACGCAGTGGATTTGACTGTGCCTACTTCATATCCGGCGCTGCCGTCGATCGCGCCAGGCAATGGTTTGACGTTCACGACCCTGGTTTCGGGGAAGACTTGCGCTCCGTGTTTTTCCGCCAGATACAGGTAGCCGACGTCGAGAGTATTTTTTGCGCCGTAGCGGCAGCCCATCATGCAGCCGCCGCAGGCGATGCAAGTGGTTCGCGGCGGGCCTTCACCGTCGAAGTACGGGTCTGGGTAGGTTTGATTGCCAGGCTCTCCATCTTCAGGCTGGAAAATGCCGACCTTGGTGCAATAGAAAGTCTGCCCGGTACCCGAGGCTTCCGCGGCTTTTTTCAGGAGAAGGTCGGCGGGGCCGAGAATTCTGTTTTCCGTCACACCGAGCATGTGCGCGGCGGTTTCGTAGTGCTGGGACATTTCCGTTTTCCAGTTGGATAATCCCGTCCAGGATCCGGCTTCCCATACTTTTTCGGGGGGCTGAAGCAAGGTGCAGGCGTAGGTGATTGATCCGCCGCCGACGGCACAGCCGTGGAAGATGGTTGCGTGTTTGAAAAACTGGATGTTGAAGAAGCCGCGCAAACCGAGATTGGGACGCCATAGCCAGCGATGGAGGGACCAACTGGTGTTTGGGAGATTGTCGGGCGTCCAGCGACGGCCCATTTCCATTACCGCAACTTTGTAACCCTTCTCCACCAGTCGATGGGCGGAAACACTGCCACCAAAGCCGGAACCGATGACGATGAAGTCGAAATCGAATTGCTGGTTGCGATCCATACATATGCCTACATGCACGCCACCTCCGCTAGGCACACCGGGAAACACTGTCGAAGAAGTGGGCCGGGATGTTTAGGGGGATGGGTGGATCCAGCGGCTGTGCAGCGACGACGGTTCGCAGAATGTTGTCGGTATTCTGCCACCAGCCGTGGAAGACGTGACCGCCGGTATAACGAACTTGTAGTGGGCTCCAGCCATTGAGGTCGAACGATCGAGCGAGTGGGGTAACCGTCACGCAGCGGGTGTCGAGGCGAAGGCCTTCGTGCAGAGCTTTGAGAGCGCTCTCTTTTGCGCTCCAAAGCAGCGCGAGGAGGCGAGGGCGGTCTGCGGGGGACGCGCGCGCGACCAGCGCTTGCTCTTCGGTGGTGAAGTAATCGGCGACGAAGGCATCGCTACGGGGCTCGACGATTTCCAGATCACAGCCTATGGGCGCGCCGGACTTCGCCACGGCGCAGGCCGCTATCCCATCGCGGTGGGTGAGTGAAATCGCGAACGCTACCGGCTGGTTGGAGAGAAAGACTTCGGGGGCGCCGGACGGTGCGGGACGCACGTCCATTTTCTGGAAGACCTGGGGATGGGCGGGCATGTCGAGGCATACAGACAGGGCGCATTTTGCCGTCCAGCGTCCCAGTCGCCAGTCGGCGCGGCGCTTGGCAAAGCGCATGCTCTTCAGGCAGGCTGCTTCGTTGGCGCTCAGCCAATCGTTCTCGGCTGGTACATTGGCTTCGGTCTGTTCCAACCAATACACATTCATCAAATTCACCTTGGCCGGACCCTCACCGTTCTCGTGACGGTGTAGAGTGCGTGCCCTCAACCGTTCGGGCCTTCTCAATACAGCAAATCGAGAACTGCTCTATGCGGCTTCCTCAACCGTGGCTTCCGGTGTCCCAGCTTCTTCCGATGTTCCAGTCTCCAACCTCCCGGCTAGCCGCTTTGCGGCTTCCGATTGCTCCACCCTCACAATCCCGCGTTCGACTGCGTGGATCAGGTAAGGACGGAGGTTTGCGGGCGGAATAATGCAGTTGAGAGCACCCACGTCAAGAGCGCGCTGCACGCTGTGTACGCGGTCAAACTCGGCAGCCATCTCGCCCAGTTTCTCGGAGTGGACGACTTTGAAGAGTTCGTCCCACTGGGCGCGCAACCGGCCTTTCTCCGCACCCTCAGCCTGAGCCATGGCCTGATTCAGCGGCTGCAGGCGCGCATCTTTCCGGGCCCTGGCTTCGACTTCGCTGGCGAAAACCACGGCCGCTGCAGGAGCACCGCCGATGACGGAGGCATAGGTTCCCTCCAAGGCCGCAACCTCCAGGTTTTCATTCAGCCCTCGCGAAAAGACCACGTAAGCGCCACCGTGATAGCGAGAGATCACGCAAAAGACGACGGGACCTTTAAAATTCACTATGGCCCTGCCGATCTCGGCGCCGTACTCTAACTGCAGGCGACGCATTGACTCCGGCGAGCCATCAAATCCCGACAGGTTGGCCAGGACGACGACGGGCCGATTGTTGCTGGCAGCGTTGATGGCGCGAGCCACTTTCTTGGAGGACTGCGGGAACAAGGTCCCCGAGGTCCATTGATCGGGCCCGTCGGCTGGGACAAATCCAATGCGGGGCACGGGCTGGGATTCGATACCGATCAGACAAACGGGATAACCACCGAGATGGGCATCCCACACAACCGCGGTTTCCGCCGCACGCATGCCAGCCCAGCGTTCCAAGGGCGCATGGTCCTGGTCGATGGCCGCGGTCATCACTTTGCGAATCTCAAAGGATCGCTTGCGTCCAGGGTTGGTCTTGTCCGAGAGGATATCGCCGATCAGTTCGAAGCTGTCTTCAGTGTTACCGTTGCTGTTCCCGCCGTGAGAATAGACTCGCACATCCCGATCGGTAGGATCGGTAGTTACTTCTCGACGTGGGAAGCGCTCGCCCGGCGCCACGTAGGCGTGTTCGTAGTGGCGCAACAAAATGTGGCACGCGTCATCGATATCGCGAGCCCAATACTGCGCCTGGCCGTTGATACCCATGATGCGATCATAGCCGCCGATGCCTTGATTATCCTCGGCGGAGACGCTGCCGGAGTAGTCCAAGGCGCGCTTGCCGGTGAGCACCATGGCGCCTTTCGGGGTCATGATCAGAATGCCGCGAGTGTGCATGAGCATGGTGGCTTCGGCGTTCCAGTACGGCTGCGCACCGACGTTGATACCATTCACCACCAGATTCACTTCGCCGCCCGCTTGCGTGAACTCGATCAGACCCCGCAGGACGCGAGCAATCCAATCCATGTTCTCTACGCCGCTCTCCATCGAGATCTTGGCGCCGGCCGAGATAGGGAACCATTCCAAGGGGACGCCCATCTCCTGGGCCAGTTTCAAAGCTGCGAGGATGCAGCGGCACTCTGGCTCGGCTATGGCACCGAGATCCTTGCTGGGGTCCCCCAGCATTAGAACGCGGCTCATGCCCTCGGGATACTTGGTTGTGAAGTTGCGGATGACACCGAGGATGATGTTGGCCTTGTTTTGGCCGTAGGGACGATCGACGGGAACCAGATGGCCTTCGGAGTCAAGGTCATGCTCGATGAAATCGCCGGCGGGAAACTCTGCCCGCGTGTGTTCTGGAGCGGGAGTGAGCATTCTTATAATTTCGTACGGGTAGATGAGCCCGCGCTGGCGCATGCGGACGACCTTCTGCTCATATTCGGTTAATGGTTTGATGGGTTCCATTTTGTCCGCGGGCCGGAAGGTGACGAGCATGCCGCGGCCGCCCGGACTGGAGATGCGAACTACCATATCGCGCAACTCGCCAGTCGCGGGATTGGGAATGCGAGCGCGCACAATTACTTGTTCCAAGCCCAAGCCTTCGGTCGCGGGAGAAAGTCTGCGTACCAGATCGCGCAGTTCATCGCGTCCGAGATTAAGAGGGGGCCATACATTAAGGAGAATGCGATTCCAGTAGAGGCGCTGATGGGGCGGACGCCGCGACTGAAACACCCGGATACTAGCCATTGCTTCGGCTAGCATGCGTTCCAGATGCGGCAGTTGAACGACGCGGCCGGCCTCATCCCGGACCGGAGTTACGTCGCGCACTTCCGCGCATGCAAACAGGCGCTCATCCTTGGGGTTGTCGCGGGCCACGGCATGAAGGAGGTAGACGTCTTCGACGGACGACAGCCGATCAATCTTGAAATTGCTGAGCCGCCAGAGATGCAGGCGCTTGCCCATCATGGGGTGGATTCCGCGGTAGAACTTGTCCTCTTCATAGCCATTTTCGCCGGGGCGATAGCTGAAATGCTGCCTGGCGGCCATACCGTGCCCGTGGCTGGGAACAGCGACCGTGACCAGGATGCGGCGGATCGAGCGCGGGAAGCCGGCCTGGTTAAGCACGGAGCGTACTTCCTGCTGCATGAGCTCCGCGTCGCCCAGCCAACCGGAATGGAAAACGTAAAAGTCGATGACGATGTCATGGTCGGCGGGCACTTCTGTGATCATGGGAAAGAGTGTGCGCGCCGCGTGCGAGAGTTGGGAATACTCAGCGTGCGTGGTGAAGACATGAATGCGCTTTCCCTCGTAATCGTATTCAGCGGTCGCATAGCTCTGCCCTTCCACCGCGAGGGAGCGAAAGTTGGTGAGCTTTCGAATGCGGTAGTACCGCCAAGTGAGGGCTTCCAAAATCAGCTTACGCATGGCGGGATCGGCGGAGGCTAATCGGCCGGAGAGCAGGCTCGCCAGTGGCTGGGGACATTCGATCAAGGCGCGGACTCGCTCGTGGCGGTCGGCGGCATCGGGATTGGCAGCCATGTAGGCGAGGTGCGCTTCCACCTGCTCGTACACTTGCTTACGTGCGTGCTCAAACTGAGGTTGATCGAAGTAACGATAGCGTACTTCGCGGGCCAGGTCGGTGACCGCGGGAAATAGCCCATTGGTCATGGACGCCATCCGGTCGAGGAGGGTCCGGAAAGAATCCTCAGCTTGCGGTGATAGCTTCTGGGTGTGCCGCCGACGTCGTTCGAGCACGCCCACAACGGGCGCGATTTGCTGCTCCACACGTTGATGCGATTTGTAGATCCAGAGCAAACTTTCTTCCAGCTCCGGCGAACGATCGAGCGTCCGCACTCCGTAGTGAGCCAATGCGCGTTGAAGCGCACTGACAAAGGCCGGCGGGAGTGCTTGACCGCGCGTCTCCAGCATGCGCAGATAGGAAAAAAGATGGGCTTCGGCGCTGGGCTCTTCCCCGCTGGCGCGATGGTTTACCTCGGGCTCGCGTTGGAAGAGGGAGCATATGTCGACAAAGATATTGAGAATCTGATCTTCGGCCTGGCGGATTTCGTCGCTGTCCACGGGGCAACGCTGACTCCATTCGGCAAAGAGCTGTGCGGTATGCTTCGGATCCACATCAAAGCCCAACATGAGCTGGCGAAGTTCATCGAGGCTCTGCCGGCAGGTGGATTCGACAGCTTGTCCGTTTGCGCTTGAGACGAGCGAAGCGCCAAAGATCACCCGCTGCGCGTCAGCAACGGTATCGCTGTCGGCGATGGGGTCGATCTGCAGGAGCGGGGCTCCAGTGTCTACCTGCACGTTGGGGATGGTCATCACTTGGCGGACTTTTCCGGAAAATGGAGCTACTACCTGCATCTCCATTTTCATGGCTTCGAGCACCGCCAGCCGGTCACCAACGGCTACCGTGTCGCCCGGCTTGACGGAGATGGAAACGACCACCGCCGGGGCTGGGGCGTGCACTACGCCTCCGTCATCTCGATCAATGCGGTGAGCAACCCCGTCCACTTCGATCATGTAGCTTAGCCCCTGAACTACGGAGACGATGCGAAAACGCCGCCCGAAGACGGTCAGCCAACTTTCGAACTGACCCAGACGGTCAGTCTGGGCATCGATGCGGGACCCATTCACGTCTACGCGGTATCGCTGGGGACCGAGGCGATAAATCTTAGGCGAGTAGCAATGGCCTCGATAGCGCAATTCCGCGGTCCGACCAACCTCACTCCGAACCTGCGGCCGCCCGCGCACCGCCGATGCATAAAACTGCGCCTGCTCTACGGCCAACTGGGCAACGTAGGTTTCGATCGCGGCTTGAACCAGAGCCACATCGGCGTAGTGCCTGGAGAGATGTTTACCAGTTGCGGCCAAGGAATCCAGCCAACCATTGTGAAATTGTCCAGTTTGCACTTCGGGGCGGCTCAGCAATTCCAGTAGAAAGGATTTATTGCTGGCTCCGCCCTTGATGACGACCACGCTCTCGCGCAGTGCGCGCTGCAGGCGAGCAAGCGCTTCTTTCCGGTTCTGGCCGTAGGCGATGATCTTGGCGATCATGGAGTCGAACTCCGATGGGATGGTGTCGCCTTCCGCGACTCCGGTGTCGATGCGTACTCCCGGCCCTGGCAGAATTCTGAAGCGTTCAATTACGCCCGGAGCTGGAGCAAAGCCGTTATCCGGGTCTTCGGCATTCAGCCGCACTTCAATGGCATGACCGATGGTGAGCGGTGGCTTGCCTTCCAGGCGGCCGCCACGGGCGACGTGAATCTGAAGCTTGACTAGATCGAGTCCGGTCGTGCATTCCGTGACTGGATGTTCTACCTGCAGCCGCGTATTCATTTCCATGAACGAGAACCGATTGATCTCCGGTTCGTAGAGGAATTCGACGGTACCCGCGTTGTAATAGCCGGTTGCCTGACTCAAGCGCACCGCAGCTTCGCGCAGCGCCTGATCTTGCTCGGGAGAAAGCGCCGGCGAAGGCGCCTCTTCGAGGATTTTCTGATGACGTCGCTGGACGGTACAGTCGCGCACGCCTGCGGCCCAGGTCGTCCCGTAGTAGTCGGCAATAATCTGGACCTCAACGTGGCGGGCGGCTTTAACTTGTTGCTCCATGAAAACGGTTGGATCGCCAAAAGCTTTAAATGCCTCGGCGCGGGCGCTGGAAAAGGCTTGTGGGAGTTGGTCCGCGGAACGGACCGCGCGAATGCCGTGGCCGCCGCCTCCGGCGGTAGCCTTAATAAGGAGCGGATAGCCCAGCCGTTCGGCGTGGATTAAGGCTTCATCGATGGTTTCCACCGGCCCGTGGCTCCAGGGCGTTACCGGTACCTGCGCCTGCTCGGCCAAGCGTTTGGAGGCGATCTTGTCGCCCACGCGCCGCATGATATCGCCGTCAGGGCCGATGAACACGATGCCCAACAGGCGGCACAGATCAGCGAAAGCGGCGTGCTCGGCCACGAAGCCCCATCCCACCCATACTGCGTCAGCACGCGCAACGGCCAGCGCGTGCTCGAGCCGGCCATAGTGCACGTAACTGCTCTTGGGCTGCTGGGTGTCTGGATCGAGGACGTGAGCGGGACCGAGGCACACGGCCTCGTCGGCCTCACGCACGAACATGCTATGGCGGTCAGGATCGGTGAAAAGCGCGATTGTGCGCAACGTTGTGCCGTTTTCTTGATTGAAATCGCGGGCAGCGTGGATGAAACGCATGGCGGCTTCGCCGCGATTCACGATAGCAACGCGTTGAAATTCGTTTTTCATAAAGTCCCCCGATCAACTGATCGTCAGGACAATCAGTTCGCTTCTTTCATGCAGCGACGGCGTCCAGTGACATCGCAGTCTGCAGTGCCTTCAGCCGTCCGGCATCGACGGCGTTGGGAACCGCTACGGTGCGGTAGCCGTTAAGACGCAGATAGCAGTTCCCTTTCGTATCGGTAACCTGCGCGTCGAAGCTGCCGCGAGCCGGGTCGGACGTGACCACGGCGTACAAACGAGTGTCGGCCGACTCCGGTATTAATAATGATGACACGCGATCAATGTGCAGTGGCAGACCCATGCGGGCTTGCGTGCCCATTTCCCAGAGCCCGGCGGTCTGGAAGCAAAGCTCAATCAGACGCGGCGCCATAAGGGTTGGCAGTTCGGACGGCAGATGGTTTGCGGGCAAGCTGTTCGCCATCAGGCCAACAATCCGGTGTCCGTCCCACCAAGCTCGCTCCACAACCTGGTATGCGGGTCCGTGGAAGTAGAGTGGATAGATCTCCGCGGATTCGATGATGTGTCCAAGCGGGGTGCCCAACGGAGGCACGATCACCGCTTTGGACGTCTGTCTGGTGAGCCGTACCTGCGCGGTGAAGTGGGTTGTAACTTGTGGCTCGGCCTGGTTCGGGAGCGAACGTTGGCCAGTCAAGCGGCAGGATGCCAGGAGAGTATCGCGCTCGGGGCGAATCACTGCTTCGACTGTCACCGTGCGCGGTTCCTTCCGATAGAACTTAAATGGCGCCAGGAAATTTACGTCTTCGATGGCTTCGATATGCCAGCTGGGAAGGAGGCAGAGCGCAGCTTCGGCAAATGCCTCGATGCCCATGACTCCGGGCAGCACTGGTGTACCGTCAATTTGATGATCGTGGAGAAATGGTTGAATCGCCGGGTCTAGTGTGGTCTCGATTTTGAGGCCACTGTGCAGGCCGATGGTTGCGATCTTGCCGATGATTGGTCCTGGTGCGGATCGCGCCGTGGCTTCCGCTGATGATGCATCGAGTCCGCCGGTGGCATCCCACTCATTCAGCATAACACCGAGACGTTGGGCGATGACAATTTCGCCGCGAGTACCTCCGACCGTCAGTTCGCGGCGAATTAAAGGAATCCCCGCCTCTGGCGGCAGCATATCGATGCCGGCCAGCTCCATCATCTTAGGGATAGAACCGCGGGTGGCCATGCCGATGCCGCCCCATGCCGTCCAGTCGATGACAATGCCGCGCGTGGCTGGCCGCGTAGTGCGGAAGCTCGAAGTGATCTTGCACAGCAGGTCATTGGCAGAGCTATAGTCCGTTTGCCCAGCATTGCCGAAGCGTCCGGCAATCGAGCTGAACGCTACCGTTGCGCCGAGCGGCATGTCGCCGATGGCATACAGGAGATTGAACCAACCATCGCTTTTTACGTCGAAGACTAGGTCGAATTCACGCGCATCTTTGTCGGTTAAGAAGTGACTGCGCTCGGTGCCGGCGGCGTGCAGGAGTACATCGATGCGCCCGCTGCGCTCGCGCACTTGCTTGATGATTTTGGTTACAGCGTCTGCATCCGTGAGGTTAACGCTGAAGTAATGGGCTGTACCGCCAGCGGCCTGCACCGCGTCAATGGCGTTGCGGGCGGCTTGCGCGCGCTCCAGGGCTGCCAACTCTTTTTCAACCAGGGCGGGCGTGGCACGCTCGCCGCGTGCCTGGATGCGTGCGAAGAGATCACGCTTGAGACCGTCCTTGTCGCTGACGAAGCGTTTTAGATCGGGATTTGCCGCATCAGGCTCGGGCACCAGATCGAGCAAATAGAAGGTGCCGCCGGATGCGGTGGCCAAATCGGCGGTGATGGCGGATACGATGCTTCCGGCCGCTCCGGTGACGACGAACACGGTGTTACTGTCGAGGATTAGACCGGGCTTGCCATCGGCTGCGGGCTGTTCTTGCAGTTCGATCGTCCACCGCAATCCTTCCTTGTAGCCGATTTCGACTGCGCCCGGATCGCGCAGAGTCTCCTCAATCAATAGGTTGGCGATCTCGGATGATTTTCGTTCGGCTTCGAAGTCGACTGTTTTGACCAGAGAATCCGTCCGCTCTCGCTTATAGGTCTTGGTGAAGCCTGCGACGGCGCCGCCTAATGGCGCTAACGCGCCGGGCTCGTCGTAGCCGTGCTGTCCGCCGAGTCGCGTCGCCGAGACGAGGAATGTGCCCGGGGACGCGACCTGCTCGTACAGAATGCGCATGGTGGCATACAACGATTTGACGCGCACTCGCAGGGCTTCGTGCCAGCTGGCGAGGTTCATTGCTCTGAGGTCTCCCTCGTTGTCCAGAGCGGGCAGCCAGTAGACTCCTTGCACCGGGCCTGCGGCCAGCCAACTCTTGAGGGTGTTAGTTAGTGCGTCAGCTGCTTGTGTTGGGTCGATGAGGAGATCTTCAACGCCCATCGTCCGCAGCTGTTTTGCCAGCGCCTCTGCTACGCCAGACTTGTCGGGCATAATGACCACCCGACGAGCGGATCCGAGCATCACGCCGGTGGGCTTACAGATGGCAAGCGGCGGGCGCAGGTTAGGCACAGGCACGCGGCGTGGAATGCGATTGGCGGCATCGAAACTGGCGACCGGACGGGCAGTAATCGGCTTCGAAGCTGAAGATGTAGACACTGGCGGTTTTTTCTGCGCGGGTTCTTGTTTCTCTTTTGCGGCCGCGGAGCTTGCCGCGGACGCTTTGGGAATGCCGGGCTGCCGGTCGTGAGCGAACTTTATTACGTGGGCCAAGGTCGGGAAGTTGCGTAGCTTAAGGTTTTCATCCCGTGGAATGTTGTACGCAGCTCGCACCGCCGCGAACATTTCCGCTTGTTTGACGGTGTCAATGCCGAGGTCGGCTTCGAGATCGAGATCCAAGTCCAACATGTCTTTGGGATAGCCTGACTTTTCGGCGACGATGTCCAGCACCTTTTCCCTGATAGCATCGTCCGTTGCCGCTTGGGCCACGACTGGAGGTGGCGTGGGCGCCGTTGGCTCGGTGACAGTTGGTGCTAATGGAGGCGCAGACAACCCAGCCAAGTCGGGCCGATTGTCAAACACGAATCGGATCACGTGCGCTAATGTAGGGTAGTCGCGCAGCTTACGGTTCTCATCGCGTGGAATGTTATATGCGGCTCGGATTGCCGCAAACATTTCGGCCTGTTTGACGGTGTCGACGCCTAGATCCGCTTCGAGATCGAGATCCAAGTCCAGCATGTCTTTCGGATAGCCGGTCTTCTCTACAACCAGAGCCAAGACGCGATCCTTCACGGAATCGCCGGCAGTGGATTTCGCGGGGATTGCTGCGGGCGTCGGTTCAGTGGTGGGCTTGCCTGCCTGCGGAACGGTTGGCGTAGCAGCGGCTTGAGCCGACGTTGTCGCCGGCTTCGCCAAATCTGGGCGGTTCTCAAAAACGAAGCGGATAACGTGAGCCAGGGTTGGGTAATCACGCAACTTTCGATTCTCGTCACGGGGGATGCTGTAGATCTCGCGGATGGCCGCGAACATTTCCGCTTGTTTGACGGTGTCAACGCCGAGGTCGGCTTCGAGATCGAGATCCAAGTCCAGCATATCTTTCGGATAGCCGGTCTTCTCTACCACGAGTGCGAGGACGCGGTCCTTGACGGCCTCGCCGACATCCTGTTTCGCGGGAATCAGCGCAGGCGTCGCTGACGCAGGCTTGATTTCCTCCTTGATCGCCGGCGCCCCCGAGGTCGGAGCGGTTCCGGCCAGGTCCGGGCGTTTCTCAAAAACGAACCGGATGACGTGCGCTAATGTGGGATAGTCGCGGAGTTTGCGGTTTTCGTCGCGGGGAATGGTGTAGATCTCGCGGATGGCCGCAAACATTTCTGCCTGCTTTACGGTGTCGACGCCGAGATCGGCTTCGAGATCCAGATCCAAGTCCAGCATGTCTTTCGGATACCCGGTCTTCTCAACCACCAGGGCAAGAATGCGTTCTTTGACGGCCTCGCCAGCAGCGACTTGCGTAGATGCGGCAACCGGTACTGGTTTCTCAGCGATAACAGCAATTTTCGGCGGCGCCGGTTTAACTGCTTCTTTTATTGTTGCGGTTGTTGCACGGAGGTCTGGCCGTTTCTCATACACGAAACGGATGACGTGCGCCAAGGTTGGATAGTCACGCAGCTTGCGGTTCTCGTCACGAGGGATGTTGTAAGCTTCGCGGATAGAGGCAAAAACCTCCGCTTGCTTCACTGTGTCGACGCCCAGATCCGCTTCGAGGTCGAGATCCAGATCGAGCATGTCAACCGGATATCCGGTTTTTTCGGCTACCAGAGCTAACACTTTCTCTTTCACGGGATCGCCTTTCGCCGCCGCCTTTGGCGGCGCGGAAGGAACAGCGACAAGTGAAACATCCACTTTTTGTTCGGTCACCTTGTTCAGAACCGGCTTTGGCTCCGGCTTCACAGCCACGACCGGCGGGGCTGGGGATGGTGCTTGAACGGTGGGCGCCTGCTTCGTGCGGGCCGCTTGGGCGACTTCTGCGACCCGTGCTGCCGCCGCCTGATCGCGCACTCGCAGCGTACGGTGTATCACTTCCAAATCGGCGACTGGACAACCTGCAACTTTACTGAGCCAGGCACTCCAGGCAGTTTCGTCTGCAATGCGGTATGCGTACCCGAGAGCGTTCGGGGCTCGGCGAATCCCATCTTTCGTTTTCACCCAATGCAGGAGCATCATGCTGATCTGCGAACCGAAACCCGCGCCCAAGTGGATGGCGTACTCGACGGGATACGAACCGCCTTTGGACAGGTTCAATTGTCCTAGCTCGGGATCAACTTCCTTGAAGTTAGCGACCGGAGGAACACAACCGGTTTCGAGCGCTTTGACGGCAACGACATCTTCGATGCCGGTGCCCATGGCGTGACCGGTGAAGCCCTTAGTGTTG
>Ga0074044_10001997_pt1 | contig 17990 bp, 19 predicted proteins | sample BogForMeECP23OM1_FD_94443 | JGI IMG/M metagenome (GOLD analysis project Ga0074044, IMG submission 94443) | Bog forest soil microbial communities from Calvert Island, British Columbia, Canada - Bog Forest MetaG ECP23OM1 | ecosystem: Environmental > Terrestrial > Soil > Wetlands ...
CCCGGTCTCGCGATCGATCGTACGAAAATTGCTCATCAAAAAAACGCCCGTCGCCCTGCGCGAATCAATGTTTGATTCTAGCGTAATCGCAGGCGCGGCGCTAAGTCCGACAGGCTGCTAGACAGGCGAATCGTTTCGACCTATATGACTATAGTGGTCATATAAGAGTCGAGGCATGCGGGAAATTCAACTGAAAGACGCCAAGGCGCGGCTTTCCGCGGTGGTCGACGACGCCTTGCGCGGCGAGGAATTCGTCATCACCCGCCACGGCCACAAGCAAGCGGTCGTCGTCTCCTGGGAGACATGGAGACGGCTGTCGAACGTTCCGAGCTTCGGCCGCCTTCTGGCGGTGGCCCCCCTCGACGACGGAGACTTGGTTGAGCGAGACGAAACGCCGCTCCGAGACGCGGATCTTTGACCTACCTCGTCGACACCAATGTCATCTCGGCGCTCGCTCCCACGAAGGCCGAGCGACCCACAGCGGTGATCGACTGGCTCGATCGCAGATCGGACGACCTGTTTCTCTCGGTCGTCACGGCTGCCGAGATACGCTCCGGCATCGCCAAAGCGGCGCGCGGAGGGGCGAAACGCAAAGCTGAAAATCTCGCGGCCTGGTGGGATGCGGTCGAGCACCTCTATGGCGAACGCATTCTCCCTTTCGACCTCAAAGCCGCGACAATCGCCGGCGCGCTCTCGGACCGGGCGGCTGCGAAGGGCCGCGCGCCCGGTTTCGCCGACATCGCGATCGCGGCGACCGCCGAGGCGCGCGCACTCGTCTTGCTGACGAGAAACACGCGCGACTTCGAACACTTGTTTGATCGGGCGATCAATCCGTTCGAGACGCTGCCGGAGTGAGGGCGGCAAGCGGCCATATGTCGACGCGGTCTCGCGCCTCGTCCTGGCAAGCCTGCGAAGCAGGCGTGCGGCCGGGCTCGCGGCGCGAGATCGTGACGCGTTCGAGATTGTCGATTACCATTGAAGGCATGACGCGATGAATAGGGACGACGATATCTTCGAGGCGCCGCCCGACGGCTTTCCGATGGAGCCCGTGCATCCCGGCCAGGTTCTAGAAGACGAGATCGCGGCCCGCGGCCTCACCGCGCACGCGTTGGGGCTGAAGCTGCGCGTGCCCGCCAATCGAATCACGGACATCATCAACGGCAAGCGCGGCGTTTCGCCCGACACCGCCCTTCGCCTCGGCCGCTGCCTCGGCCCCGGCGCCGCGTTCTGGCTGAGCCTCCAGACCCAATACGACTTGGCGATGGCCGAGAAGCGGCTTGGGGCGAGGATCAGGGCGGAAGTCGAGGCGGCGTAGAGCGTCGACGCGAACCCTCATCCGGCGCGGCTGCGCCGCGCCACCTTCTCCCGCGAGCGGGAGAAGGGAACCTACTCCGCCGCGCTGCACTTCGCCCCCTTCCGCGCCAACACCGGCTTCAGGTAGGCGCCCGTGTAGCTGCGCGGGTTGCGGGCTATCTGCTCGGGGCCGATGGTCAACTGGTCGAGGATGTAGAGCGGCACCGACCAGGGTGAGAGCGTATAATTTGGGCGGGTCTGGCCGAGCGGTTGTGCTACTCTGCGTGGTAGCAGAGGCTTGGCATGAGCGAGAACCGGAAACTCGCGGCGATTCTGGCGGCGGATGTGGTCGGGTTCAGCCGACTCACAGGCGCTGACGAGGAGCGCACGCTGGCGCGGCTCCGGGCGCTTCGAAGCGATCTCATCGATCCGACGATCTCGGTCTATCATGGCCGCATCGTGAAGCGCACCGGCGACGGGGCGCTCGTCGAATTCCGCAGCGTGGTCGACGCCGTGCGTTGCGCCATTGAGGTGCAGAACGCCATGGTCGAGCGTAACGGGCGTGTCGGAGGACCGCCGCATCGAGTTTCGCATCGGCATCCATCTGGGCGACGTGGTCGAGGAGGCGGACGGCGACCTGATGGGCGACGGCGTCAATATCGCCGCGCGATTGGAGGGCGTCGCCAAGCCGGGCGGGATCTGTCTTTCGGAAGACGCCTATCGTCAGGTGAGAGGGAGGCTCGATCTGGCGGTCAGCGATCTCGGCGCCACCCAACTTAAGAACATCGCCGAGCCGGTGCGGGTCTATTCGCTGCAGGTCGGACTGCCCGCCCAGGCGAAACCGGTCGCGCCGGTCGAGGCGAAGTCCGAGGACAAGGCCGCGGCGCGTCCCGCATTGCCCGACAAGCCGTCGATCGCCGTGCTGCCCTTCGCCAACATGAGCGGCGACGCAGAGCAGGAATATTTCGTCGACGGCCTTGTCGAGGGCATCATCACCGGCCTGTCGCGCATCAAGTGGCTGTTCGTTATCGCCCGCAATTCGAGCTTCACTTACAAGGGTAAGGCGGTCGACGTCCGGCAGGTCGGGCGGGAGCTCTGCGTGCGCTACGTGCTGGAGGGCGGGGTGCGCAAGGCGGGCAATCGCCTGCGCATCACGGCGCAGCTGATCGAGGCGGAGACCGGCGCGCATCTGTCGGCCGACCGGTTCGACGGGACGCTGGACGACGTCTTCGAACTTCAGGACCAGATCACTGACAAGGTGGTCGGCGTGGTCGAGCCGAGCCTTCAGCGGTCCGAGATCGAACGCTCGCGGCGGAAGCGTCCCGAGAGCCTCGACGCCTATGACCTCTATCTGCGCGCCGTGCCGCACATGGCCCCTCTTGCGCCCGCGGACGCGAGGATCGCGGCGGGGTTTCTTGAGGACGCGCTGAAGCTTGCCCCCTACTACGCTCTCGCCCACGCGCTCCTCGCATGGTGCCGCCAGATCTGCTTCATTCAGGGCGGCCTCGACCCGGCGGACAAAACCGCTGGGCTCAGCCATGCGCGATTGGCGATTGGAAATCAGGTCGACGATGTGACGGCGCTCGCCATCGGCGGAATGGTGATCGGACACCTCGGCCGCGATCACGAGACAGCGCTGAGCGCGATCGGGCGCGCCCTGTCGCTCAACCCCTCCTGCGCAACGGCGCACTATACGGCGGGCCACATCAACGCTTTCGCCGGCAATTCCGCCGCGGCGACTCAGCACGCCCACCGCGCTGCGGCTGAGCCCGTTCGACCTTATGGCCTGGAACGCCTTTTATGCGCTCGGAATTGTCGCGGTGCATGATGGGCGCTACGACGAGGCGGCTTCCTGGTTCGGCAAAGCCGGGCAAGCGAATTCCAGTTCCGTCGGCATTCTGCTTTATGCCAAGGCGTGCGCCTTGGCGCTCGCCGGTCGCCTCGACGAGGCAGCGACTGCCGCGAAGCAGGCAATGGAAGTGAGGCCCGGCCTTCGGATGCGGCTTCTCTCTGAAACCGGGATGGCGCCGTCGATCGCCGCAAGGTTCATCGAGGGGGCACGCCTTCTTGCGTTGCCCGAATAGTCCCGCCACAGAAGCAAGGCGGAAGGAGTTTGAAATTGGCAATTGCGACCGTCGGCGCAGTGAACGAGACGACAATTGGGCCGGAGGCCAATCATGACGCTGGAGGTCATAGGCGCGGGACTGGGTCGAACCGGCACTTGGTCGACCAAGGCCGCGCTCGATCAACTCGGCTTCCCCTGCTATCACATGACGGAAGTCATCCTGAACAAAGAGAACAAGTCGCACCTCGACTTTTGGCACAAGGTGGCCAACTCGCCGCCGGGATCCCAGCAGGACTGGGACCAGATCTTCTCGAAGTACACGGCGACCGTCGACAATCCCAGCTGCTGCGTCTGGCGCGAACTCATGGCCGCCTACCCGAACGCGAAGGTGCTGCTGACGTTGCATCCGCGCGGCCCGGAAGCCTGGTATGACAGCACGATCGACACGATTTATTTCACTGAGAACATGTGGCAGTTCAAGGTCCTCGAGCTCTTTACGCGTTTTGGACGAAAATTCGGCGACATGAGCCGCAGGCTGATTTGGGGACGGACCCTGAAAGGGGTGATGGGCGACAAGGCCAAGGCGATCGCGCGCTACAACGCCTATGTCGACGAAGTGAAAGCGGGGGTCCCGGCGGACAAGCTGCTCATTTTCAAGGTCGACCAAGGCTGGGGGCCGCTTTGCGCATTTCTCGGCGTCGCCAAGCCGGACTCGGAATTCCCGAACCTGAACGATCGCGCCTCGACCAAGAAAGCCCTCGCGGGCATCACCAACGGCGCTTATTTCTATCTGGCCGGGATCGCCGCGGCGGCCGTAATTGTGCTCGGCGGAGTCTATTGGTTGTTTCGATAACGCGTTACCACGTGGGCCCGCGCTGACGGCGGCTTATTCGTCGCCGCGGTTCCCCTCACTCCGCCGCGCTGCGTTTGGCCCCCTTCCGCGCCAGCACCGGCTTCAGATACGCGCCCGTGTAGCTGCGCGGGTTGCGAGAAATCTGCTCGGGCGCGCCCTGCGCCACCACCTCGCCGCCGGCGTCGCCGCCTTCCGGCCCCATGTCGACGATCCAGTCGGCCTTCACATTGCGGCCCAAGCTCCACTGCGGAGGATGACTCCGAAATATTATGCTGGAAAGTGGGTTCCACTCCGGTGCCCCTGTTCCCGCCTGGGCGGCAGAAAGCGATGAGCCGCCGCGTAGACATGAGGGTCGTTCGCCTTATATGACTAAACTGGTCAAATAGGATGGACGCATGCGGGAAATTCAACTGAAAGAGGCCAAGGCGCGGCTTTCCGCGGTCGTCGACGACGCCCTGCGCGGCGAGGAATTCGTCATCACCCGCCACGGCCATAAGCAAGCGGTCGTCGTCTCCTGGGAGACATGGCGGCGACTGTCGAACGTTCCGAGCTTCGGCCGCCTTCTGGCGGCGGCCCCCCTCGACGACGCGAACCTCGTCGAGCGAGACGAGACGCCGCTCCGCGACGCGGATCTTTGACCTACCTCGTCGACACCAGTGTCGTCTCGCTCGCGCCCACGAAGGCCGAGCGACCCACAGCACTGATCGCACATCTCAAATCGCCGGGGCTTTCCTTCCCCAACTCCGCTTTATGGAATTCATACAAGTCGAATTCGCGATACTTTCCATGGAGTTGCGCGGCGGGCTTAAACCAGGACGATAGCTCGTTGCGAAGGCTGGCCGAGGAGGCGGGAAATTTCACCGCCCTTGACCGGCGCCTTCGTCTGCTCCGACTTCGCGGACCTTCTTGTCCTTCGTTAAACCTTTACCACAACAAATAACTACAAGCTACACAAATCATTACGATTTCTGCCATTCGTCCGCGCTTCGAATCGCGACTTCGAACGCGGCGCCTGAGGCCCCATCCGGCGTCGGCGAGCTCCCTGTTACGGCGACTAATCTCCCTGTTATCGTCCTTTTCGCGTGGGCCGCCAACTTGTACCCAACTTATTGTTATTCAAAGGGATTCTGCTGAAAAACCGGTTCGGAGAGCGCCGTCTCTCCTTTTTTCCGCCTGTTACCAGGGAGTATCAGGGAGAATCATCGGCGACTCGAGATGTGTGAATGCAATAGAGCTCCGCTGGGGAAGGTGGCGCGTAGCGCCGGATGGGGTGTGGTCCGCTGCCTCGACCGCGAGTCGGATTGCACGAACGGCAGCCCAAACTTGCATCGAGCCATATTGCTCGCCGCACCCCATCCGGCCTTTCGGGCCCCCTTCCCCGCTTCGCGGAGAAGGGGGGACGCGCCGGCCGCGCGCACCTCGATGACTTGCGTGAATCTGGTAGGGTAAAGCTGGGAGCAGGCTCCTCTCCCGCAAGCGGGAGAAGGGCCCCTACTCGGCCGCGCTGCGCTTGGCCCCCTTCTTCGCCAGCACCGGCTTCAGGTACGCGCCCGTGTAGCTGCGCGGGTTGCGAGAAATCTGCTCGGGCGTGCCCTGCGCCACCACCTCGCCGCCGGCGTCGCCGCCCTCCGGCCCCATGTCGACGATCCAGTCGGCCGTCTTCACGACTTCGAGGTTGTGCTCGATGACGATCATCGTGTTGCCCTGGTCGACCAACTCGTGCAGCACGTCGAGGAGCTGCGCGACGTCGTGGAAGTGGAGGCCCGTCGTCGGCTCGTCGAGGATGTAGAGGGTGCGGCCGGTCGAGCGGCGCGACAGCTCCTTGGCGAGCTTCACCCGTTGCGCCTCGCCGCCCGACAGCGTGGTCGCCTGCTGGCCGACCTTCACATAGCCGAGGCCGACGCGCTTGAGAGTCTCCATCTTGTCGCGAATGGAAGGCACCGCCTTGAACAGCTCGGCCGCCTCCTCGACCGTCATGTCGAGCACGTCGGCGATCGACCTGTCCTTGTAGCGCACCTCCAGCGTCTCGCGGTCGTAGCGCTTGCCCTTGCACACGTCGCAGGTGACGTAGACGTCGGGCAGAAAGTGCATTTCGATCTTGATGACGCCGTCGCCCTGGCAGGCTTCGCAGCGCCCGCCCTTGACGTTGAACGAGAAGCGCCCCGGCAGATAGCCGCGCGCCTTCGCCTCGGGGAGGCCGGCGAACCAGTCGCGGATGGGGGTAAATGCGCCGGTGTAGGTGGCCGGGTTCGAGCGCGGCGTGCGTCCGATCGGCGACTGGTCGATGTCGATCACCTTGTCGAGTTCGTCGAGGCCGTCGATGCGCTCGTGCGGCGCCGGCGGGTCGCTCGCGTTGTTCAGATGCCGCGCCGCGGCCTTGTAGAGCGTGTCGATCACCAGGGTCGATTTTCCGCCGCCCGAGACGCCGGTCACGCAGGTGAAGAGGCCGAGCGGAATGGACGCGGTGATGTTTTTCAGGTTGTTGCCGCGCGCCCCGACGATTTTTAGCTCGCGCCCCGGCGTCGGCGCGCGGCGCCTCGCGGGAATCGGAACAGTCCTCTCGCCGGACAGATAGTGGCCGGTCAGCGAATTGGGGTTGGCGGCGACCTCGGCCGGCGTTCCCTTGGCGACGATCTCGCCGCCGTGAACGCCGGCGCCAGGGCCGACGTCGACCACGTAGTCGGCCGCCCAGATCGCGTCCTCGTCGTGCTCGACCACGATCACCGTGTTGCCGAGGTTCCTCAGGCGCCTCAGCGTGTCGAGCAGCCTTGCGTTGTCGCGCTGGTGCAGGCCGATCGACGGCTCGTCCAGCACGTAGAGCACGCCGGTCAGCCCCGAGCCGATCTGCGAAGCGAGCCGGATGCGCTGGCTCTCACCGCCCGACAGCGTGCCGGACGCGCGCGACAGCGTCAGATAGTCGAGCCCGACGTCGCGCAGGAAGGCGAGCCGGTCGATGATCTCCTTGAGGATGCGGTGGGCGATCTCGTTGCGCTTGGCGTCGAGTTTTTGCGGCAGGTTCTGCGCCCAGTCGATCGCCGCCTTCACCGACAAGAGGCTGACTTCCCCGATGTGCTGGCCGTCGATCTTCACCGCCAGCGCCTCGGGCCTGAGGCGGAAGCCGTGGCACGCCTCGCAGGGCGTCGCGCTCATGTAGCGCTGGATTTCTTCGCGCGACCATTCGCTCTCGGTCTCGCGGTAGCGCCGCTCGAGATTGGAGACGACGCCCTCGAAGGGCTTCCTCACCTCGTAGGAACGCAGGCCGTCGTCGTAGGCGAAGCGGATCTCCTCATCTCCCGAGCCGTAGAGGATCGCCTTGCGCGTCGCCTCCGGCAGCTCGCTCCACGGCCGGTCGAGCCGGAACTTGTAATGCTTGCCGAGCGCCTCGAGCGTCTGCAGGTAATAGGGCGAACTCGACTTCGCCCAGGGCGCGATCGCGCCGCGCTTCAGCGTGAGCTTCGGGTCGGGCACGACGAGCGACGGATCGACCCGGAGCTCCGAGCCGAGCCCGCCGCACACCGGACAGGCGCCGTGCGGGTTGTTGAACGAGAAGAGCCGCGGCTCGATCTCCGCAATCGTGAAGCCCGACACCGGGCAGGCGAATTTCGACGAGAAGAGGATTCGTTCGCGCTCCCTCTCCCCGCCTGCGGGGAGAGGGCTGGGGTGAGGGGCGGGGCGAGCGCGCACATCGCCGGGCCCCTCACCCTCGCCTCGCTCTCCCTCTCCCGCTTGCGGGAGAGGGCCGGGGTGAGGGTCCGCGAATTCGACCACCGCCAGCCCGTCGGCCAACTCCAGCGCCGTCTCAAAACTTTCGGCGAGCCGCGCCGCCATTTCGGGCCGCACCACGATGCGGTCGACCACCACCTCGATGTCGTGCTTGAGCTTCTTGTCGAGCGCCGGCGCGTCGGCGATTTCATAGAACTCCCCGTCGACCTTGAGCCGCTGGAAGCCGCGCTTCATGTAGTCGGCGATCTCCTTGCGGTACTCGCCTTTTCGCCCGCGTACGACCGGCGCGGTCAGATAGAGGCGCGTTCCCTCGGGCAGGGCGAGCACGCGGTCGACCATCTGGCTCACCGTCTGGCTCTCGATCGGCAGCCCGGTCGCGGGCGAGTACGGGATGCCGACCCGCGCCCATAGGAGCCGCATGTAGTCGTGGATCTCGGTGACCGTGCCGACGGTCGAGCGCGGGTTCTTCGACGTCGTCTTCTGCTCGATGGCGATCGCCGGCGAGAGGCCGTCGATCTGGTCGACGTCCGGCTTCTGCATCATCTCGAGGAACTGCCGGGCGTAGGCCGATAGCGACTCGACATAGCGCCGCTGGCCCTCGGCGTAGATCGTGTCGAAAGCGAGCGACGACTTGCCCGAGCCGGACAGGCCGGTGAACACGACGAGCTTGTCGCGCGGGATGGCGAGGTCGACGCTCTTGAGGTTGTGCTCGCGCGCGCCGCGAATGGTGATCGCCCGCCCGCCGAACAGGGCCTCGACGCCGGCGCCATCCTTGCGGGCCTCGCCCGCCGGCGGCGATGACATGGGCTTTGACATGGGCTTGGCGCCGGCCATGCGGTCCTCGATGACAATTCTCAAGCTTGGGAGCGCGAATCGCGCTTGCGCGAGCCGAGCGCCCATGCTAGAACAAATAAAGAACAAGAGGAAGGTGCCCCGCGCGCCCCGCCTCCGGTTCCCACTAATGTAGGCGCGGCGCCGGTGCTTCCCAAGCGTCGAGCGCGCCGAAGTGTGGACAAGTGCGATTGTCCGGGGGTCGGGCGCCTCGCCTGCGCCGCTTTCGGCTATGCATGATGAAACGAGCGGCGCCGCAAGGGCGCGTCAGGAGCAGACCATGGCGGGCAGCATCAACAAGGTGATCCTCATCGGCAATTTAGGCAAGGATCCGGAAGTGCGCCGGCTGAACTCCGGCGATCCGGTCGTGAGCTTCCCCATCGCCACCTCGGAATCCTGGCGCGACAAGACCACGGGCGAGCGCAAGGAGCGCACCGAGTGGCACAACATCGTGATCTTCAACGAGAATCTCGGCAAGGTGGCCGAGCAGTACTGCAAGAAGGGCACGAAAGTGTACATTGAAGGCCAGCTGCAGACGCGCAAATGGCAGGACCAGAGCGGCAATGACCGCTACACCACCGAGATCGTGCTGACGCGGTTCCGCGGCGAACTGCAATTGCTCGACTCGCGCGGCGGCGAGGCACGCGACAGCTTCCCCGACGAGAACGGATCGCGCAGCTTTGGCCGCCCGTCCGGCGGCGGCGAGCGCAAGCCGGCGCTGTCCGGCGGCGGCGGGGCAGGGCCGATCGACGACGACATTCCGTTTTGATCTCCCTTCTCCCCGCACTGCGGGGAGAAGGCGTCACGCCGCGGACGCCTGGGTCGGAGCGATGCTGCGTGAAGCGCCCGCGTCGATCTTGTCGCACGGAATTTCCACGTCGATCTCCAGCGTCGAGAAGGCACCGGCGCGGTCCATCGTCACCTTGACCTTTTCCGGATCGATTTCGACGTGACGCTTGATGGTCTCGAGCAGTTCGTCGCGCAGGATCGTCACGAGATCGCGCGGGCCGAGCGAGACGCGCTCGTGTGCGAGCAGGATCTGGAGCCGGTCGCGCGCCACCGGCGCGGCGCCGCGCGGCTTGAAGAGTTGGAACAGGCTCATGCGGCCCTCCGGCCAAACAGGCGGTTGAAGAAGGTCTTCTTTCCGTTGGGGACCGCCACCGGCACGATTTCGCCGCCGAGGCGGCGGGCCGCTTCGCGGTAGGCGCGGCCGGCGGGACCCGCCGAGCCGTTGATCGTCACCGGGGATCCGAGGTTGGAGGCGCGCAGGACCTCCTCGCTCTCGGGAATGACGCCGAGCAGCGGGATCGAGAGAATTTCGAGCACGTCCGCGATGCTGAGCATCTCGCCGCGGTTTGAGCGGCCGGAGTCGAAGCGGGTCACCAGCAATTGCTTGTCAATCCGCTCGCCGCGCTCGGCGCGCGAGGTCTTCGAATCGAGAAGGCCGATGATGCGGTCGGAGTCGCGGACGGACGAGATTTCCGGGTTGGTGACCACGATCGCCTGGTCGGCGAAGCGCATCGCGAGCAAGGCGCCTCGCTCGATGCCCGCCGGACTGTCGCATAGCACCCAGTCGAAGCTGTCCCGAAGCTCGCGGATGACCCGCTCGACCCCCTCGTAGGTGAGAGCGTCCTTGTCGCGGGTCTGCGAGGCCGCCAACAGGTGCAGCGTGTTGACTCGCTTGTCGCGGATCAGCGCCTGCGTCAGCTTCGCGTCGCCCTGGGCGACGTTGATGAGGTCATAGACGACCCTCCGCTCTGCACCCAAGACGAGGTCGAGGTTTCGCAGCCCGACGTCGAAATCGACGACGCAGACGCGCTGGCCGCTTTGCGCGAGCGCCGCGCCGATCGATGCGGTCGAGGTGGTTTTGCCCACGCCGCCTTTTCCGGATGTGACTACGATCACTGTGCTCATGCATTTGTCCTCGTGAGGGTTCAATCCAGGATTCGGAGCTTGAGTTCGTCTCCGTTCAGACGGGCCTCGAGGCTCCGGCCCTCGACTTCAGGCTTCATCTCTTCAGCCGTGATATAGACGCCGCCGATGCAAAGGAGTTCGGCCCGCGCCTCTTTGCAGAAGATTCGCGCCGAGGGTGAGCCGGAGATCCCGGCGATTACGCGCCCCTGCAGGGCTCCATAAACATGCACCGACCCGCCCGCGATGATCTCGGCGCCCGACGCGACGCGGCCGACAATTGTCACGTCGCCATCGGGGTGAACGATCGCCTGGCCCGAGCGCACGTTCCCGTCGATGACCAGCGACTCCAACTTTTCTGTCTTCTCTGTCCTCTCCGTCTTCTCCGTCCTCTCCGTCTTCTCCGTCTTCTCCGTCTTCTCCGTCTTCTCCGTCGTCTCCATCGCCGGCGGCTCGGACGCAGCGGGGGCGCTTTCCTCCAGCATGGCCTGCGCGTTCACATTGCGCCCTCCGGTGACGACCGGCGGAAGGTGCGGCCCGACCAGAGCGTGGCGCGCGTTCTCCACCCCCATGACCCGGATATGGCGACGGGCCAGACCGCTCAGGAGATCGCGGTATTCCTTGAGGCTAAGCTCAATCCCGGCCATCTCGAGGATGACGGGTTTCGAGGCGAAGAAGGTCGGCGAACGCACGAGCCAGGCGTCGAGCGCCGCGAACCAGTCGACGACCGGCTCACTCGGTTCGAGCACGAAAGCCAGCAGCGACCGCGCTCGGAAGTTCAGCGCCGGAGCGGGGGTAGCATGCGCGTTCATTTCGCCGTTCCATTCCGTTTCATTAACCATCTAGGCGTCGAATCATTTATGAAATGTTAAGAATGGGCGCCCCGCCACAGTCGGCCGTGGGAAACAAGATTCCTCGCGGGCGCGAGCGGGACGCCCGAAAGCGTTGCCCCTGCCTCAGGCAGGGGCAACAGCGCAGACCTGACCGGCCGTCCCGGCTTTCCGCTTCACCCACGTCGGGGTTCGAATTATCAGCGAGCTGCCGGAAGCCTCGAGTCGATATCGATCCCTTGGCGCATGGAGGCCGCGCTCTGGCGGTTCATGGCTGACAGTCCGCGACTCTGCGGCTTCGCGGGCAGTTACTTTCCGAGATGTTTGTCGAAGAAGGCGGCTATCTCACCGAACGCGACCGACGTTTCGGGCAACCGATCGTCGAACAAGTATTGTGCGTGCGACTGGCCTTCGTACACCTCGAGCTGCGGCTCCACGCCCGCCGCCCGCAGCGCGCGGTGCGACCGCACAGTGTTGCTCAGCAGCAGATCGCGCGTGCCGGTGGTCAGGATAGCGGGCGGGAATCCGTGCATGTCGCGGCCGGAACCTCCCGGGGCGCCAGCGCCGCGTCGTCGGCCTTCGCGACGGACGGCAGGCCCGCCAGCGGCGCGGAAGCAAGAGCGGCCAAGGCGAGTTTGGTGAAAATGTTCAGCAACATGAGCGCTACCTCCCTCTATTTGACATTCACCGGATGGCCCCGGTTTGGGCAGACAATCTGCAACATTCCATCGCTTGCGACAATCGCAGCGCGTCGCCGCAGCTGGGCGCGGAGCGTGAACTGTCCGCATCGGTCCGCCTATCGTTCGATCGCAGCTTCATTGAGCTTTTCGCTCTTCGGCGCTACAGATTGCTGCGTTGCAACAAGCCGGATCGGATTCCCATGTCCCTCTCCTCCGACATCCCCCTCGAGACGATCGACGGCAAGGCGGAGACGCTTCGCGCGTTCGACGGCAAGGCGCTCTTGATCGTCAACGTCGCGAGCAAGTGCGGCTTCACCCCGCAATATGCGGGGCTGGAGGAGCTTCACCGGCGGTTTCACACGCGCGGTTTCGCCGTGCTCGGCTTTCCCTGCGACCAGTTCGGCCATCAGGAGCCGGGCGACGAGGCCGAGATCGCGAAATTCTGCACGCTGACCTACGACGTCAGCTTTCCGATGTTCGCCAAGACCGAGGTCAACGGCCCCAACGCCCATCCGCTCTACAAGGCCTTGAAGAAAGAGGCGCCGGGCCTGCTCGGCACCGAGGCGATCAAATGGAACTTCACCAAGTTCCTCATCGACCGGAAGCACAACGTCGTCAGGCGCTACGCCCCGACCGACAAGCCGCAATCGCTCGGGCTCGACATCGAGGCGGTGCTGTAGGTCAGTCGCGAGGCCAGGTCTTCCGCAGACTGGGTCATTTTTTGCGGGTCTCGTTCGGGGGGCTCGACGGTCAATTTTGTCGGGCGCTGAGGGTCGCCCCCATGTCCCGCAAGAACTCCGAGCCCGGCTTCACGCCGGTAACGAGCAGCCGGTCGCGGGCGCGGGTGGCGGCGACGTAGAGCAGCTGGCGCTCGGTCTCGTAGACGTCTTCGAGTTCCGTCTCGTCGGACGCCAAGTCGATACGTGACCGGAGTGGAAGGGCGTCCTCGTCGCAGGCGATGACGGCGACCGCCTTGAATTCAAGACCCTTGGCGAGGTGCATTGTCCCGATAGAGATGCGCTCGCCCGGGTCGTCGCCGCGCTCAGACAATTCGAGCGCCTCCGCTCCTGCCGCCTGAACCGCCGCCCGCGCGCGGACCAATGTCTCGACCGTGCGCGTGAAGACGCCGATCTCGCGCGGCGCAACGCCGTCGCTCAGCGCGTCTCTGATGAAGGCCACGACAGCGCTCGTTTCGGCCGCCTCTTCCTGGGCAACGACGATCTTGGGCTCCGGCCCGTTGAAGACAGAGACCGCCCCCTTGCGCTCCTCGACAACGCCGTCGACGTCGCGCTGCGGACCCGGCAGGAGGCGGTCCGCCGCACGGCGGATTTGATGCGAGGTGCGGTAGTTGACTTTCAGCGTGGCGGCGCGCCCGCGGACGTCGACGCCGAGCGCCTTCCAGGAGAACGGCTGCTGGAAGATGCGCTGGCCGAGATCGCCGGAGAAGAAGAGGCCGTTGTTGCCCGCGGGCGCGATTGCCGCGAGCAATCGCAGCTCGGGGACGCCGAGGTCCTGCGCTTCGTCGATGACGATATGCGAGAATGGTTTTGTCGCTTTGTCGGCAAAGTGCCGCGTCACCGCGGAGAAGACGCCCGGCCAGGTATAGAAGCCCCGCGACGCCAGGTCGGCGCGGGCGGCGGCGAAGACCGGCCAGAACTGCTCCCGCTGTTTTGATCCGAGCCTTCTGTCGCGCCCAAGCCGAGGCACGGCGAGATATTCGGCGACGTCGGCGACCTGCCAGGCATCCACCACATGTGACCATTCGGAGCGCAGGAAATTCAGCTTCGTCTCCAACCCGGCTTGCGCTGCGGCTCGCTCAAGAGCCCGCGCAATCTGGTCGTCCTTGGCGACGTGCGCGCGCCGCCCGGTGGCAAGCTCGAACAGCTCTGCGGCGACGCCCGGCAGCGAGGCGACGCGTATCCGCGGGATGACGCTCGTCTCCGGTCCCGCGAGAAGCCTGACCTTCGTCGCGAGCGACGCGGCGAGCGGATCGGAGAAGGTCGCGAGGAGCACCCGGGCGTCGGGTGAGGTCTTCGCGAGCCGGACGGCCCGATGCAGCGCCACGACCGTCTTGCCTGTTCCGGCCGAGCCCGCGACGCGCGCAGGACCGGCAAAGTCCTTGTCGACGATCTCGCGCTGCGACGGATGGAGAAAGACCATCCATTTTTCCCAAGGGGAGTCGAGCGCCTGCGCCAGTTCGTCGACGTTCTCGATGACCCGGAACCGCCGCTGAGCGTCGGGGTGCGCGTAGGGATCGGCAGGCGCGGGCGCGGGCTTGTTGAGGACGCCGGTCGTAGCGAACTGCAGAAGCGACTCAGCCGCCTCGGCCGGCAGGTGAGGCCCAAGCTCCAGAAAGGCGTCCTCGCCGGCCGCGCGCACGTCGGCAAGCCAGTCGGTCGGCACGCCGATCGAAAGCAGCTGGTCGTCTGAGAGCCCGGAAAAGGGGCGGATAGACGCAGCTGGCGCGCGCCCTTCTGTGGGGGGCGGCGGAAGCGCGATTTCTTCGACCCGCTCGCGCACTTCGACGATCTGGATTGCGCCAGTCTTCGGATGAGCCTCGATGCGCCGCCGCGCCGCCCAGCCGTAAGCCTTGTCGTGATGATCCACGTAGGCCAGCAGCATGCTCGCCTCTGTCCTATGAATAATGATGCGAATGTCGCGGTTGACTCGCACCGACCAGAAATTTTCGTCTTTCGACTTGTCAACCCGATGAAACTGCAGACCAGGATTGGTCGGATCGGTTTGAAGGTCAAAGGCCGACAGTTTCACCGCCTTCTGGTCCTGAGCCGGAAGGCGGGCCAGGGCGTCGGTAAAGGAGGCGCTGATAAGAAATTCCATGACTAGATTTATGTTCCTCGCAAGGTATTGACAATTCCCCTCATATTGATGCGATAAATAGCCCCTGCGTTTGCTTCAAGAAAAGGTAGCCATCTCTGCGAAATGACATCACGCTTGATTACATTATTGTGATCAAAAATATCACATTCTCGTTCTGTCAGTAATGATGACTGTCTGCTGAATCCTTTTCTCCCTGACTGCCCAACTAACGGGTGAGAAAACTTTCTAATTAACGAGGCATATCCCACAGTCTTATCGTTAGGAGCTTTTTCGTGATAAATACTTGCCACTTTGCCTTCGAGAGCGGCAAAATCAATATCTTCTCTCAAAATCGAGCCAGCTAACAGCCACGTGTCAACGTGCACCGGTGGATCGTCAAAACCCAATAAGTACATTGCTGTTATAAGCGTCCCGAAAGAATGGCTAATAACGGAAATATTCGCGTGATACACCTTATACATCTCGTAGATGTGTCGTCTGAACAAATCAACGATCTTCCCCTGCTCCTCTTCGCGAATAAGAACATCGATATTCTTATACCCATAAACAAAAGGCGCGACAATCCAGCCATTAGCACTAAATATGTGAGATATTTCTGCATTCCATTCCGCCTGACTTCTAATACCGTGTACCGTTATCAATAGCTTATTTCGACCAATTAGTTCAACCAGATTTCTTTGAACGTACACTCGTTTAATTATCTCGAACGTCGTATCATCGGGCTCGTGCCTAATTTCCCAATAATAATCGTCTTCTTTTGAATGCAACAAAACGATAACAGCGCCAATATCTAGCCCATATCGTGTCGTACAAAATAATCTGACTACACCGTCCATTAAGTTTTTCTGCTCAACGCAACAAAAAAATATATCAACCTGAGTTCCTTCAATCTGTATACTTTCACGAAGCTGCGGTATCTGCGCCTCTTTTACAAACACTATAGCACAGTCGATATCAAATGGCTTTGGTTTATTGGTTACGAAGCTGCCACCAACAATTATCGCTAGCGCTCCCTTTGAAGCCGCATAATCCTGTATATCACATACTTGCTTTTCGAACTCTTTTCTATACTTGTTGGGATGGCAGAAGCGCCGGATGAACTCTTCTCCCCGACATTTATGGACGCCTGGAGGCAGATAGCCATCCGGTTGGAAATTCGGAAGAGACGTCACCTTATTCAGATCCTAAAGACCTTCATCACTTCGTCCCCGAAGTGGTTGATCACCTTCACCGCGATCTTGCCCGTCGCGGGCTTCGCGAAGGGGCGGGATTCGGCGCGGTAGAGGGTTTCCCAGGCTTCGCGGTCGATGTCGGCCTGTAGGGCCGTCTTCAGGCTCTTGTAGGGGTCGTTTGCGCCGAGGAAATAGGCGTGGCGCACGAAGAAGCTCTCCTCGTTGTAGGCGGTGTCGATGAACCATGCGGCGATGCCCGTGGTGTCGCTGGAGCGGATTTCGCCGGTGTTGGGATCGTAGACGTCGACGCCCTTGACGCGCACTTTGATGCGCCCGTCGCTCTCGTGCTCGATGTCGATGTCGGGCTCGCCAAAGACCACGAAGAGATTGCCCTTGCCGGTGTTCTTGAGGTCGCCGGCCATGTGCAAGTCGGGGCTCATCTTCGCCTTCAGGATAGGCAACGGGCCGAGCTTGGAGACTTCCGAGGCGTGGGCGTCGAAGGCGAAGGCGCAGGCGATGAGGGCGTCGAAGCGGGCATCCATCGCCTCGCGCGCCGCGGCGACGAGGTCGACGCGCGAGAGGGTGCCGAATTCCGGGCCGATGAAGATCGCGGCGCGCCGCTCCGTCTCGCCCTCCATGAAGCGCCCTTCCGCCCCGACATATTCGCCGGGCCAGGGCGACAGCGCGGTGAAGCGGATGGTGTCGCGCTTTTCGCTTTGGTGGACGCCAGCCGAGCGCAAGTGCTCCAGCACCATCGCGGCGAAGTCGCTCGGCGGCATAACCTTGTGCAAGCGCCGCCGCGCGCCCGCGCCGGCCTCGACGAGGTCGATCAGTTCCGCCTCGTCGGCGGGGACGACGCGATGCGGCGAGAGGCTTTCGACCGTGAATGGGCCGGCGACGCGCACGCGAGACTTGTCCTCATAGGGGCGGTCGTAAAGCAGTTCGACGTCGGCCGCCTTGGCAATCGAGGCGTCAATCTCCTTTTGGCGGGCGATGCGCCCCTCCCACCAATCGGCATGGGCTTTCATGGCCGCGGGAGCCCAGTCGTCATAAGGGCGAGACGGCAACTGACCGATCGTGTAGGCGCGCTTGAGACAGGCGTTCAAACCGACAAGAGCATCCGTGCGCTGGTGTTGGCTCAGGGTTGCTTCTTGCGCTTTCGCCAGGAGCAGAGCAGCACTTACGGGCCACGGATCGCCCGCCTCGCGCGGAATTTCCCAGCCTTCCCACTTCTTCGAAAGGAGCGTGTTCAGTTCGGCGCGGAGCGGTTCGAGCTTCGCCTGCCATTTCTCGTAGATCACGTCGATCTCGGTATTGTTGGCAATATCTCGCAACGTGATGTGCGGCGCGCGCTCGTAGACGAAGCCCTGGCGCACGTCCAGATGGGTCGGTGCGTCCGGTTTGATCTTGCCGGTGACCTCCTGCTCCTTGCGCCTCCCCTCGACGCTATCGGCGAGCAGATAGTAGGGATAGCGTGCGCTCATCAGCCTTGTGCGGGCGAGTGCGAGAGCGACACGCGACGTGTCGATCGTGATCCAGCGGCGGCCCCACTGCTCGGCGATATAGGCCGTTGTGCCAGAACCGCAGGTCGGATCGAGTACAAGGTCGCCGGGGTCCGTCGCCATCAGGACGCAACGTTGAATGACATCGGTCGTCGTCTGAACAACATAGATCTTCCTGCTTACCCATATTGTTCAGCCGCTCTGTGTATGGTACAAAGCATGAACAGGAGAGGTTTCGGGGGTGGCGGAGCGATGGCACGTAACTTGGTTCAGTTCCAGAAAGGCCTTTCAG
>Ga0074044_10001998_pt1 | contig 17989 bp, 16 predicted proteins | sample BogForMeECP23OM1_FD_94443 | JGI IMG/M metagenome (GOLD analysis project Ga0074044, IMG submission 94443) | Bog forest soil microbial communities from Calvert Island, British Columbia, Canada - Bog Forest MetaG ECP23OM1 | ecosystem: Environmental > Terrestrial > Soil > Wetlands ...
CCCGTTGATCACGGGAATGGCCGCGTTCGCCGCCAGCTCTTCGATGGTGCTCTGCGAATAGGTGCGCGCGGCGATCACGTTCACCCAGCGCTCCAGATTGCGCGCCACGTCCTTCACCGTCTCCCGTTCGGAGAGGCGCGCCGCGCTGTAATCCAGAAACACGGAGCCTCCCCCCAGGCTTTGCATCCCGATCTCGAACGAGACCCGCGTGCGCAGCGAGGGCTTCTCGAACAGCAGCGCCAGAAACTTCCGGCTCAGCGCCCCGCGGAACCGCTCCGGGTGCGCTTTCACCTCCGCGGCAAGCTGCAAGAGCGAGTGGAGCTGCCCGGCGGTCAGTTCGCCCCCGGTCACCAGGTCTCGCGGTGTCGTCGTAGCTACGGAAGCTACAGCCATGGGTTCAGCCTTTCCCCGCGTGCGCTGCGGCCAGGGCCGGTTCGCCGTGACGGCCTGCGGCGTGCGCGGATTCGGAATGGTGATCTCCGGCAGTCAGAATCCCCGCCGGGATTTGGATTTGCGGCTGCGGGCGCGACTTCGCGAGCGCCCGTTCCATCTTCTCCAGGAATTCCGCCACGTGGCGCGGCGTCACGTTCAGCGCCGGCAGCAGCCGCAGCGTGCGTTCGTGCGTGCAGTTGATCAGCAGGCGCTCGGCCAGGGCCGCCTCCGCGCACGGTGTCCCGTCATAGCCCAGCTCCATGCCGATCATCAGCCCCTCTCCGCGGATCTCCCGGATGCCGTCAAAATGCAGCGCGATCTCCGCCAGCCCGACGCAGATCTCCTCGCCGCGTTCCCGCGCGTTCTCCATCAGTTTCTCTTCTTCGATGATGGAGAGCACCTCGAGCGCGACCGCGCAGATCAGCGGCCCCCCGCCAAACGTGGTGCCGTGGACGCCGGGCGTGAACGCCTGGGCAAATTCCTCGCGGGCCAGAAACGCGCCCAGCGGCAATCCCGCCGCGATGGGCTTCGCCACGGTTACGATGTCCGGCAGCCATTCCGGCGCCGTGGCGTATTTCTGATAGGCGAACGCGCGCCCGGTGCGGCCCAGCCCGCACTGGATTTCGTCTGCGATGAGCGCCGCGCCGCGCCGCGTGGCCAGTTGCCGCGCCTGCCGGTAGAACGCCTCGCTCACCCGATGGATTCCGCCCTCGCCCTGAACTGTTTCCAACACGATCGCGCACACGCCGCTGTCGAATTTCGCCGTCAAGTCTTCCACATCGTTGAAGCGAACGAACTCGACGCCGGGCACCAGCGGAGCAAACGGTTCGCGGTATTTCGCCGTGGACGTGATGGACACCGCGCCAAACGTGCGTCCATGGAAGGAATTCTCGAGCGCCAGGAATTTGTGAGGCGGGTGCTGCGCCGCGCCCGCGGCCTTCCGCGCGTGCAGCCGCGCGAGTTTCAGCGCCCCCTCGATCGCCTCCGTGCCGCTGTTGGTAAAGAACACGCGGTCGAGCCCCGACCATTTCGCCAGTTTCGCCGCCAGCGGCCCCTGATAGGGGTTGTGGTAGAGATTCGAAATGTGGATGGCCCGCGCCGCCTCGCGCCGGATGGCTGCCACCACCCGCGGGTGCGCGTGCCCCAGTGCGTTCACCGCGATCCCGCCCAGAAAATCGAGATAGGCACGGCCCCGGTGATCGTAGAAGTAGCACCCCTTTCCGTGAGTGAACACCACCGGCGGGCGTTTGTACGTGTTCATCAGGTGACGCGCTTCGGCGCGAATCGCCGCGCCGGTGCCGGCGCCCGTAGCCTTCTTCTTTGCCGCGGATCCCTGCTTCACGCCGCGCCCCCGGCAGCAAACCGCGCTGTGACAGGTTCCACGGCTTCCGCCGCCCCGGCCAGGATGTGCGTGCCGCCGCCCGCTCCGCCGGCCGTGGCGAGCAACGCGCCGGGAGCGCCCCCGCCAACGATGGAAATCTTCGCCACGCCGCCTTCCATGGCCCGGCGGCAGGCTTCCAGTTTCAGCACCATCCCGCCGGTCACGCGGTGCGCCCGGATCATCACATCTACATCGTCCAGGTGGAGTTTGGAGAGCACCGCGCCGCCGTCCAGCACGCCCGGCACGTCGGTGAGATACACCAGGCGCTCGGCGCCCACAAATTCCGCGCACGCCGCGGCCATATGGTCCGCATTGACGTTGAAGATTTCGCCATCCGCGCCGGCGCCCAGGCACGCCGCCACCGGCACGATCCCTTCCCGCCACAACGACTCGAGGAAGCCCACGTTGACGCCGGTGATGTAGCCCACGTAGCCCAGATCGGTCTCAGCGCCGTCCAGCGTCATCGGCTCCGCCTGAAAGCACAGCGCATCCGCGGCGCAGATGCCCACCGCGGGTCGCCCCGCCGTGGAGATGGCCGCGGACAGCCGTTTGCCCAGCAGCCCGGCGAACACCATCACCGCGGCATCGCGCGTGGCCTGATCCGTAATCCGCAGCCCCGCAAAGAAGCGGCTCTCCACGCCCATCTTCGCCAGCGTCGCGGTAAAGATCCGCCCGCCTCCGTGAATGACCAGCACCTCGTGCCCCGCCGCGAGTTCCGCGATCTGCGCGGCCAGCGAACGGACCGTGCCCTCGTCCTCCAGCAGCGCCCCTGCGAGTTTCACCACGATTCTCATAGCAGTCCTTCCGCCTCCTCGATCCCCGTCATCAAATTGAAATTCTGCACCGCCTGCCCCGCGGCGCCTTTCCCCAGGTTATCCAGGCAGGAGACAACCATCAGCCGCTGTCCTGAATGGTCCAGTGCGAAGCCGATGTCGCAAAAATTCGTGTGCGCCACGTGCTGCAGTTCCGGCAGCCGGCCCGCCGGCCAGATGCGCACCATCTTTCGTCCGGCGTAATACTTGCGGTAGAGCGCCTCAATGTCCTCTCCGGTGGCCGGCGCGTCGAGCCAGGCGTAGAGCGTGGCCAGGATGCCCCGGCTCAGAGGCAGCAGATGCGTCGAAAACATCACGTCGCCCGCGCCCAGGCCCAGATGTTCCAGCACTTCCGGCGTGTGCTGGTGGGAAAACAGTTTGTAAGCGCGGAAGTTTTCGTTCACCTCGCAGAAGTGCGTCTCGCGCCGCGGCTCTTTTCCCGCGCCCGTGGTGCCGGATTTGCAATCGCACACGATGCCGCGGCCCCGCGCGGCCAGGCCCGCTTCCAGGAGCGGGCGCAGGCCCAGGATCACCGCCGTCGGGTAGCACCCCGGATTGGCCACCAGTTCTGCATCTTTCACCTGCGCGGCATACAGTTCCGGCAGGCCGTAGACGGCTCGTTGAAGTAGTGCCGGCTCGGGCGGCTTGAGCCCGTACCACTCCGCCAGCGTCTCGCCGCACCGAAAGCGGAATGCTCCGCTCAGGTCCACCACTCGCGTGCCGGCTTTCAGGATCTCCGGCGCGTATTCGAGCGAGGCCTCGTGCGGCGTGGCCAGAAACGCCACCTGCGCTCCCTGCGATGCCACCGCTTCCGGAGTGAACTTCCGGACCGGCGCGTCGCCCCATCCCCGCAGCGCGGGGAAAACCTCAGTGAGGCACTTCGCGCCGTTTGTCTCGCGCAGGTAAAAGACGGGCCGCTCCGTGCCTGGATGCCGGAGCAGCAGCCGGGCCAGTTCGTATCCCGCATAACCCGTGGCGCCCACCACGGCGGTCGCGACGCGCCGGCTCATTGCAGCATGTCCTGAAGGCGTTTCTGCGCTGCAAGCCGCTGGCGGGTCGAGCCGCTGATCACCAGAATCGTGTCGTCCCCCGCCACCGTCCCCACGATTTCCGGCCAGCCCTCCGCGTCGAGCGCGGCCCCCAGCGATTGCGCGCCCCCGGGCGGCGTCTTGATCACCAGCATATTCTGCGCCGGTCGCAGGTCCCGGATTCCCTCGCGAGCCATGCGCGGCAGCGCCGGAGCCGCCGGGGCGGCCTGCGCCGCGAGCGCCTGGTAGCCGCGCTCCGTTTTCACCAGCCTCAGCTCGTGGACGTCGCGCGAGACCGTTGCCTGCGTCACGCGCATGCCCTCCTCGCGCAGGCGGCGGCACAGATCATCCTGGTTCTCGATGGACTGACGCGCCACCAGCCTCAGGATCTGTCCTTGCCGGAGTGTTTTCTGCTTGTTCACACGAGGTCCATTTTATTCAATGGACTGTATAAAGATGCGGAGCCACATGTCAAGCACATTTTGCGCGCCGCGATCACTTCCGCCGGGCACGCTGCGTTTCCGGTTTCGGGTTTTCCCATGCGGCGGTATCATGCGCCTGCCTGCCGGGCCGCGCGCGGCCCGGGGCGGCTCGGGGGGGAATCGTCATGACTCGCAAAATCGTCGTGCTGCTGCCATTTTTTGCCGCTCTCGCGCTCTTCGCTCTAATCAGCGCCGCAGACGCGCCCGGCTCCTTCTCTCTCGAGCAGGTGATGAGCGCGCCCTTCCCCGGCGATCTGGTGGCCGCGCCCGCCGGCGCCAAGTTCGCCTGGATACAGAACGCGCGAGGCCTGCGCAATATCTGGGTCGCCGAACCTGCCGCCCCGGGGCAGGCCAGTGCCACGAGCGGCTATGCGGCGCATCAGGTGACCCACTATTCCGCCGACGACGGAATCGATATCGGCGAGCTCCGCTGGACTCCCGATGCCCAATCGCTTCTCTACACGCGCGGGGCGGACCTCGAGGGCGGCGACAGCGACCCGAATCCGCGCAGCAATCCCGCCGGCCCGGAGCACGCCATCTGGATGGTGGCCGCGAGCGGCGGCGAGCCGCGCAAACTCGCGGAAGGACGAGGCACGGCTGTCTCGCCCCGCGGCGATGTCGCTGCCTACCTCAAAGAGGGACAGGTGTGGTCCGCGCCCCTGGACGGCAAAGAGAAGCCCGCGCAGCTCATCCACGCCCATGGGCAGGCCTCAGCGCTGCGCTGGTCGCCGGATGGCGCGCGCCTCGCCTTCGTCAGCGGGAGGAAAGACCACGGCTACATCGGCGTCTACACGCTGGCGGACAAATCCCTCCGCTTTCTCGATCCCAGCGTGGACCGCGACTCAAATCCGGTTTGGTCGCCCGACGGCGCGCGTATCGCGTTTGTCCGCATCGCCGCTTCCTCGCTGGCCTTTGCGTTCGGGCCCCGGCGCGAGGGTCAGCCGTGGTCCATTCACGTCGCGGAGGTAACCACGGGTCAGGGCCGCGAAGTTTGGCGCGCCAGGGAAGGCCGCGGCAGCGTCTTCCACCAGATCGTCGCGGAGAATCAGCTCTTTTGGGCCGCGGGCGACCGCATCATCTTCCCCTGGGAGGGCGACGGCTGGTTGCATCTCTACTCGGTGCCTGCGGCCGGAGGTGCGGCGGATCTGCTCACCCCCGGCGGATTCGAGGTCGAGCACGTGTCTCTCACGCCCGGTGGACGCGAGGTCATCTACTCCTCGAATCAGGACGACATTGACCGCCGGCACATCTGGCGCGCCCGCTTCGATGGGGGAAAGCCCGCCGCCGTGACGCGGGGGACTGGAATCGAATGGTCGCCCGTGGTCTCGAGCGACGGAAAAACGATTGTCGTGCTGCACTCCGACGCGCGGCGCCCGGCTCGCGCGGCCCTGTTGACGGCCGCGGGCGAAGCCCGCGACCTCGCGCCCGATTCCATGCCCGCCGATTTTCCCGCCGGCGCGCTCGTCGAGCCCCAGCAGGTGATTTTCTCCGCCTCCGATGGCCTCGCCATCCACGGCCAGCTCTTTCTTCCGGCCGGTCTGAAGCCCGGTGAACGCCGCCCGGCCCTGCTCTTTTTCCACGGCGGCTCGCGCCGCGAGATGCTGCTCGGCTGGCACTACATGGGCTACTACCACAACGCCTACGCCATGAATCAATTCCTGGCCAGCCGCGGCTACATCGTGTTCTCCGTGAACTACCGCAGCGGCATCGGCTATGGGATGGAGTTTCGCGAAGCGCTGAATTACGGTGCCACCGGCGCGAGCGAATTCAACGACGTGATGGGCGCGGGCGTCTACCTGCGCAGCCGCCCGGACGTGGACCCGCAGCGCATCGGCCTCTGGGGCGGCTCCTATGGCGGCTATCTGACGGCTCTGGGCCTCGCGCGAGCCTCGGATCTCTTCGCCGCTGGCGTGGATTTTCACGGCGTGCACAACTGGAGCGCGATCCGCAACTTCGTGCCCGCCTACAATCCCGAAGCCAACCCCGACGCCGCCCGCCTCGCGTACGAATCTTCGCCCATCGCCTCCGTCAAGACCTGGCGTTCGCCCGTCCTGCTCATCCAGGGCGATGACGACCGCAACGTGCCCTTCAGCGAAACCGTGACGATGGCGGAAGCGCTCCGAAAGCAGGGCGTCGAGGTCGAACAGCTCATCTTCCCCGACGAGATCCACGACTTCCTGCTGCACGAGTCCTGGCTGCGTGCCTATCACGCCGCCGTCGAATTCTTCGACCGCCGCCTAACCCCGAGATCCCACTGACACTATACTTACAGCCCGCGAGGCAAAGTTTTTGCGGCGTCGCCAGAAACGTGAAGTCCATGCCGGCCTGAAATGCTAGACTTCAGGCAGCGTGGCGTCGTTCGACAAGCTTCTCGAAAAACTCTTGCGCGGCGATGCCGACGCGAACATCCCTTTTGCGGGACTGTGCCACTTGCTGCGAAGGCTTGGGTTTGAAGAACGCGTGCGCGGGAGTCACCACATCTTCTTCCGGCAGGGAGTTGAGGAAATCTTAAACCTGCAACCGAAGGGACCGAAATGCAAACCCTATCAGGTCAAACAGGTCAGGCAAATCATTGTAAGATACAGGCTGGCGGGTGACGCCGATGCAGAACTCGAAGTATGAAGTGATTATCTATTGGAACGAAGAAGACCAGGCGTTCGTCGCCGAGGTCCCCGAGCTACCCGGCTGCGCTGCCGACGGCCGGACCCACCGCGAGGCTTTGGCCAACGCCGAAGTCGTGATCCGCGAATGGATCGAAACGGCCCGCGAACTGGGCCGCTCGATTCCCAAGCCGAGAGGCCGCCTGCTTTTTGCTTGAACCCAAAGCGCTTTCGTAAGTTCCGCCATCAGGGCGGACCCGGGGAGAAACGCCTCTGCGGCGACGTCGGTCTTGATTCAAGCAGAAAGGCCATTTATTCCACGCGTTGCAAATCCAGCGCGATTCTCACGCCGTTCACCAGCACGATGCTCTGATTGATCAGCTCCTGATTCGTGATGCGCGCGTCGGCAAATTCCCGCAACAGTCTCAGGGGACAGATAAATTCAATCGCCTCAGGTGAGCTGGTGGAGGGTGATTGGGACTGGCTGAGGACGGTGATATCCACCGCGGAAAACTCCACGTCGGTCGAGATCCGGCTCAAAAGGTCCTTCAACTCCGGCGCCAGGAACAGATCGAAGCTCTGCGCCGCCCGCTTGTAAATGGAAGTGTGCTCCCGGTCGAAACGGGCGGGATTTCTCAGCGTGAGCTGGAGCGCCGCGCGGTCCTGGAAGACCACGAACGAAGGGGGCGCGTAGTCCACAAAATGGAATTTGAGCAGCCCTTCTTTAGCCAGGGCATCGAGTTGAGCCTGGTATTTCGCCTGGAGTCGGTCCGCATCCGCTTGCGTCGCTTGGGGAGCGTCCAGCAGCGTTTCCGAGCGTGAGGGCGCCGCAGCAGCTTCGCCGGGTGAAGCCGAACCTCCGAGCGGGATTCCGCTGGCCGAAGCCGGGGATGGCAGCGGTGGAAGCGCGATGTGTTTTGCGACCGGCGAGGAACCCGATCCCGCCTCCGGCGCGCCACCCGGCGGGCTGGAGCGTGATCCCTCCGGCCGTGACTCGCCGCGCTGCAGTGTTTCCACATCCACTGGCTCGCGCTCGCCCACGGCCAGGCCGAATTCCTTTCCGTCGAGGTAAACCCGGGAACGATTCAGGATTTCCTGCCGTGCCCCGTCACTCTCCGCGTTTGCGAGCGCGAACGCATCGCTGCGGTCGAAGACGGCCACCAGGATCTCTTTCCCTTCGTATTCATAGCTCTTCGATTTCCCCAGCACGTGGTACGAGATTTCGAATCCAATGTCATCGCAGGCCACATCTTCCGGAATGTCCCGCCGTACCAGCCCCAAAATCGGCAGAAAAACATCGGAGAAAACCCGTGTGGCCCGCTCGTTGGCCGTCAGGAGCGTGGAACGGAACGCGGCGCTGTAGGTGCCGGTGGTCTTCAGGACCACCCGGCCTTGGAAATGCACGAACTCAATCCCCCGCGTGTCATGCGCCGCGGCGGAGGTGGCTTTCGCGGCGACGTACCGGGCAAGAGAGAACGGAAACGGAAATTTGCTGGCGGTGATGGAATGATGCAAGGCCTTCAACTGCTGCAGGTAGGTGGTCTCCAGTTGCCGCAGCTCGGGATTCAGGATTTCCGGCGGGCTCACCTGCGCCTGCAAGGGTCCCGCACCCATCACCCAATAGAGGATGGTGACCGCGGCACAGAGCGCCAGCGTGCGCCGGCGGACAGGAATTCGACCGCAGGGGAAAGGGTGACGCATACCAGGTTATTTTGCCGCAGATCCTGACGGTGGGATAGCCGGAGCCTGGTAGGGCGGCTGCGCGATGGCGCGAATGTACTCGATCAGTTCGGCAATTTCTTCCTCGCTCAGCGTGCGCCCGTACGGCGGCATCATCGCCGATTTTCCCAGGGCGCTGCCTCCCAGAGCGATGGCATTCCTCAACGTCGCATTGGTTTCTTTGTTCAGTGTGGCACCGTCGTTCATCAATGGTGGAGTGGGCGTGACGTTGGAGCGGTTGGAAGGCCCCGCAGGGGTCGCATCCGCATGGCACCAGACGCACTGAGTGTAAAAGATGCGTTTGCCCTGAGCCGCCCGATAGCCGAGTGGAATCACGCGCTGCGGATCGTTCCAGTCCGCCTCCACATCATACGCCCGGTCCGCCGGAGATGGCGGCGCGGAGGGCTGCTTGCCACATCCGGCCGCGGCGGCCAGCAGACAAAAGAGCAGGGCACTGATGTACGGGCGCTTCATTGTCCCGCTCCGTGGCTTGCCGCTCCGGCTGCCGGCTTCGCGCTCTGGCGAAGCGTCTGGATATAGGCAGCCAGCGCGCGGACCTCCTCTTCCGTGAAGGAGCGCCGCGGCTCGATGGCGCCGGGGACGAGCGCCTGCGGATTGCGGAGCCAGGCCTCGGTCCATGCCGGAGTGAGCCAGTTCCCCGCATTGCTGAGGTTCGGCCCCACGTAGCCGCCAGAGGAGCCGATCGTGTGGCAGGCCTGGCACTGATACTTGACTTCGTACAGCTCTTTGCCGAGCGCGGCCATCTGCGGCGTGAATTTTGGGGCGTCATCGGCTTCGAGATCCACGGAGGGATGCTGGAGCGCCATGGAGAGATAATCCGCCAGGATGTTCGCTTCCTGGCTGGTCATATTGAACTGCGGCATGCGCAGCACGAGCGTGGGCCGCAGCGTCTGCGGGTTCTTGAGGAAATCCGCAATCCAGGCACGGCGTGCGCGGCTGCCTTCGTAGGAGAGGTCCGGCGCGAGGTCGCCGCCGAAGCCGTTGAATTTGTGGCACACGTAGCATTTATAGCGCTCGTAGACTTTGCCGAAAGCGCCGGAGGGACGGAACACGGGCTCCTGCCGCTCCACCACCAGACGCCGCAGGCCGGGCGAGGCCGGAGGGCCGGTCATGGCCAGCAAAGCGATGGTCACAGCCTCCAGGTCGTCGGCGGTGAGGTGATATTGCGGCATGCGCGCCGCGGTATTGACCGAAGAGGGATCCGTGATTTTTGCCTGGATGTAAGCCAGAAGCGTGCGCGGGATTCTGGACTGGCTGAATTCAAGCTGGGAAACATTTTTGGCGCCGAGGGCGGAGAGCTCGGGGCCAAAATCCTTTTGCGGGGAAACGCCGTCGATGTGATGGCAGCTGGCGCAGCCTTTTTCGAGAAATAGCTGCCGGCCCTTCCGGATTTCGTCCGGAGCCGGCGCGGGCAGGGCGTTCACATCCTTGAGCAGATCGGAATCAGTCAACTGCTCCGTGATGTAGCGGGTCACGCGGAACAGGTCTTCGTCCGACCACTCGTAGCGAGGCATCTTGCTGTGCGGGAGATAGGCCTGCGGATCGCGCAGCCAAGCCACCAGCCAGTCGCGGTTCACCTTGCTGCCCACCTTGGTCAGCTCCGGCCCGATGTCGCCGCCGATCAGCTTGGTCTCGCCCGCGCGCGTGACAGCCAGTGGATGGCAGGTGGAGCAGAACATCTGCCGGAAGCGGACTTCTCCCTGCGTCACCGCGTCGGGGTTTTTCGCCGATGCCGCAACTACACGGGGATTGAAGGAATAGGGAGGCACGGGCTGGCCGCGCAGGGAACTGAGGTAAGCGGAAAGAGCGCGGAGCTCCTCTTCCTTCAATTTGAACTGCGGCATGCGCGGAGCCTCTTCCGTCTCGTACCCGTTCACGGTCACAGTGCCATTCGCATCGGTGATGGTACGCGGCTCTTTGAGCCATTTGTAGATCCACTCGCGGCTGGTCTTGCTTCCGATGCGCGTGAGGTCCGGCCCCAGCATAACGGGTCGCTCGATGCCCTCCAGGCGGTGGCAGCCAATGCAATTGAACTCCGCCAGGAGCTGGCGGCCGCGATTCAGTTTGGGCGTCTGTGACAGATCGCCCTGGTGGCACGACCCGCAGGAACCCTGGATGAACTTCACGGACAGCAGCGGCTGCTCCCACGCCAGAGTCGTCTCGTGGGCTTCGGCCACCTCGGTGGCTGGTCCCTGGCCGCGGTGGCAGATCACGCAGCCCCACTCGGTGACCGAGTGAGGGACGGGCGGATGCGCGCGGAAGGGCTGCTGCACGGAGGCGTCGTCAAGGCTGGGCTGCGTCATGCCTTGATGGCAGGTGGTACAGCGGTCCACCACGTTCATCTCCGGAAGCCAGATCTGGTCGATGTCGGGATGCACGTCGGCGAGCAGACGCTTGGTATCCGGGCGCTGCTCGGCCAATCGCACGTAGCCGCGCTTGTAATGCTTCCATTCGCGCTGCAAATCCTTTACCGGCGAGATGGCCAACGTGGCGAGAAACACGATGCTCGAGACTGCAAAGATGTAGCGCAACCGGAGCGGCAGCCGTCCCATGTGCTCAGCCGGCATTTGTCCTCCAGGGCCAGACCCACGACCAGCCTTGCCCCCGGAAGAATGTCCCCACGAGCGTGAGGACCACGGCCACGAAAATGAACCACGTCATCACCCACCAGGAGACGGGGCGCGCCCGGATATGTCCCTTCCAGCCCGGAGCCTCCGGCGGCAGGAAATAGGAATAGAGCATCAATCCGGCCACCACTGCGCTGGGCACGAGCACGGTCCAGGCTTTTTCAGTCGGGAGAAGCAGGATCACCGCGAGCGCGGCGAACACGGCCAGAACAATCTGTAGGCGGCGCAGGCGATCCCGCGCCCACAGGGGCTCGCCTTCGATGTTGACGTTGAAATAGGGGATGATGACCAGCGCCATCACCACCAGCGTGGGGATCAGAATCCCGGCCACCAAGGGCGGAAAATAATGCAGCAGCTCCTGCAGGCCCAGGAAGTACCACGGGGCCTTGGCCGGATTGGGAGTGACCAGGGGGTTCGCCAGCTGCTCAAGCGGCGCGTCCCACACCAGCGCCACCAGAACCAGAAGGATTGCCAGCACTTCAAAGGCGATGGCTTCGCGAACCAGAAGGTGCGGATAGGCCATCACCTGGGGGCCCGGCTCGCCCGTCACCTTGGCGGAAGTCTTCCGCGTGAGGAAGACGATGCGCTGCGGGTTCTTGGTGGCGTCGGAGCCGAAGCCCGCCTCGTGTTTATTCTTTTCGGTCATCTTCGCTTTTCACCGTCAACCCGCCGTCCTTCTGCACGCGCCAGAAGTGAATCCCGACCAGCAACACGGCCACCAGCGGCAGCACCACGCAATGCAGCACGTAAAAACGCAGGAGTGCGTTCTCGCCAACCACATGGCCGCCCAGAACGAGAAACTTCACGCGGTTGCCGATCACCGGCATCGCGGAAATGATGTTGGTCCCCACGGTTATGGCCCAGAAGGCCAGTTGGTCCCAGGGCAGCAAATAGCCCGTGTAGCTCAGGAACAGCGTCACCAGCAGCAGGATGACCCCCACCACCCAGTTGAATTCGTGAGGAGGCTTATAGCCGCCACGGTAGAACACGTGGAACATGTGCGCGAACACCGCGATGACCATCAGGTGCGCGCCCAGGCGATGCAGATTCCGAAGGAACACTCCGCTGGAAACCACAAAGCGCAGGTCCTTCATGTCGCGGTAGGCCTGCGGGATGGCCGGATGGTAATAGAACATCAGGAGGACGCCGGTGATCACCAGCGTCAGAAAGAGCAGAAAGGAAAACGAGCCGAGGTAATACGTGGCGCGGGCGCGAAGGGATTTTTCCCGGACCTTGACGGGAAGAAAGTGCAGGAAGAGATTGCCGAAGACAGCGAGGCTGCGCGTGCGGTTCGTCAGCGCCGGACCGCGGCGAAAGATTGATTTCCAGACTCGCGTCTGCCGGAGCTGCTCGAGAAAAGTGGCGGCACTGGCCATCTCGACTCCTAAACCTTCAGCACCTGGTCGCTCTTGATCGTTTCCAGTTTGTCCACCACCAATTCCCCATCCGGAGAAAGCGTAATGAGGAAGTGCGGCAGAGGCAGGGGCGCCGGCCCTTCGATCTTCTTTCCATCCCGCTCGAACTTGCTCCCGTGACAGGGGCAGGCGATCTGGTTGGCCTCCGGTTTCCACTGCGTGATGCAGCCAAGATGCGTGCAGATCGCCGAGACGGCGTAGAAGCCATCCTTAGTCCGCACGATGTACACCTGCTGGTCCTGCAAGAAGATGGGTGAATCGACGGGATACTGGTCCGGACGCCCGGCTCGGAACCGGGTGGGCGGCTCGAAGAGCACATTCGGAGAAAAGTATTGATACGTGACTACTGCGGAGCCGAGCCCCGCCACCCCCAGCGCCCCGAACGTCACTTCGTTCAGAAAATCGCGCCGGGCGAGGCCCTCTTTCTTGTCTGGTTCCGGCGATTCCCCGCCGGACCCGGGTTTCTTCTGTTCGTTCATTGGTACATCAGCCTTTCCGCGGGGATGAAACTCGGGTCGCTGGAAAACACTTCGAAGGCCTCCATCGTGATGGTGTGCGCCGGGCACCGCTCGGCGCACAGCCCGCAGCGGATGCAGATCGTCTCGTCCTTCACCATCACGGAGCCCTGCACGCCGGGCAGGTCGTCCGGCGTCAAGTGAAGCAGATCGCGCTCGTATACGCCGGGCTCTCCGCTAAGCCGTGCTTTGACCTCTTCGGAAATCGCAGCATCACGGAGCGGCACCAGCTTCAGGCAGTTTTCCGGGCACACGTCCACGCAACCGCCGCACAGGATGCACTCCGTGCCTTCCTTTTCGTTGCCGTCGAAGATTGTATTGACCCAGCATTGCAGGCAGCGCGAGGCCTCCCGCCGCGCCTGCTCTTCCGTGTAGCCGGTTTCCACTTCGGCCACGCCCGTGCGCCGGTCGATGGGAATCACGGGGACGGACAGCCGCGAATATTCATCGTACCCGGCTGCCATCTCGTGGTGATCGAGTACCGTGATCTGCACGTAGCGCGGACCCGGCTGCCACTCTCCGCCCCGCAGGTACCGGTCAATCTGCTCCGCCGCTTTTTTCCCGTCGGCCACGGCACTGATGATCAGGCGCGGGCCGAACGCTATGTCTCCCGCCGCAAAAATGCCGGGAGCGGTGGTCATCAGCGTGGCCGGGTCGATCTTTACCGTGCCCTGCCGTGTGGTTTCCAACCCCTCACCGGGCGCCAGCGCGGAAAGATCCGAAGTCTGTCCGATGGCCAGAATCGCGGTATCGCAGGCGATCACGCTCTCCGTGCCCGGCTCGAACACCGGATTGAATCGCCGTTGCGCATCGAAGACGGAACTGCACCGGACCGTTTCCAGCCCCTCGAGTTTTCCGTTCTTCCCCACGAAACCTTTCGGGCCCAGCGAGGCATGGATCTCCAGTCCCTCTTCCTGCCCCTCTTCGATCTCTTCCCCGAACGCGGGCATCTCCTCGCGCGATTCCAGGCACACCAGGTGGACCCGCCGCGCGCCCATCCGCAGCGCGGCCCGGGAAACATCCATCAGCTCCTTCATCGCTACTTCCATTTGGCTTTCTGGCAGGCTGTCGGGAAGCAGCACGCTGGCCAGGGCCTCCCGTGTCACCCTCTGCTGCTCGCGAAGCGCGGAGCGGGCCACGTCAATGGCCACATTTCCGCCGCCGATCACCACCACCTGCTTGCCGATCGAAAAACGGTAGCCCAGGTTTACGTTCAGCAGAAAATCCACGCCCTTTACCACGCCGTCCAACTCGTGCCCGGGAATGTTCAGGTCCCGGCTGCGATGCAGCCCGAATGCCAGCAGAAAGGCCTTGTATCCCTGGCGGCGCAGGTCTACCAGTGTGAAATCCTTCCCCAGCCTCGAGTTCAGCCGCAACTCCGGACCGAGATCCAGGATCTCGCGCACCTGCGCCAGCAGAACGTCCCGCGGCATCCGGTATTCCGGTATGCCCAGGTGGAGCATTCCCCCGGGTACAGGCGCGGCCTCAAATATGGTGACCTGGTATCCAAGCAGCGCCAGATCGTGCGCCGCCGATAGCCCGGCCGGCCCGGCGCCGATCACCGCCACTTTTTCCTCGTGCGTGACTCGCGGCTTTTCCGCATGCATCTCCAGCGGGGTGCGCGATTCCGGGCCGTGGCGCTCGGTGAGGAATCGCTTCAGCGCGCGGATCGAGATGGGCTCATCCAACTGGCCGCGGCGGCAGGCGGTTTCGCAGGGATGGCCGCAGACGCGTCCGCACACCGACGCGAAGGGGTTGGGCGCACGTGCGTAGCGGTAGGCTTCCTCGTATCGCCCCTGCGCGATCATCGCGACGTACCTTCCGGCCTGCGTGTGCACGGGGCACGCCGTCATGCACGGAAAGTTCGACTCGAGCCACTCGAGGTCCACCTGCTTGGAACGCAAGGGCGTCCTTTCGTTTTCTGCTCTTGAGCCGGCCTATTTGGAAACCGTGAGCGTCACGCTCGCCCCCGCCGCTGTTACATCCACAGCCAGTGTGGCCGGCTTGCCTTCTTCGCTCCAGGTTTTCAGCGTGTAGTGGCCCGCGGGCACGTCTTTAATCACGAAATTCCCGTCCTTGTCCGTGACCGCAAAATACGGAGTCGCCACCACCACCACATAGCCGGACATCTCCGGGTGGACGTTGCAGAGCAGCGAGGCGGCGCCGAGATCGTTGAACTGGAACGGCTTTCGCTCGCCCTTCGGCCAGGTGCCCAGGTTGTGCGCCAGCTTCTTGTTTCCGCTGATGGACGGCCAGTAGACGTTGTGTCCCACAGGGTCGCTGTTCAGGAACTCCACCGTAGTCCCCTTCTGCACTACGGCGACGTGAGGCGCGAACTTCATCTGTTTCTGGTCGATGGTCACGTGCTGGCTGGGCGCCGGAAAATCCTTCCCGGCAATCGCGTCCACATAGACAGCGATGTTTTCCGCGGACTTGATTCCCTGCACGTTGACTTTCCCTTTGATCTCCCCCCCCTGCATCGTCCCTGCCAGGAACAGCACAAATGCGCCCGATAGGAGCGCAATCCGACATGCATTCTTCATATTCTCCTCGATTCCGGGACCGCGCCCACCCATCCGGGCGGGTGAGTCCTCCCGAAAGCTAAAACACGAAATCAACGCCCGATAAGAACCCATTCGCCCGGTAGAATTGTACCGGGGTTGTCCCGGGCACGGGTATCTGCCACCGGTACTGATACTCGAAGGCGAATTTGAGGTTTGCGCGGGCCAGGAATTGAACACCCGGGCTCACGCGGTTCCGGGTATCGTGGCTGGACAACCCGTTCTGGGCGTCTGTCGGCGAGTTCACGAAGTCATAGCGCACCAGCGGCATCAACCACGGGTAGATCCAGTAGTTGGCCTGGACGAATCCGCCCGAGAACGTCACCGGGGTGGTCGAGACGAACGTCGTGCCCGTAGCATCCGGTATCAGGTTCTTGTCGTGGCCGTACATCCCCAGCCCGTAGATCTCAAAGGTGCGGTACTTGAAGCGCACGTCCCCTCCGACCCGGTAGAACGGCTCGCGGACGGTTCCGAGTGCGCTCACGCCCGGGAACAATGACTGGTTGATGTTCAGAGCGTTTCGGCCGTAATAGTAAAAAGCGCCGAAGCGGATCGAAGTGTGATCCCGCGGCCCCGTGGGACCTGCTGCCTGCACCTCTTTCCGGACATTGGGATCCCTTTCCAGATTGAAGAGCTGTGACACGCGGACGTAGATGTCCTTGGAGTTTTGTACCGCCGTGTTGTCATTATTTCCATTCACCACGGCGATGGACCAGCTAAAGTTCCCGTCGTTCGGGTAGCCGCCGATTTCAAACCCGCGCTGCGGGGCGCTGAACATGAAGGGATTGTTGGTCGTGCAGGCAGGAGCAGCGGGAGCCACCAGAACGTTGCAGTTGGGATTCACCAGCGCGATGCTGGCCTGGTCGTAGATATCGTAATCAGTCAGGTTGATTGTGCGCGCCTGGGAAAAGGGCAAGTCCAGCTCGAATTGCCCCATCCGGAAATTGAGCGTGTCTTTCGGCAGGCCGATCCAGTGGCCCAGATCGTTGACCTTCAGATAGCCGTCGCCCATGGAGCCCGAGGCATTCGCGCCTCCCACCGAGATATCGTCGTCCACCCAAAAGGAGATCGAGGGGCCGAAACTCCCAGCGGACAGGATGGTGAAAGTATTCGGCACGAACAGGTCTGTGCGCGGCACATTTGTGCCGGGGGTGGCGGCGAATGGGATCTTGCTGTTGTAATTGGCAAATCCCGAGTAACGGAAGGCGATGGGCAGGTTTCCGGGAATCTCGCCCGGATAAAGCGCGTTCGGGAAGGCCTCCTTCTGCGCCTTGGCCCCCAACAGCACCGGGGGCTCTTTGACGAACACTTCGTCGTCTTTGGGGAACTTGAACCCGTTCTTCTTGAAGGCCAGGCCGAAGTCGTTCAACTCCGGGAAGTTGTTGTGGCACGTGGTGCACGACGTCTGGTACTTCCGCGAAAACGCCGGAATCGCCGAGGCCCGCGGTACCGATAGGTATCCGAACCAAACCAGGCAGGCGGCCGCCATCCCGAACGTCAGAACACTCACCCCTGTGCGGTTGCTGGTCATAACTCTGCCTCCCCTCGTGGCGGACTCACGCCGGGTAAGACACCCGGTCTCCCCTTGTGCCCTGCATCACACTTCGCTCTTATGCTCCGGGGGGGCTTGCGCGAGCGGTGACCCAGGTCACAAAAGAAAGTGACATGGTCACAGGAAGGCAGTGGTCGGTCTTGATCTACAACTCATTCCTGCCGCGAATAGTCGGGGATCGAGCGTCCAGATCGCCCGCCCGTAGCAGTCAATTATGGGTTACGGGTGCGGTTTCGTCGCAGGCGTCTGATTCGGCGTCTGGTTCGGCGGTGTCAGCGGGGGATGTCCTGCTGGCAGCGCCGCTTGTCCCTGCGGCTGAGTGTCCGGGGAGACAGTTTGCCCCGGCGGCATCTGACCGCCCGCGGGATGCGACATCTGCCCACCGACGGGCTGGCCACTCAGAACCACCCAAGCCCCTTCGCGTTTTTCCAGTTGATAGCGAACCTGCAGGCTCGTGCCGGCTGGCCCTTGTTTGGGTCGGAATTCCGCCATCGCCTCGGCATGGTTCCCATTCAGCGTGACTTGGCTCAGTTCCAGCACCATTGCGTCCATCCGGAGCCCCGACATGGAGGTCACATGCTGGCGAATGCTGGCGCTAATGGCCTCTTTTTCATCCCGCTGGCGATTGCACCCCGCCATGACCAGTAGCAGTATCCCTAATAATATCAATGGTTTGGCAGTCCCCATGCGGCGCCCCTTGCTGAAATCATGATTCATTTCCGTCTCCCCTCCTCGGCTTCCCGCTGCCATTTCCAAGCGCTCTTTTTCACTACACAAAGTGTGCTTGAGGGCACAAGCCTGTGTTGGTGACGCCCATCACAACGGCCTGCAACACCCGACACAG
>Ga0074044_10001999_pt1 | contig 17989 bp, 25 predicted proteins | sample BogForMeECP23OM1_FD_94443 | JGI IMG/M metagenome (GOLD analysis project Ga0074044, IMG submission 94443) | Bog forest soil microbial communities from Calvert Island, British Columbia, Canada - Bog Forest MetaG ECP23OM1 | ecosystem: Environmental > Terrestrial > Soil > Wetlands ...
GAATACGGAGGCATCATCAAACACGGCGCCAAGCTGCTCTTTGCCTTTGCCGAAGCGACCGTGCCCAAAGTGACGGTGATAACCCGCAAAGCTTACGGCGGAGCGTATTGCGTCATGGCCTCCAAACATATTCGCACCGACGTGAACTACGCTTGGCCCACCGCAGAAATAGCAGTCATGGGACCGGAGGGCGCAGTGGACATCGTTTACAAACGCGAACTGGAACACGCCTCGAACCGCGCAGAAGTACGCAAACAAAAAATCGAAGAATTCAGCGAGCGCTTCGCCAACCCCTACGTAGCCGCCGACCGCGGCTACGTCGACGCCGTAATCCAACCCCGCGAAACCCGCAAGAAACTAATCCAAGCCCTGGAGATGCTCGAAACCAAGCGCGACAAGAACCCGCCGAAAAAGCACGGCAATATTCCGCTGTGATCGTGCAGAGCGGACACTCCTGTCCACTGCTGTTGAAACCTTATTTTCCGGCTATTCGGGGCGTGACTCCCCTCGGATTTGATGTTAGAAAGGTCAGCCTTAGGAATCTCGTTTGTAAGCAACGGAGGAATTACAGAATGAACAAAAAGCGGCAACCACGCATTTCCCCGAAGCAAGGTTTAAGAGCGGCGCTGATGCTAGCAATTGTGCTTGGCGCGGTTACAACCCAATCAGCGCCAGCACAGACTTTGCATGTGCTTTACAACTTCGCAGGAGCGTCGGACGGGGGAGATCCCTATGCAAGTTTGATCCGTGACGCAGCAGGAAATCTCTACAGCACCGTCGACTACGGTGGGACTTCTTTTGCGGGAGCGGTGTTCAAGGTTGCCCCTGACGGCTCCGAAACCGTGCTGTACAGCTTCACTGGCGGAGCCGATGGGGCATATCCTTTTTCACCAGTGGTCCGGGACAGTGCCGGCAATCTGTACGGCACGACTTCGATGGGCGGTTCGGCCGACGCCGGGGTGGTATTCAAAGTGGATCCCAGCGGTACTGAGACCGTGTTGCACAGCTTTACTGGAGGCGCGGACGGAATCATTCCCATTGGAGGTCTCCTGCGGGACAAGGCGGGTAATCTCTACGGCACCACTTCGCAGGGCGGCACTTCCAACGACGGAGTCTTGTTCAAAATAAATCCTCGCGGCAAGGAGACCCTACTGCACACCTTCACGGGAAGCACTAAAGACGGGAAATATCCCAGCTACACCAGTCTGCTGATGGACGCTCTAGGCAACCTCTACGGCGTCACCGAAGAAGGCGGGAGCGCGGACGGCGGGATTTTATACAAACTGGGTAAAACCGGCAAATTGACCATCCTGCACAGCTTCACCGGGGGAACGACCGACGGATGCAACGTCCTGGGAACGCCATTCATGGACGCAGCAGGCAATTTCTACGGAACTACTTCTTCATGCGGTACCCACACCCTGGGAACGGTGTGGAAGGTGAATAAGTATGGCAAGGAGAAACTGTTGCACAGCTTCGCGGGTGGGACCTCGGATGGCGAATATCCCCTCGCAGGCGTGATTATGGATGCCGACGGCAACCTGTACGGCAATACCGAAACCGGCGGCGCGTCCAACGTGGGAACCGTATACGAAGTAAGTAAGAGCGGCCAGTTCACCCTGCTCCACAGCTTTGATGGGACGGACGGCAAGTATCCCTATGGCAGCTTGGCGCAAAATGCCAAGGGTACTCTCTTCGGAACAACCCAAAACGGCGGGACCATCGGTTACGGAACGGTGTGGAAGCTCATAAAGTAGCTAGGACGGACTTCCGGTTGCGCCCAGATTACCGTTATGGTACCTTTTAGAATTGTCCCGGACATCTGGAAGGGATTAGAGGGATATGCGCCCGCGAGGGTTCGTTGTCCCCGACTGCTGGCGTAGCTCAGTTGGTAGAGCATCTGATTTGTAATCAGAGGGTCGGGGGTTCAAATCCCTTCGCCAGCTCCAGCATCTGATTCATTCGGCAGTTGGTTTTGTAGGATCGGTTCCGGAACACAGGCTTTGCGCGGCGCGGCGGCGTAACAGATTTTTCCCAACAGCACTCCATAAGGAATTTTTCCAAGTGTGGTGTTTGCGTGCGAGAGGATTTTCGCGCGCACTCTGTTTTTCTATTGGGTCATTGCCCCGCCGTAGCATCATCCGCGCATGCGCACGGGCCGTCGATGGTTTTACGGCTTGTGGCCGGGAAGGCCAGGAAGTTTGCACAGGTGGGTGAGTGGTTAAAGCCAACAGACTGTAAATCTGTCCCTCCATGCGAGGTACGAAGGTTCGAATCCTTCCCTGTGCACCAGGAACTTGAGCCGGTTTGCGGGCGTGAGCATAGCGGGAGCCCGCAGCCGAAATCCCGAGCGAAGCGAGGGATCTATTGAGTTACGGGGGCGGCGGGAGCCCGTAGCCGAAATCCCGAGCGGCGCAAGGAAATCTGGTGAAGCGTTTAGTGATCGCGCTGGCTGCGTTCGTTGCCTTGGGAATTTTGTCTTGTGCGACGATCAGCGACCAGCGAATTCGCCTGGCGACTTTGGCAATACTCGCTATGTTCGCGCTGAAAACCTGGGTGCGCCGCAAGGACGTACTGCACTCGGACGGCGGCAGCGACACGAAGTAAGTTTGGCAACAGTCTGATAAAAGCTCTGGCTGACGGCTGATTGCTGAGTGCTGATTTTCGCCGATGTAGCTCAGTTGGTAGAGCACTCCCTTGGTAAGGGAGAGGTCATCAGTTCAATCCTGATCATCGGCTCCAGGTTGAGGCGTTTTGCGGGCGTGAGCGGAGCGGGAGCCCGCAGCCGAAATCCCGAGCGTTTTGCGCGAGGGATCTCATAGTTTGAGGCTGAGCGGGAGTAACTCAGTGGTAGAGTCACAGCCTTCCAAGCTGTTGGTCGCGGGTTCGATTCCCGTCTCCCGCTCCAGAGTTTGGTGGTGTTAATGGAGGACGGGCGTCTCGCCCGTCTAGCCGGGCGGAACGCCCGGGCTCCATTAGGAGTTTGTGGTAGAGACGTAGCTAGCTACGGAGAATACGGAGAGAGCTAGGCAAATGGCGAAAGAGAAATTTGAACGCAATAAGCCGCACTGCAACGTGGGCACAATTGGTCACATTGACCATGGCAAGACCACGCTGACGGCGGCCATCACCAAGGTGTTGCAGAAGCACAACCCGAAGATCGTGTTCCGGTCGTTTGACTCGATCGATAATGCGCCGGAAGAAAAAGCCCGCGGGATCACGATTGCGACCGCGCACGTCGAGTACGAGACCGCGAACCGCCACTACGCGCACGTCGATTGCCCGGGCCACGCCGATTACATCAAGAACATGATTACGGGTGCGGCGCAGATGGATGGCGCGATCCTGGTGGTCGCGGCGACCGATGGTCCGATGCCGCAGACCCGCGAGCATGTGCTGTTGGCGCGGCAAGTGGGCGTGCCGTACATCGTGGTGGCGCTCAATAAGTGTGACGCTGTCGATGATCCCGAGTTGCTGGATCTGGTCGAACTGGAAGTGCGCGAGTTGCTGAAGAGCTATCAGTTTCCCGGCGACGATGTGCCGGTGATCCGCCTCTCGGCGCTGGGCGCGTTGAACGGCGAAGAGAAGTGGGAAAAGCAGATTGACGCGTTGATGGAGGCGGTGGACAAGAGCGTTCCGCAGCCGGCGCGCGAGTTGGAAAAACCGTTCCTGATGCCGATTGAAGATATTTTTTCGATTTCCGGACGGGGCACGGTGGTGACGGGAAGAATCGAGCGCGGCAAGGTAAAAGTCGGCGAGGAAGTGGAAATTGTAGGCTTCCGCGAGACCCGCAAGACGGTCGTGACCGGCGTGGAAATGTTCAAGAAGCAATTGGACGAAGGCTTGGCGGGAGACAACGCTGGCCTGCTGCTGCGCGGCATTGGCAAGGACGATGTCGAGCGCGGCATGGTGCTGGCGAAGCCCGGATCGATTACTCCACACACCAAGTTCAAGGCTGAAGTTTACATTCTGACGAAGGAAGAAGGCGGACGGCACACGCCGTTCTTCAAGGGATACCGTCCGCAGTTTTACTTGCGGACGACGGACGTGACCGGCGTAGCGGAGATGCCGCCCGCGACTGAGATGGTAATGCCGGGAGACAACGTGAGCCTGGTGATTGAGCTCATCACTCCGGTGGCGATGGAAAAGGGCTTGCGCTTCGCTATCCGCGAAGGCGGCCACACGGTGGGCGCAGGAACCATCAGCGAAATTGTGCAGTAAGAAGTTATGTGGGACCGGGTCTCTGACCCGGTCGCGGGTCGAAGACCCGCCACCACACGAGCAAAATCGCGGCCTGCAACTTGCCGCCAGTTCTTTCTTCCCGGAGAGCCGGGAGGGGTTAGTGAGAGCCAAAAGTGATTGGAAGAGAAAGAATTCGTATTCGGTTGAAAGCGTACGACTACCGCATCCTGGATCAGTCCACGGGTGAAATCGTCGAGACCGCGAAGCGCACGGGCGCGCAAATCGCGGGGCCGATTCCACTGCCCACGATGAAGAACAAGTACTGCGTGCTGCGTTCCCCGCACGTGGACAAGAAATCGCGTGAGCAGTTCGAGATTCGCACGCATAAGCGCCTGTTGGACATTCTCGAGCCCACGCAGCAGACAGTTGACGCGCTCATGAAGCTCGACTTACCCGCCGGCGTGGACGTCGAAATCAAAGCGTTCGGCAAGGAACATAAATAACTCGTGTGGGGACGGCCGCCTCGGCCGTCCGGGCGGAGCGAAAGCTCCGCAGGATTCTCGCGGGCGAGGTCGCCCGCGCCACGCGCCCAGCCTCTGGCCCGCGAGCCACGCTGGGTTTAGCGGAGAGAGAAATGGCAAAAGTAACTGGAATCTTAGGTAAAAAGGTCGGAATGACGCAGCTCTTCGACGACAAGGGCGACGTTCATCCCGCAACTGTGCTGCAGGCTGGCCCCTGCGTGATCACGCAGCACAAGACGCAGACCAAGGACGGATACGTTGCCGCCCAGATCGGCCTGGTCGAGTTCGTGAAAGAGTCGCGGCTGACCAAACCCGCTCGGGGACACTTGGGTAAGAACAATCTGCCCCCGGTCAAGTTCATGCGCGAGGTTCCAATCGAAGTCGAAGAAAAAGCCGAGGGTGACGGCGACGGGCTGGTAAAAGCTGGAGATCGCGTGCTGGTGGACATCTTCGACGGCGAAAAATTTGTGGACGTCGTCGGCATCAGTAAGGGACGCGGCTTTTCCGGCGTAGTCCGGCGGCATCATTTCGCCGGCGGGCCCAAATCGCATGGTTCGATGTTTCAGATTACGGGATCGATTGGTTCATCGGCGTTCCCGTCGCGTGTGTTCAAGGGAATGCGCATGTCCGGACACATGGGCGTGGATCGAGTGACTGTCCGCAACTTGCGCGTGCTGGGCATGGATAAAGAAGACAACCTGCTGGTGGTCGAAGGCAGCGTGCCTGGCCCCAAGGGCGGATACCTGGTAATCACGAAGGCCAAGAAGCCGCCGAGAGAGCGACGGGGTTTCGCCGGATCAGCCACGGTTGACCCGTTGAAGGCAGCCAAGCGCGCGGCCAAGAAAGCTTAACAGTAGCAATCAGGAAAGATCATGGCAAGCATTGACATTCACAATCTGAGCGGAGCCAAAGTCGGCAGCCTGGAACTGGCGGACGAGGTCTTCGGCGCAGTGAACGAGGACCTGCTGTGGGAGGCGGTAAAACATTATCGCGCTGCCCATCGGGCCGGAACTCACGCGACCAAGAACAAGAAGCTGGTCTCCGGAGCCGGCAAGAAACTTTGGAAGCAGAAGGGCACCGGACGGGCGCGTGTCGGTTCGATTCGTTCGCCGTTGTGGCGGCATGGCGGTACGGTGCATGGTCCCCAACCTCGTTCTTACGACTACGCTTTTCCCCGCAAGAAATTGCTGGGAGCGCTGCGGTCCGCGCTGGCTTCGAAGTTCGCAGATGGCAAATTGATCATCGTGAACGCGTTTGATATAAAGGAACCCAAGTCCAAGCAGTTCCGCGCGGCGCTCGATGCTCTCAAAGTTGATAGCACGGCGCTGCTGGTCGAGGTGCCCAAGCATGAGAATCGCAATTTGGCTCTGAGTTCGCGAAATCTTCATGGCGTTGAGTTGGTGAACGGCAACGAGGTTCATCCTTATCATCTGCTGCGTTACGACCGGGCGATTTTTTCACAACCCGCGATTGAGAAGCTCCAGATTTCGCTGAAGAGTTCGATTTCGAAGCGGCAGCACAAGGCCGCGGAAGGCGAGGGCGAGGCACCGAAGAAAGCCTCGCGTTCTCCGCGGCGCCGCACCCGGCATGAAAAAGCAGCGGAGGTGGCCTGATGAAATCCGCATACCAGATTCTTCGGCGTCCGGTCATCACCGAAAAGGGTCTCGCCATCAAGGAAAACCAGAACACGCTGGTTTTTCAAGTGGCAACGGCAGCGACCAAGACAGAAATTAAAGAAGCAGTGCAGGGAATTTTTAAAGTGAAGGTGCGTTCGGTCCGCACTGCAACTTATCCGGGAAAAGAACGGCGGCGGGGAAAGTTCGCCGGCTACCGTCCGGATTGGAAAAAAGCGTACGTGCGGCTGAAGGCCGGCGAAAAAATGCCGGAGTACGCGCAGAACTTATAGCCGTTGGTTGCTCGTCGTTGGTCGTTGGCCAACCCGAAAGACTTCGGCGGCAAAGCGAAGCTAAGAGCTAGAAGCTAAGAGCTGATTTATGGCAATCAAGACTTACAGACCGACAACCCAGACGTTGCGATATCGCACCACGCTGGTCAATGACGATATTACGAGCACGCAGCCACACAAACCGCTGCTCGAGCCTAAGCCGCGCACCGGCGGACGGCGTAATTCGGGCCAGACCACCATGCGGTTTATCGGTGGCGGCCACAAGCGCAAGTTGCGCATTATTGACTTCAAGCGCGACAAGATCGGCATTCCGGCGACCGTGGCCACGATCGAGTACGATCCCAATCGCTCGGCGCGTATAGCTTTGTTGAGCTATGCCGATGGCGAGAAACGATACATCTTGCAGCCCGACGGATTGAAAGTTGGGCAAAAAGTTTTGAGTGGTCCGGACGCCGACATTCTGGTCGGCAATGCGCTACCGCTGCATAACATTCCGCCGGGCACGACGATTCACAATGTCGAGTTGAAGCCAGGCAAAGGCGCACAGATGGTGCGTTCGGCGGGCGGAGCGGCTCAGTTGGTTGCCAAGGAAGGCGATTACGCGCTGGTTAAACTGCCTTCTGGCGAGATTCGCAAAGTTGCGCAAGGCTGCATGGCGACGATTGGCCAGGTGGGCAATCTCGATCACGAAAATATCACCATCGGCAAGGCCGGACGTTCACGCTGGTTGGGGAAGCGGCCGCACAATCGCGGCGTTTCGATGAACCCGGTGGATCACCCGCACGGCGGTGGTGAAGGCAAAACTTCCGGTGGACGTCATCCGGTGACCCCTTGGGGTCAGCCGACCCGTGGATACAAGACACGAAATAACAAGCGTACCGATGCGTTTATCGTCAACCGTCGCGGCAAAAAGTGACGCCGTATTAAAAATTTGTAGCTGACAGCTGAGAGCTGAAAGCTACTAGCTAAGAGCTAAAGGCTAAGAGCTGACTTTATGGCACGTTCAACCAAAAAAGGACCGTTCGTGGATGGCTTCCTGCAAACCCGCGTGGAAGCCATGAATTCGCGCAATGAGAAGAAGGTGCTGCGCACCTGGTCGCGGCGTTCAACCATCATTCCGGAAATGGTGGGCCACACTATCGCGGTACATAACGGCAAAAAGTTTATTCCGGTGTACATCACCGAAAACCTGGTGGGCCACAAGCTGGGCGAGTTCAGTTTCACCCGCCAGTTCAAGGGACACTCGATGAGGGCGGCGACGGAAGTCGCGGCCAAGCCAGCCGGCATCCCAGGTGGTCCGGGGGCTATCAGCCCAGCAGCAGGAGCGGCTCCGGCAGCCCCGGCGCCCAAAGCGTAAAGGAGACGCACGATGGAATTTCGAGCTCAAGCACGTTTCATGCGCGTCTCGCCGCAGAAGGCCCGCCTGGTGCTGGATCTGATCAAGGGCCGCCGGGTGGAGGATGCGCTCAACACGCTCGTCTTCACCAAGAAACGGGTTGCGGCCACGGTTGAGAAGTTGCTCAGGTCGGCGCTCGAGAATGCCAACTACCTGAGTTCGGAAAAGGGCATTGACGTTGACGTGGACAAGTTATACGTGAAGCGCGCCATCGCCAACGACGGACCGCGGATGAAGCGCATACGTCCGGCGCCGATGGGCCGCGCTTATCACTATGTCCGGCGCATTTCGCACATCGAGATCGAGTTGGCGGAACGTGGCAAGAATGGCGAGGCGCTGGCGAATGTGGTGGGTGCGGAGAGAGTAAGCGGCACTTCGTCGGGAGCGTCGAAGCCCAGAGCTAAAGGCAAAGCTAAAGTGTCGGCAGGGAAAAGCAAGACCAAGCCTGCCAAGAAGTTTGCAGGAGCACGATAGGATTCGCCAGAGTCGTTAGGAGAGACGATGGGACAAAAAGTTCATCCTTATGGTTTTCGCTTGGGCTACACCAAACCGTGGAAGTCGCGCTGGTTTGCCGAGCGGGATTATGACAAGCAGCTGCTCGAGGACGTCAAGCTGAAGAACGAACTCAAAGATAAACTCAAGTCGGCGGGCGTCAGCTCGATTGAGATCGAGCGACCGGGCAACAAGCTGCGCGTCATCATCAAGACCGCACGCCCGGGCATTATTATCGGACGCAAAGGGGCCGAGATCGACAAGCTCAAGGCGGACGTGCAGAAGCGCATGAATGGCCGCGAGATCTATATCGACATTCAGGAAGTGCACAAGCCTGAACTGGATGCACAGCTGGTGTCGGAATCGATCGCGCTGCAACTCGAAAAGCGCGTGGGTTTCCGCCGCGCCATGCGCAAAGCTGTAGACTCCGCGCTACGCTTTGGCTGCAAGGGAATCAAGGTGCGGGTCAGCGGCCGCTTGAATGGAAATGAAATCGCTCGTTCAGAGTGGTATTTGCAGGGTCGTCTGCCGCTGCACACGCTGCGTGCCGACATCGATTATGGTTTCACCGAAGCCCGGACTACGTACGGCGTCATCGGTGTGAAGTGCTGGGTGTACAAAGGCGAGATTCTACCGGCCGCCAAGAAGCGCGAACCACAGCAGGTTGGGGGCGCATTTTGAAGGAATTGCTGTAGAGACGTAGCTTTGTACGTCTTGAGCTAAGAGCTAAAAGCTTAAGAGCCAACTTATGTTAATGCCAAAGAAAGTAAAGTACCGCAAGCAGCAGCGCGGACGCATGACCGGCAAGGCCTGGCGCGGCAGCGAGCTGGCTTTCGGAGACTATGGATTGAAAGTGCTTGAGCCAGGTTGGATTACCGATCGGCAGATCGAAGCCAGCCGCGTCGCCATGACGCGTTTCGTCAAGCGTGGCGGCAAGATCTGGATCCGCCTGTTCCCGGACAAGCCCGTCACCAAGAAGCCAGCCGAAACTCGTATGGGAAAAGGCAAGGGAGCACCGGATCATTGGGTCGCGGTGGTTCGTCCGGGCAAGATCCTGTTCGAAATGGAAGGGGTCACGCCGCAGGATGCATCCGAGGCGATGCGTCTGGCTTCGCACAAGCTGCCATTGCGGACACGGTTCGTGAAGCGCGAATCGGCGGCGCATTGATATTTATTAACGGCGGGAACAACAACTGAGATTGACTTATGAAATCGGAAAAAATCCGCAACTTAACCGACGAAGAGCTTCGCCACCAGGAGCGCGACCTCAACGATCAGCTCTTCAAGCTGAAGTTCCAGCTCAACATGGGGCAGACGGAGAGTCTCAAGAAGATTCGCGGCATGCGGCGTGACATCGCGCGGGTGAAGACCATCGGCCGTGAGCGTGAAATCGCCGCCAGCGGCAAAACGGAGAGCAAGTAATGCCAGAGATAAGCACACAGCAGAGCCAGCCAGCGGCCGCGGGCCGGCGTAAAGAAGTAGTAGGCGAAGTGGTTTCCAACCGCATGAAGAAGACCATCGTGGTTGAAGTCGTGCGCAAGAAGTCGCATGCGTTTTATGGCCGCGTGGTTTCGAAGGCGAAAAAGTTTTACGCCCACGATGAAAAGAACGAGGCTCGCATCGGCGATGTGGTGCGGTTGGAAGAGACCCGCCCATTGTCCAAGCTGAAGCGTTGGCGGCTTAAGCAGATTATTCGTAAGACCGCGTTGGTGCCCGAGATCGCCGCTGAAGTGAACCTAAGCGCCGTTAAGTAGCGCGAGCCCTGAGGGGGATTCGATTATGGCTGTGATGATGAGAACTTGGCTCGAGGTCGCCGACAACTCCGGCGCCCGCAAACTGCAGGTCATTCTTCCGCTCGGCGGCTCGACCGGGCTGCGGGCTGGACTCGGAGACGTGGTCACCGCCAGCGTGAAAGAGGCCTCTCCCGATGGGCAGGTGAAGAAGGGAACAGTGGTTAAAGCGGTGATCGTGCGTACGCACAAGGAGTATGGCCGCCGCGACGGCACTTACATCCGCTTCGATGAGAATGCGGCGGTGCTGATTAACGAAGCCGGTGAGCCCGTGGGAACCCGCGTATTCGGACCGGTGGCCCGTGAACTGCGCGAGAAAAAGTTCTTGAAGATTGTGTCCCTGGCGCCGGAAGTACTGTAGAGACCTAGCTAGCTATGTCTCTACCGCGAGAGAGTGGAAGGGTTTGAAATGAGAACAGTGAGCACGGAACATAAACGAGTAGATCTTCGGCGGAACGACACCGTGAAGGTGATCACCGGCCGGGACAAAGGCAAAGAAGGCCGCGTCCTGCGCGTGTTTCCGAACGACAACAAGATTCTGGTCGAGCACGTAATGCTGGTGAAAAAGCACGTGCGTCCCAACCCGCAGCGTAACGTAAAAGGCGGAATTGCGGAGCAGGAAAGCCGTATCGCCCTCTCGAACGTGCAGTTGGTCTGCTCGACTTGCGGCCCGGTACGCATCGGTCATGAAGTCCGCGGCGACCGCAAGGTGCGGGTGTGCAAGAAGTGTGGAACGACGCTGGACAAGTAGATTGGGGAATTAAGCAATTTTGTAGTTGGGTAATTTGAAAACGGAATCGGGCTTCAATTACACAATTACCCGATTACGAAATTACCTAGTCCTTGAGAAAGTACAAAGCAATGGCGAAAGAGAAAAAAGAAAAAAAGGGTGGGCAGCAGGAAGAGCAGAAAGCTCCCGCAGTCGCGCGTCACAGCGCGAAGGAGACGCCACGGCTGAAGGCGCGCTTTCAGAAGGAAGTTGCGCCTACGCTGATGAAGGAATTCGATTTGAAGAATCCCATGGCGGTGCCGCATCTTCACAAGATCGTGGTCAACATGGGCGTGGGCGAAGCCACGCAGAATGCCAAAGTGCTTGATCCGGCAGTACACGAACTCGGGCAGATTACTGGCCAGAAGCCGGTGGTGACGCGAGCCAAGAAGTCCATCGCCGCCTTCAAAGTGCGCGAGGGTCAGGCCATTGGCGCCATGGTCACGTTGCGCGGCGACCGCATGTATGAATTTTTCGACCGGCTGGTAAACGTCGTGTTGCCTCGCGTGCGCGATTTCAAAGGGGTCTCGACGAAGTCGTTCGATGGCCGCGGGAATTACACACTCGGATTGCACGACCAGTTGATTTTTCCGGAAATTGATTACGCCAAAGTGGACAAGCAGAAGGGCATGAACGTCACCATTGTCACGACCGCCCGCAGCGACGACCAATCGCGAGCCCTGCTGCGTCACCTCGGCATGCCGTTCCGGGCGTAGGAGTTGAGAGATTGAATGATTGATTGGTTCATTCGAATCAGAAAGGTTTCATGACTACTGCAAAACGAGTTAAGGACAAAAAGATCCAAAAGACGTTTCAGACGGCGCGGGACAACAAAGAAAAGCGGCCCAAGTTTTCTACGCGACGGCACAACCGCTGTCAGATCTGCGGACGCCCGCGCGCTTTTCTGCGCAAGTTCGGGATTTGCCGTTTGTGCTTCCGCGGCTTGGCGCTGCGGGGAGAGATTCCCGGGGTTTCGAAGTCGTCCTGGTAGAGGTGGGGTCGAAGTTGCAAGCGCACGGCGTCAGCCGTGCCGCCAGCAGTGCAGTTACACGACGTCGCCGCGGGTTCTTCGGCGCACCGCAAGAATGGCCGAAGCAAACGGGCGATTGAGGAGAAGGAACGCATGAGGTTGACCGATCCGGTCGCAGATATGTTGACGCGAATTCGCAATGCGATTAGCGCCCGGCACCAGAAGGTGGATATTCCTGCTTCCAAGCTGAAGCTGGAGATCGCCCGCATCCTGAAGGAAGAGGGCTACATCTCGAATTTCAAGGCGACGGAAGAGGAAGGGCATAAGATCCTGCGCGTCTACCTGAAATACGCCAACAACAACGAGGCGGTGATCTCGAATGTGAACCGCGTTTCCCGGCCGGGCTGCCGGGTCTATGTGCGCCGCACCGAGATCCCCCGCGTGCTGGGTGGCATGGGGATCAACATTCTCACCACGCCCCGCGGCGTAATGACCGGACGCCAGGCCCGCAAGCAGGGTCTGGGCGGCGAGTTACTCTGCGAAGTTTGGTGAGAGCAGCTGCTAGCTATTAGCTGCTAGCTGTTAGCCAGGTGCGAGCACGAACTGAAGAACAGGATGTCGAAGCGGTCTCAGGACCGCGCAGGTGCGGCGGTAGAGTGGCAAGCTAGTAGCTAGAAGCTAGTAGCTGAAAGCCGAGAGCTGAAGGCTGAGAGCTGAATCTATGTCACGAATTGGAAAAAAACCGATCCCGCTCCCTAAGGGAGTTACGGTCAAGATTGAGGGCGACACGGTTGCCGTGCAGGGCCCTAAGGGTAAGTTGGACACACATTTGCCCGCGGGAATTAAAGTACAACAGCAAGACGGACATCTGGTGGCGATACGCGAAAACGATTCGCAAGCTGCGGTCCATGGACTAGCCCGCGCCTTGGTGAACAACGCTGTCGAAGGCGTCACCAAGGGATGGACTCGAGACTTGGAAATCGTCGGCATTGGCTACCGCGCCGAGATGAAGGGCAAGAACACAGTCGTGTTCAGTCTCGGCTATTCTCACTTGATCGAATATCCGTTGCCCGTCGGCATTGAAGCTACAGTGGATCCCAAGCAGACCAAGCTGAGCGTCACTGGGATTGATCGCCAGAAAGTCGGACAGGTTGCCGCGGAAATGCGTAGCCTGCGTCCACCCGATCCGTATAAGAACAAAGGTGTGCGTTATGCAGGCGAGCGTTTGAAGAAGAAAGTGGGCAAGACCGGAGCGAAGTAAACCGTCGTTGGCCGTTCGTCGTCGGCCAAAAGCGACAATGACAGGCGGCGGAAAGTCTTATGAGACCGGGTTCTTGGCTTTTGACCAACGACCCACGACCAACGACCAAGGACTTTATTTTATGCTTACACGGACATCGAAGAACATAAACCGGCGGCACGTGCACGAACGCATTCGCAAGAAGATCCTCGGAACTTCGGAGCGGCCGCGGCTGAACGTCTACCGTTCGCTGAACCACATCTACGTGCAACTGATCGACGATATGCAGGGCAACACGGTAGTCTTCGCCCACTCTGCGGAGGGCAAGAAGGGCGAGCGTCGCACCGGTGGAAACGTGGCCTCGGCCAAGGAAGTTGGGAAGCTGATCGCAGAACGGGCGAAGGCCAAAGGGATCAGCAAAGTTGTGTTCGATCGCGGCGGCTACATCTATCACGGGCGAGTGAAGGCCCTCGCCGACGCAGCTCGGGAAGCCGGCCTGCAGTTTTAGTTTTGTGTGGTTTGTTTGTGTGGAACCGGGTCTCAGACCCGGTTGTCTCGAGCGAAGCTCGGGACGAGAGAAGAAACGAGAATCAAAGAATGCCAACTATCATTAAAAAGCTCGATGCGGCGTCCTACCAACTGAAAGACCAGGTGGTGGCGATTAACCGCGTCACCAAGGTAGTCAAAGGAGGCAAGAATCTTTCCTTCGCTGCTCTGGTAGTGGTGGGAGATCCCAGCGCCGCCGTCGTCGGATACGGCTCCGGGAAAGCCAAAGAGGTTCCCCAAGCCATTCGCAAGGGAATTGAGTCGGCGAAGAAAAACCTGATGCGGATCAACCTTACCCAAACCAGCATCCCGCACCTTGTGCTGGGGCGCTTCGGATCGGGTAAGGTGCTCCTCAAGCCCGCTCCCGAAGGCACGGGCGTGATTGCCGGTGGTGCGGTGCGCGCGGTGATGACCTCGGCGGGCATTCAGAATGTGCTGACCAAATCGATTGGCACAACCAATCCGCACAATGTGATCAAGGCCACGTTTGATGCGCTGAAAAAACTCAAGAATCGGGCCGATGTGGCCGCCATGCGCGGCAAGACCGCAGAAGAGTTGTAGTAAAACGGAGTCTGGAATGACGGCAAAGAAATCGAATGCGAGCGGCGGCAAGCTCCACCTGAAGTGGGTGCGTTCCGCGATTTGCGCCCCGGTAAAACATAAGCTGGTAGTCAAAGGGCTGGGCTTCACGCGCCTGAACCAGGTGATCGAGCGTCCGGACAACCCTGCCATCCGCGGAATGGTGGCCAAGGTTCCGCATCTGGTCGAGATCGTGCACTAAAGGGGCTGTCAGCGATCAGCGGTTCGGTAGGCTGAGAGCTGAAAGCTGAAAGCTGAGAGCTTCATTATGAATCTGTCAAACGTTCGAGCACCGAAGAAAGCAGCGGAGAACAAGAAGCGTGTCGGCCGCGGTATGGGTTCCGGCATGGGCAAGACGTCCACCCGCGGACATAAAGGCCAACGTTCGCGCAGCGGTTCGCGCATGATGCGTGGTTTTGAAGGCGGCCAGATGCCGCTCCATCGCCGCATGCCCAAGCGCGGCTTCACCAACATCTTCCGCAAGGAATTCAACATCGTGAATCTCGAAAAGCTGGCCGCGCTCGGTGAAACTACCATCACTCCCGAAGTGTTGCGCAAAGCTGGCGTCATCAGCACCAAACACCCGGTCAAAATCCTGGGCGACGGCGAACTCTCAACTGCGCTGACCGTCCACGCGCACAAATTTTCCAAGTCGGCTCAGGAAAAAATCATTAAAGCTGGCGGCAAGTTCGAGGTCTTGCAGTAATGCTTGAGAAATTAGCCAACGTATTCCGCATCCCCGACCTGCGCAAGCGAATTCTGTTCACCCTGGGGCTGCTGGCTGTCTATCGTCTCGGCGGTCACATTCCTACGCCCGGAGTGAATGCGGACAAGCTGCAGCAATTCTTCGAACAGAACCGCGGCACTTTCTTAGGTTTTGTCGACTTGTTCTCTGGCGGCCAGCTCCGGCGCCTGACCATTTTCGCGCTCGGGATCATGCCCTACATCACCGCGTCGATCATTCTGCAGCTTTTGACCGTAGTCTATGAGCCGCTGGCGAAACTGCAGAAGGAAGGCGAACTGGGACGCAAGAAAATCACCCAGTGGACGCGATATTTAACCGTTATTTTGAGCGCGGTTCAATCGTTGGGGATCGCTATTAGTCTGGAAAAATCAGGCGACTTCGTGGTCAATCCCGGTGTCCCCTTCATCCTGATGACCATGCTGACCCTGACCACGGGCAGTGCATTCATCATGTGGCTGGGCGAGCAGATTACGGAGCGCGGCGTCGGCAACGGCATGTCGCTCCTGATCTTCGCCGGCATCGTGGTGGGCCTCCCGCGCGGCGTCGCCGACCTGATCGATAAAGTCCGCACCGATGCCTGGGGAGCCTTTACCGCGCCCGCCATGATTTTGCTCGTGGGCGTCATGATTCTGATCGTAGCGTTCATCGTCTATGTGGAACGTAGTGAACGCCGCATTCCGGTGCAATACGCAAAGCGCGTCGTCGGACGCAAAGTCATGGGAGGCCAATCTACCCACCTGCCGTTGCGTGTGAATGCCGGCGGCGTGATGCCGGTGATCTTTGCCTCCTCCATCCTGACCATGCCGCAGACCATGGGATATGGCTTGCGCAACAACCGGTATTTTGGCGACCTCATCCACTGGCTGGGTTGGGGCGAGCCGCTCTACACATTTCTGTATGCCGTTGGCATTATTTTCTTCGCTTACTTCTATGTGTCGATCGTCTTCAACCCCAACGAGGTTGCCGACAACATGCGGAAGTATGGCGGGTTCATTCCCGGCATCCGGCCCGGCAAGCGAACCGCGGATCACATCAATGAAATCCTGACTCGCATTACTCTCGTCGGCGCCTTGTACCTGATCATCATCTCTTTCATTCCGGAATGGATGATCACAGGCATCCATCTTAACCACCTGTATGGGCCCATCGGAGCATTTTTCGAGCGCCTGCCCACCTGGATGACCAACGGTCTGGGAGTAACGTTTTATTTCGGTGGCACGTCGCTGCTGATCGTGGTTGGCGTAGCGATGGATACGGTGACGCAGATTGAAGCGCAACTCATCATGCGACACTACGACGGGTTTACCCCACGCAGCGGACGCATCCGCGGCCGTCGCAGTTGGACATAACCAAGGTTGAGGTTGCCGTACCGCCCGGTCGGCGGGTGGTCAGAGAGCTGACCGCGTGAACCTGTGAGCAGGGACCGTTACTAAGTCAGTTCGATGGAGACCTCGCAAAACATCGGTCCGATTGTGTTGCTTGGGCCACCGGGCGCCGGCAAGGGCACTCAGGCCAAGCGCATTGCCGAGCACTACGGCATCCCGCAGATCTCTACCGGAGACATACTGCGAGACAACGTGCAGCGCAGCACTGAGTTGGGTATGCAAGCCAAGGCCATCATGGGCCGTGGCGAACTAGTTCCCGACGACCTGGTATGCGACATGGTAGCTTGCCGGCTCCGTGACGCCGATTGTGCCCGCGGTTTCATCCTGGATGGATTCCCGCGCACGGCTCGACAGGCTGGCTGGCTGGATGCTTTTTTTGAGACCGAGCTCTTTGAAAACTCACATGGTGGCATGTGCATGCCAATTGTCGTCCGCATCGACGTAGACTATAATCAATTGGTTAAGCGGCTCACTGGGCGCAGGACTTGTCTCGCCAACGGACACATCTATAACGTCTATTTCCAGCCACCTCGCGTCCCGGACGTTTGCGATGTTGACGGTTCCAAGCTGATTATCCGTAGCGACGATCGCGAGGAAGTGATCCGGGAACGTCTGAAGGCGTACGACCTCCAGACCCGCCCTGTGGCGGAATACTATGAGCACAAAGGGCGCCTGGTGGCCGTGAATGGCGACTTGCCGGCGGGCGAGGTCACCGGACAGATTTTTTGGGTGATTGAGCATCGGGATGGCAATTGTCTGTAAATCGACGGCCGAAATCGAGAGGATGAGGAGCAGCGGCCGCATCGTTCGCGAAGTGCTCGATCATGTTCGGGCGATGGTAGCCCCGGGCGTCACGACCATGGACCTGGAACGTGCCGCCGAGAAAAAGATCAAGGACTTGGGCGCGAAGCCTGCATTCAAGGGCTATTACGATTATCCTTGCGTGCTCTGCACCTCGGTGAACGAAGAGATCGTGCACGGCATCCCGTCGGAAAAACGGGTGCTGCAAGCGGGCGACATCGTTTCCATCGATTGCGGCGTGGTGCTCGATGGATACTACGGCGACGCTGCCATCACCGTGCCAGTGGACGAGTCGGTCAAGCCAGAAGTTCGCAAGCTGCTCGAGGTTACGGAAGCCTCGCTGTACAAAGGCATCGAGCAAGCGCGGGTTGGCAATGCAGTCGGAGATGTAGGCGCCGCGGTGCAGGAGTTTGTCGAAGCCAACGGTTTCAGCGTAGTGCGCGAGTTCGTTGGACACGGTATCGGGACCAAGCTGCACGAAGAGCCCCAAGTCCCGAACTTCGGAGCCCGCGGACACGGTGCCCGGCTGCGAGAAGGCATGGTCCTTGCGATTGAACCGATGGTTAATTTTGGCAAGCCCGGCGCCCGCGTGTTAGACGACAAGTGGACCGCAGTAACCGCCGACGGAAGCTGCAGCGCCCACTTCGAGCACTGTGTAGCGGTGACA
>Ga0074044_10002000_pt1 | contig 17982 bp, 17 predicted proteins | sample BogForMeECP23OM1_FD_94443 | JGI IMG/M metagenome (GOLD analysis project Ga0074044, IMG submission 94443) | Bog forest soil microbial communities from Calvert Island, British Columbia, Canada - Bog Forest MetaG ECP23OM1 | ecosystem: Environmental > Terrestrial > Soil > Wetlands ...
CCTGCTCGCGAGAAAGCGATCGTTCTCGTAGTTGAAGCGCGCGGTCTCGAACGCCTCGTTGGTGAAGGACTTAACCACCCGTATTCCCGCAAGCGAATCTTCGACGCGCGCGTTGATGTCGCCAATGCGGGCTTTGCTCAATCTGAGCGCGGCAATCATGCGCCGGCTGAAATGCAGCGCGAAGATGAACATCACGGGCAGGAAGCACAGCACGATCAGCGTGAGCGTCCTGTCTATATGTGCGAGGATGATCAGCACGCCTATTAGCTCCAGACCCGAGATCGCGAGATCCTCCGGTCCGTGATGATAGAGTTCCGCCAGCGAAAGGAGATCGTTGGTGATTCGTGCCATGAGCTGGCCGGTTCTCTGCCGGTCGTAAAAGCTGAACGATAGTTTCTGGTAATGCTCGAACAGCTCTCGGCGCATGTCGCGTTCCATCTTCGCGCCCATCACGTGTCCCTGATAATCGACGAACAGCGTGCATAAGGCCTGGAGAGCGACGAGCGCGAGCATCGCAGCCCCCAGCGCATAGATCTTATCGAGCGCGCCGGGCGCGCCCTCTTTTGCAAGCAGGTTCTTGGTGATGAAATTCGTACAGACCGGCAGCAGCAATGCCGCCGCCGATATGATGATGGCGCAGAGAAGGTCTGCGAGAAGCAGCCCTCGATATGGCTTGTAATAGGAGAGGAACTTTTTGGCTCGCGAGCCCGCGAATCGAGTCGCGGCCCGCTCGGTCAGCCTTGTTTTATCGGCGCCTACGCGCGCCGGACCCCCGGAATGTAACGTTCGCATGAAACACCATGTCCTTCTGATGGGTTAAAACCGCTCTCTGAATGGACATGGACGTTGTCATTTTTGCTCTCCCGGGGTTCAGTAGCTCAGTCAAAATTACGATATCACACTACCAGCCGCGCAGTGCAAGGTCAGCTTGAAAGCCCGCCGGCTGCGGACCGATCAGCCTGGTGATTGGATGCGATTCGTGGACCGCGACCGGCACGCAGAGCTTCCTGCCCCCAAAAAATTCCGCCTCCTGATCGTCCGGATGCTCTAGCGCGCGAGATGGTTTGGTCCGGCGACCTGCCGGCCCTGGACACGTTGTGTTCGTCGGACAGAATCGTCAACCGAAGTCGACTTCTCGCGACACCGGAATTCCAGGTTTGACGAAGGAACTCCTTCCGAAGTAAAAGCGAACTCACTCTCCGCAGGATGCTGGTGGACTTCGACCCGAAAGTTCTCCAGTACTCGCCACGGTTTCCTTCGGAAAGGTTTCTCGCGACACCGACGTTTCTAATCTCCCCCGCTCCACCAACCAGTCTTCGATTTTCGCGTTCTCTGCGGAAAAATCGGCTCAGGAAGAGCGCGTCGAGAGCTGTTGCGCAGCATCCTGCCGCGTTTCAACCGGCGGCTAATCGACGAGATCGGCGACGGCATCCTTTCGAGCTTCCACAGCGCGGTCGATGCGGTTAACTTCGCGCGCCCTTGTACTTTTGCCAATGTAGATTAAAGTAGCGATTCGGCATTTTGATCCGAATTGGGGAACGGGCTCATCTAGTGGGAGGCATACGATGAGAAGTCGGCTCAGTGTTATTTGTATTTTCGCCTTGAGCGTCGCGCTGGCCGGTTTGAGCAGCCGCGCATACGCTCAGGCTTCCCCGGCACCGGCTGCGCCAGCGGCTGCGTCACCATCAGCGCCCATCACCGCCGATGGCGAATCTCCCGGCACTCAAGTGCAGGTGAAGGAACTCAAGCGTGTGGGCGGCGATTCGCTGATGCTCGAGCTCGTGATTGTGAACAACTCCGATTCAGCTTACGAGTTAAACTCTTTGACCGGCTCGCAATACCGCTCGGCGGACGGTATCTACCTGGTCGATGTTACTGGCAAGAAGAAGTACGAAGTCGTCCGCGACTCCAACAAGAGCTGCCTTTGCAGCCAGAATCTCTTCTCAGTTAGTGGGAAATCGAGCGTTAATATCTGGGCGAAATTCCCCGCCCCGCCCGACAGCGTCCAGAAGATCGGCATCGTCGTTCCGCACTTCATGCCGATGGACGACGTTCCGATCTCGCCCCAATAGCCGGTGGGCACGCGGATGAGACTCTTGTCCTTCGCGGTGCGGTTGCTAGCCGCGTCCTCACTGGTTTGTGCGGGCATCGTTGCGGCCGCAACTCCGGCGGCTGCCCAGCCGAGCCCTGCCGCAACTCAGCAGAACCTGGCTGGCACGACTAAGGACCTCGTCTTTCTGACCGAGGATCTGATCTTCACCGTCGATGACCTCGCGGGAAAGACCAAAGACCTGGAGGTCAAGGAGACCAAGACCGAAATTCATATCGATCTCGCCGCCGATGTGTTGTTCGATTTCGACAAGTCGACGCTGCGTCCCACGGCTCGCGACGCGCTCCATCAAGCCGCCTCGATCATTCGAGACAACGCCAAGGGTTCGACGGTGCGCATCGATGGCTACACCGACTCCAAAGGATCGGATCCTTACAATCAACGGCTTTCTGACCGGCGCGCCGAGTCGGTGCGGATCTGGTTTGTCACCAAGGAAGGCCTTAAGGACGTCAACTTCACGACCAAAGGCTATGGCTCCAAAAATCCCGTTGTGCCGAATACCAAGCCGGACGGATCGGACGACCCCGACGGCCGACAGAAAAATCGCAGAGTCGAGATCACGGTCAAGAAGAGCTAGCCGACCGGATTTCCACAATCCAACTGTCGAGAGGATCGATGAACCTGTTCGACGGAGCACCGCGACGGCCGGGAATCTTGCTGTGGAGATACAAGTGGCAATCGCGATCACAAGCGCCGCCGCTGCTCTTCATCGGCGCGATCCTGTTGTTCGTCGGTTCGATCTTCATCGCTATCATGGGGACCTACGTGTACCGGGCGCATCGCCTCGCGTCGGAAGGAGAGTTTGCGACTGGCACCGTCGTAAAGAAGGTGATGCATCAGGCCAGCGACAGTGGCACCTCAAATACTTCGTACGAGGTCGATTACAGCTTCACCACCGCCACCGGCCTCAAAGTCGAAGGTGACGATACGATCGATCCCGATGCGTGGGATCAGCTCAAGGAAGGCGGTCCGGTCCAGATCGAATATGCGGCCAGCAAGCCGCGAATCAACCAGATCGGTGCCACCAGCGGTCCTCTCATCATCGGTTACATTGTTGTCGTCGTGGCGTCGCTTATATGGCTGGTTGGCGCGACGCTCGCGGTGAAAGGACTGCGTGGGCCTTGGTCTGCTCCGGTCAGGAGCGGAAAGCCCGAGACTCACAGTGATTCCGGAGTTGTGTTCAATAAGGGTCGGGTTGAAGTCGATCTCCCGCCATTTCTGAAAGACAAGGTCACCCCCTGGACGTTCTTCGGCACCCTCCTGCTTATCTGCGGCGGGATGTTTTTACTGATCGGCGTGGCCAATCTGCGCCAGGAGCGGGCGTTTCGCGCTGAGGGTAACCACGCGACGGCGATTGTGCTGACCAAGAGCAGTCGTCAGGAATACGATCAGCAGAACGACACCTATCAGACTCACTACGATATTGACTATCGATTCACCACCGACGAGGGCAAGTCCGCCCGAGGATCCGCTGAGGTAAACTGGCACACGTGGAGATCGATTAACGAGCGTGATCCGATCCAGATCATCTATCTGCCAATGCGTCCCACGCGGAGCCGTCTCGCGTCGGATCATCCGGGCTTTTTTCTGTGGTTCGTGACGGTGCTTGGAGCATTGCTGACCGGCGGAGGCGCGATTTTGCTCGGCTATGGACTCTTCGATACGGCTCGGAAGCGAGGGAGCTCATGAAGACCGTAATTCGACCTTCGAGGTTCTGGTGGACTCTGGCTTTCCTGATCGTCGTTATCGCTCAACCGCGAGCCTTTGCGGCAGGCGCGGCGTCGCCTGCTCCAACGCCGGCCGGCGAGTCATACTATATAACCTGGAACGAGACGATGAAGGGCAGGGACAGTATCGGAGAGCCGCGTTGTGAGGACAACCAATCATCCACAACCAATGGCGCGGCGATAGTCAGATTCAAATACGAGGGTAACCCACCGGAACTAAAACGCGACTATAGCCGCATTATCTCGGGCAATCTGACAGATGAGCGGGACAGAAAATGTCACTTTGGAAAGTCGGATTGTGGCGATTTTGTCCAAATCCATGAGCACTGGTCATATCAACCGATCCAGCCGATCATCGGTATGGACTGGTGGATGCAAGCGCCGGCTAAAAAGCAAGACGACGGCTCGTGGGTGATCCCCTACGCCTTCAATGGCGAGAGTGCGTACATCGGACGAGGCAAGCAGGCTCCTTACATTTACGAGCGCCAGGAAACTGAATGCGAGGCCCCCTGTCTGGAGGAGGGTCCCTCGAACATGGGTTGCGTCAAGTGGGGGTCGAGTGCGCCCCGGCCACGGTCGATACAATCCGTGCCTTTGCACGAAACGCCGGCGCCGGTGGTTGTCTACGACACATTTCCCCGGGACGCTTTCGACCTGAAGTCCGCCGATCCAAACTTCTTTACCAAGGAGTTCGAGACGAATGCTCATCCGAAAAGCGTTAAGGTGAAGTGGGAAATCACAGTTCACCGCATCGGGAAATGTCTGGTTGGCGATTCGATCCCAATTAGCGACCAGCCGATCAATCCGGACATTAACGACGAGGACATCGAAATGGGCGTCGAGCACGGCAGCGACAGCATCGATCCCGACAGCGGCATAGCCGCGCTGAACATCCGGGTAACTTGCGATCAGGTGCCGATCAAGAACGCCAAGGTAAATGTCAGAGTTTTCGCAACTGCCGGCGGCCATCGGCACTTCGCCGTTGACCGACCGCGCGGGAGCCTTAAATGGAACGGAGTCGAGAAGAAGCTGACAGATCAGAAACCTAGCATCGAGGTTAAGACCGACGATGACGGCCGAGCCCATCTGACCTTCAAAGCGGGCAAGTCCACGAATCACAACAATGTTGGCATCGCCGGAGTCTACGAAATCACCGCAACTCCGGTGCGCTTCCCGATGCGCACGGCCAAAGTTGCAGTGGAAGCCAAAGTGGATGATCTCGCCAAGCTCGATCCCGATCCGAATTACGTCGATGACTGCCGGGGCGACTCGCACACCTCGGGCGACAACGCCACCGCCGCCACCAGGCAGAGCCTTTCTAAATTCGGCACCGAATTCCACGACGCACAAGTGGATCACAATACGGAACTCGCCAACTGCCAGGCCGATCAGTGGAAGACAATTTATCCGCTCTGGGTGATCGACGTCTCGCTGCCCACCGGCGGTCTATACGACCTTGATGACGACTTTGCGACCCCTCATCAGACTCACGGCCGGGGTGACGGAGTAGATTTCTCCGTCAAACCACGCGCTGACTCTTCAAGCTCCGCACCAAAATGGCCCAAGGGTGGCATCAAGATGAGTGACAGGGTTCCGGTATGCGGCGGCACCACCGATCCCCAAGGCTGGCTCACGATGACCATGATGCGGCTTGGAACCAACTATGGACACTGGGACAGCTATGACCTCTGCCAGCATCCCAATGTGTGTGCCGGGTGGTCCAACAATCAGCCATGGGTCGAGTGTTGTCCCGATAACATTACGTGCCCGAAGTGGGAGGGGGGGCCCGCAATGATGGGTCCGCCGTGTCCGGGATTAACCTATCCGGCCGGCCAGTGCCTCCATTGTCCGACTGACCAGCTCTGGCATCTGCACGTCAATCAATAATTTCGTTGGAATCGATATCCAAAGAGGCAAAGGCCAGAGTGATCTGGATCGGCGTACAAGTTGCGCTCGTCTTCCTTGTCGTGGCGCTTTCCAGTTTGAATGGGCTCGCATTCGGCGCGAAGCCCGATCTCGGGGTTACCGTGCTCGCCGCGGGTTCAGACCTGCGACCGATCACCGCGCCCGGGCAGCCATTTCTCTTTAGGATTGGTCTCGACAACATGAAAGGCGCAGCAGACGCGCATCACGTCAAGCTGTCGGCGCTCTTGCCCAAGGGACTCAAATTTCAGAGTTCGGATCCTCCGCCGACCCGGCTTGACAGTGGATATAACCCGGTCTGGGAGATAGACGCTCTGCCCGCGAAAGCTCTGCCAAGACTTTTTGAAGTGACGGCGGAAACTGAAACAGATTTGGCTCCTGGACGACAACTGGAGATTTCAGCCGAGGCCGAGAGCAGCGAAGGCAACACCAATTCCGCCGACAATCACGCCAGCTACACGATCTACGTGCAGTCGGTGGGGCCGGCGCTGGTCTTCCGCGGCTCAACCCTCGACTCAGTGCCGCTCACTACCGTTGGTCCCGCGACCTTCAAGGTCGATGTCAGAAACGCCGGCAACCTTCCCGCCATCGGTACTCGGCTGGAAGCGACTCTGCCCAAAGAAATGAAGTTCGATAAGGCAGATCCGCAACCCGAATCCTCGAGCGGTCAGATCGTCGCATTCAAGCTGGGAGATCTGGCGCGCGCCGAGTCCCGCTCGGTCACAATTACGGTCGAGTTCGATCCTCATCAGATCTCAGATGTGTTGCAGGGTGACCGGCCCTTGACGTTCGCTTTCAAGGTTTCCGGCGCCGGTTCTGACGGCAAGGTGACGGATAGCCACTTCGAGATTACCAAACGCGTCGAGTCTCCCGGGCAGGACGTTGCGGTCTGGCTCACCATTGTGGGCGCCAAGGAACCGGGTGAACTAGTCCCTGGCAGCGACGTTACCAGCGTGATCACTTACGCGAATCTGGGCAACCAGCCTGCGCACAAAGTCGCGGTCGCCTTGAACCTCGGCGCAGGCCTGGCGATTGCACACTCGGATCCTCGACCTACTGGCACCGGTACCGACAATACCTATCCGGGCGGCGTTGCGCATTGGGATATTGGCGACCTTGGCGTTGGAATGTCTCAAACTATCCGTTCGGTCATTCACGTTGCCTCGGTACCCGACGACGGCGCGCTTGTGAACGCAACGATCACCGCTGACGGCATCGACATCGACACCTCTAACAATAGCGCGTCGTTGCTGTGGCATAGTCCATTGCCGCCAGACATCCTCAAATCAATGCGGCGTGCGTCAGTTGTCGCGAAAACCGCCGGCGGCTCCGAGGGTGCAAGTGCACGCCCGGTTTCACATCGATTGCGTCACCTCCTCGAGCTGATTCTGGTGATTGTCGCGGTACTGATTTTCATCCGCGCGAGGCGTAGCCCGATACGGTGACGGCTATGAGTCCAATTCGGACAGGACCACCGCGACGGGGAATCTTGCAGTGGCGATGGCAATTTACCTGGCAACCGGAAACGAACGCGGCGGGTCTGCTCTTCTTCGGCGTAGTCCTGCTGTTCATCAGCACTATCTTTCTCGGCATCTTGGGGAAATACATGTACCGGGCGCACCGGCTCGGGTCGGAGGTAAAATTTGCGACTGGCACCGTAGTCAAGAAGGTGATGCAGCCTGCCAGTGGCAACGGAACCTCAGACACCTCCTACGAAGTCGATTACAGCTTCACCACCGCAGACGGCCACGATATCCAGGGCAACGATACAGTCGATCCCGACGCATGGGACCAGCTCAACGAAGGCGCGCCGGTCCAGATCGAATACGCCGCCAGTAAGCCTCAAATCAACCAGATCGGCGCCACGGAGGGGCCGATCATCATCGGTGAAATTGGTCTCGTCATGGCGTCAATTATGAGGTTGGCTGGCGCGACGCTCGCCGTCAAGGGACTGCTTGGGCCTTGGTCCGCGCCCAAAGAAGGCGCGCACCGGTCGAAGACGACGCCTGCGGTCATACCCGGTATGGTCGATCTGGGGGTTCCGCCGTTTCTGAAAAACGCGGGTCCCTTTGGGCTGCTCGCCACCATCACGATGGTAATCGGGCGTTGTGTTTCTATTGGTAGCCGTCGCAAATTTTTACCAGGAGCGGGCGTTTCGCTATGAGGGTAAGACGGGACTGTAACTGTAGCTGGGTTGAGATAAGTCGCATCGCAGGTTGGTCGCGCATTGCCATTTTCTGAAGTTGTAGATTCCTGTTGTGCGAGCACAGTCGCACCGGTCGGGTCGTAAACAGAGCTCGCCCCAAGTCCGTGTTCCTCGAGCGTGAGCGGCTGCCCGATCTGACCGCCGGCGCTGGCGGCGCCGAAGGGAAGTAAGGCCAAGGCGCATCCTAGGAGAACGTGAACCATTCTGTGCATTAAGGAATCTTGTGCCTGCGCAAAATTCCATCTCGTGTGAGATTCGTGGGCCGGCGGCGAGTACGGTGTGATGAAATGGACGAACTGAGTCGGACGCCGACCATCCCCGATCGCGCTGGTAAGTCTGGGCAGTTGGTGTTCGCCATGGGGATTCAGCAAGCGATGGCATCGCCCGCCACACAGGGGCGATCGTCGAAGATCACGCAGCTCTTGAAAGGGGATCAGGCGGCGAGGCGTTCGTAGCGATGGTGAAGCCCGCCGACTTGCGGAATCGCGATCACTTTGCCGCTGTTTGGCGGCTGGATGGGGCGAGCATCCGGGCAGTCTTTGTCGAGCGACAGATGCGTCCGAGAGCGGTGATAGTAATCGAGGTACGAGAGCAGGATGCGGCGCAGATGGCGCTCGCTGATCACAATTACATGGTCCAGGCACTCGCGGCGAATCGAACCGATTACCCGCTCGACGTATGGGTTCTGCCAGGGCGAGCGTGGCGCCGTAACGACCTCAGTTATGCCCATCGCTTCGACCCGGCAGCGGAAGTCCGAGCCATACGATGCGTCGCGGTCTCGCAGCAGGTAGCGTGGCGCGGTTTCCCACGGAAACGCCTCTGTGATCTGGCGGGAGAGCCAACCTGCGGTCGGGTGCTGCGTTACATTCAGATGCAGAATCTTCCGTCGCGCGTGGCCGAGGATAACGCTCACGTAGAGCAGGCGAAACGCGGCGGTGACAACCACAAACATGTCGATGGCGGCGATGCCGTCGATATGATTGCTCAGGAAGCTCCGCCAGGTTGGTGAGGGCGGACCATGCCGCCGGACCATGTGTCTCCCGACGGTTGCCTGGCTGACTTCTATGCCCAGTTTTAGCATTTCGCCATGAATCCGAGGCGCACCCCACAGCGGGTTGGCGACGCTCATCTGTCGGATCAAGTCACGAATCTCGCGATTCACGCCGGGCCGCCCAACGCGGCGTGAGCTTGAGCGCCAACGCCAGTATCTGCGGAAGCCCTGCCGGTGCCACTGGACGACGGTTGCCGGTTTGACCAGAACCATCACCTCCAGACAACGAGGCCAAATTCGGTAGAGCCAACCCCAGAGCAGGCGGTCGCCACGACCAAGCCACACTCGGCCGGGCCGCTGCCGATGGAGAACAGCCACCTGATGTCTCAGAGCTAGGACCTCCAGTTCCAGAGAGGCCCGACGCCGAAACCGGAAGGAGACCAGACAAACCATTGCGGACAGGATCGTAAGCATGCCAGCCACGATAAAACGGTCGGCGCAAAACTCCAATGTTTACGGAGCATACGGAATTATGAGTAGCGACAGGTAGCACTTCAAAATGTTGTGCGTCAGACAAACCAGTGACCATTCGCCTCGCACTTTCTCAATGCCGCGCAACAAAAACTGCCGGAACCCGCGCGCCTGTTTGATCTGGCCGAAAACCGGTTCCACGATCGTCTTACGCGCAGCGTAGACCGATCTCCCAGGCTTGGTTTTCAGCTTGCGCCGCATCCGGTCGACCCGGGAAGCATTCGCCGGAAGCGGCCCTCGGGGGCAGGGTTCCTTATATTCGCCGTGCTTCTGCCGTTCCGTAGCGATGTATCCTTCGATGCGCTGCTCCGGATTCTCGGCCGACTCCAGTGCTTCCAGGTTCTTCTCCGAGCAGTAGCCGCTGTCGGCCAGAATCTCATCCGGCCGTTGCCCGCTCTGCTGCTCGATGACTTCTACCATCGGCATCAACTGTTCCTTGTCGTTGGACGCCGCCGTCACCGTCTGCCCCACGATCAGCTGGAGCACCGGTTCGACAGCCGCCTGCGCGTTGTAAGCCTGAAGGAAACCATCCGAGCCTTTCATGAGGCGCGATTCCGGGTCGGTGAAGTTGTACTGGTCCTGATCTTTCGGCCTGGCCTGCTTCGGGTCTCCGCCTTCCGCCGCGGCTTTCTCGCGCGTCCTTGCTTCCAGAGCCCGTTTGGCCTCCCGAATCGCTTTCAGCCGCGTTTCGCGCCGAGCCAGTTCTGCCGGTAATTCGTCGCCCCGCTGGTCGCCATAGCGCTCGTCCTCTTCGGCATCGGCCGTTTCGGCCTGCGCCATCATCTCTTTTACGTCGGCCCGGAGATCCTGTGTGTGGCGAAATACTGATTTTCCCAGAATCAGCAATTCGCCACACACAGGCTCGCGTGGCCGTAGGTCGTCATCGCGCTGAGCGAGTAGAGCATCGCGGATCGGTTATCTGGCAGCGCTCCCAGAAACCGATACGACGCGGCCCAAATTCCAGCCTCGATTCCATGCAGTAGAGTGGCCAGCAACGCTGTACCACCCATGACCACAGCGAATCCGGGCATCATGCTGCTACGACCCCCGACTCCCCCAGAACGCCGACGACTCTTTCAGCGATGAGAGCGAGGCCGCATACGTGAATCACCACGGTCAGCACGATCAAGGGTAGGCTCCAAGCCCAATCGCCGATCCAACTGCCGACATTCATTGGATTCATCTGCGCTCCTCGCGGCCAGTCTACGTCGCCTGCACTCGGACAAGCGGGATGAACCTCCGATTGACTGTGGCCAAACATTCCATAGTAGCGTTACGATTTCTGCTCGGCTTCCGCGCGGATCGCCGCCGCAATGTCGCCACTCATCTTCGCGAGTGCGCGGCTGTGTGCTGCCGCAAGCGCGTCGAAGCCCTGACCCTGCACGGGCTCGCGCGTGACGGTACGTCCCGAGCGAGTTTCCCCGCCCGCAGCCTTGCGCACAGTCCACACTGCCTCGAGAGTCGCGGCCTGGCCTTGAATCGACTCGAAGCGCTGCACGTCGATCGTGACCCTGTAGTCTGGGGTAAAGTTAGCCATCTGTGCGGAGGCCACGTCCGGCGTGCCGAGCAGCACGACGAGGTCGCCGGTAACCGCCCGCGCGATGCTGTCGTTAAGCGGCGAGACCCATCGATTGAACTCGTCAACCTCGACGCGGTTCGGTGCGACCTGGACCACGAACTCCGGCTGGTCGACCGAAGCTGGGATGGTGACCGGGCCGACCATCACCGCGGCGGGCGTCGCCGGCGTGCCGTCCGCCTTCGCGACGGACGCCAGCGAGTAGAATCGCGACGGTGCTGTGCTGCATCCGGCTGCTACTACTGCGACCAAAGCGATCGAGATCAATTGCGCGATACGCCGTGCTATCACTTCGCCTCCCCCTTCTTGCCACGAATGAGCGCCTCGGGATGGCGCTCGAGATAGTCTGCAAGCACGCGCAATGATCGCGCTGCCCGGCTCACCTCCCGCAGAGTGCTGCCGACCTGCTGGAGCTGCGAGGAATTCGGCTCGGTAAGGTCGGTGGTGTTGTCTAGCGTGCTGCGCGCGCTCGACAGCGTGCCTTGGGCGGTCAACAACGTCTTATCCAGCTCGGTAAGCGCTTTGTGGAGGTCATCGCCGATCTCCTGGAAAGGCACATTGTCGAGCTTCTTGATGAGGTTCTCGACCGTCGCCTCGGTCGCCTCGAGCTGACCCGGAATGGTCGGCAACTGCACTGGCTTCTGCGACCAGTCCACCGTCGCCCGCGGCGCGCCTGGGGAAAAGTCGAGCGATACGTATACGGCCCCGGTCAACAGATTCCCCGTCCGAAGCTGCGCACGGACTCCGTGGGCCACTAATGCGTCAATCAATTTCCTGCGCATGGTCTCGAGGTCCACGCCGGATCCCGTATCAACGATTTTGACCCCAAGCCTCGTTGGATCCAGATGAATAGTCACCGGCACTGAGAACTCGAAGGTCTTCAAATCAATTTGCGCGCGAACGTCCGTGACCTCTCCGATCCGAATGCCACGAAACTCGACCGGCGCTCCGGCTGATAGCCCCCGCATCGAGTCCTTGAAGATGAGTTGATAGGTCTGTGGATTGCGCGGGGGCGGATTGAAGGCCTCGGTCCGGTTGCTGAACAGGGTGAAGACGGCGTTCTCCTCGGCTGGCGGCAAGACCGGATCGGCTGCGGCTGTCTCGAATGCGACGCCGCCTATCAGGATCGACAAAAACGACTGGGTCTGCACGCTGAGGCCGCTCGCCGAGAGCGACACATCGATCCCACTAGCGTGCCAGAAGCGCGTGTCCGGGTTGACGTACTGGTCGTAGGGCGCTTGCACGAACGCCATGACGGTCAGCAGCTTCCCGTCCTTGTCGAGCGCGTACGACGCTATCTGACCGACTTGTAGCCGCCGGAAGTAGATGGGCGTGCCGGTGTCCAGCGAACCCAGGTCGGGCGTCTTCAGGATGAAAAAACGGCCGGGAATTTCCCCGGTTATCACGGGTTGCGTTTCAAGCGCCACAAAGTCGCGCTTGGTCTCCCTCGAACTGCCGATCTCCATGCCGATGTAGGCCCCGGAGATTAGAGTACCCAACCCCGTCACGCTTGCACCCGATATTCGCGGCCGCACGACCCAGAACTTCGTGCCTCCGACGAGAAATCCTTCCGTCTTGGGCGCCATCTGCGCGGTTGTGATCACGCGCAGGTGATCCTCTGACAAGCGGATCGCGGTGACCGTGCCGACGTCGACGCCATTGTAGTGAATCTTGGTCTTGCCGGCCTCCAGCCCCTCGGCCGAGTGCAAGACGATCGTGATTTTGGGCCCCTCGCTCAAGACCCTCGTCACTGCCACCCATGCGCCGACAATCGCCGCCACGGTCGGGATGACCCAGACCAGCGAGAGCCGCGTGCGTTTCTTAGGCACACTCCTGGCCTCGGGGAGTGAGGAACGCGGGGGATCGCGATCAGGCATGACTAACCTCTTTCAAACCTGCCTCTTTCGGATTTACGGAAATCTCAGATCGGCCGCGGTTCGAACGACTCGATGGCTAACTCGTAACCGACCGCCCGACGACTTCCGCTGAAATTTCTTCCTGCGCGTTGCCGAGCAGAGCACTGCCGAACACGGTCAGAATGAATGCACCAACTCGCATTGTTGCCGCAGTGGATTCGAGCGGTAGGCGTTCTCCGAAAACGACCATTCCGCCGGCGATTGGAACGATGTTAGATAGCGCTGACGACAAGGGCATCGCAATGATACCGCGCGCCGAAGAGAAAGAATTCTGCAATGCGACCATCCCTATTATATTTGCGACTATTACTCCGTACACGTAAGGGTTAGTCACGATTCTGTATGCCAGCTCGATTGTCGATCTCATCATGTAGTCGTCAGTCATAGCCTTAGTATAGAGAGAGGCGAGGCCGAAGATAACGCCAGAAGAAATCGCGGCACCTACACCATTATCCTTCAATCGTTTCATTCTTAGCGGCAGGAAGCCGACGACTATGAGTATGATCGATAGCAACACCATCGCGCGATTGTGCGTAGGCGCCTGCGTTTCTCCCGCCGACAATGAAGCCCCAAGGATCGCCATAGCGATGATCGTGATCGCGATTCCCGCCCACTCTCGTGGTCTTGCTCGTTCTCCAAGAGACATGACCGCGAATAGGACGAATAGCGCGATGCCGCCCTGCATCATTACTGAAACCATTGAGATCGGGGCCGCAGATAGCGCTACGATGTTGAGCGCATAACCGACGGTCTGTACGAGCAGGCCCGCGCTCCAGACGGGATCGCGAATCCATGCCGCTATCGCTTGCAAAGTGTCCGCTCCTTTTGCGACCGGCAGTTTGTAAGCGCGACTTTTCATCATCAACAATCCGAGCGCGAACAAGCAGCTCGCCACCAGCGCAATCAAAAGATAGAGAGCGAGAGTTGCCGAGTTGCTGTGGAACACCGCTTGCGGTTCCTGCGGGTAGATCGCAAAGACAAACTAGCCGTCGACTTCTTGCCAGGTCTTGTCGAGATTGAATTCGGTTATTTCGCTCGCTAACTTGGCGGTGTCGGGCCCGAGATCCTTTTGAACGATGACGCCATCCTGGTCGATCATGAATGTCACCACTCCCGAAGCACGATGTGGGAATCGAGGCGGCGGCAGACCATTCGCATTCTCCTTTCTTCGACCGAGTGCCCCTCACGCCCCCATAACTCTTGATGCGGACCGCGTTTCATTTCGACATCAGTACCTTGCCGGTAGTGCTATCGATGTTGAACAGCCAGAAGGCTGTCACGTCCTCCTCCAAAATCATCGCGACCATGCCGACGCCGGGTGCAAAAAAGTTGTACCCAGTGTTATGTGTATGAGCAGGACCGACTCGGCCCTCGCACTTGACGCGGAACAGGACCGCCGGGAACGTGCCGGCCGGTACCGTTACCTGATAGGTGCCGACATAGGTGTAGGTGCCGTTGATTGTTCCTGAGTATTTCTGGTCGCTCGGGTCGTCCAGATAGTTCACCGAGACCTGCTGCGAGTAGGTCCGCGCCTCTCCTGGTTGCATGCCCTTGGGCACGAACGGATTGGCGGGCGTGGTGACGACTACCACACCCTCGCCAGAGTCGGTGATGGCGGCCATTGTGATGTCGCCCTCCTGCGTCTCGCGCATGAAGCCCGCTAGCGTGGGAGTGAGCTGAAAACGCCAGGCCTGCCTCCCCCCTGGGCGCCTAGCCTTCCAAAGCCCAAGGGTCTGTGTGTTCCCGGCGAGGGGGCCGGCGACGACCTGGTAGTTCTGCGCCTTCTCTTGCAGTGGAAAGTATACGGAGGGGTCTGAGATGGGTTGGCTCGGCAACGCGATGCCCACTACGCCCGACCCAAGCTGAGCGGTTATATTCTGCTGATCCTCTGGTGGCAGAGGCAGCACGACGCCTTGAGCACACACCGATCCTGACGCAAGCAGCAAGAGGCCGAGCGTTATTGTTACAAACTTTCCCATCAGATTTTTTCCTACATATCTCTAGCCCCCCGGGTCTGTGCGCTGGCTCTTCCCAGTGCTGCGACCGTGGCCTGAGCCGTTGGAGGGCCATTGGCTCAAGCCACAGAGATCACGCCCCTGCTAGTAGCCGCTCTGGATGAAGACGCTGCCTTTCGGTCCGATTCGGATACATTCGGCCTGGCCATTGTAGTCGGGGTTGCAAATTGGCTTGTCAGCGGCGGGGCATTTGTACAGATTCGCCTGCAGCTGCTGGCACTCACCCAGATTGAAGTGCAGCTCGGTCTTCGCCATTGCCGCTTGCTCTGCGGGCGGTGGAGGAGTGTACGACGAGCATCCGCCGAGCGCCAAGAACCCCAGCACTGCCATCGCTGAAATCGCGCGCTTCGCAATCCTTGCCGCCTTCGAGCCTGAGTTTCGATTTACCATTGAACTACCTCCAATCGGTTTTAATACGTTTTATCAGTAAGAGCTTGCGCGGCGCATTCGACAACTATTTGGAAGTCCCCCATAACGCCACGCTTTCAAACGGTTTAGCCGACCAGGGGCGGAAGCGATTGAGCGTGAACTTCGTGCTCTGACCGGGTTCGACATCCACAAGGACGTAGTTGTACTCCTCCTTGGGTGGCTGGCCCTTCCAATAGAGATCCGGCGGATAGTCCGCGGGCACTTTGATGCTCGTCCGGCCTGGCAGAATCGGGTCCTGTTCCGCGCCACCACCGCCCAGTAGCAGATATTTCACGCCGTCTACATCGTAAATCTCGGTCGTGTGCACGTGCCCGTTGAAAACTACGATGTCCAGATCCTTGGCGTACGACGCGAGAATCTTGTGCGGATTCTGAGCTTCGGGGATGGCGCCCATGCCGGAGCGGGCAAAGGCCGGGTTGTGGAAGCTGACGAAGATCTTGCGGATACCCGCAGCCTTGGCCTCATTCAGCCATAGCTCCAGCTGTTTCATCTGTTCTTCATATGTGGGCCGGGTGGCGCCCCAAGCCGTGGGCAAGCGCTCGTCGTATTTGCCAGTCCATAGGAAGATGAAGCGAGCACCGTTGTAGTCAAACTTGTAGATGAGTTGTTTGTCTGAAACCCCGAGATGTTTCAAATAGGGGAAGGCACTCAACAGGCCTTCCGCGTTGGGGTCACCCCACACTTCGTGATTGCCGACGGCGGGGAAAACGCGACCTCCCAGACCGGCGGCGCGCATCTGGTCATCCGGGGCCGGCAATTGCTTCATTACGTCGTCGTTCACCAGCTTCCAGTACGGGTTGTCGGAGGGCGTGGAGCCCTGCAGACCCCACCAGACCAAGTCCCCGGTACTAAGAACGAACTTTACCCGCCCGTTCTTGACACTTTGCACGATCTCGCGGGCGACCCACTCGCCGCCTGGAAGTTCGTACATGGTTCGGTGCACCCCAGGAAGTAGTTTTACATCTTCGACCGAGGCCCCGGTGACCCAGCCTTTGTCCAGCGTCAAAGTGGTCACTTCGCTTGGTGTCATGAACGGCATCACCATCTGCACCAGCTCGTGGGTGGCCGGGTCATAGATCAGCTTGACATCTTTTTCGACTACCGCTTCCGAGACTTTCCTGGGAAGCACCAGTTCAAACATATCAACCATCAGTCGGCGAGCATCAGCCTCCTGGTCCGCTTTGTACGGCAGGTACATCATCGACCGCGAGTCCCCATACACGGCGAATGAAAACCCGGCATCTGTGGGGCGCGCCTGCTGTGCGACCGCGTTGAGGGGCTGAAGAACGAGCATCGCAGCCAATGCGACCAAGATAGAGCGGATTTTCAGGGCGTCACCTATTGTTTTGCTCATTACAGCTCTCCGGTTCAGAGCGCACGACGGGCGGCCTATCACAGGCCGCCTGTGTGTGGCGAATTACTGATTTCCCCAGAATCAGCAATTCGCCACACACACGTTTCATTATAGCGAAAAGCTCTTTGTTTTATTGGCTTTATTTTCATCAGATGTGAAAATGTGTAAGTTTCTGTTTAAGTATTGAAGAAAGCCCAACAATATCGGGCATCTTCAGCTCTGTCGTTCTGAAGGCTTTCATCGCATCCATATTTTAAGTCCACGGTTCAGCAGCAGTGCCGTCAGCTGCAACCCGTTGTTAGCCAATCATCCCAGGTCACTTGACCTTCTCGATGTCGTTGAGCTTCCAGGTCTGGTCGAAAAACGCCTGCTTCGGCCCGTAGAGACGGAAGATCGTGAACCATCCTTTGCCGGGGATCGTCGCCAGCCAGTTCTTGCCCGCACCAGGAGACTTCGGGCTGAAGTAGATGTCGGTAGTGCCGTCTGGGTTCTGAACCGGCTTATCCATCGTGTTCAACGACGGAAAGGGCTGGCCGTTGTCGAGACCGGAGCCAGTGATCGGGTCATACACGGTCGCCGACCAGAAGTAGGCAGCGGGGATGTCCTTGGGCACATGCAGCCTGTAGTTCTGGTCGCCATTCAGGAAGTCGCCGTCCGCATCAGTGAACGCAACCGGATACTTCGCGCCGACGTTGTCCATGTTCCTGGCCATCGCGGGACTGGCGGAATAGGCGTAAGTAAAGAAGGCGGTGCGCGAATTGATGTAGTCAAACGAGTCCGACGTGAAGGTGGCGTTCCCGGGGAAGACATTGATCCAGTGCCGGCCGGGATACCACAGGCCACCATTCTTCAAGAGCGGCGACGGCGTGTAGGCGATGACGTGGCCCATCCGTGTCGCCGTCCGCGCCGCGTTATCCAGAAGCGCGCGGGAGGAAGTATTCGGCGCGAATGGCTGTCCTTTCACGATGCCAAGTTCCGCCGCCACGCCGCGCATATACATGTCTGCGGGATCGACGTATTCATGGTCGATGAAGCGCGAAAGCATATCGAACGCCGTGCCATCCTGCGGATAAAGCATATCCGCCGGCACTGCCGAGGCGTCGGGGAATTGCATTGGCTTCGCTGTGTCCTTTTTTCCGAGCGGATAAATCCGCGTCTGCTCCATCACCCGCACAGGTTCAGCGAGTTCTTTCGGGTTCTTGAA
>Ga0074044_10002001_pt1 | contig 17980 bp, 9 predicted proteins | sample BogForMeECP23OM1_FD_94443 | JGI IMG/M metagenome (GOLD analysis project Ga0074044, IMG submission 94443) | Bog forest soil microbial communities from Calvert Island, British Columbia, Canada - Bog Forest MetaG ECP23OM1 | ecosystem: Environmental > Terrestrial > Soil > Wetlands ...
AAGGGAACTTGCTCAACAAGTAGCGTCAGACCTAAAGAAATATAGTAAACACCTACACGTGAAAACTTTGGCAGTTTACGGAGGCCAACCAATATACGGACAAATGGAAGCCCTCCAAAACACGATTCACATTGTAGTTGGCACGCCAGGTAGAATAATTGACCATCTCAAACGAGGAACACTCGTTCTAGACGACGTGAGAATGGTTGTCCTAGACGAAGCAGACAGAATGCTGGATATGGGATTCATAGACGATATTGAATTCATCCTCAGTCGAACTCCCAGTCAAAGATTAACCGCCATGTTTTCAGCAACGATGCCGAATGAAATTCTCGGACTTGCTGCGAAGCACATGTACAATCCTGAAAAACTTCTCGTCAGCCGCGATGAAATCGCAGTGGAAGAAATAGAGCAACTCTATCATCTGGTCGACCCAGAACGTAAATTCCAAGCCCTCTGCAACATAATGGCAGACAAATCACTAGACCGTGGCCTGATCTTCTGTTCTACCAAGATTGGTGCTGACAGGCTAGTGTATCGGCTTCGGAAAACACGTCGCGACGTCACGGTAATACACGGCGATCTGTCTCAGGGTCAAAGAGACCGTGCACTGGAAGATTTCAGACGAGGGCGTGTCCGATTCTTAGTGGCGACAGATGTCGCATCACGCGGATTGGACATTGAAGGCGTATCACACGTTGTTAACTATGATATGCCGAGGGATCCCACTTCCTACTTCCATAGGATCGGCAGAACTGGTCGAGCAGGAGCAACCGGCATAGCCGTCACACTTGTCTCGAGTCGAGAAATGCCAGAGCTGAAAAGGATTCAAAGCATGTCCAACATCAGAATACAGAAAATGGTACAGCCGGTTCCGCAACTCAACAATGGTCGTTCAATTAACAATCCAAACACAACCTCAAGACAATGAATGCGCGTCAACCGACAATCAACATTCAATAGGGACGTATTCATGATGAGATTGAGCGTGGACTAAACGGGACGACGTAAATTCAGTAATAGGTCCGTACGGACTGAGATGAAGACCGTTGAATGTGTTCGATGCCACAAGATGATTCGACTTGATGAGTATAGAGCTCATCTGTCGACCTGTGCTGGCGCTGAAACTGTAGCTAAGGCACCAGAGACGCCACAACCGCAGTGATTCCATTACCGGATAATACTCAGGCTTATTTCGAGTAATGATCAACGTCACGGGTCCTACGTGACTGATGGCCGAGTCAGGGTGTGTATATGATGTGCACCCTGTTCCCTGCTCTGTCAGGTTGCTTGAGGAAAACGGCTTTGACGTCTTTCTTGATTTTTGGTTCCTCTAATTCGATGCCATGTTCGGTTAGGTACTTGCATGCTTCTTCGAAGTTGGAGACTCTGACTGCTACGTGACATTCGGATTGGATTGGTTCCTTCATAATTTCAATCCTACCCTGCTGTGCGTTTAGGAAGAAGGATGATGTGCCTTCTGTTTTCTTGAAACCGAAGACTTCAGTATACCAGTCAGCAAGTTGGCTGGCTGTCGCTGTTTTCGATGGATAGAGACCAACATGTTCGAGTCCGGTGAATAATGGCGTTCCTCTTGCTTTCTTTACCCAGGCTATGCAGTTTTCTACGTTGCGTTTGATTCCTTCGAAGTCTTTGGCTGCGACAAGTTCCTTGCTGATCAATTTGGAACCCATTCCTAGGCAGGCCGCACCTGAGTTTATCCAACTGGAAATGCTTTCCCATGTTGGTTCTACGCCGCCCGTTGGCATTATTTGTGCCCAAGGGATTGGTCCGTGTAGGTTCTTTATGAAAGCTGGACCGCCCATTTCTCCGGCAGGGAAAATTTTCACTATTTCTACGCCAAGTTCTTCGGCTTGAGAGATTTCAGATACGGTTCCGCAGCCAGGGCAATGAGCAATTTTTCGTCGATTGCATATCTTTACTACTTCAGGATTGAGTATTGGGCTTACGACGAAATTGGCGCCGCTGTTGATGTATATAGCGGCGGTGCCCGGGTCGATTATTGATCCGACGCCTAGAGCGACATGCGGTAGGTTCTCGCTGCACCATTTGGAGAGTTCAAGGAAAACCTGATGGGCGAAATCGCCTCTGTTGGTGAATTCAACAATGCTTGCTCCGCCGTCACCGCACGCTTCTAATATTTTCTTGGCAACTTCGAGGTCTTTCTGGTAGAAGACTGGGATGATTCCAACGTCAAGCATTCTGGTAATTACTTGGTGTCGCGTGAACTTCGCCAATACAATCACCTAGATACTCGTCCTGACGTGACCCCGCTCATTAGTGTCTCGGCTTCGGAGACGATGACCACGCTTGCGTCGCCAGGTATGCTATGCTTTAGGCTGCCAGCAGCGGTTGCAAAGTCTAATGCTTTCTGAGAGTTTCCGTATTTGAGCAGACCGTAGATTAAGCCGCCGGCAAAAGCGTCGCCGGAGCCAACTCGATCGACAATGTGAGTTATATCATATACCGGAGCAGTGTAGAAGGAACTGCCGTCGAGCAGAACTCCTGACCATGTGTTGTGGCTTGCGTTAATGCTACCTCGTATTGTTACGGCTATTTTTTCAAGGTTAGGAAATCGTTCCTTGAGTTTCTCTGCAACTACCTTGTACTTCAATGGGTCAACCTTTCCGGCCATAACGTCAACTCCGGGAGCTTGAATTCCAAAAACTTTCTCAGCATCCTCTTCATTGCCAACAGCTACGTCTGCTGAATTCACGATTTCCGTCATTACTTCTTGTGCTGATTTTCCCCACTTCCATAGTTTGGAGCGATAGTTCAAATCAACAGACACTTTCACTTTCATTGATCGTGCTGTTCTTACAGCTTCAATTGATGAGTCTGCACAGGATTTGCTTATGGCTGGGGTTATGCCGCTGATGTGGAGCCATGATGCGTCTGCAAGAACGTTCTTCCAATCTAACATCGAAGTTTCAATCGTTGCAATAGATGATCCTGATCGATCGTAAATCACCTTACTACCACGTTGGGAAGCACCAGTTTCTAGGAAATAGATTCCAAGTCTTTCTCCGCCGCGAATAATTCTTGTTGTGCCCACTCCGAATTGTCGGAGGAAGTTGATGCAGGCATCTCCGACTTCATTGTTTGGCAGACGTGTTACGAATTCAACTGGAATTCCAAAATTGGCCAGGCTGATGGCAACGTTGGCTTCTCCGCCGGCATATGTGACGTCGAATGATCGGGCTTGTTGTATCCGTTGAAAACCAGGTGTTGAAAGTCTCATCATTATTTCGCCGTATGTGATAACTTTCTTGATTGTCGACATGGAGTTTCACTTGATTAGCTGTGTTATTGACCAACGGTCAGGTAGAAGAAACTTCCGTAGTATTCTCAGATTCTGTGATGAGTGCAACTTGTCAATGGATTTTAGTTTTCTTGTTTTACAGGATTCTGTAGTGTTCCGATGCCGTTGATTTCAACTTCTACTACATCTCCCGGTTTAAGGAAGACGGGTGGTTTTCGAGCGAAACCTACTCCTGATGGGGTTCCAGTCATTATCGCTGTTCCCGGTACGAGCGTCATGCACTTTGATAGGTAAGAGATCAGTTGACTGGTATTGAAAATAAGATCTTTTGTATTCGAATCTTGCATTGTTCTGCCGTTGAGTCGGCATCGGATACCGCTTGCGTCTGCCTGAAGCTCAGTTTCGATCCAGGGTCCCATCGGAGCGAATGTATCGAACGATTTTCCTCTTGCCCACTGAGCATCGAGGCGAAGTTGGCAGTCTCGCGCGCTTACGTCGTTGCCACACGTGTAACCCAAAACGTAGTTATGCGCTTCATTTTCTGACACATTTCGCGCTTGTTTCCCGATTATAATGACCAGTTCAGCTTCGTAATCCACTTCGTTCGGAGCTATAGATGGAAGTATTATTGGTTGGTTGGGGTCGGTTAAAGCAGTGTTGGCTTTGATGAATAGAACAGGAGCGGGTGGAATCGGTTGGCCGCTTTCTTTTGCATGAGCCTTGTAATTTAATCCGATTGCAAGGATATTTGGAGGTTGGATTGGGGCGAGTAGACGGACGTTCTCTAATTTCAGGTTCGATGCGGTTCCCCTCCAGTTTCCGAAAATGTCGCCTTCGATCGGCGATATTTCTAGGTCTCGCAAAATTCCGTAACTTGCGTCTTTGTTGTTGACAGAAAATCTGACGATCCGCATTTAGTTTCGCTTGATGCTCTGCCAAGACCGAGTTATATTTCAAGCTGACTGAAACGAGCTTTTCTACTTCATCGTATGAAATGATAGTGAGACGAACAGGGTAGGCGGGGTCGGTCTTGCAGACACTTAGGGAGCTTGGTGAACATCAAATCATAGAAATCCTACAGCATACTTTCGGCTCGAGTTCGCGTACGACGGTCGGGTTTGGTGACGATGTTTCGGCGATAAAATTGTCGAAGGATAAAGTCGCGGTGCTAAAGACCGACATGTTGGTTGGAAGCACTGATATGCCGCCTGGTATGACTCTACGTCAAGCAGCTTGGAAAGCAGCGATAGCCAACGTTAGCGATCTCGCTGCAAAGGGTGTTAGACCATTTGCAGGTCTTGTGGCTTTAGGACTTCCAGCTGAGCTTACGAAATCGAACATCAAGCAAATCGCGAACGGCCTTCGTGATGTCGGAAAATCATATCGATTCCCATTCGTTGGCGGAGACACGAACGAATCAAAAGATTTGACGATATCAATCGCTCTCTTCGGTTTAGCACAACAGAAGCGCCTAGTGCTTCGTAAAGGGGCTAGAGATGGTGATGTTGTTGCGGTCACAGGAGAATTTGGTGATACGAGTGCAGGATTGAAGGCACTTCTCGAATATGACATGAAACCTTCAGACCTCCCACGGAGCGTATACGAGGCCGTATTTCATCCGCGTGCAGAGCTCGATCTGGGATTGAAGTTAGCTGCTTCAGGGGCGTTAACTTCGTCGACTGACTCAAGTGACGGGTTGGCATGGTCATTGCATGAATTAGCTGCGGCTAGTCGAGTAGGTATATTGATGCATGAAGTTCCCGCAAGCAAAGATGCAATCGAATTTGCTAAGTCCCATAGTCTGAACTCCGTCGACCTTGCTCTGTACGGCGGAGAGGAATATCACTTGGTGTTGACCGTACGCCCTAACAAATTTAATTCGGCAGTTCGAGCTTCAAAGGGGCGATTGAAGGCGATCGGTTTCGTAACAAACCGGTTTAGAGGAGTGCGAGCACTTCACGAGTCCAAAGAAATTCAGGTTGAACCTCGAGGCTGGGAACACTTTAAGGGACGTTCGGATTAGCGGTCGAATAGGATTTGGATTGAGCTATCAGGCGTTGGGAAGCTTACTGAATACGTACTGTAGAATGCCGCCTGCACGATAATATTCAACCTCAATCTCATTATCCAACCGCGCCACAGCATCAAATGTCTCATCTCTTCCTGTATCCTTTACGCGTACGGTAAGTGTGGTCTTAGGCTTGGTGATTTTTTCTATTCCCACGATTTCGTAAGTTTCAGTTCCTTTCAAGTTTAGGTTCTGACTGTTTTGTCCATTTGAGAATTCAAGAGGCAGGACTCCCATTGCTATCAGATTGCTTCTGTGGATTCGCTCGAAACTTTCAGCTATGACCGCTCTGACTCCAAGCATCATCGTCGCTTTAGCCGCCCAATCCCTTGAGCTGCCGGTACCGTACTGTTTTCCTGCCAAGATGATCAGTGGTATTCCTTCTGATTGATACCGCATCGCAGCATCATATATTGTCAATAGGTTCCGCGAAGGATAATGGGTTGTCCATCCTCCTTCCTTGCCGCCTGCTAGGATGTTTTTCAGTCGAATGTTACTGAAGCCGCCTCTCACCATTACTTCATGATTGCCCCGTCTGCTACCGTACGTGCTGAAGGCGGCGAAAGGTACATGGTTCTCTTTCAGATAATCTCCAGCGGGGCTGTCGGCTAGGATTGTTCCTGCCGGTGAGATATGGTCGGTTGTTACCTTATCGCCAAAGATAGCTAGTGCTCTACCGTTTCGAATGTCGATGGTCTTCGGTTTTGCGTCTTTGAACCATGGAGGTTCTCTGATGTAGGTTGACTGGTTATCCCATTCGTAGGATTTGCCTGATGGTGCGGATAATTTACGCCATTTCTCATCACCCATTTGCGCGTCTGCGTATCGTTCTTTGAATAGGTCCGGTGAAAGCGCTTTGACTGCTATTTGTTGAATTTCGTTGAGAGTAGGCCAGACATCTTTGAGGTATACCTTCGATCCGTCCTTCGCGATGCCTAACGGTTCGTTGTAGAAATCGATATCAATTCTGCCAGCTAATGCGTATGCTACAACAAGCATTGGAGACATTAGAAATGCTCCTTTGGCTAACTGGTGGATTCGACCGTCGAAGTTCCTGTTCCCGCTTAAAACAGCCACGACATAGAGATCTCTTTCTCGAATTTGTTTTTCCACTTCGGGACTTAGAGGACCACTGTTCCCGATGCATGTAGTGCAACCATATCCTACGATGTCGAATCCTAGTTTCTCCAATTCAGACAGAAGGTCCACTTTCGCTAGGTAATCCTTTACAACATTTGAGCCCGGAGCCATGCTGCGTTTTACGTACGACTTTGCGGTAAGACCTAGCTTCGCCGCCTTTGAGGCGAGCAGACCGGCGCCTATCATGACGGTTGGGTTTGAAGTGTTGGTGCAACTAGTTATGGCAGCGATTACTACGGATCCATCTCGAAGGTTGGCCTCCTTCCCTAGGTTGGTGGAATCGGGAGATGTTCTCGCATATTTTTTCAGAACGCCTGTAAGAGTGGCTCGCGCTGTCTTTAGTGGTATGAGTTCATCTGGATTGCGCGGACCTGCGATGGATGGTTCGATTTTGTCTAAGTCAATTTCTATCACTTTGGAGTATTTCGGAATGACCGCGTCAGGATTTACGAAGAGTCCTTGTGTTATGCAGTACTTCTTCACGAAGTCGGCAAATGCTTTGTCTCTTCCTGTGCCTAGGAGATATGTTATTGTCGCGTCGTCTACTGGACAGTAGCCGACGGTAGCTCCGTATTCAGGCGACATGTTGCCGATTGTTGCTCTGTCTGGTACGCTGAGTTTGCTGTATGACTCGCCGAAGTATTCTACGAACGCTCCGACTAGGTCTTCATGTCTAAGCACTTCTGTTACCGTTAAGACGAGATCGGTTGGTGTTGCTCCTTCTTGAAGTTGACCTGTGAATTTGACGCCAATCACTTTTGGTATAGGGAGGAAGTAGGGTTCGCCTAGCATTACTGCTTCGGCTTCGATTCCTCCGACTCCCCAGCCGAGGACTCCAAGTCCATTTACCATAGTCGTGTGAGAATCGGTGCCCACTAGAGTGTCCGGAAATGCTGTTAGCTTTTCTTCGAACGTTTGAAGGGAAACGACTTTGGCGAGATATTCAAGATTGAATTGATGGCAGATTCCCTTCCCGGGTGGAAAAACTCTCGTCATGTCGAAGGATGACTGCGCCCATTTTAAGAGTGAATACCTTTCAGAGTTCCTCTCATATTCTTTGTCCAGATTTTGTACAATCGAAAACTGATTTCCCCATGCGTCGACTTGAATTGAATGATCTATCACGAGGTCGACTGGGACTTTCGAGTTTACAACGCCCGGGTTTAGTCCTTTTCTTATTCCGGCAGTTCTCATCGCTGCCAAGTCAACGATCAGCGGTACTCCAGTGTAATCTTGCAGGAGTACACGGAAAGGCATGAACGGAATATCTTTCCCGATGCTCGCTGACCAATTTGTCAGCGCACTAGTAGCATCGGCTGCCCCTGGAATGATGTTGGAGAAACGTAAAGTGTTCTCGAGGAGTACTCTGATCGAGTAGGGAAGTGAGTCCGGGTCGTATCCAAGATCTTGTGATCTGATGTTATAGTATTGGGTTTTGCCGAGCGGTGAATTCAGCTCGTCTTTCGCAAAATCTAGTTTCTTTGACACGAATCTCATCAAACGCTTGCATGGCTCCTCTTTTTGTATTTCCCTCATACCTCATGAGGATAATGTCTTAAGAGAGGGGTTTATGGTGTGTTCGAAAAAATCAGCTGTAACTCATGAAAGTTTGGCGGACTCAAATTGAAGTTTGAATTACCGTACTATACTCAGAGTTCAGATTTCACGTGCGGCCCAGCCTGCGTTTTGATGGTGATGAAACAGTTTGACCGGCAGGTACGATTAAGTCGTGCATTGGAGTTCGAAGTTTGGCGTCAGTGCAATATGATCGGAGTAAGAGGAGCTGACCCTTACGGTTTGTCTGTTCCACTCATTGACGCTGGATATGATGCACGTTTGATAACGGAACATCACAGAATTTTTGAGAACAGAACCTGGAAGCGCCGATTGGCTCGGCATTTTTCACGCGAGGAAATTGAGCTCTGTATCTTCGGTATTCGGCAGAATCGATTGCGGGCTTTAAGTAGAGGCCTCAGGATCGAGTACAAGCATCCATCGGTTTTGGATTTAGTGCGCAATATGCAGTCGGGGTTTGTGCCGATTGCGTTAGTACACATGGGCGTGGTGCATTCGTTGGATATTCCGCATTGGGTAGTTGTTGCGGGCGTTGATAAGGAAAATGTTGTGTTCAATGATCCGTATCCTCCGAAGGGTGGGAAGGGAATACGTCTTTCCCATGTCAAGTTTCAGAAAATTCTTGATGACATTGGAAAGAAAATAGGTTTGAGCCCATCGATCGTTTTTGTCAGGCGAATCTGAATTCTTCTGTGAGAACGTTTAGGTTCGATGTGTTGCTACGATGAAACAAGAATCTCTACAACCGAAAATTCTGTGTCGTCTCTCTGCAATCCAGTTGTAGAGAAGTTGAGCTGGCTTCGTTTTGAGTAAATCGCAGAGAAAATGAAATGGCGTAAGCAAATTACATACCTCTGTAATTGCGAGTGAACCGCTCGAGATTGAATCGTTGTCGAGGATGAGGTGCATACGTCCTTGAAGCATATTTTTGGTCAGTCCATAACGTTCTTTTGCCGAAGCCGGGAGTTGTTGATAGGGTACGAATCTGATCAATCCAGATTTGTCGAGTATGTTGAGGATTTTTACTGACCCGGTGCATAGGTTGCAAATACCATCGTAAATCAAGTAGGGTCTTGAAATCAATTTGACCATACTCTGACTGAGTATTGGCGATTCACCAGATCATGAATGTGCGCATCTTTCGAATTACGTCTTCTTCATGTTAGCGTAGATCGAATCGGCAGTAGTCATGGGTAATGGTGTGTAGAGATGCGTGAACTGGCACTCGCTACAGTATCCTCTACCACATTCTGCACAGAAACCGGAAGGCCTCTTGCCGCTTCCGCACGGACATACTTCGCTGCTCAGACTCCATCACCGAATTCGAGACATAGGTTACGAGTGAGGTATATTTTTCTTGAGACTAAATTGCAGCGATGGGCTTGAAGGGGCGAGTCAGCGTCTTTTTCGTTTCCTTTTAGCCTTTGTGTGCAGCGGCTTTGTTATCCTTTCATATGTTTTGGTATCTATCAGATGCAGAACGTAGAGGAGCGTCAAAATGGCCAGCAATGGACCGAGGTTAGCCTTTACAGGCGCGGTCTTGCGTCGCTTTCGAGGCTTTGTTCTCGTTCGAGGCTTCTGTCTTCGATTTGTCGGTTTCTTCCTGGAAGCGATTCTCTTCGTTGCCAACTCAAACTACTCGTTGGAGACTGTTGCTAGGAAGCCCAGCTTAACCGTTCCTATCGACTAGATGGAACAGTTTTCATTGTTCCCTGTGACTTAATTGAAGCCCATGTTAGATCTGGAGCGTTTTTTGAAAGACAGCAATGTATGGCATAGCTTCGTGTCAAAACCAGAGACGGTGCATACCGCAGACGCGTCTCGTGAAACGGGTATTCACCTCAGCAGAATAACCAAGAATCTTGTCTGCAGAGACAACAACGGAGAGTTTGCGTTGTTAGTCATTCCTGGAGATCGCAGAGTGAATATAAAAAAAGCTGCGGAGGCGTTGAACACGACGAATGTGAAATTGTTATCGTTTGCTGAGTCAGAGTCAGTGAGCGGTTATCCACCAGGTGGAACACCTTCGATATATCACAAGACCAAGATGACCGTTGTTATCGATAAGAGTCTGCTAAGCCGTGAGACCATATTCTGCGGAGGCGGTACCAGAGATCGGCTTCTTGAACTACGGACTGAAGATGTCGTGAGATTAGGAAATGCCGTTGTGGCCGAAATCTCTGAATAGACAAAATCTTCGGACTGATTAAATAGATTCCTCATGTTGCGTAGGAACTATGTCGAATCCTGCTTTCCAAGAACTGCTGTCCGCTTACAAGCCGATCTGGGCCTTGAATCATGCTTCAGCAATATTCGAGTGGGACTCCGAAACTTACATGCCTCTTGAGGGAGCGAAGTCAAGAGGTTTTGCTCAAGCAGAAATTGCTCTTATGAAACAGGAGCACATGAAGAATCTTGAACAATCAATTATTAAGGTTCAGAAGTTACCGGAACTGGGAGATCATGAGAAGGGCGTTCTACGGGTTCTGGGTAGGGAGCTTGAGTATTACCAAAAAGTTCCGCCTTGGCTAATCGAAGAACTCGAAAAGATCACTGCTCAGGCTACTGTGGTTTGGAGAACCGCGCGAAAAAAATCTGATTTCTCCATCTTCAAACCATTCCTTGAAAAAATTGTTACGCTCAAACAGACTGAAACTGACAAACTCGGCTATACCGGTCATCCGTATAATGCGTTGCTTAACCTGTTCGAGGAAGATCTAACGACTAATGATGTAGATCGAATGTTCTCAGGCCTGATTCCGGAATCGAAGAGGATCTTGGAAAAAGTCGTGTCTGATTCGATTTTCCCTTCAACTCATCCGCTTGAGGAGATGGAATATGACCAGGACGGTATGAAGAAAGTGAACTTAGAGGTTCTTCGTTTTCTAGAAATGCCTGAACAGAGTTTCAGGATGGATGTATCGACGCATCCTTTCACGGTTGGTATGTCTCTCGAAGATGTGCGAATCACAACGAGATATGAGGGTAAAAGTTTCAGGGAAAGTATGTATTCGGTGATTCATGAATGTGGACATGCGCTATACGATCTGCAAATCGATCGGTCCCTCGAGTACACGCCACTTGCAGGCGGTACCTCGCTAGGAGTTCATGAATCTCAATCAAGGTTTTGGGAAAACATAGTGGGGCGAAGTCTTGACTTCACGCGGCTCATCTATCCTATGCTTCGGAGTCATCTCACATTCCTGTCTACCTATGACGAGGGTGAAGTGTATCGGTACTTCAACATGGTTAGGCCGAATTCGATTCGGGTAGCGGCTGACGAACTGACCTACAATTTTCATATCCTTCTTCGTTACGAGATTGAGAAGAAACTTGTGGCAGGAGATGTTTTGGTGGAAGATGTGCCGTCGCTCTGGAATGAGATGATGGAGAAATATCTCGGAATCAAACCGAGATCAGCGTCGGAAGGTGTACTGCAGGATGTTCATTGGAGCGGAGGGATGATAGGATATTTCCCAACATACTCTCTTGGTAACGTCTTGTCTGGTATGTTACTAGAACGATTGCAGAAAGATATAGACCTCGGATCAAGCGTGAGTGATGGGAAGTTGAATAGTGTGAAGAACTGGTTGAGGGAACATGTTCACAGGTGGGGTGCGACTTATTCGCCTAAAGAGTTGCAGGAAAAGCTGTTCGGAGATCAGTACGTTCCCAAGCCGCTTGTGCGGTATCTCGAAAGAAAGTATTTGGGTTAATCACGGCGCTTATCAGTAATCTCATAAGTGTCGTCTTAACTAACCTGGACGAAACGCAGAAGGTTACTGCTGAATGGTTCGAAAACATGCTCGAAATCCTGCCTTGGCTGGTGTGCTATCTTTGATCGTTCCTGGGCTTGGGCAAATCTATTCTGGGAAAAGCGAACGTGGAGTGACGATACTTGTTGCAGGGATTATCGTTGGCACATTAGCGTTGATTTGGCAAACTCTCTTCGTAACCGCAAGTCCTTCAGACCCTTTCTTTTTGCCTTACCGAATAGCCCTAACATTCTACGGAGCCGTATTCTGGGTATGGCAAGTGGTTGACGGTTATCATCAGGCGAAAAACTGATTTCTTAAATTTCCTTGAAGGTGTTTTGGCGGGCCCGCGGGGATTCGAACCCCGGACCCCAGGCTTCTCCCGCTGATTAGCGCTTAGAGGGCCTGTGCTTTAGACGCTTATCGATGAGCGCTATCCAGACTGAGCTACGGGCCCGTTTGAGTGTACGATCGGTTCTTGCTTAAAGTCATAATGGGTTTATTCTATGAAGATGCCTGGTCGGTATGGTTCCGCTGACTTGGCTTTCGACTTGGGATCGTATAACTCATTGTCATCTTCTCCGTAAACGTCTACGCTTACTTTCAATTCTTGGGATAGAAATTCTCGAGCGTTTAGTAGTAGTTTCTGTTCGTCAAGTTTACCGATTTTAATTCGTCGTTTGCGTAAATCGATCGGCATTGTCCGTGCTTGGGTGATTATTCTGCTTGCGAATTTGGGCAGGTCCTTTTGATTGAATATCTTAGCGGTTATCATGTCTCTGATTAGTCCGTTCAAGGTTTCTGGTTGCGTTTCCGCTCTTTGCAATGCCTCTTGGTAGATTCGCCATTTCCATTCAGTGGCGGTGTAGTAATGGATCTTTGTTGGCGCTATTTTGGTCGTCGTAACTATTTCTTGTGTATCAGCGAGTATCTGTTTAACGAGTTCTTCCTGCTCCTCTGCATTTTCGTCAATTTTGGTCGCGTCGTACTGTGGCCATTTTGTAGTTGATACAAAGTCTTTTTCCCCAATCATACGCCATGTCTCTTCAGCAAGATGGGGGGAGAATGGTGCTAGGAGTCTGATCCAGATGGAAATGAATTGATTTACTGTAGATGAGTCTGGTTTCGTCACGCGTCTTTGGTACCATCGTAAGTCGTTCCAGACATCGTATATTGCTGTGGCGAGTGCAGTTCGCGTTTTCAGTTTTGCTATAGCTTCGGAGATATTTTTGATTCTTGAATTGATTCTGCTTGTCAACCACGATTCCATGTGAGCGTTAGACGATTTCTGATTTCCTTTGTTATCTTCGACTAGTCGAAGAAATCCTGCTAATCTGTTTTGTATGTCACGGACGTTTTCAAAACGCCAGTCGGGGTCGTCCATTCCCTCAGCCGCGAGGAGGATCGTGCATCGAACTGGATCCGCTCCATAGTTTTCGCACGCTTTCCAGAGTGGAACAAAATTTCCTTTGGATTTGTGCATTGGTTGTCCTTCAACGCGCATGAAACCATTGACTCCGATCGCGCGTGGCCAGTATTGCTTATCGAAGAGGGCGACGTGATGGAATATGAAGAAGCTTAGATGGTTGCCGACCAAATCTTTTCCTGAGTTTCTCAAATCAACGGGGTACCAGTAGAGGAATTCTCGTCTCATTTGTTCGAGTACAGTGGAGTTGACGTTGAATTGGCTGGCGAGTTGATCGACGAGTCCGGATCCATAGAAGGTGTAATCGAAGATTTCTGGCGCGAGTTGTTCGGCTGTGATCATTCGGGCGTTAACGAATTTGCTTACCATGTAGTAGGCCATGTAGACCGTTGAGTCACTAAGCGTCTCAACGATCCAGTCTGGACTCCACGGTAAAGGTGTGCCCAGGCCTGTTTTGCGGGCGCAAGGCCAGTCTTGGAGCCAATCGATAACTTCCTCGAACCAGTTTCTTGCTTCTTCAGGAAAGAAGGTCATTGCACTGACTGCTTCATGAGCGAGCATCTTCCACTTTGGGTCGGAATATTTGAGGAACCATTGATCTTCAAGAACTTTAGCAACGCAACGTGTGTTACATCTGCAGATTACTGGTTGAGGGAGTTCATACATTACGTCTGCGATGCCCTTACTTCGGAAGTCTACTACGAGTGTTTTCTTTTCGTCAGCAATTTTTCGTTTAGAATAAATCCCGCAGCCTTCTTTCAATATGCCGCTGTGAAACTCTGCCTTGTAAATTTCTTTCGTAGCTTCTTCTGCAGCCGGATCATTTTGATTTTTAATTCCTAATTTTTCGACGATTTCAACTGCTGGGTAGTCACCGTATCCTTCGACTGAAAGGATTGAGATGGGATGGATTGTCATTATTTCAGTTGAGTTGAGTCCGAACTTTTTGATGGTGGGCGGATCTCTTTGAAGATCTCTCAGAGCAAGCCAATCGAATGGTGCGTGTGCTGGTACGCTGTAGACTAGGCCGGTGGCGTTATTTGGATTGACAAATGTACCCGGCAGGATTGGGATTTCTCTTTGTTGTACTGGGTCTGAGCATTTTTTTCCAATCAGTTCGGCCCCTTTCAGTTGTCGGAGAATTTCTATTCGTTTTAGTTGATTGAGTAATTTCCTCGATGCTTCTTTGCTGATGATCCAGTGTTCATCGTTTACCTTGGCTTCTACGTAGTCGGCTTCGGGGTTTATCCACAGGTTTGTGACGCCGTAGATGGTTTCAGGTCTGAGCGTTGCGCAGGGGAGGTTAAGGTTTCCGATTTTGAATTTGAGAAGTGTGAATTCTTCAGGTCGCACGCCTTCGCCCTGGAGTCGATCAGCGTCTCCTGTGGGGCTCTCATCTTTCGGACACCAGACGACCGCATGGGTTCCTTTTACTACGTATCCTCTTTCTTGTAGTCGTAGATATTGCCATGTGACGAATTTACTGAAGGCAGGATGGAGGGAACTTGTGTGAAATTCTCTTCTCCAGTCGATTGACATTCCAAGTTTCTTCACCGCCTCACGGTTTGCGTTGGTGTAATATTGTGCCATGTAAACTGGGTCGACGAATTTTTTCAGGTCGTCTTCCGAAACTCCGTCAACTTCTCTTATTGGACGGATGACTTCCTCGTCTCCGTTTCTGATTCGTTCGGCTGCGCCTGCGACTGTTTTACCGGTCCAGTGCCAAGCCCATGGAAATAGTACGTTGAAACCGCGCATGCGCATGTATCGAGCATAGACGTCTATTCTGGTAGCGGTAAATGCTGTTCCAACATGCAGTGGACCACTCATGTAAGCGAAGGGAAATGTGACGAAGCATTTTTGACGATTTGGGTTTGGATCGGCATCAAAAATTTTTGATTTTGCCCATTCGTTTTGCCATTTATTGTCGAGTTTGTTCCAATCCGTAGGCATGAACTCTCACTTCTTTAGCATCGAGTTTAGCAGTGATTCGGAGTTAGTGAGGATTTGATCAACGTTCGATTTCGTTCCGCCTCCTTGGCCGAAGTAGTCTTTGCCGCCTCCACCACCTCCGATTAGTGACGCGAGCTGCGTGGCGAGTTTGCCTGCATGAATGCCCGATTTGACCGCGTTCTTTCCGGCTCCGACTAAGATTCTTGTGGAATCCCTGGCAAGAATCAGTAGCACAACGGTGTTCGGTGCGTGTTCAGTGATTTTGTTGATCGTCGAGATGAGTTCGTTCTCTTCGTTTTGCGTGTATTTCGCTTGGCAGAATTTTATTCCGTCGATGTTTTTGCTTATGCTGAGGAGTCGTTGTGCTTCGCGTTCTGCCCATTCGGCTGATAATTTGTCAAGGCGCTGTAAGAGTTTCTTGTTTTCGATAACTAGGGTCTGAACGTGTTGGTTGAGTTTTTCAACTGGTGCTTCAACGATTGACGAGATGTCTTTTAGTTTTCGTTCTTGTTCCTCAGCTGCTCGGAGAGCTTGCGTTCCTGCGGCGAATATGATTCGTTCTACACCGTCCTGAATCCGTTCGCTGTGAAGGATTTTGATTGTTCCGACTTGTCCGGTTCGAGTGCAATGTGTGCCGCCGCAGGCTTCAACATCCCAGTTTCCTATTTTTATGATTCTGAGTTCTTTTCCTGGTACTGCTCCACCTTGGTATAGGATGTAACCATAGGTTTGTTCGGCTTTATCGCGTGGTAGCCATTGTGATTCAACTGGTATGTCGTCTAAGGCTACTTCTGTAGCTAGGCGTTCGATCTGTTTGATTTGGTCTTCGGTAATTCGCTCGTAGTGCGAGATGTCTATTCTACTTGTCTCCACTCCTTTCTGTGCGCCTGCTTGCCATGCGTGTTGTCCTAGAACACGTCTGGCTGCTCCCAGTATCAGATGCGTAGCAGTGTGGTGGCGCATCAGATTGATGCGTCGATTCCAGTCTATTGTTCCTCTGACGATTTCGCCGATTTCCGGAGTTTTGCCTTCTAGGCGGTGGAGTATTACTCGTCCAAGTTTCTGTGTGTCCACTACTCTTACGGTTCCTTTGGTTGTTTCTAGTTCACCTGTGTCGCCGGGTTGTCCTCCGCCTTCTGGGTAGAAGCAGGTTTGATCGAGAACCAGGAGGTTGTTGAATGCGGCTTGTACTTTTGCTTCGAATTGTTTTTTGAACGGGTCTTTGTAGTATAATGCTGTTGTGTCCGGTAGTTGTTCTACTCTACTTTCTATTGTTGAGTATTCGTCAGGTGTTTTCGTTTGAGAGGTTCCTTTCTTGTTGAGGTGTTTTTGTGCTACCATTCTGTAGAAGTCTGTTGGTAGGTTCAAAGAGACTTGAAGTGGGTCGGCTAGTTCTCTCACTACGTCTGGAACTAGGCCGTGTGAGTCGTATAGTTCCACTAGTGTTTCGGGTGGGATTTGCGTTTGTCCGTTTCGTTTTAGTTCGTTAGCGATTTTCTTGACTAATTCTGATCCACGATCTAATGTTCGTTGGTATTTTGCTTCTTCTGATTTTATTGCTTCAGCAATCTCATGTTGCATGTCGTGTAATTGCGGAAAATCTTGGCGCCAATAGTCTATCTGCGAATCGATGATCTCGAGTAGTTTGTTCTCAATTCCTAATTGGTGAAGTATTCGGTAAGTTCTGCGAATGAGCAGTCGTGTTAGGTATCCTTCTTCGACGTTTGAAGGTACGACCCCTTCTGAAAGTAGGAACGCGATTGTTTTGGTGTGATCTGCAACAGTCATCGCGTTTTCGATTGGTGTGAGCGTCTTCTCCAGGTCTTGCCAGTTCATATGAAGGATTTCAGCAATTTTCTTCCTCGCGGAGATCCGATCACCGCCTCTTTCGACGTTCATGTAGCTTGAATACGGAACTACTTCGGCAACTAATTTTTCATCAAATTTTACTGAAGCAAGTTCGAATATTTTGTCGAGAACGGGGCCATAAATTACTTGGAAGGCGCTAGGTTTGCCTTGGCTTAACCATGCCCACCGTTCGATCCCATATCCGGTATCAACTGTTCGGATGGGGAGTTTGGTTAATTTGTCTCCTTCCACTTTGTATTGCATAAACACGAGGGTAGAAATTTCTAATCCCGCGCATAGACATTCAACGTCTGGTCCTGCGTTGCCTCCACCCGACCAGAAATGTTCCTTATATGACAACGTGTCGGATTTCAATCCGAATTTTTTGGTGGCTAGTTGATGATGGTATCTGATTGTTTGGTCCATCCAGTAGATTTCTTTGTCTGGGTAGTTGAACGCGTGAGCTCCGCCCATCTCGAACATCAGATCATGTCGTCCGAGAGTGGGGCCTACGTTGTCTATGTCCGTGAATCGGATGCTTGGTTGGCTTATTACGAGTGGATTAGCGGGGGGAGGGATTAGGCCTTCTGTGACGTAAGGTTGAAAATCATAGATCGACGCTCCGACTAAGAAGACGTCGTCTCGCCACCTTGCAACTACTGGGTATGGTCTGATTCGTTTATGCCCGTTTTCCTCGAAGAATGAGAGGAAGAGTTCTCGCATATCGTGAACCGAGTAAGATCGACTTGCCGGTGATTTTCCGATGAACGAATAACGGACGCATGGGCTGTCTCCGCAGTAGTTTTCGTTCGAGTTTTGAGTCCAAAAATGGCTGCCGCAGGAGATGCATTTCTTGCGGATGAAGCCATTTTCTTTAAAGAATGGGACAGCGAATTCTTTCTCGCTGATTTCCATCAGTATTTTTCTCCGGA
>Ga0074044_10002002_pt1 | contig 17974 bp, 14 predicted proteins | sample BogForMeECP23OM1_FD_94443 | JGI IMG/M metagenome (GOLD analysis project Ga0074044, IMG submission 94443) | Bog forest soil microbial communities from Calvert Island, British Columbia, Canada - Bog Forest MetaG ECP23OM1 | ecosystem: Environmental > Terrestrial > Soil > Wetlands ...
GAAGGCGCTGGGGCTGGGCGAGCCGACCATCCAGGTGCGCGGGCAGGACGATCTGCTGGTGTATCGCGCCAAGTGCTGCAACCCCATCCCCGGCGACGAAATCATCGGCTACATCACGCGCGGGCGCGGCGTGGCCGTGCACAACCGGAGCTGTCCCAACGTCCAGAATCTCCTCTACGAATCCGAGCGGCGCATTGACGTGGAATGGACCGGGGCCACCGAGGGCCAGTTCGTGGCGAATCTTCTGGTGCTCACCGAGGACCGTCCCGGAATGCTCGCGGAAGTGACCGGAGCCATCGGCGAGGCCGGGGCCAATATTCGTACGCTCGAAACGCACCAGGAAAATCTGCGCGCGCGGATGGAAATCGCCCTGGAGATCAAGGACCGCCGGCAGCTCGACCGCATCCTCGCGGCCATCAAGCGGAAACCGGGCGTGTTCAATGTCGAACGGGTGTACAAGGCCTGAGGCTGCGAAGAACGAAACTCGAAATTCGTCATCCGAAACTCGGCAGACGGGAGAGGAACTTGCCAGAAGCTTCGTGACAGCCTGTGCGCTTTTGTAGCGCCGGCATCCTGCCGGCTCTTTTCCTTCCAGGATCAACTGCTTATGTGTGATGCGGGGTTCGTGTGCTTCCCGCCAAGAAGCGCGGGACCCGCCGCGGCGGACGAATCCATTGAAGACAGGGGCTTTAGCAGAGGGGGGTACCCCCTCCCCCTCTAAATTGCACAAAGCACTGAAAACAAGAGATTTGGAGGGAGGGTACTTGCACAAACGATTGATTCTAATTGGCTTATAAGACTGACCCTGTGCCACTCGGATTGGCCCGGCGAGGTCCACGCAAAATCACCCTATTTTAGGTTATCACAAGAGTCATAGGAATGCAATAGAAAAATGGGGAGGGAGGGCGCGCGGCGGATGCAGGGAGTTAGCCCAGGTAAACCTTCTCGTTGTGCCAGCTCAGGAATTTTCCAGCGGGCTGCAGGCTGGGATTCGCAGGCAGCGCGATCAAACTACCGTGGGCAGAATAGTATTCCTTGCCATTCTCGAACTCGTCTTTGATCCGGCGGCTCACTTCGACGCGGTATTCCGGCGTCACCGTGATATAGCCGCGGTCAAACAACGTGTGCACGTCCTGGCGGAATAGAATTCCATTCTGTACATCGTTGGGCCCATCCTCCGTCACGGGCCGTACATGCGCCGCCTCTAACACGTGCAGCACCGGCGACCCCGTGAACGCGCATCGCCGCTTGTAGGCATCGGCCACAACGACGCGGAAGGAACCTTGTCCCAGGCGGGGGAACACAATCTGCGGCTGGCCCCGTCTCACCTCCTCTTCGGTCTGCCCGAGAACGAGATCAGAAATGGGCTCGTGAGCCGCAAGCCAATCCTGGACCTGTTCCCAGAGCGCCTGACCTCTCGGCTCCGCGGTGTCGTAGCCCTTGCCCGTCTGGATGCTGGGCGGCCAGTCAGAAGCAGGAATCCATTCGTGCTCCGGAAAAAAGAATGGGGATTGCAAGAGGATGCAGCCGATCTCGTAATCTTCAGGTGAGCCGGGGGAAGCCTTGCGATACTTCGCCAGTCGAATTCGCATCTCCTGCTCGCTGTGCGCCCCGTTTTTTGTGCCGAAAGACTTCCAGGCAAAGCTCACCGGAAGCGTCGTGTAGTAGCCGAAGAAACCGCCGCCGACTATGAAGTTTCGCGGGCTGTGCAGCTTGAACAGGAATGGTCCGCCAGGGCCGAGCGCCTTGAAACTCTGTCCCGGACTCGGCCGCCAGAAATTCACCTCATCGAGCGGCGCGCTTGCCGACAGGAAGGTGAACCAGTCGAAATCCGTTATGCCGACGTAGAATCGCATGGCTTGTGGCTGAATCCCGGCAAAGGTACTCGAAACTTAGCTCGTAGACCACTCTCGTGGAATGGGGGAGTCTCAGTATTCGCTTTTTGTTCGCTTATATGGTATCTTGAGTCCGGTCTTCAAATAGCCATCAGGTCCGCCACAATTCCGAGGCGCAAGCGCTTGTACCCGAGGTACCGACCGTGATCGCTGGCGCTTGGAGAGTGACCGCGACCCAAAGCTTGCGTAGAATCAACCTCGCAGCGCTTCCAGGGGGGAATCGAACGTGAGTCGACAGGTGTGGACAAATCCTTCGGTCATCGCGCTAGCTCGCGAGTCTGACCCGGTTCAGGTGATCACGGAGAAGGCTCGTGCCCTGGCGATGAGCGCAATTCAAGATGGGTGGTCAGGACCGCCCTACGACCCTTTTGCCCTGGCTGAATACCTCAAGATTGGAGTCGTCGCACGAGAGGACATTCCCGAGGCCAGAACCGTCCAGTCGCGCACAGGATTTATAGTCGAGTTCAATCCAAACCGCCCGCGGGGCCGCGTCAAATTCTCGATCTGTCACGAATTGGCACACACGCTCTTCCCGGACTGTGGTGATCGCGTGAGAAACCGAGTCACGCACCGGGACATGAAGGGCGACGAGTGGCAGTTGGAGACGCTTTGCAATATCGGGGCGGCCGAACTGCTGATGCCGATTGGGAGCGTCCGTTGGTTGGAAGGCGAGCGGCCCGCCATAGATTCAATTTTGGAGGCACGCGAGCAACATGAAGTTTCAGCCGAGGCGGTCTTGCTTCGCACCGTGCGACTAACCGCCGCCCAATGCTGCGTTTTCAGTTGCTCCCGGCGCTCGTCCTCTGACGATCGAGGCATTTATTTCCTGGACTATGTAATAGGGTCGCGTGCGTGGACGGGAGGCCCGGACGCGGGTACGCCCCTACCGGAAAAATCTATTGCGAGTGAATGTGCCGCGATAGGCTTCACAGCTAAGGGCCTTGAAGCCTGGGACGTAATCGGGAATGTCCGCGTGGAATGTTTAGGCGTAGCTCCATATCCAAATCAAATCTATCCTCGAGTTCTCGGCATCGCACGACCGCAGAAGCAAATCCCGGGCCATGTCGCAGAGATCACTTACATCCGGGGGGATGCCACCCAGCCGCGCGGCACCGGCCCCCGCATCGTCGCCCAAATTGTTAGTGACAGCGCATTTACATGGGGAGCTGGGTTCGCCCTTGCAGCCCGTGAGAAGTGGCCGACCGCACAGAAGAACTTCCGCACGTGGGCACAACAGGGCCACCATCATCTGAGACTAGGAAACGTCCATGTGGCGGACGTTGACGAGCGCCTCGCCGTGGCCAGCTTGATTGCCCAGCGCGGATACGGACCATCTCCAAGACCTCGTATTCGCTACATGGCACTAAAATCGTGTCTCGATCGGCTCGGTGGCATCGCGGCGGAACGCGGCGCGACAGTGCACATGCCCAAGATCGGCTCCGGCCAAGCAGGGGGCTCGTGGAGTATTGTCCGCGAGTTGGTTCAAGAGTCTATATGCTCACGCGGCGTTGACGTCCAAGTTTACGAACTACCGGGCGGGGCCGGGCCCTCACACCCGCAGGGGTCCCTCGAATTCGCGTAAGTGACGGAGCATCCCGTGGCCAAGAGGATCATTCTACTATCCGGGCGAGTCTCCGCCGGCAAGAGCACGCTTGCGAGCGCATTGGTCGAGCAGTTCGACGCACATGTCCTGAACACCAAGCAACTAATTATCGAGACGGCAAAGGGAAGGCTCGAGCATGAGCGGGGTGCCCTCCAACGTTATGGCCAAATGTTGGATCAAAGGACCGGTGGAGAGTGGGTCGCCAATGCTCTCACTCGCAAGGTAGAGCCCCTCCCCGCCGACGCAATTGTGGTTGTCGACGCCGTGCGCATTATTGAGCAGGTCTACGCAATAAGGCGAGCTTACGGACCGCGGGTCGTTCATGTTCACCTGGATGCCGATTCCGCAGTCCTGGCTGAGCGGTACAAAAGGAAGCAGCGAAAGACAAAGATTCGCGAGTTTAGCTCATACTCAGACCTATCGAACAATAAGACCGAACGGCGCGTGGAGAAATTGGCGCTGACGGCGGACGTGGTGATCTCCACAGACAAGTGCACCCGCGCCGATGTCTTGGTTCGGGCGGCCTCTCGACTTGGGCTCTATAGTCGGGAACACCGGCAGTTAGTGGATGTTCTCGTTGGAGGCGCGTACGGGAGCGAGGGAAAGGGACACATCGCTTCGTATTTGGCGCCCGAATACGACATTCTAATCCGAGTAGGCGGTCCGAACGCCGGGCATAAAGTATTTGAGGATCCCGAGCCTTATGTGCATCATCTGCTTCCTTCCGGAACACGACGGTGCAACGCCGCTTTGATTATTGCCCCTGGTGCCGTGCTAAGCATTCCTCAACTCATGAAAGAGATTGCCGATTGCGATGTCGGAATCCAACGCCTCTCTATAGACCCTCATGCCATGATCATCGAAGAGGAAGATCGTGAATTCGAGAAATCAACGCTCGTGCGCAGCATCGGATCAACGGGCCAGGGCGTCGGGGCGGCAACTGCACGAAAAATCATGCGAGGCTCAATTCCACCTCCAGTCCGACTTGCAAAAGATTTGCCACGAATAAGGCCGTTCGTCCGAGATACGGTGGCCCTTTTAGACAAGGCATTCAGGGACGGTAAGAAAGTCCTTCTGGAGGGGACGCAAGGTGTCGGGCTCAGCATTCACCACGGAAAATATCCCCACGTCACCTCGCGCGATACCACGGTCTCGGGATGTCTCTCTGAAGCTGGCATACCTCCGCACCGCGTACGCAGGATCGTGATGGTATGTCGCACCTTCCCCATTCGGGTAAAAAGCCCGTCAAAACGCAGAACCTCGGGACCGTTCGCCCAGCCTCTAACCTGGAATGATGTAGCGAAGCGATCCGGATACGACGCCGGTGATCTGGAAAAGGCTGAGCACACTTCGACTACCAACAAGCTTCGGCGAGTCGGGGAGTTCGAGTGGGATCTGTTCCGCAAAGCAGTTTCCCTGAACGGGCCAACAGACATTGCGCTGACGTTCGCCGACTATATCGACCAAAGAAATGCAAGCGCTAGGCGGTTCGAACTCTTGACCCAAGAGACCATCCGCTTCATTGAGGAGATTGAGCGCGTGGCCTGTGCACCTGTCTCATTGATCTCGACCCGTTTTAAGTACCGCAGCATCATTGACCGTCGCTCTTGGTAAACTTAGTGCGATGACCGTCGAACAACTTGTCCTGCATTACCCACGTCTCTACCACATGGCAAACGAGGGCACCTGGAAATCGATTGAGAGCAGGGGCTTGCTCAGTACGACAGCACTCCTGGACCTCCTCGGTATCAAGGGCAAAGAAAGATACGCCATCGAAAGCTGCCACCGGCCCCGATCCGTCCGAAAAGTCCACCCACGATATGGGACGATTGTCTTTCGCGATCAGGCACCGATGCGCGAACGCGCCCTGAGGAAATGTTTAGAGGGCATTGCTCCCAGTGAATGGTATGAGCTTCTGAATCGGAAGGCGTTCTTCTGGGTGACCGAAAATCGGGTGCGGACCCTCCTGCAAGCGAGACTCTACAGAGCGATGGAGCACACGGTCATCACGGTCGACACGGCATCCCTTCTCGCCAGCCATGCCGAGCGGATAACCCTGTCTCCGATAAATTCAGGCAATACGCTGTACAACCCTCGCCCCCGGGGAGAGACGACGTTTCTTCCAATCAGCGAATACCCATTTGAAGAACGCAAGAGACTTCGTGGGCTTGCCAACGCCCTGGCAGAGCTGGCGGTGGACTACTCCGTCCCCGACCTGATAAAGCATGTGATCAGGGCCGAGCGGAGGAAAGCGGGAAGAATCATTGAGACGATGTACATTCGCGATTCTTCCTGACCCTGTTTATCAAGCCGTCTTCCTCCGAACTGCCTTCGCCTAGCCGTCCGTTTTGGTGCTTGTGACTCCCCGACGCCACCTCTAGAGTGAGGCCCGGCTCCCCCGTGCGAAATAAAATGCCCGATTTTTTCGATTTTATACCGGGTTCCCAGGCGCCATCTTTTGCGCTAGCCTCGGCGCATGAGTCGCGCGCCAGATTCCGGCCGCCCAAGTTCAAAGAGCGCCCCAAGTGGCGAGAGAGATTCTCGATCTAACCCAATTAGAATCATGCTCCCACGCACTCCCGCGCAACTGCTCAAATTCGATGTCCAACCAATTCAACGACTTACAAACTCCCGCATCAACCCTTGCGATCGATGTCCTTTGTTTTCTGGCGATTACAAACTCCGGGGGAGGGGGGTACCCCCATCCGGCAATCTTGTCGAAGGCCCGGACGCGGGAACGGTGCGTGCGCCTTTGCCTCTGCTCGAAGCCACTGCCGCCAAAGCTACGTTTCGGGGAAACACGGATCGTACCCACGGTCAGAGAAGCGCTGACCGTGGCTACCTGCGGCAAGCCGACGCGGGAAAAGCGGCATCAAGCTGCCGCACTCCAATGTGGCCGTTGAGACTCCCACCCGCCCCGACTAGACTCCCCCCGAAACGACCCACACATTTGGCTTTGGGGGTATCGCGATGAACATTGAAACGATTGCAGTCCACGCCGGCGCAGAGCCGGATCCTGCCACCGGGGCGATTGCGCCGCCGATCCATCTCTCGACCACGTTTGAGCACGGGCCAGCCACGGAAATCCTGCACGGATACACGTACGTGCGGGACGAGAATCCCACGCAGGACCGGTTGGAAGCTGCGCTGGCACAACTGGAATGCGCGCGGTATGGCAAGCCGGGACAGGATTTGGAACAGATAAAGGACATTAACCCTTCGCCTCGCTCCGGACAGGCGGCCCTTCCTGCGTCAGGGTCTTTGAGAGAAGCAACGACCGGGGCGCTGGTGTTCGGCTCCGGGATGGGGGCTTCCGCGGCACTGCTCCAGTCGCTTGAGCCGGGGGCGCACGTGATCTTTCCGGAGGACGTGTACGTGCACGTGCGGGTGGCGCATCGGGAATTCCTGCCGAAGTGGGCGATCTCCACGAGTGTTGTGGACATGCAGAATCCGGAGGCCGTCGAGCGGGCCATGCGGCCCGAGACGCGGCTGGTGTGGGTCGAGACGCCGTCAAATCCCCGGATGAATATTACGGACATCGCGGCGGTCTCGCGGATTGCACATTCTTTTGGGCCAGGGCAGGGAGCTGGCGGGGCCGCGGGCGCCCTGGTGGTGGTGGACAATACGTTTGCCACGCCTGTGTTTCAGAGGCCGCTCGACCTGGGCGCGGATATCGTGCTGCATTCCACGACGAAATATTGCGGAGGGCACAGCGACGTGCAGGGGGGAGCGCTGGTTTTGAAGAAGAAAGACGCACTGTATGACAAGCTTTACCATACGCGCATGATTCTGGGCGCCGTGGGGTCTCCGTTCAATTCCTGGCTGGTGCTGCGCGGGCTGCGTACGCTGCCGTGCCGCATGGAACGGCACGCGGCGAACGCGATGGCGGTGGCGCGGGCGCTTGAGGCGCACAAAGGAATCGAGCGGGTGTTCTATCCCGGCCTGGCCTCGCATCCGGGGCACGACGTCGCGGCGCGGCAGATGACGGGCTTCGGCGGGATGCTATCCATTCTGGTGAAGGGAGGATGGGAGGAAACAGTATCTGTGGCTTCAAAAGTCAAACTGTTCACAAATGCCACGAGCCTGGGCGGGGTGGAAAGCCTGATCGAGCACCGCGCGTCGGCCGAGGGGCCGGGGTCCACGTCGCCGAAGAACCTGCTGCGGTTGAGCGTGGGCCTCGAGCATGCGGACGATTTGATTGAGGATTTGATGCAGGCGCTGGGAGCGTAGGCTGTAGGGGCGGGTTCAGCCCGCCACGGCGCGGAACGGATGGCGGCATAAAGCCGCCTCTACAAGCGAGATGACGCGGGGACGAAAATCCGGCACGGCGAATCGGCGGCGAGCCGGGAGCGCGCGACCGGCCCGTCCAACATCCAACATCCCACCTCGAACGTCCAGTCTCCAATCTTCAACTTCCAGGACGGCCGACGTTGCCGTGATTGGCGCCGGAGCATTTGGCGGATGGACGGCATGGCATCTGGCGCGGCGCGGGGCGCGCGTGGTGCTGCTGGACGCCTGGGGGGCGGGGCACCCCCGCGGAACCTCGAGCGGCGAATCGCGCATCCTGCGTTTCTCCTACGGCGAAAAAAGCCTTTACAGCGAGTGGACGCACCGGGCGCGCGAGGTGTGGCGCGAGTGCGAGGCGGAGTGGAACGTTTCCCTGTTCTCTCCTTGCGGAATGCTGTGGATACTCGGCGCGGAGAACGACTATTCCCGGGCGAGCGTCGCCACGCTCAACCGGTTGAAGGAGCCCTGGGAGCGGTTGGGGGCGCGCGAAGTGGCGCAGCGATTTCCCCAGATCGCGCTCGAACCGGAAGAGTTTGCGCTGTACGAGCCGGGCAGCGGATTCCTGCGCGCGCAGAGGGCGGTGCAGGCGGTGGCCGCGCAGGTGGAACGGCTGGGCGGCGAGGTGCGCATCGGCTGGGCGGAGCCGCCTGGGGAGGGCGCCTCCGGCAGAGGGCGCACACCGCTGCGGCGGGGTGCGCCCCTACGGCTCGACGCGGTGCAGGTGACGCGCGACGGCGCTGGAGCCGCGGGACGGAGCGAGCTTCGCGCCGGGACCTTCGTGTTTGCCTGCGGCCCGTGGCTGCCGCGGATTTTCCCCGGGCTGCTTGGCCGGCGCATTGTGGTGACGCGGCAGGACGTTTTCTATTTTGGCGCGCCGCCCGGCGATGCGCGCTTCGACGCGCCGCAGCTCCCCGCCTGGGCCGACTACGAGACGGAGTTCTACGGCACGCCCGGGTGCGACGTGTGCGGCTTCAAAATCGCCAACAACCAGGGCGAGCCGGGATTCGATCCCACGGCCGGCGAGCGGGTGCCCGCTGCGGCGACGCTCGAGGCCGCGCGGGCGTATCTGGCGCGGCGTTTTCCGGCGATGCGCGGTGCGCCGCTGGTGCGCGCGCGTGTGTGCCAGTACGAACGCACGCCGGATTCGCACGTGGTGCTGGACCGCCATCCGGAGTGGGAAAACGTGTGGGTGGCCGGCGGCGGCTCGGGCCACGGCTTCAAATTCGGGCCCGCGCTGGGAGAATTCCTGGCCGGGCTGGTGCTCGACGGCGGGCAGGAGAGGATTCCCGCGCCGCTGCGGCTGGGGGCCAGTGCCCACAGCGAAACAGGAGAATTGCGTGAGAAGGGCGCGTATTAAATTCCGCCTAAAATGGTGGCATGAGGCTGCCATTCCTCTCGCGGCGGCGGTGCGTGCTCGCGTGCGTGCTGCTCGCGGCCGCGGCCATGGGGGCGACGGCGTGCCGCCGGCTCGAGTACGTGAGCATGCGCCCGCTCGACGAGGCGGGCTTCCGCTACAGTTCCATCCAGCAACTGCAGCAACTGGACGTGACCAAGCCGGAGGTGGACGAACTGGTGAAAGCCGCGAAGGGCGGCGTGGGGGAGGCGGCCTGCGTCCTGCTGGTCGAGACGGCGCGCGCGCAGAAGACGCACTTTGCGGAGGGCGATGCCGCTGCGTCGCTCCATGCGGCGGGGATTGCGGACCAGGCTGTCGTGGAGCTGGCGGGATTGCGGCAGCTCGGCGCGTGGGCGGGGGAAGCGGCGGCTATCCGGCTGACGGGCACCTCCGACCGAGTGATCATCGCGGTGGCCAAGGGCCGTGCGGCGGGCCAGCCCGAGCCGTCGGGCGCCTTGCTGGCGCGGATGAAGGACGCGGGAGTGAGCGAGGCCACCATCATCGAGTTGGTGGGCCGCGGCATGTCCGATTCGGACGCGACGAGCGTGGTGTGGCGGAAGAAGCGCGGTTGGAAGGACGAGCAAATCCTGCACGATTATCCTCCGAAGTCCTGAACAAGCGGCACAGCCACTCCTACTTGTGCTCGACGGCGATTCTCGCCGCGGCGCTGGCCGCCGCGGGCTGCGCCGTGCCGCTGGGGCCGGGCTACACCGTGGAGCGGCAGCGCTTTGAGGTCGCCTACGTATCCGCGCCGCGGCCTCACGTAAACGTGCGCGCAACGTGGCGCGTGAAAAACACGGGAGATCGGCCGCTCTCTGCCGTGGAAGCGAAGCTCCCGGACGTGAAAACGCACGGTAGGAGCGAAGTGCGCGTGGAAAGCGGAGGGAGCGAGGCCGCGGAGTCACAGGCAGAAGCCGGAAACACGGTGAGCATCGCGTTGCAAACGCCGCTCGCCGTCAAAGCGAAGCAGGAAATCTCCGTGAGTTATGAGCTGGCCGGAGGAGCCGGCGCGGGAGCGGGAGTGGTGGTGGAGGAGAGCGCGTTTGTGCTTCCGCCGGGCGACTGGGCGCCCTCGCTTTTGCCTCCCAAGGGAGCGTTCGCGCGCGTCGGCGACCCTCCCAAGAAATGGGAAATGACGGTGCGCGTTCCGTCTGGCTTTCGCGTCCATTCGAGCGGGCGCGAGCGCGGGCAGAAGCGCGAGACGGACAGCGTCGTCTTTCGACGGGAGCAACAACGTGAAGGGCAGGCGGCATTCGTGGCAGCCGGCGCCTATCAAGAAGAAAGAATTGCCGGGGCGGGCGGCGAGGTGATTTTCTGGACGCGGCAGGCGATGCCGGCGGGTCTGGCGCAGCGCGCCGCGGAGGCCGTCGCACGGACTGCCCAGTTCTACGACCAGGAGTTCGGCGCGCCCCGAGACTTCGGGACGGGCGAGCGGACGGTCTGGATCATCGAATGCCCGTCAGGAAGACGGCCCTGCTGGCCGGTGCCGGAGGCCGTGCTGCCGGGACGCGAGGTGCGCTCTGCGGAGTTCTGGTCAGGCGGTGACATCGAAATCGACCGGCATCTCGCCCGCACGTGGCTGGACTTCCGGGTGCACCCGGATTGGGACGCGGAACCCTTGCCCATGGGCGCGCTGGCCAACTACGCTGCGGATCTGGCAGGCGTTGAGCGGGAGGGAGAAGCTGCGCGGCCGCGGATGGTTCGCGATCTGCTCCGAGATTTTGACCGGCTGCCGAAGCAGGAGCCGGAGCGGGCTGTTCTGTTCGTTCGCCTTTCCGATCCCGAGGCGCAGGGCCGCTACGCGGCGGTGAAGAGCGAGCTTTTCTTTTTCGCCCTGGAGGACGAAGCGGGACACGAGAATCTCCATCGCGCGATTCTCCATCTGGAACAGACCTTCCGCGGCAAAGCCTGGCGCGCCGGCGACCTGCGCGCCGCCGCTGAGCAGGAAAGCGGGAAGGATCTGGGCGCGCTGTTCCGCCAGTGGCTCACCGGAAGCGGAATTCCCGAGGAGTTTCGGAAACGGTATGGAGAGAGCCATCTGCCGTAGTTTTGGAGGACCATCGCGGCAGCGAGACCGCGTTGCCGCGCATCGAAGGATTCGACCGAGGGGGGATCTCCAATGAATCGCATTCGCTGCGGCGCGTGCCGCTACGGCTGTCCGGAATCCTGGAGGCGACCATGAAGGACTTTCAGAGCCTCACCGAAAAGGAAATCCTCGCGCTGGCAATTTCGCTGGAGGAAGAGGATGAACGCGTCTACTCCGACTATGTGGAGGGGCTGCGGGAAAGTTTTCCATCCACCGCCGAGGTGTTCGAGGGAATGCGGAAGGAAGAGACAATTCACCGGCAGCGGCTGATCGAGCTGTTCCGGTCGAAATTCGGCGAGCACATTCCGCTGATCCGCCGGCAGGACGTGAAAGGATTCGTCGTGCGCCAACCGCTGTGGCTGGCGCAACCCTTGCAGCTCGAAAAAATCCGCGGGCAGGCCAGCGCCATGGAGCTGGAGACGCGGCGCTTCTACGAACGCGCCGCAGCCCGCGCCGAGGACGCCGGCATCCGGCAGTTGTTGGACGACCTGGCGCAGCAGGAGCGCGAGCACGCCAACCGCGCCGAAGAACTGGAGCGCGAGAAACTGGGGCCGACGGAGCTGGAGAAAGAGGAAGACGCGAACCGGCGCCTCTTCGTGCTCCAGATCATCCAGCCGGGGCTGGCCGGGCTCATGGATGGGTCGGTGTCCACGCTGGCGCCGGTGTTTGCTGCCGCGTTCGCCACGCGGAACAGTTGGGATGCGTTCGCCGTCGGGCTGGCCGCATCGCTGGGCGCGGGCATCAGCATGGGATTCGCGGAAGCGCTTTCCGATGACGGCAGCCTCACCGGGCGCGGACGGCCACTGCTGCGCGGCATTGTCGAAGGACTGATGACCACGGTAGGCGGCATCGGACACACGCTGCCCTACCTGATCCACGATTTTCGTGTGGCCACGGCGATTGCTGTTGTGGTGGTGGTCGCGGAACTGGCCATCATCTCCTGGGTGCGGAACAAATACATGGATACGCCGCCGCTCACGGCTGCCCTTCAGGTGGGTGTGGGCGGGGCGCTCGTGTTTGCGACCGGCATCCTGATCGGCAGCTCGTGACGGCGGTATGGCGAGCCGTGCGCGGCGCGAACGGCTGGCACCAAGCGTTGCGCGAGTGTGTTATCGTTTCTGAAATTTCGACTTGGTCGCCGGGGGGAGAACCGTGAGACAGGTCATCGCAACCGACACCGCACCGAAGGCCATCGGGCCCTACTCGCAGGCGATTCGCTCGGCCGGGCTGCTGTTCCTGGCTGGGCAGATTCCGCTCGATCCGGCGACCATGCAGCTCGTCGAGGGGGATATCGGGAAGCAGACTGAGCGCGTGCTCGAAAACGTCAAGGCCATCCTCACCGCCGCCGGCAGTTCGCTCGACCGGGTGGTGAAGACCACCGTGTTCCTGAAAGATATGAACGAATTCGCGGCCATGAACGAGGTGTACGGGCGCTACTTCCCGCAGAATCCTCCGGCGCGCTCGACGGTTGAGGCCGCGCGGCTGCCCCGCGACGCCCGCATTGAAGTGGAAGTTATCGCGCTGGCGTGAGAGATGGCAGGGGGAGCCCGTCACATTCGGCCCTCGGTTCCGCTGGTCATACAAGAAACCAAGCGATGCCCGCATACGCGAAAATATTGTTCTTTGCCGGCCTGATCCTTTCCTTCAGCGGATGGATTTCGCCGCCCGTGGCGCTCGCATTGGGAATCCTGTTCGGGCTGGTGCTCGCGCACCCGTTTGAGAAGCAAACACGTAAATTTACAAAACTTCTTCTCCAGGCCTCGGTGGTGGCGCTGGGCTTCGGGATGAATCTGCAGGAAGTGCTCAAAGCCGGGCGCAGCGGATTCGTCTACACCGCGGTGGGAATCAGTTTTGCGCTGGCGGCGGGGCTGGCGCTGGGCAGGCTGGTGCGCGTTCCGGCGACACCGTCATTCCTGATTTCTTCGGGCACGGCGATCTGCGGGGGAAGCGCGATTGCGGCGGTCGGGCCCATCGTGCAGGCCAGCCCTGAAGAAATGTCGGTGGCGCTGGGCACGGTGTTCATCCTGAATTCGGTGGCGCTGTTCATCTTTCCAGCCATCGGCACCGCGCTGCACCTCACCGAGCAGCAGTTCGGGCTGTGGGCGGCGCTGGCCATCCACGACACGAGCTCGGTGGTGGGCGCGGCAACACGGTATGGCGCGGTGGCTCTGGTGATTGCCACGACGGTGAAGCTGGCGCGCGCGCTGTGGATCGTGCCGCTGGCGCTGGGCACGGCGGCGATGCGGAAGACGAAGTCGCGGGTTCAAATCCCGTGGTTCATTTTCCTGTTTTGCCTCGCGGCGGTGGTGAATTCCTACTTGCCGGGAAGCGGCGGGGTGACGCACTCGCTCAGCCAGCTCGGCAAGCTCGGCCTGACTGCAACCCTATTCCTGATTGGCACGGGCATCTCGCGAGCGGCTCTGCGCGAGGTGGGCTGGCGCCCGCTGCTGCAAGGTGTGCTGCTATGGCTGCTGGTCGGCGCGGGCTCGCTGGCGCTGATCCGCGCCGGGCTGATCGGTTTTGCGGGGTGACGAGCGGCTCGGTATCTCAGGAAGCTGCCCGACAAGGGGATGCGCGGGACCTCACGCCGGGGATGTATACTGTCGAGGTATGAACCTGCGTTGTGCATTTCGGGCCTGCCTACTGGGAAGTGCCGCGATTTCCGTCCTCGCCCCTAGACCGCATGCGCAGGAGAAAGACGCGCAGGCACGATGCGTCGCCGTGGCCCTCTCCTTTTCTTTGGAGGAGGGCGATAATTTCCAGCAGGTAATCAACGACCTGACATTCAAAATGAAACCCGGGGGATCCAGTGGCTGGGGGTTTTCGCTGGAAGACGTGAAGGGCCGTGATTTCATTTACCCCGTCAATCCGGCGCTGCGTTTGAACGCTTCGCAGATGCTCGGTGCCAGCTACGGTGACACAGCGAAGCAGTCCTTCAGCCACGGCCGTGAGCTTCGGTTCCTGCTGAGTGGATCCGATTACGACGCTTTTGAACCGTACGTCGGATACGCATTATGGCCGTATACGGCGCCGGATCCGGATCATGCGGGGGAGCGGTATCTGAGCGAACTCGAGAAACTACGCACGGGCCTGCTGCGCATGACGATCATTCGCGCGGATATCTCGCAGCAGGATGAGGCGCGATCGGCGGAGTTCAAGGTCGAGTTTATCGCTCCGAGGACTTTCCGGTTCGTGCCGTCCCTAGGGCCCCGTGCGGTGGCGTGCCCCGCAGAAACGCTGCCGATCAACGAGCGGCTGGCCGCAAGCATTCCGGAGGCTGATCCGGGAAAATATCGCAACGTCCGCGATGCAAAGGACTGGAAGAATCCATATCTCACGATCACGGCCGATGGGTTTGAGCTTACCTTTCAGGGCGGACGGATGTTCGGCCAGCTGTCCATTCTGGCGCGCACCGTTGCCGGACTTCCCAGTTCAGCGTGGCCGTACGGACGGGTACTTGCAGGGGGTCAAAGCGGCGTCGGGTCGGGCGATTCTTTCGAGCGGAGCAAGAGGAACAAAGAGGAAGCTGACAAGATCCTGAAGGAACTGGGCCTGCGCGTGGAGTGGTGGCCGTCTGCGTAAATTGTGACAAGCGCGCTCGTGGGGGGCCGCATGCGAGCGAACGGGGAAACGTTGCCGGGTGCGGTTTGCGAATACTTGGTGGGCCTGGGATGACTCGAACATCCGACCTCGCCCTTATCAGGGGCGCGCTCTAACCACCTGAGCTACAGGCCCACTCGGAAGACTTTTATACTAGCACAGGCCGATGGCAGGCGGCCGCTGCCCGGTTTCGCGGCTATCCAGGAAGGCAAGAGAACAGCGATATCAGGAAGCACCCCGTCGTGAGCCCTTGCGTTCGCGCTTGTAATCGTAGCAGGGATCATAGTCGATCGTTCCAAAGAGAGAGATGATTCGAAGCTGCTTTCGGAGCCGAGCCAGCTTGGATCGACACTTTTGTCTTCCGGTAGCCATTTACAAACTATGCCATGAAATCCCGTTGATTGCAGGAACGCCCGCAGCCACGCAAGCAGATCCCTCGCTTCGCTCGGGATGACAGCGCGGCGGGCTATTTAGTTTTGACGGGCCGCGGCCGATGAGGAGGCTGCAAAGGCTAAATCTTCAGGCCGTTGGGGACCATGGGGAGGGAGCGGAGGCGGAGGCCGGTGGCGTCGAAGAGCGCGTTGCCGATGGCTGGGGCGAGGCCGACGATGGGAGTTTCGCCGGCGCCGGCGGAGGGCAGGTCTTTGCGGTCGAGCAGGACGACTTCAATTTCTGGCACATCCTGGAAGCGCGGGACGCGATACTGGGAGAAGCGGGGGTTGGTGATGCGGCCGTTTTCGAATTCGACGGCTTCAAAGAGCGCGCCACCGAGGCCCATGATGGTTGCGCCCAACACCTGATTGCGCAGGCCGTCGGGATTCACGATGGCGCCGCATTCGAACGCGGTGACCACGCGCACGACGCGCACGCTGCCCGAGGCGCGATCCACCGCGACTTCCGCGAAGGTGGCGAGGTAGCCGCCCTTTTCCACTCCACCGCCCAGGCCGAACCCTGCCATGGCGGGGCCGGGGTGCTCGCGCTTGCGCGGCCAGCCGAATGATTTCGCGGCGGCTTCAAAGACGGCGCGCAGGCGCGCGTCGGACAAATTCTTCAGGCGGAATTCGAGCGGGTCCATTCCCGCGGCACGGGCCGCAGTGTCCATGTGCGATTCGCGGGCGAAATGATTCGCTGTGGCGGCGAGGCCGCGGTAGGAGCCCTGCCGCAGGGGCGAATGCACGGGATGGTACTGGATGCGCTGGTTTTCGACGGCGTAGGGAGTGCCGATACCCGAGCCGCCGGAGTTGTAGTTGTGAAACTCCCAGGCGGTGAGCCGGCCGTCCTGCGTTACGCCACTCTTGATTTCGATCACACCGGCGGGGCGGAAGTAGGCCCAGGTAAATTCCTCCTCGCGGGTCCAGAGGAGACTCACGGGATGACCCGCGGCGCGGGCCAGCCGCGCAGCTTCCACGGCAGTTTCGCCGGTGTGTTTTCCGCCGTAGGCAGAGCCGGTGTCGGGCACGATAACGCGGGCGCGGTCCGGAGAAAGATGAAAGGCCGCAGCCAACTCGTCGCGCACGGCGAAGGGCCGTTGCGTGCCGGTCCAGACGGTCACGCAGCCGTCCTTCCATTCGGCAAGCGCGGCGCGAGGCTCGAGCGGGGCGTGGGCGATGTAAGAAACGGTGTACGTCTCCTCGAGGCGATGCGCGGCCTGCACGAGCGAGGATTCGACCGAGCCGGTCTCTTGGCGGTCGTTGCGCGCGGCGCCTTCTTCCACGTTGTGCTTCAGGTAGTCGAAGAGTTCGCGGCTGGAGGGCTGCGGCGACGTTTTCCATTCCGAGTGGAGCGCGGCGAGGGCGCGCTCGGCATCGCGCTGGCGCGGCGCAGTGACGCCCACGAAGTCGCCGTCGTGCACCACGACGACGCCGGGCATGGCCTGGGCCTCGCGAGGATCGAGGGAGACGAGCGTGGCGCCGAAAGCGGGCGGCCGCAGGACTTTGCCGCAGAGCACGCCTTCGGGGCGCAAGTCCGGGGTGTACTGGTGCCGGCCGGTGACGAAGTCGCGGCCGTCCACCTTGGGAAGCGGCTGCCCCGCGACGGTCCACTGGCTCGCGGGCGTTACGGGATCCTCAGCCGGAATCGTTTGCGCGAGCGACTGGCCGCGCGCGAGTTCGGCGTACGTGACCGTGCGGCGGGAGGCGGGATCGGCGACCTTACCTTCCGCGGCGGCGAGCGCGCCGGGCGCGAGGTTCCACTGCTTGGCCGCCATCTCCACCAACATGTCGCGCAATGCCGCCGCGGCCCGGCGGAGCTGCGGGGCCATGGTGGGAGTGGTGCGGCTGCCGAAAGTGCCCATGTCGAAGGGCGTGCGCGCGGTGTCGCCCATCACCAGGCGCACGCTCTCGAATGGGACGCGCAACTCGTCGGCCACACTCTGCGCGAGCGAGGTGCGAATGTTCTGCCCGACCTCGACCTTGCCGGTGAAGACGGTGACGCCGCCGTCTTCGCCGATATGCAGCCAGGCGCTGATTTCCTGCGGGAGTGGCTGGCCGCCGCGCGGGCCGCGACCGGATTCCTGCGCCGCAGCGTCTGCCGGAACCGCCAGGGCAATGACCACGCCCGATCCGGCGAGTTTGAAGAAATCGCGGCGGCTCCAATCGAAATGATGCGCGGGGCCTTCGGAGAATTCGAATCGCTCGGGCTCTGGGACGAAGGTGTCGCGCGGCTCGCTCATCGCGGCGCCTTCTTCATGGCTTCCGCCGCGCGCGCGATGGCCTGGACGATGCGCGGGTGCGTGCCGCAGCGGCAAATGTTGCCCTGCATGAACTCGACGATTTGCTGCGGCGAGGGGTTGGGATTCTGCCGGAGCAGCGTGACGCCGGTAAGGATCATGCCGGAGGTGCAGTAGGCGCACTGGAACGCGCCGGCGTCCAGAAAAGCCTGCTGCACGGGATGCAGGCGGCCATTCTGCTCGAGGCCTTCAATTGTGGTGATGGATTTTCCCGCGGCCGCGCGGAGCGGCACCTGGCAGGAGCGGCGTACCCACCACGGCGGGCCGCCAATGAGCACCGCGCAGGCGCCGCACTCGCCCTCGCCGCAGCCGTACTTTGTCCCGGAGAGGCCGAGTTCCTCGCGGAGGACCCAGAGCAGGGGCGTCTCCGGGTCGGCGGCCA
>Ga0074044_10002003_pt1 | contig 17971 bp, 18 predicted proteins | sample BogForMeECP23OM1_FD_94443 | JGI IMG/M metagenome (GOLD analysis project Ga0074044, IMG submission 94443) | Bog forest soil microbial communities from Calvert Island, British Columbia, Canada - Bog Forest MetaG ECP23OM1 | ecosystem: Environmental > Terrestrial > Soil > Wetlands ...
CTTATCGAGAGGAAGACGGTTGTGCGGGAATTAATCCTGGCATTTCGAGGGTCGCCGCGGAGGCCGTTTCCGGAGTGGGGGAACGAGGCGTAGCTACCATCTTCTTAACCGCAGAGTACGCTGAGGTCGCAGAGAAGAGCTTGAACCACAGGGAGCACAGGGGTACACGGGGGACGATTGGGCTAGTGGCTGATGGCTAATAAGCGACAACTCGAACTTTACCTGCTGCGATTTCTGCCGCATGCTTTACGGGACGATTTCGTTACGGTGGGAGTATTGGTGCTGGAGAGCGATGGTGGGTTTGCCGAGGTTCGATTTACGCGCGACTGGAGAATGCTGCAGTGCATGGCTCCGGATGTGGAGCTGGAGTGGTTCGAACTGGTGGAGAGGGAGATCCGAGGCAAGCTGGGGAGTTTACGGCGGCGTGACGAAATAATGCAACTGGTGAACGAAAGATTCGGGACGATGATCGATGTGGCTCCGACGAAGGCGGTGATTACGGAAGATCCCGTGAAAGAGATGGAAGTGCTGGCTTCGATGTACCTGGCGCCAATGGAGCGCGGTGAACGACCTCAGTTGCGCACGGGCCGGGTGGCGATTGTGGGCACGATGAAAGAGGCATTCACCGAAGCAGGAGTGTTGGAGTTGATGCAGAGAGACTTGGATGTGGTTCGGTACACCGGGCAGGGAGATCCGTTCCGGATTGATTTTGGATATCGAGTGGGGAGCGCGGTGAAGATGTTTCATGCGGTATCGCTCCACCCCATCAAGGCAAAACCGGGCTTGATGGGGGCCCCGGCGGTGGCGGCGAATGTGGACCAGGCGTTGGCGCTGGCTTATCGTTACTCGCGGGTCGAGGCGGGGATGCGGCAGGAACAACTTCAGGCTTCCTTGACGGCGGTGGTGGATCAGGAGATGGCGCTGCTGGACGAGAAGACGCGGTTCGCGATTGGGATGCTGGAGCAGAATTCGGTGCGAGTGAGGGCGGTCGGGGAGATGGCGGAGATCGCGGGCGAGGTGCGGCGGGAGCTGCGGGTTTGAGATTTTAGAGGTCAGAGAACAGATTGCAGAAGTGAAGTCTGCTTAGAAACGAGCACACGGCACGGCGAAAGCTGTGCCGTTTTGTTTTGGACGAGATCCTTACCACAGGGGCCACAGGGTACACAGGGGAAAGCGGCGGACTGCGCTCGTTTGGACAACCGAGGGCGGCGTCCCAAAGTGATTCTGGTACGAGGAGATCATGAACATTCGAAAGAGGATGCGCGGCGCTGGGCGCCGGGTGGGAGAAGTGTCTTTGTCATTGCGGGAGTGGCTTTCCACGAATTTGTTTGCCGGGCGGGATGGACGGCGGACGGCGGGAGCGGGGTCGAACCTGGCCCCGTTCTTTTCGCCGAGCTCTTCACGGGTGGGCATGGGCGGTGGCTCGCGGACAGGAGTGTCCGCGCCACACAATCTGGTGCCGAAGCCGACGCCGGCGAATCTGCGCCGGTTCGCAGAGACTCCGGTGGCGCGGCGGGCGATCAATGCGATAAAGGATCGGATTGTGGGGATGCGATGGCGCATTCAGCCGCGGCGCGGGCGGGCGTTGGAGCAGATTCCGGATGGTGCGCAGCGGGTGCAAGTGCTGACCGAAAATTTCGAGGCGCCGAATCCGGATGATTCGTTTCGCTCGCTGATAGAGCAGGTGCTGGAGGATGTGATTGTTGGGGGATTTGGAGCGATCGAACTCGATTTGGTTACGGGGTGGAGTCTCGACTCGGCTGACAAGTCGCCTCTTCTGATGTGGCCGGTGGACGGGGCGACGATTCGGATCATGACGGATTGGGATGGGCGTCCGGACTCGCCGCGGTATGCGCAGGTGACGGGGTTGTATGGGGCGGATGGTCAGATCGTGTTGAACGATAACGAGCTGAGTTACATCCGGCTGAATCCGAGGACGCATACGCCGTTTGGGCTAGGGCGGCTCGAGGTAGCTTTCGAAACGATCAATGCGTTCCTGGGCGCATACCGGTATGCGGGGCGGCTGGCCTCGAATTCGGTGGTGCAGTATGCGTTGTGGCTGCAAGGTCTGACGCCGGCACATCATGAGCGGCTGATCCGGTGGTGGCAGGACGAGATTGAGGGCACGGGGCGGGTGCCGATTATGTCGGCGGAGACAAAACCGGAGGTGCTGCGGTTCGCGGCGGGGACGGACGCAGACCTCAGACTGGCGTGGCAGGAATTTCTGGTGCGGATCATCGCGAATGCGTTCGATCTGCCGGCGCAGTTTCTGGGACTCGAGCAGGATGTGAACCGCGCGACAGCGGGGACGATGAGTGATTTGGGGTTCCGGTCGGCGATTGTTCCTACGGCGCGGCTGGTGGCCGAATATCTGACGCGGGATGCGATTGCGAAGAGGCTCGGGTGGGCAGATTTGGAGTTCGTATTCACCGATGTCGATGCGCAGGACGAGATGGAGCAGGCGCAGATTGACGAAATCCTGCTGCGCAATGGGGTGGTGACCGTGAACGAAGTGCGGCGAGCGCGAGGGTTGGCCGAGATTATCTGATTGCTTGAGTCAACCGTGGAAGAAACAGCAAAACGGCACAGCGGTGAGGAGATAAAGATGGGATTGTCACTGGAGTCGATGGCGATCGAGATGCCGGCAGTACATGGTCATCCCAACCGGGCAGGGTTCCGGGGAGTGTTGACGATCGTCGATGTGGCGTCGGACAAGGCGCCGTCGGGAGCGCGGGGGCATCGAGTGCTGCTGACGCGGGCGGCGGCAGAGGCGGCGATGCCGTCGCTGATGGGGATGGGGCTGGATTACTCGCCGGCGCTGGATCGTCACGATACACGGCGGAAGATTGGAGTGATCACGCGAGCTGACATTGTGGGGCGCGTTATTGAAGTCGGTGGATTTTTATATGCGCGGGATTTTCCTGAGATCGTGAAGGAGATCGGCAGGCCAGGGCGGGTGGGTGCAGCGGCCTGCGCGGGACCGCAGAAGGTGGATGGGAAAGTCCGCGGTATTCGTTCTGGGCTCGGGATGTCGTACGAGATTACGGATGCGCTGGTGGAGGACATCACGGCGAGCGTGTGGGTGCTGAACCGGGTGACTTTTACGGGAGCAGCCGTGTTGCGGCGGGATAAAGCGGCTTATTGCTCGACGTGGATTGAACTGGGGTAAGGACAGCAGCCCCTAAAGGGGCGATTGATATCGACGTTTTACGGTATCGCTAACGCGATACCGCGATACGAAACAAAACCCTCAAGGAGGCAATAGAAATGAACGAAGAGATGGTGCAGCAGATGATGGCGGCGGCGGAGCGACTGGCGTCCGCCACAGAGACGCTTGACCGCGTATTGGGAAAACTGGACGCACAGCAGGAGATGCTGAATGCGAAGGTGGACCGGATCGTGGCGGCGGTTGAGGACAGCATTACACAAACAACCAAACGGCATGAGACGGCGGAGACTGGAACCGACCTCCAGCAGCGCGTTGTGCAACTGGAGAAGTCGAATGCGGATCTGAGAGCACAGGCTTCGCGAATGGCGCGTAAGACGCTGTCGCCGGTTGTGTCGGCGCTGATCGGAAAGAATGAGATCGAAGGCGAGCGACTGGACCCAGGTGTGCTTAATAAAACGCTTGCGGCGCTGAGCGTGGAACAGCGAATCGCCGTGAAGGGGGAGTTGGCACGGGCGGGGATGATCGACTAAGCCGTCGTTAGGCGTTGGTCGCTGGTCGTGAGGCTTCGGTCGTCGGGGGCGCGAGTTAGTTCGCGCTTTTTTATTTGGGCGCGGGAAACGACTGCAGCTCCGCATTGATTGCGGCCTGTGCCGACCACTGCAAAACCATTTTCGCGCGCTGGACGCGCACAACCAGACAATTATTCAAGAGGAGACATTTTCGATGGCCAACAGCACCGAGCTCATCACCGACCTGCACACCCTGGCTGGCTCCACTTTTACCGCAGCCAGCGTCACCAAAGCGCACACCACTGACAGTATTGATCTCGCTGGCATGGCCAGCGCGGCCACAGTGGCTGCCGCCGATTTGAAGCGAGCCCTGCGACTCATTGCCGCTAACCTCGACACGGCGGATCCGACGCTCACTCTCACCAACAACATTCTCGGCACGCTTTCCTAGAGTCGAGCAGCCGAGGGATCCTGCGCTTCGCTCACGACGACAAGCTACAACAAATGCCGGCAAGAACGGCAATCACACTCAATTGAGGAGAAGACATGAAGGCGAATTTTCTGGATTTGCATGCAGCAGCGGATTTTCTGGGGCCGGGCGCGATCGAGATCAATCGGTATCAGACCGAGATCACGGACATTGTGCGGCGGCGGGGCGTGTTCGGACAGCGAATGAAGCAGGTGCCGGCGACGGGACAACCGTCGCGATTCTTTGAAGAAACGGCAATTGCTTCGCCGACGGCCGCCCAGGCGTTCGTCGATCCACGCAACATGGTGCCGACGCTGCAAGTGCCGACACGCCTGGAGCGGACCGTTCCGCTGAAGGCACTGGTCTCGCAGATCAACTACAACCTGTTTGACATGGAAGTGGGTACGCAGCAGAGCCAGTTCGCGTACCTGCAAGCCAAGGATCTGGCGGACGCGGTGGACGGAGTTTTGCGTACGCACGACGTGGCGCTGTGGAACGGCAGCGACACCTCGTTAAGCACTCCGACGACGCCGCAGTATTTCGGCGCGATCGGACAGATCGAGGCGGGAGGGAACACCGTCACTATCGGAACCACGGCCAGCATCGTGGACGGGTTGAAGAGCACCATCGCGAATATGGTCGCAAGTTCGTCGTTCGACGTGCGGCCGACGGCGATCTATGCGAACCCGGTGCTGCTCGACCTGATCGACCGCGAGATGAAGGCGGAGTTCAACGTCGTACTTTCGACGGTGCAGATCACGGGTGGGCTAACCGTGAAGGCTTTGAGCACGCAAGCTGGCGAGTTGCCTCTGATTCCAGAGTGGGCCCTTCCCTATACGGGTACACCCGGAACCGGCAGCGCTGTTTTGCCGGCCTACATCGTGACCGAGGACCTGATCGAGTACCACTGGCTGACGGACCCGAATCCGCGGATATTCAAACTGGGACTGCCGAACACGCTGATGACGCAAAGTGTCGTGGTGAAATTCGGCGGCATGGTGGTAAAAGGCGCGAACTATGCGCACTACGAAGTGCTGGTGAACCGGTAAGACGAGTTCTCAGTTCTCGGTTCTCAGTTCTCAGTGGCCTAAATCCACAAAAGGACGGAGGACCGAGACCTGAAGACTCGAGAACGGGAAACCCATCATGAATTACTTGCAACCATCGGAATACGAGTTGTACGGGCTGGAAGCGACGACTGCTGTGGCGTGGGTGACGGCGGCATCGGCGATGATCGATGCGCATTGCCGGAGGATCACGCTGGCGATCAATCAGTACACGGAGCGGTTGCGAACGGACAACGGACCACGGCCGGTGCAGCTTACGTATCTGCCGCTATCCGCGCTGGCGCCGGCAACATCGCCGATTGTCTCGGCGCAGGCTCGATACGCAACGCCGCGGCGGGGCGAGTTGGATTACGAGGCGGATTTGTGGGACGTGGCGCTCGCGTTCGGAATTCCTGGAACGTGGGTGGACTTGAATGTGGCGGACCTGGATGTATTTCCGGAGACGGGAGAAGTCACGCTGCCGGTGAATGTAATGGGATGGGCGTTTACGGAAATCGAAATTGTGTATACCGCCGGATTTGATTTGTTTCCCGACAAGGTCAAGGTGGCGTGCGCGCAACTGGTAAAGAATGCGCAGGCTACTCCGGCGCTGAATGTGAAGAAGAACGTGGTCCCCGACGGGATGCAGTTGTGGTACTTCTCCGATTCGCTGCTGGATGCAACGGTGCAAGAGCTGCTGGCGGCCTTTGTGGCGCAGAGAGTGGGATGACGATGACTGGAATTTCTGGAGCGGCGGCAGTGCGGGCAGCGGATGCCATGTTACGAACGTTCGGCGGGACGGAAGTGATCCTGTTGTTTGCAGCAGCCGGACTGCCGGCCGACGGCGTGTCAGAGCTCGGTCTGGTTGATCCGGGAGTCGAACAGGCGGTGATCGCGCCGGTGGTGGTCCGGGAGTTGACCACGGAGACCAACGGACCCCGACGGCGCATCGAGTTACTGGCAGGACAGGCGGCGATGGCGGAGCAGGTGAGTCAGCGGAACGTGGCATCGGTGGAGGTTTTGTTCGAGACGGCGTTGGGATTGGTGTACTGCGGCGAAGTGTTCCACATAGAAGGGTTCATCGTCGAGCGGGTCGGCGGTGCGAGTTACCTGTACCGGGTGGCGGCGGTGTCGTAAGCAGCCGTCAGCCATCAGCCGTCAGCGATCAGTCTTAGGACCGAACCCTCGAGTACGCTTCGGCCACTGTGGGGCAGAAATGTACCAGAGAGCGACAGGAGAGATATGCAGGCAGCGAAAGACAGCTTTTACATGGCGCTGCGGGACCGGCTTACCGCGTTGAATCCGGCGCGAACGATGGTGATTGACGGAGTTACGGTGCCGGCGATCGTGGTCCGCGAAAACATGGAACCGCGGTTTGGAGAAGCACAGCCGGGCGCGTTCTACGTTGATTTTGGCGAAATCCTGATTGCGGAGAGCACGCGGCCGATGCTGGGATTGGATTGCCATATTTGGTATGCGAGCGAGGGCAGCGGAGGGACCGGAGTGGATCGAGGGCGCGTGCTGGCGGAGATGGATGTGGAGTTGCTTGGCATGTGCAATCCGCCGCATACCGAAATGCTCGATTACAGCCAGACTCCGAGCGTTGATTTGGGATCGGGAATTTTCTGGACGGTGCCGGTGATGGGGAATACGCCCGGAGATGTCGCGATCCAGAAACAGCAGTGGAGTGCCGGTGCGGCGCGCGTGGATCGGTATGCGCAGCTCAGAATCTACTTCTTTCTGCCTGAGGTAGAAGCGTGACGCGGGCGGGGCTACGGCCCGTAGCACGGCAGATGCGCGCCTACTTTGCGCCGGTGGACAGAGTGAACGGTCCGACCGCAGTTTTTGACCCATCGCAAAATGACGGCTTCCAGCTTGATGGGCCACCGGTGCCGTGGATTGACCTGGGATGGATTGAAAACTTTCAGCGCACGAGCACATCGCAGATTGAGGCCTTGATCGGAGGGACGGTGGGCGCGGTGGCGGCGCAGGCTCGGCACGCCTTGGGAGCGCGAGTTGACTTCGAATTCCGCGACTGGGGAAAGTTGCAGATGGCTTTGGCGGGAGGCGCAGAGCACATGAATGTGCTGGCAACGGACCCGAGCGCATCGCCGGCAGGATCGGGTGGAATTCCGTTGACGGCGGTGCCTTTGCTGGCAGGCTCAACCGCTCAGGAGCTGGTTTTGGGAGCCGGGGCCATTGCCGGATTCCAGGCTGGCGACCTGGTGGCCTGCGATGTGGATTACGCACAGCAAGTAGGCTATGTGGGCACCGGCATTTCGGGCGCATATGTACAGAATCCGGAGGATGTACTGCAGGATGCCAACTATGTGCGGCGGGTGACGTTCAACGTGGGCCGAGTCGCGCTGGTGACGGCGACGTCGTTGCTGCTTACTCAGGCATTGCCGGGGGGAATGCCGGCGAGCGGGGCGTCGGTGCAGCAGGTGATGGCTTTTGTGGACCGCGAAGGCGGCGCGTTTCTGCAACAGTGGTCGGGGTTATTCGTGGCGGAGGTGGAATCGGGTGGGCGCGTGTGCTTTTTTTATCCGATTTTGAGTCCGTGCACGGTGAAGCCAGAGTGGGCACGGGAGAGTCTGATCGAGATTCAAAAGCCGATCGGGGAGTTGGCGCTGCAGGCGTCGTTTATGGCGCTGCCGAGCGTGGACATCAACGATGGGGCGCTGGTGTTGTGTTATCGGAGTTACTTCCCGGCTGGTGGCGCTGCGGTTTATTAAGTGTCCTAAGTCAATTCGTTAATTGAGTCTGGCGGCTGCGACGAAGCGATGGGTCGCGCGCCTCAGGGGCTAAAGCCCAATGTCTTAAAGGAGGCTTTACGGCGCGGCTGAAGCCGCGCCCTTTCAAAGCCGTGTCACGGAGCTTTTTCGATAAGCCATGAAATTAACGATTGACAACCTCGACGGCCTGGGACCGCAGGACTACACAGCATTCGTGGATTTGAGCAAGAGTCCGACCCTGGTCCGCAAGCTCAACAACCCTTCCGAGTTGAAATTCGGTCTTGTCGCCGGAACGGGAAGTTTGGTGGTGCCGGTGGTCGGCGGTCGAGTTACGTTGACCTTGAACACCGGCAATGATCTGTTTACCGGGTATATTGTCGAGGGTCCGACGTATCACTATCTGGGCTGGGCGGATCGCGGGTTGATTTACCGATACGAGATCGATGCGCTTAGCGACGTGATGCTGATGGATCATAAGGCGCCTCCGCAGCATCCTCCGTTTGTCGACCGGAACGCTGGTAGCGCGTTCGATCAATTGACGGCGGAGGCGCTGCCGGGATGGTTTGATGTGAGTGGCGTTGAATCCGGGGATCCGATTCCGTATTACAGCGTCGACCCAGCAAAAAAATGGACTGCATCGGCGGCGGAGATTGCGCTTTCGGCGCGCTGCTCTTACCGGGACGACAACGGCAATCTGTTCTTTGCGCCGCTAGCGGCCAACACCTATGCGCTCGCTGAAGACGCAGCTGCGTTTTGTCCGGGCGATCTCCAATTGCAGAGCGTGAACCGACTGGTCAATGACTTGACGATTCTGGGGCCACTGGAGCCGAGTGCGCATGTGAAGGATTACTTCTGCGGCGACGGGTACACAACCTATTTCTACATGTCACAGAAGCCGTTCACGCGCAGCAGTCAGGTTGCACTCTATAACCGCACGATTCTTGATGAGATCTACACGGAACTGGATCCGACGCATTGGAGCGTAACCGATCCCCTGAATGTGATTACGGTCAGCAACGGGCAGTTGCAGGTTGCCGGAGGAACAGGGACCGATGGGCAAACGCTGCTGAACTTTATCGAACAGGTCGAGCTGGGCGGGGCTACGATGCTAGAACACGGGGACGTCGTGTTCAATGGGGCGTCGGATGGCGTGATCGGCGGACTGTATGCGGGAGCGGTTTCGATCGCTAATTGCCTAGCGGGCTTTCGCATCACGCGCCTGGGCCCCTACTGCAATATTCAAGCGCTGGTCGGTGGTTCGGTCACAGGCAGTCCTCTCGCAACGGAGGCCGGGCATCATTACGTGTTCACAACCATGCTGTATCCGACTGAAATATATCGGATGCAGCAGGTGTTTCACTCGTCGCTGCACCCGTCCGGATCGCAGCGCGGGGGCGGTGTGGTCGCTTGCGACGTACGCGTCGTACTAGAGGTGCAGGATATTGATCCAACTAACCCCGCGACGCAGATCGCACCGGCTACCGTTCTGTTTGACAACGTCATTACGAACGCACCGGGCTTCTGTACTTATGCGCTCATCAATGCCGGCAGCATCCAGTGTTCGCTCGCGTTTACGTTTATATGGCTGCCGGTTGATGCGCTGGTGCGTGGCACATTGCTGGGCGGAGAACCGGTGACGGTGTTGACGGGATCATTGCTGGACGGTGCCGAGTGTCAGGTTACAAGCGCGCCCGCACTGGAATTCTATCCGGAGTACATACCTGCGGCTAATGAGCTGATCGAAGTGAGTTATCGCGGCCAAGGCCATGCCGCGGCACGAGTTATTAACTCGACTAGCATCGCAGCTCATCGGAGTGGTGGCGATGACGGAGTGCGTGGGAGCGTGCGGGAGATTGGGCTGCCTGTTCCGCGCACTTCTGCGGATTGCGAAATCGCGGCGCTCGCGTTGCTCGACGACGCCGGGCAGGGATGGAGTGGGGAGTACCAGGCTTGGGGCCAGTTTCTGCCAGGCGGGGCAGCGGACATTTTTCCCGGAGACGGGCTGGCAGTGAATGTTCCATCACGCATGGCGACGTTCACAGCGATCGTGCGCGAGGTGGATGTAGAGATCGCGGACATAGCCGGCGAAAACAGCCGCTACACCCTGCGGTTTGTGGATGCGGGAGATCCGTCTCTGGACTTTGCTTTTGCTACAGCCCTGATGAAGCAGACACAGGTGCTGACGCCGATTGATGTGACCGAGGTGGGGAATTATTATCTTGCTGATCTTACTGACGCGGAGGTCACGAATGTGACTTCGACGACGGTAACGATTGATGTGGGCGTGACTCTCCCGACCGGCGGGGGCATTGAAGTTCGAAACTCAGACCAGGGGTGGGGAGGCGGTTACAACGGCAACCTGACAGGTCGTTTTACGGGCGGCAGCTTTACGCTTACGCGATACGCGCGGGCACAAAGCTATTTCTTGAGGGCCTATGACGGCAGCACGCCGCGGAAATATTCGCGGTATTCGGCGGCGCTGCACGTCGACTATCCACTAACTTAGAAATCGGGCGATCGGGTGATTGGGCCATCGGGTGATTGAAAGTCAAAGGCTCTGGCATTTGTACTTACTTGGCCCGACGATTAGAAGGCCCGATTTCGTGTTCCGGGAATCTGCTGGCGGCACAAGATCGAGAGGAAGCGCGTGGTTTTCAAGCACCCAAACGTTCATCGCGAGTTTGTGGAGTACTCCGAGACCCAGACGTTGCACATCGTTTCGGTGTATTCAAACCCGTACCGCTGGCAACGAAGACGAGAAGCTTTCCATGATTTTCGGTTTCACATGGAGGCCAGTCCGAACGTCGCGCTGCATGTGGTCGAGGTTGCCTTCGGCGATCGGCCGCACGAAGTCACTAGCCCAGACAATCCGCTCGATTTGCAACTGCGGACCGACTCGAGCCTATGGATCAAGGAATGCGCGATCAATGAAGGAGTACGCCGGTTTCCGCCAGACTGGCGGTACGGCGGCTATGTGGACGGCGACTTCCACTTCACACGGCACGACTGGGCGCTGGAGGCAATCCACATGCTCCAGCACCACAGTTTTGTTCAATTGTTCAGTACGTATGCCGACTTGACGGGCGAGACGGCGACGAGCCACGTCGGGCATCGTCCCTACCGCATGAGCGCAAGTTTTGCGTGGAATTATATGCACCCAACGGAATTCCTGAGTTCCCGGCGAGCGCGGCGCGGAGGGAATGATACTTACTATGCTCCGCTGCAACCGTCGGAAGCCTTCCCCTTCGGCCATGCTCCGGGCGCGACCGGAGGCGCGTGGTCGTGGCGCCGGGATGCGTTCGAGATGGTGGGAGGAATGTTGGATACGTGCATCCTGGGCAGCGCGGACTGGCATCAAGCTTTCGGACTGGTGCAAGCGACGAACGTGGCTGCCGAAATGAAGCGGTGTACGGAGCCTTACGTGGAAGCTGTGCTCCAATGGCAAGCGCGCGCAGCGAAACTGGACTGCGTCGAGGGCCGCTCTCCAATTGGGTGCATCGATAATTTCGCGACGCATGCTTTTCACGGCAGCAAGGCGCTGCGCGCTTATGGAGAGCGGTGGGCTCTTCTGCAAAAGTGGAACTTCAATCCCGCAACCGACATTGCGCGAGATTACCAGGGGTTGTGGCGCTGGACGGGAAACAAACCTGGACTGCGCGATGATGTGGCTCGATACTTCATCGAGCGCTCGGAAGATGGGCCGTTGTTGCTGGGAGAGACGCCGTTGGTTTGAGTTTGTGGAGAGCCGGGCGGCCCAGGCCAGTTGGACGGGCGAGGCGCCCGTCCCTGCACCGTCGGGGTGTTAGCCGACTTCTTCACTCCAGGTTTCGAGAGCCTTTTTCACGACGACCATGAACTGATCGGCCATAGCGCCGTCAATAATGCGGTGGTCGTAACCCAGCGTGAGGTGAACGACAGAACGGATGGCGATGGAATCCGCACCGTCTTTATCGGTGATCACCATCGGTTGTTTGGTGATACCGCCGACGCCCATGATGGCGACATTAGGCTGATTGATGATGGGCAAACCGAAGACGGCGCCAAACTGGCCGGGGTTGGTAATGGTGAAGGTTGCACCTTCAACGTCAGCCGGCATCAGCTTCTTTGAACGGGCGCGCTCGCCGAGGTCGGTGATGCCGCGCTGCAGTCCGAGGAAGTTTAGTTCGTCGGCGCTTTTGAGAACGGGAACGATGAGTCCCCAATCGAGCGCGACGGCGATGCCGGCATTGACGTGCTTGTGGTAGCGGACGTTGTCGCCTTCGAGCGAGCTGTTGACGATGGGATATTGCTGCAGGGCGATGATGGCGGCGCGCACAAAGAAGGGCATGAACGTAAGGCGCGCGCCGTGGCGCTGCTCGAAGCCGTTCTTTAGCTTGTTTCGCAAATTGACGATGCGAGTCAGGTCCACTTCGAACATGCAGTGGACGTGAGCGCTGGTGCGGCGCGATTCGATCATGCGTTGGGCGATGATCTTGCGCATTTGCGACATGGGCACAAGGTCGCCCGGAATGACCGCCGGCGCGGGAACTGAGGCCTGACGGGATGGGGTAGCCGGAACTGGGGCAGCGGTGCGGTGTTCGACAAAATCAAGAACGTCCTGCTTGGTGACACGGCCGCCGGTGCCGGTGCCACTCACTTTTGCGAGATCGACATTGTGCTCGCGGGCGAGCTTGCGGACGAGCGGAGAAGAACGGACGTCGGAATCCTCCACATCCTCGGGAGCACTTGCGGGCGCGGGAAGCGGAGCCGGAGCCGGAGCCGGAGCTTCAGTCTTTGCGGATGCTGATGCGGATGCGGCGGGCGCAGCCGCTCTGGGGGAAGCGCCAGCGCCGTCGCCGATCACACCGACGACGGTGTTGACCTGAACGGTGTTGCCTTCTGAGATCTTGATTTCCTGAAGTACTCCGCTGGCGGGCGCGGGAATTTCAGCGTCGACCTTGTCGGTCGAGATTTCGAACAGGGGTTCATCGCGCTGAACCTTGTCGCCGGGCTTTTTCAGCCACTTGGTGATGGTTCCTTCAAAGATTGATTCGCCCATCTGGGGCATCACTACGTCCGTCGGCATAGTTTCCCTTTCCGTGAAGCCCTGCGCAAGTCGCGGGGAGAGAGTAACCAAACATTATAGCGAAGCCGGAGTGACTCGAGCGCACAGCGCGTGAGTCTGCAAGATTAACGAGAAATGCAATTTCTTCTGGAGTGGAGCGCGATGAAGAGGCTTTTGGTGGTTCTGGTGTATTGCCTTCCTGCCTTTGGGCAAGCAGCTTACTCGGGTTCAGGGTTGCACTCAGGATCTGCCGGATACGCTGACTCCAGTGGTAGTTGCGCGGCACCAAACTTCTGCGCGTACAACGGAGTGGACCTGATTCCGGCTCCAACTCCTCCTAGCTTCAGCGTATCGGGAACGAACGGGTTGCAGAACAATGGTGCGACTGCCTACGACACATCCTACCTTGGACACGCGAACTGGGACGGCTCGACCTTCAGCAACTCGGCCTATTTAAGCCCGGTCACCCGGATTACAGATGCTTACAGCGCGCCGGGCGAAACCCTGGTGAACTTCACTGCCGGAATGGGCGGTTCTGGGGTATTTACGCTATCCAATCTGGACACAAGCCTGCTCGGTATCGACGATACCTCGAAGGAGCGGGTGTGTCTGTTCAATACAACCGGAGCCTCGAAGGGCCACTGTTCGTCTATCCACTCAGGGATCTTCATCACCACCGATCTGTGCGTTACCAACAGTAACTACACTTGTCCGGCAGGGAGTTCGGGTCAGACGCAGGACTTCGGCTCGATCAGTTTCTCGCTCACCGACCGGACGAAGCTCTTCACTTTCGGCAATGATGCCTACGACATCTCAACACCCACCACGGTGTGCCCGTACTCGATCACGCCCAGCACCGGCGCCTATTCGCTGCTGGCTTGCGTGGTTGACTTCAAGTACGGACTGCCCGCTTACAACGCGCCCAACTGGGCAGCCAGCACCAGTTACGCTTATGGCGCTTACATCGTGCACCCGCTGGCGGCAGCTGAGATGTGGAACGGCACCGGCGCCTGGGTGGCGGGCGTCCCGGTGGTGGCCGGCGACATTGTGGACAGTTATCTGGGGGGCCAGAGCGGAAGCCCCACCACGCACTGTATGTACAAGGCGACGACCGGCGGCACCACCGGCGGGACGACGCCCGCCTTGATCAACACCGGGGGCCTCTGCAAAATCGACACCATCCGCGAATCGGATACGGGCGGCGGCGCCGTGGTTTGGACGGGGACCGCGTCCGCTCCCCAATTCATTTATCAGGACACAGCGCCAGGCACGCACACTTCCGGCTCGACATTTGTCATTTCCGGGCATCCCGACTTCTTTTCCACTTTCACCGACTCGGCGATTATCTGGACTAATCAGGGGCCAGCCTACGTGCCGACAACGGGCGCTCAACTCTGGAACGCGCTCGGGGGAATCAGCCGCGACGCAGCCTATGGCGGTAATCCATCGCAGTACGGCATAGCGATTTCGACCAACAGTTACGGCTATGCGGGTAAGTACAGCAACTTCAAAGCCACACAGGGCACGGGCATCTGGGCGGTCGTCTATGACAACACGCTGTCCACCTTCCACTTAATGAACAGCGGGACGGGGATATGGACCGACTACACCTGCGGCACCGGCACCGGCCTGACCTGCGGCAGCATCACCGCCACCGTGGTAGGAACACTGCAGGCGATTTCCCAACCTTACGCGACCGGACAATATGGCACCGGCGGGATCTCTCCGACAACCCAAAACTGCCCGTCGTTTCTCCATAATTTGAAGATCACGGCCAACGGCCAGTATGCGGAAGTGGTGTTTACCCCCGAACTCTATTCCGCCTGCAATCCGCTCCAAAACTTCACCGTCTGGTCGCTGAATTCCTCGACCTTCAATGCCAACACGTCGCTGCAGTACACGCACGATGGCATGACCCACTGGGCGACGGGAACGAACAGGATCGCCGCGTTTCACGGCTCGTCATTCACGGGCGGGTACAGCTCGGGAGTCTTCATCAGCATTTACAACGCAGCGACTGCGAACACTACGCCAGTGTTCGCCACCTGGCTGCATCCACTCGCGAGCCAATCCACGGCACAAAGCACGCCACCGGGCTGCTATGTGACGGTGGGCTCGACCACGAAAAGCCCAGACTGCAGTATTTCCGACGGCTTCGACTCCCATATGAGTTGGGTCGGCGATCCCGGCACAGACACCTATCCTATATGCGGTACGACGTACAACGCAGCTCCAATTTCCCCGGCCTGGAGCGCGTGGCAAGACATGGAGACGTGTTACCCAACGATTCCCACCTACTGTGACGCGGGAGTTGAAACCTGCCCGCAAACTAGTCCATGGGCTTCGCCGGCAAGCTCGGGCAGCGTGAACCCGGTCTGGCAGTTCACGCATACCTGGACGACGCGGACCAGCAATACGTTCGCCACTCAGTTCACGATCAGCCAATACTCGCAGGACGCAAATTGGTTATTTTGGTCGAGCGATTGGTTCTGCGGCAACGGTTCTACTACCGGAAGCACACCAACGGTGTGGTCGAGCGGAACGTACTATCAGATGTTGATGGTTGCCCCGGAGCCGGCGAACCCAGCCAACCTTTGTGGATTAGCGTGGTCTCCGGGCCACGCGTATGTTGCTGGAAACACCGTGAACCCCATCGAGGGCCTGACAGGCAGCAGCGCGAACGACGACGTATTTCAAGCGCTTCAGGGTGGGACCAGCGGTCCGCAATCGTCTCTGCAGAGCACGCAGCCATCGTGTTTGGTATACGTCGCGGGCACCCTCCAACAAGCGTCATGTTTCGCGAATACGAATCCGCCGACGGTGACTCCGCTCTTGATAACAGGAGTGTCAGAGGCGGGAACCACTGGAACCATCACTGTATCTAGTCCTGGTCTGACGCTGAACACCGGCGTACTGGTTACGGTCGCTGGATTTACGGGATCTTACAGCGGATGGAACGGAACTTTCCCCGTTACTGGGACGGTTGGCGCGAACTGTCCTGGAAGCGCTTGCGGGTCGGTCACTTCATTTCAGCTTCGCGGGATGCCGAGCGGGCTATCGACGCCCAGTTCCTACTCTGGTGCAACCGCGACCGCACAAGGTGACACGGTATGCGATCTTACCAGCCCAGGGCAGGACTCCATCAATGCATCCAGTTGCTCGGGTGTTACTTGGGAAGATATCGGCCTGCAGACCCAGCGCGGTGATGTGTTTGCGGTAAACCTCGGAAACCAGCACTGAAATAGAGCCCCCAATGAACATCTCAGAACATTTCACCTTGGAGGAATTCTCTTTCTCCGAAACAGCGGCGCGGCTGGGACTGGACAACACTCCGATCCCGGCCGTCATTTCAAATCTGGGTTTGGTGGCAGCGGTCATGGAAGGAATTAGAAAGCTGCTCGGCGACCGGGCCATCGTCGTGCACAGCGGCTATCGTTCAGCCGCGCTGAACCAGGCGTTGGGCGGCGTGGCGACGAGCGCTCATTGCTCCGGCTTGGCGTGCGACTTCGTTTGTCCCGCGTTTGGCACGCCGATCGAAGTGGCGCTAGCCATCCTGAAGTCTGCCATCGAATACGACCAACTCATCCTCGAGTACGGATGGGTTCACGTCGGCCTGGCGCAGGAGGGATGTCCATCTCGCCGGGAAGCCCTGACGAAGCGCTCGAAAGTATCGGCGTATGAGTTCGGCATCAGGACTTGACCGTTTTCACCCCACTACTCCAATCGACATAAGAGTAACGCGACTACGAAGGAGATACTATCTTGAAAAAGTACGCTGCTTATCTGCCTACTGCTGTGTTACTGCTAACCGCGATGGCGAATGCCGCGACTCCAGCGATCGCGGCGTTCTGGATGAACCATGCCGGCGCTGCGGCGATCTTTGCGCCACTGGCCGTTATTGTGGCGCATTGGCTGCCTTCGCCGTATAGCGGCGCCGACTCGAAAACGGACCAAAGATCCGCAAGGCCATGACGCTGCTAACGCAGATCACCCCCGTTTTCTGGAGCAATTACGGCGCGGCCACGATTGCCTTCCTGGGCTTCCTGATCAATGGCGTCCTGGCATTTGGGGCGGCGCAGAAGCTGGTTGGCCAGCGCGAGGAGCAGAGAATCGAGGATCGGGCGTGGAAGAAGGAACACGCGTCGCAGTCCAATGTTCGCGATATTGCTATCGCGGCGCTGCAGGCCATGGGAAACAGCAATGAGGCCACGGTAAAAGGCATTCAAGGACAACTGCTGCTCATCCAGACGGAACTGCAGGAACTCCGCAACCGAACCAACAACGGCGGGCACTTCTCACGTAAGTAAGGAAATCAATTCCGAAAAATCAAGGAGAACCATTTTATGAAGAAAGCTCTTGTCGTTGTGCTGTCCCTTGCCATGTTCTGTACCGCATGTTCGACGGCCTGGGTGACAACGCTCGATTCCATTCTGACGGCGGCGGCGCCGGCGCTGATCGACATTCTGCAAATCGTTGCCGTGGCCAATGGCCAGCCGGTGAACGGCAACCTGGCAGCGAAGATCAATGCCGACGCTACGGTGATCAAGACGCTGGCTGCGGACTTCGCCTCGGCCTCGTCGGGATCCGCACCCGGAGTCTGCCAGGAGTTGCAGGCAGCGGTCAGCGCATACCAGGCCGATCAGCAACTTGTGCTTCAGGTTGCGCAGGTGAGCGATTCAAACACGCAAACGAAAATTACACTGCTTGCTGACTTGGTGACCGGCACAGTGAGCGCAATTACGGCGGTGATTCCATCCTGTCAGGAAGCGGCTGTGAGCCAAAGCGTGAAAACCGCGCTTCCTTACAGCGTCTCCACGTTCGCGGATCATTACAACAGCATCCTGGCGGCGAAGACGGGCAACGCGGCTGTGGATGCGGCGACCCCAAACCTGAAACTTCACCGCCACTCGAAACTTGTGCGGATGGTGACTTTCGGACGACTCCAGTGACCGTCGATGCTTCGAACAAGCGCAAGTTCGGCGCGGTTCGCGATGTTCAC